>OIYT01000255.1_pt1 | contig 65381 bp, 75 predicted proteins | sample 1588201 | NCBI WGS metagenome assembly OIYT01 (sample SAMN03283260) | human gut metagenome | biome: human-associated habitat; material: feces | host: Homo sapiens | place: USA | collected 2013
TGCCGACAATTGCAACAAATTCGCCCTTCTTTACACTTAAATCAACTCCATCCAATGCATGAACTGCGTTTTTCACCGGAGCCGTAAATCTTCGTCAGGTCATTTGCCTGTAAAATATTCATAAACTCGTACCTCCATTAAAAAATCTGTATGCAGGGTTTTATGTTCCTACATACAGATCATATCACACAATTCTTTCCACAATCTTTCAAGACGGAGTTCAATTCTAACAGTTTTGTAAGATTTCAGCTTGTCTCGGAAGAAATACAGAAAAAGTGGAGCCTTTTCCCGGTTCCGAGGTCAGTTTGATGTACCCACCCTCCCCGGAAATAATCTCCCGTGCCAGATACAGGCCGATGCCCACGCCCTCATTTTCCCGGACGGCTTCCGAACGATAGAAGCGGGAGAAGATCTTCGGCTGTTCAGATTCTTCAATACCGATGCCCGTGTCCGTCACATCAATACGGGTAAAGAGTTCATATTCTGCTGCGGAAATCGTCACGCTGCCGGAGGGCGTGTATTTGATAGCGTTGTCCACCAAATTGCCCAAGGCTTCTGTTGTCCATTTGGGGTCGCAGCAGGCAGAAGAAGTTGTTTCAGAGATTTGCAGTACCAATCCCTTTTGTTTTGTCTTGGAACCATACTGAGCCGCAATACCGTCCAGCATCGGTTGAACAGACTCCTGCCTGGGTGATAGGGTCAAAATCCCATTTTCCAGCCGGGACAACTTCACCAGAGAATCAATTAAGAAACGCAGTTTCTCTGTCTGCTGATGGATGGCTTCCACATTGGAGTGCATATCCCCGGGCAATTCTTCCTCTGCAATCAATTCGCTGTAAAGCAGAAGATTGGCAATGGGCGTCTTGGTCTGGTGGGAAATATCGGCAATCAGCGTTTTGATTTTATCTTTCTCGATGGTCATATTCCGGGCGGAAATAGCGGAGGAGGATAGATAGTGGGCAAATTTGGTTTCCAGAGCCGATAAGCGGCTTTCATCAAAATTTGTTTCGGAGTAAGTACCCTCGACGGCAGCATCCAGCATCTGATCGATTGTGTCCATCGTCTTTTTGGTTCGGCGGTAGTTTGCATAAATTGCAAGTGCCGCAGCCAGAACGCAGGAAAATTCCAGTATTACAATCCAATTATCCATGCTTCTTTCCCCACATATAGCCGATGCCGTAGACCGTCTGGATATAGTTCTGCGCTCCCAGCTTATCCCGAAGCCGTTTGACAGTCACAGACAGGGCATTTTCATCTACATACTCCGCTCCATCCGTCCAGATGCGGTCGATCAGATCGCCACGGCTCATAGCGTTGCCCTGATTTTCCACCAGCAGACGAAGGAGCTTTTGTTCTGTTTTGCTGAGTTCTACGTTGGCACCGTCTGCGGAAAACTGCATCTGGTCAAAGTCAAATACAAAACGGTCAATTTGAAAAGTCTTTGCAGGGACAGAAACCGCATTTTTTCGTAGCTGCGTATTGACCCTCGCCCGCAAAACCGACAGAGAAAAGGGCTTCGTGATGTAATCATCTGCACCCTGTTCCAGCCCAACTACAATATCCATATCGGTATCATTGGCAGTCAGCAAAATCACCGGGCGCACCGGGGCGGCGGCTTTCAGCTCTTGCAAAAAATCCAGCCCACTGCCGTCCGGCAGATTGATGTCCAGAAGCACCAGTGATACGCTGCCGCAAGCTAACTGTTCCCGTGCGGTCTTCAAATTCAGGCAGGAAACGACTTGGCGGTTTTCAGACTTCAAAGCACGGCATAATCCTTGATTTAAGCCTGTATCATCTTCTATGATTAAAATTTGTTCCATTTAATTCTCCAATCTATACTATTTTTCGCTCAATACCACCAAGGCAATTCCAACCAGAAGTTATCCAGAGCCAGCTTTTCCGTGGACTTTGCCCTGCTCTCTGACAGGTGGAAGTGCTTCGCTGTTTCGTTCAAGGGATGGAGTACATCGTCCTCAAAGCCAAAACGATACCAAAGGTAAGCTTTATCTCGTTCCTCAATCATTTGCAGAGCTGTATGGATTTCTTCGTGAGTTTCCTTGGCGATGAAAATCTGTTCCGGGTTCTGTATTCTGGAATCGGCTATAAATTCATGCCGTCCCTTGTTTTCGCCCTTTTTGACCTCATCCAGACGGATAATACAGTCCAGATTTTTGGCTTCAAAGGTGGGATTCTGCCTGCGGATGTAGTCCAGCATGGCGTTATGAATAGCCGGGGCAGCATAGGTCAGAAACTTGTTCCCGTAGTCGGGTTGAAAGCTGCTTATGCAGCCCAGAAGCCCCAAGGAACCCTCCTGCACCAAATCGTTCAGTTCAATGCCGAGGGCAGCGTTCAGCTCCCGCTGTGCGCTCCATATTTCATATGCCGTCTTTCGGATGAATCGCAGATTGTTCTCTACAAGGGCATTTTCCGCCCATTTGTCGCCGCCCTGCGCCGCAATACAGAGTTCTTCGTTATTCTGTGGTGTCATCGCTTTGTCCCTGTGATTCCGGCTGTTGCAGAGTCGTTTTCAAAAGGTCAACCAATGACTGGTTGAAGTTCAGCAATGCTTCCTGATTGACATAATCCATACCGGAAACACTGCCCGTGACGGCATCTGCAACAGCTTCCGGCGTAATGGTCGGAACGGGCGTATCCTGTCCCTTGGTCAGCTCGGTAAACATCCTCTCAGTGGTTTCCTTGCTGATTGCCTTGGCTGCGGCCAAATCGCTGCCTGCTTCTTTCTTGATTTCCTTAACCACCGTCATAAAGGTGTTCTGGATCGTAGTCTGGTCAGCCTGATAAGCGGGAACTTTCATAGCATTGGCGGTTCTTGCTGCCTGTACTGCGGCACTGGTTTTGTTTATCCCCAGCAGCATGGAACTGAGGGTAGCATACATCTGATTTTGTGCGGCATATCCTCCTGCAAGGGTATCATCCATATACTGTGCAATCATATAAGTAACCGTGGCAAAGCGGGGATTTTCAAGCAGACGGTTGACTACATCATTGTTGACCTTTCCGGTATAAAGATTCTTTGCAGCTTCAACAGATAACCCAAGCTCTGAAATATCGTAGTTCTTTTTGTCCGGGATTACGGTAGTACCCAAGATAAAATCCGTGGACACATTGAACACTCTGGCGATGCGGATAACGCTTTCTTCGCTCAACTTCTCTGTCTTTCCGCTGAGGAAGCGACTGATTGTGCTTTCATTTACATCAATCCGAAGTGCCAGCTCTCGCTGGGTCATCTTGCGTTCTCTCATCACATCAACGATTCTTTTTCGGACATCGGCGGGTAAATAAGTATCTGCCATTATGCTTCCTCCTCTCTGTCAGCTTTCAGTTTGATATATTTTCCGCTTTTGATGCGGGCATCTGTCGGCTTTTCAGCGTCCTCCGGGATGATCCAGCGGCTTCCTGCCCGCTGTGCGCCCGGTATTCGGTCATTGTTGCAGAGAATACCAACTCTCCGGGGAGAAATGCCCCATTTTTCGGCAACTTCAAATGTAGACAGGTATTTCATATCTGCATCGTCCCTCCTGGTTCATAGTAACTTTAATTATATTCTATTTACGGAACAATATCAACCAATATTGTGTGAACACTGCCGTCCCAAAACTTGCAAAAATGCAAGTTTTCGGGGCGGCTTTTTGCTTTGCTTGCGGATGTGCCTGATTTTTCGGTTGAAAGCGTTTTTCTGCGTATATTCAGGCAGATGAAAAAATCATCGAGAAAAATCAAGGAGGTTATGCAAATGAACATTTTTGAAACAGTCAAGGCGGCGGTCACGGTTAGGCAAGCCGCCGAACACTACGGGCTGAAAATCAATCGCTCCGGGATGATTTGCTGCCCTTTCCACGATGACAGACACCCCAGCTTGAAGCTGAACGAGGATTACTTCTATTGCTTCGGTTGCGGTACTGCCGGGGATGTGGTGGACTTCACAGCAAGGCTGTTTGACATGTCCGCTTATGAAGCAGCGCAGAGACTTGCTGTGGACTTCGGGCTGGACAGGCCGCCGTCCGTGGTAGCACAGGTCAGAAAGCCCCGTCCCCGTGTAAACCAGTTGAAGCAGGACGAGCTTTTCTGCCTGAATGTGCTGTCCGGGTATCTTCATCTTTTGGAGGACTGGAAAGAGCGGTATGCTCCCGAAGCACCGGAAGACGAACTTGATGAGAGGTTCGTGGAAGCCTGTCACGAGCTGGGCTATGTGGAGTATCTGACCGATTTGCTCATTATGAGCGACTACGAAGAAAGGACTGATACGGTCAAGGAACTTTTGACAGATGGAACGATTGCAAAAATGCAAGAACGACTGGACAAGCAGGAAAAGGAGGTGCGCTGCCATGTCAGAGAACAGGAAATTGCCTGATACGAATATGCCGATTTGGTTTGACGGCAAAGCAATCAACGAAGTCATTTTCTGTGAAGAATTTCTCAGGGACTATCCCATGATTACGGTAAATGGAACTTTCTTCACTGTCAATGGCATTGTGAACGATGAAAACAGGCTGAAAAAAGAAATCTATGACCGTATCAAGCCCTATGTGACCAGCAACATTGCAAAGAGGGTCACAAATCTGCTGGATGTAATGCGAATGGAGTGCTGTGCCGATGATCTTCTCCTGTACCAAGACCGTATTCATGTGGCAAACGGCACCTATCATTTGGATGGCACATTCAGTGCGGAAAAAGATTACTGCCGCAATCGCTTGCCCGTTTCCTATCAACCAGATGCTCCGCAGCCTGTGACATGGCTGCATTTTTTGTCCCAGCTTTTGGAGCCAGAGGACATTTTGACCTTGCAGGAATTTATTGGCTATTGCTTCATTCCCTCAACCAAGGGTCAGAAGATGCTCATGCTCACCGGAAAGGGCGGCGAAGGAAAGAGCCGGATCGGTGTTGTTCTTCGTGCGCTGCTGGGTGTCAACATGAAAACCGGAAGTGTGGCAAAGGTGGAGACAAGCAACTTTGCCCGTGCCGATCTGGAACATGAGCTTTTGATGCTGGACGATGATATGAAGCTGGAAGCACTGCCCCAGACCAACAATATCAAAGCAATTATCACCGCAGAGCTACCTATGGATTTGGAGAGAAAGAGACAGCAAAGCTATCAGGGAGATTTATATGTGCGGTTCATCGGGCTTGGGAACGGTGTCCTGCAAGCTCTCCATGACCGGAGTGTGGGCTTCTTCCGCAGACAGATCATTTTGACCACCAAGGAAAAAGACCCGAACAGAAAAGACGATCCCTATATTGCGGAAAAAATGGCTGCCGAAGCGGAGGGTATCTTCCTCTGGGCATTGGAGGGGCTGCACCGTCTAATTGCAAATAATTTCCGATTTACCCTGAGCCAGTCGGCTTTGGACAATCTGAACGATGCCGTTTCAGACGGAAACAACATCATTGATTTTCTGGCTTCTGAGGGCTATATCCGCTTCCGTGCAGATTATGAAGCAAGCTCCAAAAATCTGTACGCTGTTTACAAGCAGTGGTGTGATGATAACGCCTTGAACAGCCTTTCCCAAAAGAGCTTCTGCTCGTTTCTAAAGCAGAATGAAAGCCGATACAACCTTGAATACACCAACAAGGTCAACATTGGCGGCGGACGATTTGCCAGAGGGTTTGTGGGCATCGAACTTCTGCAAAGACCGTTTCTATGAAAGCGGTAGTAACTCAGAAGTACGTGTACCATCCGTACCGGATGGAGCCGATTGTCAAGCGTGCACTTGGTACACGTACTTTTCGCTTACTATCGTTTTTCCGCCTTAGAAACATCCGCACCCCTCTTTTTGAGGGCTGGAAAATCAATGGTAATGGAAACGGCGAAGTTTTTAACCGTAGGGCGAAATCATTTTGCGAAACAGTGCTTCTCTGGACAGTGAACAGTCTTTACGAAATAATGGCGGTTTTCGCTGTTTCAGGCCAAAGCACAAAAAGCAGTAAACTGGGATAGGGTCACTTGCGGGCAGGACATCACAGGCGATATTTCTATCGCATTTTATGAAAGTCAAATATTACACGGAACAGCGAAGCGGACACGCCAATGGGCGCACCAGCTTCGCTTTTTTTACAACAAATTATGGAGGTTTTTCAATATGAGCAATGTACGAAACGAAATCAAGGCACAGATCGTCCGTGCCGGATTTACCATGCAGGATGTGGTGGACAAGCTGGCGGAGGATTATGGCTGGTCGGACAGCGTATCTAACCTTTCTGCAAAGCTCCAAAGAGAGAGCATCCGCTACAAAGAGGTCATCGAGCTTGCCGATGTGCTGGGCTATGACATCGTGTGGCAGAAACGGGGGGAGCGATGATGCGGCATATCTTATCCCCTCGCAGCTCCCGTCCCCATAGGAAGTGCCGCAGTGCTTCCTATGGACTGGCAGTGAATACAATCGGCAATGCTGCTGTTTGTTCGCTGCCGCTGTCTACAAGGGATTGTGGAACAATTCTGCTGGCAGACAGGCTGGACAAGAGAAAAAGGCAAAGGGCATTTTTCGAGCTGGACAGCAGAGGTCACCGCAGTGACCGCACTCCCCCTCCGGAGGAGCCCTCGGAGAGCCCACGGCACTTTGCAGCCAGTATGGATGAAAGTGTAATAGTGGGTTATTACACTTTGAAAAAGTGCCTCTCGCAAGCCCCTCATCCCTCACAAATCTTCTCGGAAAGGAGCATGCCCCATGGCAAGAAATGATGGAATTGACCGCACCGTTGCCCGTAACCAGGATATAGAAACCGCCGATGATCTGGCAAAGGTGCAGGAACACAACGAACGGGAAAAAGACAGTTACAGCAATCAGGACATCGTGCCGGATCGTTCTTCTCTGAACATTCATTTCAAAGAGCCGACAGCCGGTTACGAAGAAATGTTTACCCAGATGGAACAGGACAAGGTGATCTCCACCAGAGGGCTGAAAGCGGATGCCGTGAAATACGGTGAGCTGGTATTCGATGTGAACTCCGCTTACTTCTACAATCACGGCGGCTATGAATTTGCCAAACAGTTTTATGCCGATGCCTATAAAGCCGCCGTGGAGGTGGTGGGCGGTGAACAGTATATTCTCTCTGCTGTCATGCACGCCGATGAGCGCAACCGGGCTATGTCGGAAGCTCTTGGCGAGGATGTGTACCACTACCACCTCCATGTGGTCTATATCCCGGTGGTTGAAAAACAGATTCTCTGGTCGAAGCGGTGCAAGGACGAAGCCCTCCGGGGGACAGTCAAGGAAACCATCATGCAGGTCAGCCGCAGTAAGAAATGGGAATCCAAACCTGTTCTTGACGGGAACGGCAATCCCATGCTGAATACAAAAGGCAAAAAGATTTTGAAGTCATCCTACAGTGTATTGCAGGATGACTTTTTCAATTTCATGCAAGCCGCCGGGTATACCGATGTGGAGCGTGGAGAGCGTGGCAGCACTGAGGAACATCTGACGGTAACACAGTTTAAGGTGCAAGCCGAAACCCAGCGTCTGGAAGCTGTGACCGCACAGGTGGAACAATCGGAACAGACCTTGGCTGACACCCAATCCGCCGTAGAAAAGCAGGAAAAGAAGCTGAAAGCTCTGCAAAAGGAAACCAAGACAGCAAAGACAGTGGCAATAACCGTGCAGGATATTGAAGCAATGGGTAAGAAAAATTCCTTTACCGGAAATGTCACCCTCACAGCAGACCAGTGCGATACCCTGAAACGCTACGCTGTCAACGGGATTATCTTTAATGCTGAGAATAGTCGCCTGAAAGAAAAACTGGATTCCGCTGTAAAATCCGCTTCCATCTGGAAACAGCGGCATGACGAACTGAACGAAAAATATAATGAACTGAAAGAAAAAGCCCAGCCCTATCTGGATGCGTTGGAAATCGCAGCAGAACGGGTCAGGACTTTTCTTTCTGCCATCCTCGCAAGGGGAAAAGAAACTCGTGAACACACAGCTCATGTCCGCAAGCACGGACGGGATATGGAAATTTAAGGAGGAAAATTTGATGATAAATATTGTAACAAAACTGAATAACATGATGCTGGATGGTACGCCACATCTGGAAATGGTAGAAGCCTGTTCCGGGATTGATTTGGAATCCTGCTTCGACCCTATCTTTGAACCGCCCATTGATTTTGTGGAGGAATGCCGGAAACGGCAGGAAGCGGCACAGTCGCCGTACCATTGTACCGTGGAACGCCTGATTGGAAATACGTGGTACACCATTGAAACTGTATGTGATGGAAATGAGCCGCTTACCGACAAGGTAAAACGGCTCATTTTTTCGGATAAGGGGGTGGCTTGTTAATGACACAGACACAAAATTATGATAATATATTATTATGCACACCGATTCTGTCAGCTGACCCAAACGCAAAGGAGGACGTTATGGATCAGCAGAAAATTACCATCATCTATTGCCGCTTATCCGTGGAGGATATTAAGGAAAATTCCAAGGGCGGCAAGGCTGATGAATCAAATTCAATACAGAATCAGAGAGAGTTTTTAACCAGATACGCAAAAGAACATGGGTACACCAACCTGAAAATTCTGGTGGATGACGGTTATACCGGGACGAACTTCAATCGTCCCGGCGTACAGGAGGGCTTCGACCTCGTAAAGCAAGGCCTTGTCGGTTGCTGGCTGGTCAAAGACCTGAGCCGCTTCGGGCGTGATTATCTGACTGTCGGACAGTACACAGACATTATCTTCCCCAGCTATGATGTACGATTTATCGCCGTCAATGACGGGGTGGACAGTGAACGGGGCGACAGCGAGGGTATGGCTGCAATCCGCAATCTTTTCAATGAGTGGTATCCCCGTGATACCAGCAAGAAAGTCCGTGTCAGTCTCCACCAAAGGGGAACCAGCGGCAAGCACATGGGCAAGCCGCCCTACGGCTACCGTTGTGACCCGGCGGACAAGGATCATTGGATTTTGGATGAAGATGCGGCTCCTATCGTCAAATATATCTTTGACCTGACCGTTTCGGGAAAGGGACCGGATGCCATAGCCAGAATTTTGGAAAACCAAAAAATCCTGACAGCAAAAGCTCTGTATGCCCAGCGCAAGGGGAAAGCAATGCCGGAAAGACCATATCATTGGGCTGGACAATCCGTTGCAGGTATTCTGGAACGGATGGAATACACAGGCTGTACCTGTAATTTCAAGACCTATTCCAAATCCTACAAGCTGAAACAGCGGATTCCCAATTCCCCGGAGGATATGTTCATCCTGCCGGATACGCAGGATGCCATCGTATCACAGGCACAGTGGGACAGGGTGCAGGAGCTTCGCAAAAACAAACGCCGCCCCGCAAAAGCGGAACGGCAGGGCTTCTTCTCCGGGCTTCTGTTCTGCCCTGACTGTGGAAACAAGCTGCACTTTGCCACTTGCAAGAGCTTTGAGGGCAAGCAAGACCATTATGTTTGTTCCAGCTACAAAAGTGGTCGTGGAATGTGCAGCGCACACTATATTCGTGAAGATGTGCTTCGTGAGATGGTTCTGGAACGAATCCGGGCAGTCAACGAGTATATCCGAAACGATGTGGAGGGCTTTCAAGAGGAATGGCTGCACTGCCGCCGTGCCGATCAGGAGCAGAGTATCCGGGACGATAAGAAGCGAGTGGAACAGGCAAAGAAGCGCCTTGCCGACCTTGATATTATCATTTCCCGGCTCTATGAGGATTTTGTTCTTGGAAATCTCGGTCAGGAACGGTACAAGAAAATGTCCGCTGACTATGAAGCGGAACAGGAACGGTTAAAACTCGAAATTGAAGTGACCGAAGAATGGGTGGAACAGCAGAATGAAATGAATGATGGTCTGGATGCCTTTATTGCCCTGACGAAAAAGTATGTGGACGTGACCGAACTGACACCGACGATTGTAAATGAGTATATCAAGAAAATCGAGGTGTTTGCTCCTGACAAGTCCAGCGGCAAGCGGCGGCAGAAAATCAAGATTTACTTCAACTTCGTTGACGAGGTTGACATTCCTGTTTTCAGCGAACCCAGTATTGCAGAATCAACCTACGGACGCAGAAAAACGGCGTGACCTTTCGGTCACACCGTCTTCTGTCCCTGTTCGTAGCCAAATAGTTACTTGTCACTATTAAGCCTTTGTTTAAGGTGGTTTTTGCTTTCTGATATTTCTAGAATATGCCCTCAGTGGACAAAGGGCAATGCGCCTGCCAGCGGCCAAAATCAACGCTGGCGGCGTCATCGTCCTTGGCGGGCGTCATCCGGCAACGAGGATAACGCCGCCAGATGCTCGAGATGCCCCGAAAAACCGTATTGTCCTTTGTTCACTGAGGGTAAGAACGCATTTGATCACTATTTCCTAACGAACTCTCTTCTACTAAGCTATGAATATGGTTATATCATTCCACTCATTGCGAATCAGAAGCCCCTTCTATTCCCATCATCATGTTGTAATGCGCCTCATGGCCATAAATACTCTATGAAACACAGCCTTATATTTTTCAATCGAATCAGAATAGCTGTCGATGTATAAATCATCAGGTATACTGTGCGATTCATCGTTTATCCAATAGAATAGGGATTCGCAAATCATCTTTTCTTCTGCGGTTTCAAATTGGGCTATCACATGGTCATACTTTCTAGTCCCAAGCATGCCAAAGTAGTTCTCAACAATTCTACGCATGTATTTCAGTCGGCTGCCCGGCAGACCGTGGTACTTGAACGTCACCAGTCCTTCGCCGTGCTGCCAGCCGATACTCATATCTTCCGAGCCGCAGTATTGGCACTATGCGACGGGGATATGATTTTTCATTCTCATCTGCTGTTTCTTTGAAGTTAGATCTCCAACCCTTTCTGCAAAACCCCGCTGGCTGCTTTTTGTTCTTATCGAACGCATGGGTGTAGATGTCCAGCGTGGTGGATGGCTGACTGTGGCCCAGCAGGATTACTATGGAAACCCGCTGGACGGCAGCATAGTGAAAAGCCATACTCTCAATGGCGCCATGTCTCTGACGGACTACGGTACATATGACGAGGTGGTGAACTTGTCCGACGGCATCGCCTTTTGAGGGGCTGTCCTGGAGGCCGTCCGTCTCCTACACGCTCAACGGTGTGGCCACCAGAGCGAGGACCTGACGGGTAGGACCGGCGCTCGGTGGACGCCCTCCCGAACGAGAATATCAGCGAATACGCCCGGAACAACTACACCCTGGAAGCCATGGCCATGTTCAACCAGGACAACATCCTGTCGCCGGAGGCCCCGGCGCCCAGGTGCAGCTGATCGCCAACCTGCGGGCCGTACTGTTTGTCGCCCCGCCGGGGGGAGGAACAGCGCTTCGTCATCCGGGTGGGGGCCGGGGACTTCTCTTTTGACGGCATGACCTTCCTCATGGTCCCCGCCACTCTGAGCCAGCTGGAGGAGATTGCCAAGCTGAGCCAGCGGAAAGATAACTTGCAAAAAAATTACAACAACGACATCAAGGAGCTGTCCGGCGTCTCCAACGCCATATGGCTCAGCAACGCCGTGGGTGTCCAAATCCCCACGGATTTCATCCCCGAAGCCCCGCGGGATATGCTGAAGCAGGGCGGCTGGCAGATGATGGTCAACTCTGAATACCCCACAGCCTTTGATGAAGTTTCCGCCCAGACGGAGGAGGTAAGCGGCATCGTGAAAAGCTCCGATCCGGCGGCGCTGATTACCGGCGAGGCGGTGCTGACGAACGATCTGATCGTCACCTCGACGGTGGACTTCAAGGTCACCAACTACATCTCCCTTGCCGCCATCTTCCCGATCATCGCGGTGGTGTTCCGCTCCGTCTCCATGCCAATCGTGCTGGTGTCGGCTATCGAGCTGGCAATCTTCATCAATCAGGGTATTCCGTATTTTACGGATACTATCATTCCCTTCGTATCTCCCAAGATCATCGGCTGCGTTCAGCTAGGCGCCACGGTGGACTACGCGATCCTGATGGCAATCCGCTTCCGGGAAGAGCTGTAAGCCGGAAAGGGCCGGGAGGACGCGATTTGCACCGTGACCACCTCCTCGGACGCTTAAATCATCACAAGCTCACCGGCGCTGTTCTGCGCCACGCTGGGTGTGGGCGCGATCTCCGAGATCGAGATCATCAGCTCCGTCTGCAAGATACTGGCCCGGGGCGCCCTGATCTCCGCCGTCATCAGCATGTTCATCATGCCGCCGCTCCTTTGTGTCTGTGCGCCGATCTTCCATAAGACCAGCCTCCACTGACGGAAAACCGCTCCTCCGAAAAAGGAAGTGCAAGCTCTTGCGGCGTCTGAAAAATAGATCGCCAGCGCTCGCCGCCCGCAGCAATACGTGTTTTCGCCGCACAGGCAGTAGGGGCTTTGGCGATGCCTCGCCGACCGCTGATTGACAGCTGTCTTCAAAAGCGCAAAAGCCGGGAGTCATTGCAGTGCAATGGCTCCCGGCTTTTTTAACTTATTCCGCGCTTTCAGTGGCCAAGGCCGCGATCAGAGAGACCTCGCCGCGCAGGATGTCGGACAGTGTGCGCTCCACAGCGTCATCCGCCCGCAAAAGCCGGCGGACATGAACGGCGGAGGAGATTTCCGCCAGGAGACGCCCGGCCTCCGCCGTCAGCCGTCTGGCCGCGTCCTCCCCCTGTCTGGCCGCGGCCAGACACGGTTCCTCCCATACACGGCGGCAGGCGTACGGACAATCCTTCCGGCGGCGGCAGGTCCCGCAGGCGGACCGGTTCCGCGCTTCCGGTGCTGGGAACTCTGAAACGAAGCGGCTCATCAAATCCCTCCCTTCCCGCGGCGTGGGCCGGGATGCCCCGGCCCGCTGTCGGCACGTTTATGCCTTGCAGTCGTGATGCTTGGAGTCGTCGCACGAATCCGGGCAGAGACACTCGCCGAACAGGGCCAGTTTCAGCTGGAGCGCCAGTTCCAGGCGCGTCACAGCGGCCAGGACACGCTCAACGCTCTTGTCGATTTTGATAAGGTCCTCCGTATCCACGCCGCACAGGTCGACGGTCTTCTCAATTTTTTTATGCTCGGCTTCCAAAATCCGTGCAAGAGCCTCCTGCTCTTCGGCAACGGAGGCAATTAAATCGGTGATCGCTTTGCAGCGGCTGTCGTCACGATGAGACGGACAGGATTGCGTATAATCCATGAAAATATCCTCCCGTTGATGATATGTGCTTGACAGCACATACCATTCTACGGCGTTGGACAGCGTCTTGACACGGCTTTCTACACCGGCCATTGGGCTGGCCCATGAAAGGAGGAGAACGCGTGTTTCAGATGGCCTCACAGCAGGCAATGACCGCCTGCATCTGGGGAGATATCCACTTGTCCCGGCGGCAGAACAGCTGCTTCCAGACGCTAATCTCGAAGCCGTCCACCGCAAGGCGCGCCAGCCCGCCCGCCGCCACGGCGGCCTCCGTGGCGTAGTCCGGCAGGAAGGAGCACCCCACGCCCCGCTCCACCATACGGCAGATCAGCTCCACGTCGCCTGTCTCCAGCAGGGGGCTGACCGCCAGGGAGCAGGCCGCCAGCTTCTCGTCCATCAGCCGGCGGTAGCTCATGCCCCGCTCCGTCAGCAGAAAGGGCTGGCCCACCATCTCCTGAAGCGTGACATGCCGCTTCGCGGCCAGTGGGTGGTCCGCCGCCGCCACGAAGTGGGTCCCCACCCGCTCTTCCCGCAAGATCACATACGCATGGTCGTAAATGCGGTTGTCCAGGGTCAGGACCAGGTCCGCCTCGTTGTGGTTCAGCAGGCGGAACATCTCCTCCGTTCCCGCCGTCATGATTTTCAGGCTAATGCCGGGGTACCGTGCCCAGAAGTTCCGGAAAGCCCCCTCCAGAAGGGCGCACAGGGAGTCCGCCATGGCCAGGCGGATGCATCCCGTCAGCGCCTTGTCCTCCCGCAGCTCGTCGGCCAGCTCCCGGGTCAGCTTGTCCACCCGGTGGGCGTAGCGCAGCACCTCCCGTCCCTGCTCCGTCAGGCTCACCGTGTGATGGACCCGCTCGAACAGCCGCACCCCCAGCTCCGCCTCCAGCTGCCCGATCTGAAAGGACACAGTGGACTGGGAGAAGCCCAGCTGTTTCGCCGCCTGGGTAAAGCTGCTCAGCTCCGCCACGAAGAGAAAGGTGTTCAGGTTTTTCAGTTCCATACCCGGCTCCTTTAATCTATATTTTCGATCAATAGCATCTGAATTATCAATTTTACAAATGAATATTTTCATTATATACTGAAATTTAAGAAAATCAACAGCATTTTCGGAATCTTCCGGCGGCGGGGCGCACATGCCCACACCGCCGCCTGAAAAGGAGCGTTCTGATGGAACACATCATTCAACTCATCTCCGCGGTCTACCAACTGTTGTGGGGCGACCTGATCACGCTGCCCCTCCCCGGCGGCGGCAGCGTCGGCCTCTCTCTGTTGGTGCTGCTGCTCATCCCCACCGGCATCTACTTCACCGTCCGCACCCGTTTCCTCCCCATCCGCCTGTTCCCCGAGATGCTGCGCATCACGGCGGAGAAGCGGTCCAACACCCACGGCACCGCCATTTCCGGCGTCCAGGCGCTGATCGTGTCCACCGCCACCCGGGTGGGCATGGGCAACCTGATCGGCGTGGTGGCGGCCATCTCCGCCGGCGGCGCGGGGGCGGTGTTCTGGATGTGGGCGTCGGCCCTGATCGGCTCCTCCACCGCTTTCATCGAAGCCACGCTGGCCCAGCTCTACAAAGAGAAGGACCCCCTCTACGGCGGCTTCCGGGGCGGCCCCGCCTACTACATCCACCACTTTGTGGAGCAGAAGCTGGGCGGCAAAAAACGGCGCCGGTCCGTGCTGGCGGCGCTGTTTGCCATCTCCGGTCTGATCTGCTGGTGCGGCATCAGCCAGGTCATCAGCAACTCCGTCTCCTCCGCCTTCCGGAACGCTTTCCAGATCCCGCCCCTGTACACCACGGTTCTTCTCGTGGTCCTGGCCGCTGTCATCGTCCTGCGGAAAAACGCCACGGTGAAGGTCCTGGACATCCTGGTCCCCGTCATGGCGGTGTGCTACTTCGGCATCACCCTGTTCCTCATCGCCAGGAACATTACTCTTCTCCCCTCCGTGTTCCGCCGCATCTTTGAGGAGGCTTTCGGCATCCGTCAGGCGGTGGCCGGCGGCTTCGGCGCCGTTTTGATGAACGGCGTGAAGCGGGGCCTGTTCTCCAACGAGGCCGGCTCCGGCTCCGCGCCCTGCGCCGCCGCTGCGGGAGACACCAGCCACCCCGCCAAGACCGGCCTGCTACAGGCTCTGGGCGTGTTCATCGACACCATCGTCATCTGCAGCTGCACGGCCTTCATCATGCTGGTCACACCCCAGGAGCGCATCGACGGCCTGAGCGGCATGGACCTGCTCCAGGCCTCCATGCAGTACCACCTGGGCCGGTTCGGCGTGATCTTCATCGCCCTGATCCTGTGGCTGTTCTCCTTCTCCACCTTCATCGGCATCCTGTTCTACGCCCGCTCCAACGTGGCGTACCTCTTCGGCGACAACTGGCTCTCCCAGACGGCCTATAAAATCGTTGCGCTGATCATGCTGTTCGTCGGCGGCCTCGCGGCCTACACCTTCGTCTGGGATCTGGGCGATGTGGGCATCGGCCTGATGACGATATTCAACATCATCGTCATCCTCCCCATGTCGGGGCAGGCGCTCAGCTCCCTGCGGGACTATGAGCGGGACATGAAGGCCCGCAAATAACCTGTACGAAAAAAAAACAGGAGAAGCGGGTCAACCCGCTTCTCCTGTTTTTACTGTTTTTCATGCTCCGCGACAAAGTCACAGATCTTACCGAAGGTCTCCTCGCTCAGATCATGTTCCACCTTGCAAGCGTCCACCGCGGCCTGCTCCGGCGAGACGCCCAGCAGCTTGAACAGCTTCGTGATGGTCTTATGGCGGCCATAAACCTGGCTGGCAATGGCCATTCCGGTCTCGTTCAGCGTGATCAGCCCGTCCGGCGACATGGAGATGTAGCCGTTCTCCCGCAGCTTTTTCATGGCGATGCTGACGCTGGGCTTGGAGAAACCCAGCTTGTTGACGATGTCGATGGAGCGCACTTGCCCGCACTGCTCCTGCAAGATCAGGATGGACTCCAGATAGTCCTCCGCAGATTCATGGATTACCATAGGCTCCAACCTCCTTTTACATTGGACATTTTGCTTATTTTAACAAATCCCACCGGCAATTGCAAGGCTCTTTCCGACACTCCGCCGGTAATCGCATACCCAGATGATACAGGCGCACACAAAAGCCGGGACAATCCTATATATGCGCAAAAACACCTTGACATCCGATGGATGTCAAGGTGTTTTTGGTGGAGATAAGCGGGATCGAACCGCTGACCTCTTGAATGCCATTCAAGCGCTCTCCCAATCCCATCGGTTACATACCCCTGTAACTGGGCTCAGGAGGTACGCTTTCAATACGCAGAAAAACTTGTCACTCAAACTGGTCCGAGTGGAATTATAGGGTTTCATGAAATAAGAAATAGAAAATGGTATTTGGGGAGTCGGCAATCACTATTTCATCATATTAGTATTATTCCGTTTCATCATCAATTTGAAAAAGTGCCGTAATATCAATAATATTATTTGCTGGTGGCTTAATGTTAAGTGGTACTGCAGCACGAGTAAGGCTTTCTACAGTTTGATTGGCCTTTCCTTGTGCCTGTTTTTTCAGTTCTTCGAGTTCAAAACGACTGCGATCGGCATCTACTTTGGCTTTTTCAGCGTCTGCTTCAGCCTTATCAGCTTCAGCCGCCTTAATACGCTTTGTTTCTTTTCTATAAAGAAAATCAGCCACAAGCTCTTTAATCTTTTCTATAGAGGATGGAAATTCAATTCCAGCGGCTTTTCCTCCGAATAGAATAAAATATCCTAATAGGATGGGGACCAAGTGATCTCTCAGGAAAAGAAGAATATCTTGTCCGAAGTTTGTGAGGAAGAAAATTACATCGCCTTCAGAGTTCAAATTATACTTTCCTGTTAATTCACAACTATCATCCGCAATCAAATCTGCCATGGATAAGGTAAACAGCGAAAAATCAATAGGGTTTATATCTCTGGGTTGTCTGATATGATATTTGATGATTAAGCGATTAGAGTAGACGGACAAATCGTAACAGCAGCTTAAGATAGCATCAGCATACTCGTTTAGAGAGCTTAAGCTGTGACGGTTGGACACCAAGCATTTGTAGACCATGGGAGGTGCAGAGCTTAGATCAACTTTCGATATGATAGAAATATGCCTCCGCTTTTTATAAGGGCAATTCAATCCAAAGTACGTTCCGGTTTCGATTTGGGTGTGGATTTCTAACTCTTTTTCTGCTGTTGTGGTATCTGAGTCAACCTCAAAGTAGTCACCAATGGTAGCAAACGCGATTTCAGCTCTTCCAACGATCATTGCAATATCGCCAGGCTTTATCTCAGCAATAAATCGACGGCATTTATTAAGGGCAGTTCCGGGCATTTTATCTGGATAGTTACTGTCCTTAAGAATTTGCTTATAGTAATCGTCATCATGACTACCTGATAAAACCGTTTCGGTTAGAGGGTTCCACCCAATAGCAATATATCCCCCAGCAACATATTCGTTGTAAAAAACACCTTGCTTGGAACGTACCATCCAGAAATTAGTTGTATCCGAAATTTGAGGAATTGAACTTGCTACTGTATCAACAGCAGAAACGATATCATTCAGCGTGTTAATCATGTTTACACCCCACTATCTTGAAAGTGTTCTGTGGCCTAATATACATATATAAAAGAAATATTTAGAAATATTATATCACTACTCTGCGACTTTTTCTATATATTTAAATACACATCAGCAAAAAGCCAGGGCATGAAGCAGCTCATGGCGGGCGGCGGCATCATCCTGCTGGGCACCACCCTGATCCCTCAGTTGTCCAGCCTGTTTTAAGGGCGGCGGCCTATGGATTTTCTTTCCGACTGGCTCACGGACTGGCTGAAGGAGCTGTTGATCAGCGGCATCATAGGGAACTTGGAGGGCCTGTTCGATACCGTAAACGCCAAGGTCGGGGAGATCTCGGTGCAGGTGGGGACATCCCCGGTGGCGTGGAACGCCGGGGTGTTCTCCCTGATCCGGCAGCTTTCCGAAACGGTGGTTTTGCCCATAGCCGGGCTGATATTGACCTTTGTAGCCACCTATGAGCTGATCCAGATGCTCATAGACTGGAACAACCTGCATGACATTGACTACTGGATATTCTTCAAGTGGATATTCAAGACGGCCTGCGCCATCCTCATTCTCTCCAATACGTTCAACATCGTCATGGCGGATGTGCTTACCGGGCTGGAAACAACGCTGGAGGGGATGGACGTGGGCCCCCTGCTGGGGCTGTTCATGCAGACCATGCTCATCAATGTGGCAATGCCTATTATGAGCATCGTGATCTTCGTCATCACCTATGGCCGGATGCTGGAAATCTATTTGCTAACCAGCTTGGCCCCGATCCCCGTGGCGACGCTCTCCAACCGGGAGCTGGGCGGCACGGGCCAGAACTATTTACGCTCCCTGTTCGCCGTGGGCTTTCAGGGGCTTTTGATCCTCGTCTGCGTGGCGATCTACGCGGTGCTCATTCAGAACATCGCCACAGGCGGCGATCCCATCGGCGCGATCTGGGGCGCGATGGGCTATACGGTGCTGCTCACCTTCATGCTGTTCAAGACGGGCAGCATCGCCAAAAGCGTCTTTGGGGCGCATTGAGCATGGGCGGCGTACTGACTTTGGGGAGCCTGTTTGATGGCATTGGCGTGTTTCCCCTTGCGGCCCAGCGGCAGGGCATTGTCCCGCTGTGGGCCAGCGAGATTGAAAAGGCCCCGGTGTCCATTACACGGCGACACTTCCCGCGCATGGCCCACCTGGGGGACATCACCAAACTGGACGGCGGGCGCGTCCCGCCCGTCCATATCGTCACCTTTGGCTCACCCTGTCAAAACCTATCACAAATCGGCAACCGCGCCGGTCTATGCGGCGCGAAATCCAGTTTGTTCTATGAGGCGATACGAATTATTAAAGAAATGAGGGATGCCACTGGAGGTAAATTTCCAATTATCGCTGTTTGGGAAAACGTCATGGGAGCGTTTTCATCATCTGACCGGATGGATTTTAGAGCCGTCCTGTCCGCGTTCACAGGCTGCCCTCCCCCTGCGGAGATCGAGGCCCTGCTCTTGAAGCAAGGGGGCGAATACCCGTTACAAGGCCCTTTCAGCTATTTCGTATGCGGGGCGCGGCCAAGGACGGAAACCACGTCCAATTTCGGGACAGCTTCGGATTTTCAACTGACCCTTTTCCCACCCTGTTAGCCGGGGCGCTCAACCCTTTTGCGTTCTACTTTGAGGACGATCCGGGGAGCGGCTGCGTCCGTTTTCTCACGGAGCGGGAATGTGAGCGGCTCATGGGCCTGCCAGAGGGCTGGACGGCATACGGCGCGGATGGGGAGATGATCTCCCCGGCCAGCCGGTATAAAGCCCTCGGCAACGCCATTGCCCTGCCCTGTGCCGAGTACATCATGGCGGGGATCAGGGAGGTACTATAAGTTTTTATTAAATGGAGGATCGAATATGGCAAAAGCACAGGCGGCGGCTGTGGCCCCCGCTGTGGACGAGGCGGCTCTGGCGGAAATGAACCGCCTTTTGTTTGAGGCTCCCATCGCGGAGCTGGCAAAGAGTCAGGGCATCAGCATTGACGAGGCGGTGGCCCTGCGGGTGGAAAAGTCCATTGAGGCCGCGCCGCTCCCCATTGAGGTGACGGCGCGGCCCATTGAGCCCCAGGGCAGCCTGAAAGGGTTTGCCACGGTGAACATCGGCGGCGTGGTCATCGACGATTTCAAGGTGGAGGACGGCAAGAACGGGATGTTCCTGAGCCCTCCCAGCAAGGAGGCCTCCGGCACCCGGAGCGGCTACCGCTCCACGGCGCGGGTGCTGGATCGGGGCTTGCAGGAGCGGCTGGACGCTCTGACCAGGGACGCCTATGGGCAGGCGGTGGAAAAGCTGATCGCCCGCATGGAGGCCCTGCGGCCCGCTCCCATCCGGGAGCAGATGGCCCAGGCCGCGAAGGAAGCCGGCAAGCACAACGCCGCCCGGCCCGCGCCCACCAGGGAAATGGAGGCGCGGGATGACCGCTGAGGCCCCTTTGGGACAAAGTGTCCCGAAGCAGCCGGAGCCGGACGGCCTGTATCTCATGGACGGGATCGCGGGGCTGCTGTCCCTGCCCCGCCATTCGGTGGATATGATCTTGACCGATCCGCCCTATGGCACCACCCGCAACTATTGGGACGTGCCCCTGCCCCTGCCGGAGCTGTGGGAGGCGGTGCGCTGGGCCTTAAAACCCAACGGCGCGGCCCTGTTCTTCGCCCAACGCCCCCTATGACAAGGTGCTGGGGCCTCTAACCTGAAAATGCTCCGTTATGAGTGGGTGTGGTATAAGCACCGCTGTTCCGGCTTTCTCAACGCCCGGCGGATGCCGCTGAAAAAATCAGAAAACATTTTAGTGTTCTATCAAAAGCTCCCCACCTACAACCCACAGTTTGAACAAGGCAGGCCGTACAAGGGCACGGCCACGGGCGGCACGAGTCCCAACTACGGGAAATTCGTCCGTTCCAGCGGCGGCTCGGAGGACGGGCGGCGGTTTCCCGGCAACGTCCTGACGTTCCCCACGGTGGCCTGCGGCGTCCAGCCGGTGGAGTTGTGCGAGTACCTGATCCGCACCTACACCGACGAGGGCGAGGTGGTGGCGGACATCTGCGCGGGGAGCGGCACAACGGCGGTGGCCGTCCTGAACACGGGCCGCCGCTTCATCTGTTTTGAAACGGCCCCAGCCATCTATGCCCCCGCCCTGGAGCGCATCGAACAGGCGCGGGCAGCGGTGGCCGGGGGCGGGAAAGGCGTATAGAAAATAGTATCTTTTTGTCGGAACGTATGCTATACTCTGCATAGGTGGTGATGATATGGCAAATCTGAATGCAAAAGAATACCAGCGTTTTGAGGACATCAAGCATATGACCGACGAGGGTATGGAGTTTTGGTATGCGCGAGAATTATCCGTGGTGCTCGAATATGTGCAATGGCGTAATTTCGCAAAGGTTATTGACCGGGCAATGCTGGCTTGTCAAAACAGCGGTTTCCCTTTGGACGATCATTTTGCTGAGGTCAGCAAAACGATCCAGATGCCAAAAGGAGCAAGCAAAAAAGTCAAGGACTATATGCTATCCCGCTATGCCTGCTACCTTATCATGCAGAACGGTAATCCCCGGAAAGAGGTGATTGCCCTTGGCCAGACCTACTTTGCCATTCAGACCCGCAGGCAAGAAATTGCTGATGCGTTCAATCAACTCGACGAGGATAATAAACGGCTGGTCATCCGTGGCGAGGTCAAAAGCTGGAACACGCTGCTGGCGGATGCGGCCCACCGGGCCGGGATCACGGAACAGGAGGAATATGCCGAGTTCCAGAACGCAGGGTACATGGGTCTATATGGCGGCCTGCGCGTCTCAGATATTCACGCCCGCAAAGGACTTGCCCCCGAACAGAAGATTTTAGACCACATGGGCAGCGTCGAGGCAGCCAACCTATTTCGTATTACACAAACCGAGGAGATCATGACAAGGGAGCAGCCGCAGGGTTTGGATCAAGCCAGTTCTATCCATCACACTGTCGGCAAAGAAGTACGGGAAACCATTGCAAGAGTGGGCGGCACAATGCCGGAGAACTTGCCTACTCCTGAAAAAAGCATTTCCCAAGTGGAGCGTGAACAACTGAAACAACTCAAAAAAGACCGCAAAAAGCTGATGCTGGATGAATGACTATGAAAGACGACATTCCAACTCTTGAAAAGGAGCGGGCACTCCAACAACTTTTGGCCGAACTGGATAAAGGCCGCAGATCTGGCGAAACAGAGGGCTGGCTTACATGTGAGGAAGTCAAAAAGCACTTCCATGAAAAGCTGTTAGAATGATACAGAAAACCGCTTGCAGAAATGCAGGCGGCTTTTTCTATGGCAAAGGAGGTAGATACCTTATCGGAAAATACATTGTCTGTTACTGTGATCCACCCTGGCGGTACGCCCAAAAGGGTGTGCAGGGGGCGGCGGAAAAGCATTACCCCACCATGAGCATAGAGGAACTGTGCGCGCTCCCGGTGGCCGACCTGATGGCGCCGGACAGCGCGCTTTTTTTGTGGGCTACCTTCCCCTAGCTCCCGGAGGCTCTGCGGCTGATCCGTGCCTGGGGCTTTTCCTACAAAACGGTGGCCCTTGTGCGGCTGAAACAGAACCGTAAATCCCCCGGCTGGTTTTATGGCCTGGGCTTTTGGACGCGGGGCAACGCGGAGGTGTGCCTGCTGGCGACGCGGGGCCGCCCCAGGCGGCAGGCGGCCAACATCCACCAATTCATCATTTCCCCCGTGGAGGCCCACAGCAAAAAGCCGGACGAGGCGCGGGACAAAATCGTGGCCTATTCGGGGCCCCCGCAAAGTCGCAAGACTTTATGGGGAGAGGAAGAAGGAAGGCGCGGATATGGAGGTTCCGCCATAGGCGGAAACGGAATGCAGCGAGTTTCTTCTGACGAGGACGTGCCCCGTGTGGAGCTGTTCGCACGCCAGACCCCGTCTGGCTGGGACGTGTGGGGAAACGAGGTGGAGCCCTCGGCGGGACTTCGGGACACTTTGTCCCATAGTACCCAAACGGGAGGTGTTGTCTGAATGGCCTATGTGAACGTCCCCAACGACCTTTCCAAAATCAAAACCAAGGTCGCGTTCAATCTGACGAAACGCCAGCTCATTTGTTTTGGCTGCGCGGCGGCGGTGGGTATCCCTCTGTATCTGCTCACCCGTGGAGCCGTGGGCAATTCGGCGGCGCTGCTGCTTATGCTGGCCGTCATGCTCCCGGCGTTCCTGCTTGCCATGTATGAGCGGGACGGCTTGCCGCTGGAAGAGGATCAGTCGGCCATCTTCAACGGCTGGAGCGAATTTCTCAATTGCTTTGACAGCTCCCTGCCGTTTCAGCTCTCTTTCGTCAACCGCCGCTCCCGGTCTGCCAACCACTACAAGGTGAATATCCCGGCCCAGCATGATGACTTTGACAGCATCCGGGGCGAGTTCGTGGATATGCTGAAAGGCCAGATCGCCAAGAGCAACAACGGCATTGAACGCTCCAAATACATCACCTTTGGTCTGCCCGCCGGAAGCGTGGCCGAGGCCCGGCCCCGGCTGGGGCGCGTGGAAGCGGACGTGCTGGGGAATTTTAAGCGGCTTGGGGTATCGGCGTCCCCGCTGGACGGGCGGGAGCGGCTGGCGGTGCTCCACGGCCAGGCACATCCCGGCCCCCAGCGGGAGGCGTTCCGTTTCTCCTGGGCCGATGTGGTAAAGACCGGCCTGGGCACCAAGGAGGCCGTCGCCCCCTTCGGCGGCTTTGACTTCACCCGGCCCCGGCTGTTCCGGGTGGGCCGGTATTGGGGCGCGGCCAGCTACTTGCAGATCATGGCATCCGAGCTCTCTGACCGGCTCCTGCGTGAAATTCTGGAGCTGGACGCGGAATTGACCGTCACCCTGCACATTCAGACGGTAGACCAGACGCGGGCCATCAAGACCGTCAAGGGCAAGGTCAGCGACATCGGCAAAATGAAAGTGGAGGAACAGAAAAAGGCGATGCGGGCCGGGTATGACCCGGACATCCTGCCGCCCGATCTCATTACCTACTCCAAGGACGCCGCCGACCTGCTCTCCGACCTCCAGTCCCGGAATGAGCGGATGCTGCTGCTCACGTTCACGGTGGTGAACCTCGCCCCCACGCGGGAGCGGCTGGAGAACGATGTGTTCACCGTGGGCGGTATCGCGCAGAAATACAACTGTGCCCTGCGGCGGCTGGACTGGCAGCAGGAACAGGGCTATGTGTCCTCACTGGTGCTGGGCAGGAACGAGGTGGAGATCCAGCGGGGCATGACCACCAGCAGCACAGCGATCTTCATTCCCTTTATCACCCGTGAGCTCCGCATGGGCGGGCAGGCGCTCTACTACGGTATGAACGCCCTTTCCCACAACGTCATCATGGCGGACAGGAAAAAGCTGAAATCCGCCAATGGCCTGTATCTCGGCTCTACCGGCTCCGGCAAGAGCTTTGCCGCCAAGCGGGAGCTGATCCATGTCTTTCTGGCGACACAGGATCGGATCATTATTGTCGATCCCATGGGGGAATATGCCCAGCTGGTGCGGCGGCTGGGCGGGCAGGTCATCGAAATCGCCCCCGACAGCCCCAGCCATATCAACCCCATGGACATCCAGCTTGATCTGAACGGCGGCGAGAGCCCCCTTTCCATGAAAGCGGACTTTCTGCTGTCTCTGTGCGAGCTGGTGGTGGGCGGCAAGGACGGGCTGCAGCCTATTGAAAAGACCGTCATTGACCGCTGTGTGCGGCAGGTGTACCGGGAGCTGGCCCTGGGGATCGGCACGGGGGAAATGCCGCTGTTGCAGGATTTGTACGAGGAACTGCTGAAACAGCCGGAGCCGGAGGCCCAGCGGGTGGCGACGGCCCTGGAGCTCTACTGCACCGGCTCCCTGAACCTCTTTAACCACCAGACCAATGTCAACCTCAATTCCCGTGTGGTGTGCATCGTGCTCAAGGGCATGGGCGAGAACCTGCGGAAGATCGCCATGCACGTCACCGACGAGTTTGTGACCAGCGCCGTGAATACCAATTTTGAAAACGGTGTGGCGACATGGTGCTACTTTGACGAGTTTCACATCCTGCTCCGCGATCCCCTGACCGCCAGCTACTTTGTGACGGTTTGGAAGATGCTGCGCAAAAAGGGCTGCGTCCCCAGCGCCTTGACGCAAAACGTCAAGGACTTGCTTGCCAGCCGGGAGATCGAGAACATTCTGGACAACACGGATTTTCTGATCCTGCTGTCCCAGGCCCAAAGTGACCGGACGATTTTGGCAAAGCAGCTCGGTATCTCCGAGCACCAGCTATCCTACATCACCCAAAGCAACAGCGGCGAGGGGCTGCTGTTCTATGGCTCCGTGACGATCCCGTTCGTTGACCGTTTCCCCAAGGGTGAAATTTACGACCTGCTCACCACCCGCCCGGAGGACTTGAAGAATGACGCCGGGGCGTGAGGGCCGGGGCCCACGGCAGGACAAGGCCGATCCCGCCCTCCACTTTGACGGCAAGGGGGAAACGGCAGAGGAACCCAAGTCCGGGAGCCGCTCATGGAAAAAGGCGTCGGCCCGCATGATGGCGGAGGCGGCCTCGGCCACCGATAAGCCGGAACAGGGGCAGCAGGCGCCCTGTGCTCCCGGCGAGCCGGAGACTTCCCCCACCGGGGAGGCTCCCCGGCCTACCGGGGCCGAGCCCCCAATGGAGGGCGGCGTCACTGATAGGGAACCCCGGCAGACCGGGGGCGGCGCTGGCCCGGACGTCAGGGCCGATCCTTTGGGACAAAGTGTCCCGAAGTACCGGCAGCGGAGCAGACGGGCGGATTCCGCTCAACCCAGCGCGGCCCAGGGCAAATACCGGCAGGAGTCCCAACAGGCCCGGCCCGCCGATAAGCTCCGCCACGACAGCGGCGGCGTTGGGGATGGCGGCTCTGAGGGGGCCGGGGACAAAGCCCCGGAGCCCGAACCGCTCCGCAAGGCCCGGCTCCGCATGGAGCGGCGGGAAGGCAAGCTGAACACAGCCAGCGAGAAACTGGCGAACCAAAAGCCCTACAAGCCGCCCGGCCCTGTGCGCCGGGCGGCTGGCTTTGCCGGGCGGAGCGCCCACGGCTTTGTCCACGGCAAAATCTATCAGGTGGAGCAGGAGAACGTGGGCGTGGAGGGCGCTCACCGCTCCGAGCTGGTGGGCGAGGCTGTGGGCCGGAGGGCGGTACGCTATACCAAAAACCGCATCCGAACCCGCCCAGCCCGGCAGGTGCGAACGGCCCAAGTCCGGTATGTCAATGCGGCGGCGGACTATCGCTTTCAGCAGGCCGCCGCCGAACACCCGGAACTGAGTAAAAACGCCCTGGCCCGGCTGTGGCGGAAACGGAAACAGCGGAGAGACTTCCAAAAGCGGGCGCGTGAGGCAACCAAGCAGGGCGCGAGGGCGGCGGAGAAAACGGCGGTCACAACGGAGAAGCTGGCCGTCCGTGTTGCGGGCACGGTCAAGCGCCATCCCGTGGCGGCCCTGATCGTCCTGCTGTGCCTGCTCCTGCTGGTGGGGCTGCAATCCTGTATGTCCTCGCTGGCCGCTGTGGGCAACGGCATGGCCGGGAGCGTTACCGCCGCCACCTATCCGGCGGAGGACGCCGATCTGCTGGGGGCCGAGGCCGCCTATGCCAGCCTGGAGGCCGAACTGCAAAGCTATCTGGATAACTACACCGCCACCCACAGCTATGACGAGTACCACTTTGATTTAGATACCATCGAGCACGATCCCTATGTGCTGCTGTCCATCCTGTCCGCGCGTCATGCGGAGGGCTGGACGCTGGCGGACGTGGAGGACACCCTGCAAACCCTCTTTGACCGCCAGTACACCCTGACGGAGCGGGTGGTGGTGGAAACACGGTATGACAGCGAGGGCGAGCCCTATTCCTGGTATGTCTGCTATGTAACGCTGACAAACGAAAACCTGTCCCATCTGCCCGTCTACATCATGGGCGAGGAACCGCTATCCCGATATGCCATCTATATGACCTCGCTGGGGAACCGGCCTGACCTGTTCCCGTCCTCGGCCTATGTGGGCAAGTACACCAACCCGCCCACGGCTTACGAGGTGCCCCCGGAGGCTCTGGCCGACGAGACCTTTGCGGCCATGCTGGAGGTGGCGGCGAAATTCGTGGGCTATCCCTATGTGTGGGGCGGCAGCTCCCCGGCCACGTCCTTTGACTGTTCCGGCTACCTGTCCTATATCCTGAACCAGTGCGGCTGGGACGTGGGGCGGCTGGGGGCTACGGGGCTTTACAACTACTGCACTCCCGTGTCCGCTGCCAACGCCAAGCCCGGTGACCTGGTTTTTTTCGTCGGCACCTACGACACGGACGGCATATCCCACTGTGGGCTATACCTGGGGGACGGCTGGATGCTCCACGCAGGCGATCCCATTGGGTACGCGAACCTGAACAGCAGCTATTGGCGATCTCACTTCTACGCCTACGGGCGTTTACCTTGAAATGGAGGATGAACTATTGGCAATTTCTAAAAGCGCGAAGATCAAGGCCGAGATGGATAAGGTCAGGGCCAAGATCACGGATCAGCAGGCGAAATTGAAAGAACTGGAACAAAAGCACCGGGAGGCGGAAAACGAGGAGATCGTGGACATCGTGCGGGGCATGAGCATCTCCCTGTCCGATCTGCCCGGCCTGCTCCAGGCCATGAAAGGCGGCGCTTCGGGACAAAGTGTCCCGAAGGTTCCGGATAAGGAGGAGTCTGCGGAATGAAGAAAACGCGGTATTTGACGGCGGCGCTGTGCGCCGTCGTTTTGCTTTCCGGCCTTACCGTCCCGGCCTATGCGGGCGGCGGTGAGGAATGGTCTGACGTGGAGGTTTCCACCAGGGAGCCGGTGCAGACTGCCGAGCCCACACCAACGCCGGAGCCTACCCCTGATCCCGCGCCGACGCCGGAACCGGAGCCCACTGTGGAACCCAGCCCGGAGCCTGCGGCCACGGTGACACCGGTTGCCTCGCCCTCCGGGACGGCGGCCACTACCAGCACCGCCAGCGCCAAGCCCGCCACGGTCACACCGTCTACGGCCCCCGCTGACGATGCCCCGGATGAGGATAACACGGCCACGGGCGGCGTGGATTGGGAGGGTCTTGCCCCCGTCGAGCTGAACCCCCTGACCCCGGACGGCCAGGGCTCCGTGCTGGATAACGCCGACGACAGCGAAGGCAAGGAATTTTTCACCATTACCACAGCGGACGAGTCCGTGTTCTATCTCGTCGTTGACCGCCAAAAGAACGGCGAGAACGTGTATTTCCTGAACGCCGTCACCATAGCCGATCTCATGGCGCTGGCGGAGGACGGCGGCGCGGCCCTCCCCGCCGTGACCCCGGAGCCCGAACCGGAACCTGATCCCGAACCCACCCCCAGCCCGGAGCCGGAACCTGAACCGGAGGGAACCAGCGGCGGCCTTGGCACGCTCCTTGTGGCCCTGGCGGTGGTGGCCGTGGGCGGCGGGGCCGGGTGGTATTTCAAGATATACCGGCCCAAACAGCAGCGGGCCGCCGATGATCTGGAGGCGGACTACACGGAGCCGGACTATGGGGACGGCTATGACGGTTATGACAACGACGGCGGGGACGATGACGGCCCGCCCTGGGACGAGGAGGATGAATGAATTTTACCAACAGCCTGTATGAACCGGAAATGAAGAAAAAGCCCCAGCCGGAGGAACCCCCACGGGCGGGCGCTCCCGATGGCTCCCGCTGCACGGGATGCCCCTACTGGCGGGGCATCCTATGCGTGTCCTGCTACCGGGACTTGGTGCGCCAGCTCCACGCCGGGAGGTGACGCCATGTACCGGGAGCTGACGCGGCAGGAGCGGGCGGCGATCCGGGCCCTGGTAACGAAATGGTGCGCTAACTATGACCGGGAATATGGATGCTTACCTCTGGAGTGTGAGTGTTATATGCTCGGCAAGTGTTGGACGGGAGCTTATTGCCGCTACTTCCGGGAGGCCGTGCTCCCCCTTGATTCGGCGCTGGAGGCGGCTTTGACCGCCCATGGCTCGGCCCCGGAGCTCCGTGTCTGCCCTATTTGCGGCAGATCGTTCCCGCCTATGGGAAAGCGGGCCTTTTGTTCAACCGCCTGCACCGAGGCCGCCCGGCGCATACGGCAGCGGGGATATATGAGAAACAGGCGGCGCGGCAGTTAGCTTTTGCCGCTCTGAACCCCGCCTGCGGCAAGGCTTTCCGGGCCTGCTGTTTAGGGGGCCGGTACGTTTTCACGTCCGGCCCCCATTTTCACAAGAAAAAGCTAACATTACCCGTGCGGGGCCTTTGGGACAAAGTGTCCCGAAGCTGACGGGCCGGGCGGCAAATGCCGCCCGGCTCTTTTTGTATGGAGGAGGTGAACACCACGGCCACCACACGCCTGATCCCACATCATATCAGCGGCGGCAGGACGATCCTGGAGTCCATGCGGGATCGCTTTGACTACGGCAAAAATCCGGCAAAAACGCTGGACGGGGCCCTGATCCGTTCCTACGAGTGCGACCCACAGACCTGCGACGCGGAATTTCTTTTGAGCAAGATGAAGTACAAGGCCGTCACGGGCCGGGAACAGGAGCGGGACGCGGATGTGCTGTGCTATCAGATCCGCCAGTCCTTCCCTCCGGGGGAACTCTCTCCACAGGAGGCGCTGGATGTGGGCTATGAGCTTGCCATGCGCTGGACAAAGGGCCGCCATGCCTTTTTCGTGGTGAGCCATGTTGACCGGCCCCATCCCCATGTGCATATCTACTACAATTCCACATCGCTGGACTGCACCCGGAAATATCGTAACTTTTGGGGCTCCAGCTTTGCCCTGCGGCGGCTCTCTGACCGGGTATGCCTGGAGCATGAGCTGTCTGTCATTCAAAACCCCAAGCTCCACAGCCAGGGGAAATTCCTGCATTACGGCGAGTGGCTGGGCACGGCCCGCAAGCCCTCGTTCAAGGATCAAGTACGCGCCGCTATCGACGCCGCCCTTGCCCAGCACCCCGCCGACCTCGCCGCGTTCCTCTCGCTCATGGAGGCGGCGGGGATCGAGGTCATCCACGGGCGGGGCGGCGTGATCTCGTTTCGCGTCCCCGGCCAGGAGCGGGCCACCCGCTGGCGGGGCTCCACCCTGGGGGACGGCTACGGCCCGGAGGATGTGCGGGCGATCCTGGAGGGCCGTGCCCCGGCCCGGCCTGTGTCCGCTGGCGGCGCTGGCCCGGCTCCCCGACGAAAAATCAACCTCGTCATCGACATTCAGCAGCGCATGGCTCAGGGCAAGGGGGCGGGGTATGAGCATTGGGCCAAGCTCTATAACCTGAAACAGATGGCCGCCGCCCTCCAATTCTTGCAGGAAAACGGCCTGACAGACTACGACGCCCTGACGGAGAAAACCGAGGCGGCGGTTGACCGGGCCCACGCTTTAGCCGGGGAGCTCCGGGAGGTGGAGACCCGGCTTGAGAGGACTTCCGCCCTCATGGGAGCCGTGGTGGACTATGCCAAAACCCGGCCCGTGTTCGATGGCTACAAGGCCGCCCGGTACTCTAAAAAGTATCTGGCGGAGCATGAGGACGAGCTGGACACCTACCGGGCGGCGCGGGCCGCCATGAATGAAATTTTAGACGGGGCCAAGCTCCCCAAGATGGAAAAGCTGAAGCAGGAGCGCCGGGAGCTGTCGGAGAAGAAAAAAGCCCTTTACATTGAGTACCGGCGGGCCCAGCGGGATATGCGGGAGCTTGTCACCGTCCAGGGCAACGCGGATCATCTGCTCCGCGTCACCGAAGGACGGGAGGATAAGGAACAGGCCCGGTAGGGCCTGTGACGCCGATAAACCTTTGGGACACTTTGTCCCATACTTGGGGCCCCGCGCAAGCCCAGCATAGCGGGTGGCGCGGGGAGAGGAGGAGCGACGGAATGAGCGAGCTTTCGGCTTTAGCCGGAAGCGAGGGATATGAAGTCCGCGACGACGAGGGTTTGGGGAGGCTCCCCAACAAGCATTTTCGCGGGGCCTCTGGCTCCGTGAAAATCGCAAGTGTGTCCACACTTGCATTGCTTGCCAGTAGTGCGCCACCCATGAAATGGCAGTATTTCCGGGGCTTTGCGCTTTGGCCGCATAGCGTCCATTTTGCAAGGTAAAATAATCTCATACTTTATAAAGTGGAGGTTATTTCAAATGGAAGAACACAGATTGACAGTGGAGCGGATCGCGGCCTATGGCCGGTATCTCCGGGCCGAGGAACGGGCCCCGGCCACGGTGGAAAAGTACCTGCGGGACGTAAAGAGGTTCGCCGCGTGGCTGGGTGGCGAGGCCGTCACAAAGGAGGCAGTGGCCGGATGGAAGGAGCGGCTTTCAGACCGTCATGCCCCGTCCACCGTCAACGGGGCGCTGGCCGCCCTCAACGGCCTGTTCCGCTTTCTCGGCTGGGATTTCCGGGCCAAATTCCTGAAAGTCCAGCGGCGGATGTTCCGGGATTCCTCCCGTGAGCTGACCAGAAGCGACTACGACGCTCTGATCGCCACGGCGCGGGAGCGTGGACAAGACCGGCTGGCCCTGCTCATGGAGGCCATCTGCGCCACCGGGGTACGGGTGTCCGAGGTGCAGTACCTCACCGTGGAGGCCGCCCAGCGGGGCCGGGCGGAGATCTCCATGAAAGGCAAGATACGGACGATCATTCTCCCCGCCAAGCTGTGCCGTAAGCTGCTGAAATACGCCAGGAAAAACAAAACCGTCTCCGGCGAGATTTTTCTCACCAGAAACGGAAACCCCATGAGCCGCCGCCAGATTTGGGCGGAGATGAAACGCCTTTGCGCCTACGCGGGGGTAGAGCCCTCCAGGGTGTTCCCCCACAACCTGCGGCACCTCTTTGCCACCGCCTTTTACCGGGCCTGCAAGGATATTGCGCGGCTGGCCGATGTGCTGGGCCACAGCTCTATTGAAACTACCCGCATCTACCTGCTGACCTCCGGGGCGGAACACCAGCGCCAGCTTGACCGCCTGGGCCTCGTCGCATAGACAGAATCGACATTCCGCCCTGAAAGCGTTTGCTTGTTGGTACATAATACAAAGAAATAATACCATATCCCCGGTTGGAAAGCAAGGCGAAACCCGGCTTTTGGGCGCAAAAAACTCAGCCGCGAAAAGGAATTTTTTTGCGGCCTGTCTTGTCGCGGCCTTTTGCCGCCCTTATGGGCGGCGGGGCCGTTCTTTTTTTCGTTTTTGTCGTCTGTTTAACGTATGTGCGGGCGCCGAGCTGTATGCGGAATGTCGATTCTGTTGACAGGCCCCAAAAGGTGGTGATGGGATTATGAGAACGACTTTATACGACTACTGCCTGGAGCAAGACCGGCCCGAGCTGCTCCGGGAGTGGCACCCCACGAAAAACGCCCCGCTGACGCCGGAGGGGATCACCTACGGCAGCAAGCGGAGCGTCTGGTGGAAGTGTGAGAAAGGCCACGAGTGGCAGGCCATGGTCTACACCCGCGCCGGGGCCGGGAGCGGCTGCCCCTATTGCATGGGGAAAAGGGCGTGGCCCGGTGAGAACGACTTGGCCTCTCAGCGGCCCGACCTCGCCGCACAGTGGCATCCCACCAAGAACCGGGACAGGACTCCGGCGGATGTGACCGTGGGAGGGCATTACAAGGCGTGGTGGAGATGCGAAAAGGGCCACGAATGGCAGGCCATGGTCAAATCCCGCGCCATCAACGGCACCGGCTGTCCCGTCTGCACCAACCGGAAGCTCATCCCCGGAGAAAACGACCTTGCCGTTACCCATCCCGAGCTTGCCCGCCAGTGGCATCCCACGAAAAACGGGGCGCTGACGCCCCGTGACGTGGTGGCCGGGAGCCGCCGCAGGGTCTGGTGGATATGCGGGAAAGGCCACGCGTGGCAGGCTGCCATCTCGTCCAGGGCCGGTAACGGCACGGGCTGCCCGGTCTGCGCGGGAAAGGTGGTGATCCCCAGCGAGAACGATCTCGCCAGTTTGTTCCCGGATATTGCGGCCCAGTGGCACCGAACCCGCAACGGCGGCTTGGCCCCGGAGAACGTGGCCCCGTACAGCAACAAAAAGGTCTGGTGGCGCTGCCCACTGGGACACGACTACACGGCCAGCGTGGGGGCACGGACGGTGGGCGGCTCGGACTGCCCCTACTGTGCCAACCGGAAGGTGCTGCCGGGCTTCAACGATCTCGCCGCCCGGGAGCCGGAGGTGGCCGCCCAATGGCATCCAACGCTCAATGGGGCCTTAACGCCGGAAATGGTGACGGCAGGAAGCCACAGGAAGGTCTGGTGGGAGTGCCCCAGCGGGCACATCTGGAAAGCCGTTGTGTATTCCAGGGCGGGGCCGCAAAAATGCGGCTGTCCCGTGTGCGCCGGGAAAGCGCGGCCTGACCGCCTGGAACGGTACGGGCTGGCCCTGGCGGACACATCACAGAGGGAGCTTCGGGACAAAGCGTTCCGAACCTGATAGATCAAAAAATAAGGAGGAACCCAAAATGAGAAAACGATTATTGGCAACGCTGTTATCGTTGGTCATGGTTGTGTCGCTGGTGCCTGTTTCGGCTCTGGCGGCGGAGGGCGATGAGCCGGGCGGCGATCCGGCTCCGGTCTGCACCTGCGAGGCCTCTTGCACCGAGGAAGCGGTAGATGAAAGCTGCCCCGTTTGCGCGGAGGATTTTGCCCTTTGCACCTACGAGGAAGCCCCGGCGGACGGTGACGAAAATGATGAAACGGACGCTGTGACCGACCCCGCTGTGGCTGAAGTCCCCACCGTGGAAGAAGTTCCCACCGAGGGCGGAGACACCCCGGCGGCCAACCCGGTCCCGGAGGAGCCGGAACTGACCCCGGAGGAGCAGTTGGCCGAGCTGATCGCGGCCCTGCCCGCCCCGGAGGCGATTGACCCGCTGAACGAGGCGCAGGTGGAGGCGGTCAATGGGCAGATTGCGGAAATCTATGCCTTTGCCGACACAAACGGCCTTGACGTGGCGTACAACGAGACGGTCAACGCCGTGATCGATGCGCTTTATCCCAAGGAATTGCTGGATGAGACCACTGTGGCCGCCACGTCCGGCAACTGCGGCGCGCCTGCGGAGGGAAGTAGTGAATATTCTGACAATGTAACATGGTCTTATGCAGACGGTGTTCTCACCATCTCCGGCTCCGAGGCCATGGCGGATTTTATTTTTACAGCTGAGGAAGATACCAGGCCCTGGAAAGAATATGCTTCCTCGATAACGAAAGTTGCGATAAATGAGGGGATCACATCTATTGGCGACAATGCCTTCAGAAATTTGACTGTATTGACGGAAACTAATATACCAGCTTCCATAACAGATTTGGGCGACCATCTTTATCGCGGAGATAGTTCTTTGACAACGGTAAATTGGGCGGCAGGCTTCTCGGCACCAACTATTACAGATACGGATTCAAACGCTGCTACATATACTGGCATTTATGTTCCAACGAGTATGTTTGATGGGTGTACCAGCCTTGGCTCTGGGCAGGAACTGTCTGCATGGCTGCCTGAGAGCTTCAAAGGCATTGGCTGTGCCGCATTTCGTGGAACACAATTCAGTGTTGATTTTGACAGTTGGAATTCTTTGGAGTATATAGGGGCATATGCATTTTCCCAAATGCCTAACCTGAATAGCTTTACGTTGTCCGATACGATTCAAATCGGTCTCCGCGGCGATGCTTCCAATGCATTTAACTCTTCCGGACTGAAAAAATTGACTGTTCAAACAGAATCTATTCCTAAATTGTTTATCGTTGGTTGCACTAGTCTTGCTACCGTCCTTTTGGAAGATGGAGTAACATCTATCGGCGACAGTGCCTTTTTGGGTACAGCCATCACAGAAATTGATATTCCCGCAAGTGTGACCGAAGTGGGCAACTGGGCTTTTGCAAACTGTACCTCCTTAAAAAAAGTAACCCTGCATGGACAAACCACTTTAATCAGAACAGTATTCCCAGGTGCCAATGCATTGGAAGAACTTGTAATTGCAGACGGAGCGGAGATTACATGTACAGATTTTCCGTTCCGTGGAAGTGGAAATTATGCAGGCGTCACATCACTGAAAAAAGTAGAAATATTGGGAACGTCATCTTCCGATGCGTTTTGGAATAGTTTCTCTGGGAACACAGGCTTAACAGATGTTACTGTGAGCGGTCAAAATGCAGAGGAAGTGAGTGCCAAAAGATTCCCAAACATGGTGAATCTTACTATTCAAGGTGGAGATGCTTCTTTTAAGGGATATCGAATGGATAACAACACGCTCGAACAAGTGATCGTTGATGTTAACAATTGGTCAAGTGAGAGCGCATCTTTCCGATATGCAAAAGGACTTCAAATATTCCGAATGAAAGCATCGTCAGCGGCACTTGACAATAGGATGTTTAATGAGTGCCCTGCGCTGATTGCCATTGATTTTACGCAGTGTGATTCCATTACCTATTCAGCAGGTTGTTTTAGTAATGGGATTACAGCGAACACGAGTAATCAGCCAATGAGTTCAAGTGCTATCATTTATGTAAAAGACGACAGCGCAAATCCTAAAACATCTGGTGTCGCGACTGGTCTTTCCAATAGTCATGGGATCGTCGCAGTCACCAACGGCGGCACCTTTGCGGAGAACGCCGTGTTTACGTCCGGCACTTTGACCGAACCCATCAAAGACGGCTGCAAGTTTGAGGGCTGGTATACTGACAGCGGTTTCTCTGGTCAGCCCGTGCCCTCCGCAACTGCGGGTCAGACCTACTACGCCAAGTGGACGGTCTGCACCTATGCCGCAAATCCAAACACAGCAACCATCACTGAGACCCTCCCGGACAACACTATCACAACCGCTACTTTAAATAAGCCTGAGAATCTGATCTATGACGGCAGGCCCAAAGAGGCGAAGGTCACCGTCAACGGGGATTGGCACGGCGGCACAAATATCACGTATAAAGACAGCAATGATAATGTTCTGACCAGCGCGCCGGTCGAGGCCGGTACTTATAGCGCGACACTGACCGTGGGTGGAGGCAGCGGTGCCAACGTCACCGTCAACTTCACCATCGCCAAGGCCGAGTCCTCCGTCACCGGAAAGAACGTCAGCTGCACTTACGGCGATACCATTGAACTGACTGTCAAGACCGGAATGAAACAGACATATGGCCTGCGCGCCGCCGCACTGAATACGGTGGAGATTACCTGGGAAAACGTGATCTTGGGAAGTGCTGCTGTGCAGAAGGACGGCACTGCTACACTGGAATACAATACCACCACAGGCCCTCTGCCCATCGGAATAAGCACCGTCACCGCCACATATGGCGGCAGTGACAACCTGAATGGAAACGAAATCACCTTTACCGTTACCATCCATAAGGCTAATCAGGAGATTTCCTTTACAGACGGGAATGTGGCTAATAAGCACATCAACGTTACCGATTTTACAAATATCGCAACACTGACGAAAGGCGACGGCAGCATTTCCTACACTTCCAGTGATGAAAAGGTTGCCACTGTGGATGACAGCGGCAAAGTGACCATTGTGGGTGCTGGTACGACCACCATCACCGCCACCGCAGCGGGAACTGACTGCTATAATGAAGCCACGGCCACCTGCACCCTCACCGTGTCCAACCACACCTGGGACGGTGGTGTGGTAACGAAGGCACCCACCTATTCTGAAGCGGGTGTCAGGACATACACCTGCACGACTTGCAGCGAAACCAGGACGGAAGAGATTGCAAAGCTGACCCGTCCCTCCAGCGGCGGTTCTTCCTCTGGCGGTTCCAGCGGCGGTTCTTCCAGCGGCTCCGTCACCCCGACCTACACCGTGTCCACCCCCAGCGCCAAGAACGGCACCGTGACCGTCAGCCCCAGGAACGCCAGCAGGGGCACCACCGTGACCGTCACCGTCAAGCCCAACAGCGGCTATGAGCTGGATGATCTCGCCGTGACCGACAAGAACGGCGACGCCGTGAAGCTGACCCGCAAGAGCGACACCCAGTACACCTTCACCATGCCCGCCAGCCGCGTGACGGTGGAGGCCGCCTTTGCGGAGATCGTGGCGGAGCCCGATGTTTCCTTTATCGACGTGCCCGCAAACGCCTACTACGCTGACGCCGTGGCCTGGGCCGTGGAGAACGGCGTGACCAACGGCACCAGCGCCGCCACGTTCAGCCCCGACGTGACCTGCACCCGCGCTCAGACTGTGACGTTCCTGTGGCGGGCAGCCGGTTCCCCGGCTCCCAGAAGCAGCGTCAATCCCTTTACCGACGTTCAGCCCGGCGCGTATTACTACGAGGCCGTGCTGTGGGCTGTGGAGAACGGCATCACCAAAGGCACCAGCGACACCACGTTCAGCCCCGATGACACCGTGACCCGTGGGCAGACTGTGACGTTCCAGCACCGGGCAGCCGGTTCCCCGGCAGCCAGCGGCGGTACGTTCGCGGATGTGGCGGCTGACGCCTACTATGCCCCCGCCGTCCAGTGGGCGGTCGCCAACGGCATCACCAACGGCACCAGCAGCACCACGTTCAGCCCCGACGAGCCCTGCACCCGTGGGCAGATCGTGACCTTCCTCTACCGCGATATGGCATGACCCCGTGAGGGATCGGGGGCCTCGGCCCCCGATCTTCTCCCGGCCCTCCGTCTTTTCGGGGGAGGGCCGGGAGAAGATATAAGCTCATGGGAACGGGGGATGCCATGACCGCCTTGGTTTAGGCCATGACAAGTTCATAGCCCCTTGGAAAAAGCCCGTAAAGACTGGTTCAGTCTTTGCGGGCTTTTGGTTTGTCGCTTTATGGGGGATTTTCTCAAACACTCCCTCATTTTGTAAATCCGTCCCGACATGGTGGGCGGCCCCGCTTCTTTTTCCGTCCTGTTCCGGCAGGGCTCCCAGCTTTGAGACAAAGTGTCCCAAAGCCCGGTGCCGGGGCCCGCCCTCTCCGTTTCAGTTTTCCTGTCACCCACGAGAACACGAAACGGAGGTTTTACAAATGACGACCATCAACCTGAAGGAATTTTTCTACTGGTACATAGCCGACGAGTTCATCGAAGTCACCGAGGAAGTAGCCGAGGAGCTTCGGGCAGACAAGCGGTATGAGCCCACCCACTGGCGGCGCATGAAACGCAACAAGGCAAATTATTCCCTGGACGCCGGGGACGGCATCGAAAATTCCATCTGCGAGTTTGAGCCGTCCCCGGAGGAGTGCATGGCCCTCATGGAGCAGTACCGGCGCTTATGCTGTGCGCTCAATTCGTTGCCCGCTCCGCAAGGACGGCGCATTTATAAACATTATCTGTTGAACATGACACAAGCCGAGATTGCCATGGACGAAAGCGTGAGCGCGAATGTGGTGAGCGCGGCGATCCGGCGCGGGCTGGAGTCTATGAAAATTCTTTGGGAAAATTTTTGATTCCAGAGGTTAGAAACATCCCCTAAGTGACCTGGGTATATAGGAGGAAGTTTTTACTCCTTCCACACAAGAGAGCCGAGGCGGAACTGGGTAAACACGGGGAGCCGGGCGGCGGGTGCGCGGTGACTTCCCTCCACGGGGAACGAGCGGACAACACCAGCGCCGCAAGTGGGTCGGGGCCAGCCCACGGCCACGATCCGTTTGGACAGGCTGGCCGCCTGTCCCCCTGGGCCGCTCCCAATTCTACATAGGAGGTAGACAAGATGCACGATGATCCCGAACTGGCGGCCCTGCTCTCCCAGCCGTGGAGCGAGGGGGCCTGCCGGGGCTATGTTATTTCCGCTATGGAGCGGAGCGGCTTCAAGCCCGCCGACATTGAGCGGGTCATGCGGGAGCTCTATGAGGTGTTTGATTTCACCACCCCGGAGGAGGCTCAGGCCCTCTACGAACGGAGCGCCTACTGAACTACGAGACACTTTGTCCCAAAGGACATAAACAGTAGAGCCGGACGGCACCGCCGCCCGGTTCTGTTTCCCATAGAGAAAAAGAAGGGATGTGAGAAACACCACAAATGAAAATGGAGGTTTGCTATGCCAGCCACAAGACAAAACGCCAGCTTTTTGATTGACGGCTATGAAATCTCGGCCACCTTTGCGGAGGCCGGAGATCCCGCCGCTATCGGACGAGTAAAACAAATCCTGCTATCTTCTTTTGTCGCTACCTCGCCCGGTTCTCCCCCTAAAGGCATCCTTGACGATTCCGCAAAAGAGAGGGATAATAGTAATAAGGGTAGCCCTCATGTACCTTGAAAATTGCATATATTCTGCGTATTGAAACGCCTTTCAAAAGTCAAAAGATTTTGAAAGTTTGAAAGGATGGTTTCATTACATGGAAAATCAAATTATTAAAGGCACTCGCGTTGATTGCTTATACAGAGTTTCCACCGACAAGCAGGTGAACTACAACGAAAAAAGCCAGGCCGACATCCCTATGCAGCGCAAAGAATGTCACCGTTTTTGTGAGAAAATGGGCTGGACGATTGTTCACGAAGAGCAAGAGGACGGCGTATCCGGCCACAAGGTACGGGCGGAAAACCGTGATAAGCTCCAAATCATCAAGGAACGTGCCAAACAGGGCAAGTTTGACATTCTGCTGGTATTCATGTTTGACCGGATTGGGCGCATCGCGGACGAAACGCCTTTCGTGGTGGAATGGTTCGTCAAGAACGGCATCCGGGTCTGGAGCACCCAGGAGGGCGAACAGCGGTTTGACAATCACACCGATAAGCTCACCAACTACATACGGTTTTGGCAAGCGGACGGCGAAAGTGAAAAGACCTCAATCCGCACAAAAACCGCCCTCGGCCAAATCGTCGAGGACGGCGGGTTCAAGGGCGGTATAGCCCCGTATGGCTATGATCTTGTCAAGAGCGGACGTTTCAACAAAAAGAAACACGAGCTTTACAATCTGACCGTCAACGAGGCCGAGGCCGCCGTGGTGCGGATCGTCTTTGACAAGTATGTGCATGAGGGCTTTGGGGCCCAGCGGATCGCCACTTACTTAAACAACCTTGGCTACCGGGCCAGGAGCGGCAAGATGTGGCATCATGCAACTATCCGGGGGATCGTTTGCAACCTCACCTATACCGGCGTTCTGCGGAGCGGCGAAAGCCGCTCCCCGGTGCAGCCCCATTTGCAGATTATCTCCCCGGAGCTGTTCGAGGCCGCCCAGCACATCCGCACAAACCGGGCCAACTCCGCCGAGGCCGAGCGGACGGTGCCCCGCAACATTGCGGGTAACTCGCTTTTGTCCGGCAACGTCTTTTGCGGTCACTGTGGGGCCCGGCTCAATCTCACCACCAACGGCAAGGCTTATCCTTGCAAGGAAGATCCAAACCGCATTGTAAAGCGGGTACGGTATATTTGCTACGGCAAGACCCGCAAGCAGACCGAGTGCGACGGGCAGACAGGCTACACGGCCCACATCCTCGACGGGATCATCGACAAGTTGGTGCGTCAAATCTTTGAGCGAATGAAAGCGATTCCCAAGGAGGAGATCGTCAATGCCCGATACCGTGAAAAAATGGAAGAGCGGAAAGGACTTCTGCGAACTGTTCGGGCCGAATATACAAGGGCTTCCGCTGAACTGGACACGTTGAAAGCCGAGGTCATCAAGGCTCTGCGCGGGGAGAGTGCCTTTTCTAAAGAATTGCTGGGCTCTATGGTAGCTGAGTCTGAGACAAAGTGTCTCGAACTTCAAAGGCAATTTGAGGAGGCTCATGTCGCCTACGACGAAGGGCAGGCGGTTATGGCTTCTCTAAACAGCCAATATGATGAAATCATTTCCTGGGCTGATATGTACGACACAGCCAGCATGGAGGCCAAGAAAATGATCATCAACTGCCTGATTAAGCGGGTGGAGGTCTACCGCGACTACAAACTGCACATTGACTTCAACATTGATTTTGAGCAGTTTAGCCTTGGCATGGATATTGTTGAGATTGCCGCATAAAACAAAACCCCATTCCAGAAAGAATGAGGATAAAAGAAAAACTTGCCTTGAAACAAGACAAGCTATCTAAAAAACACTCAGCGCACCCGATGGTGGAGATAAGCGGGATCGAACCGCTGACCTCTTGAATGCCATTCAAGCGCTCTCCCAAACCACCCCGTTGCATATAGCGAAAAGTCCAAAACTCTGTCGAAAAGTTCTGGACTTTTCGCATTTTGTAGAATTATGCCGCAATTTCAAGTCCTTTTAAGAATTGCTCCACAGTAATTGTAAAACGAACTTTCAGCTTATAGTCGCGGTAGACCTCTATCCGCTCAAAAAGCTGTGAAACAATCATTTTCCGGGTTTCCATGCTGGCTGTGTCATATACGTCCGCCCACTCGACAAACTGATTATAGCGGCGCTCCATTTCCTGAATAATGGCTGTGTTTTCGTTGGCTTCGGTCTGCGCCGCGTTCAGCGCCGCCTGTTGCTCCGTATGCTTGGCCTCCTGCTCTTTCAACATACCGTTCAACAGGGCCGTGTCGAAGGCGCTCTTGCCGTCCAGGGCTTTCATAATCTCGTTTCTGAGGTTTTGAAGGTCCTTTTCTGTTTTAGCAAGATCGCGCTGAAGCCGCCGGACAAGCGTGTTTTTCTCGTTCAGCTGCTTCTTATATGCACGCTGTACAGCCTCGGACTGAGAAAAACCGCCTACCTTGCGGAATACCGCATGGACTAAATCATCCACCATACCGTCCAGGATGTGTGTCGTGTAGCCGGTCTGCCCATCGCAGTTTTCGTGTGTCCTGGTCTTGGTCTGGCAGGTATAGCGCATCCGCTTGACCTTTGTGCCGTCAGCAAGGGTTTTGCCCCGTCCGGTGGTAGTCACGGACAGCCGCGCTCCGCAGTGACCGCAGAATACATTTCCCGCAAGCAGGGAATTGCCCCTTGTGTTCAAGGGGATGTTTCGGGTTTCTTCAAAATCCCCGGAACGCTGTGCGGTAATTTCACGGGCGCGGTTGAAAATTTCCGGGCTTATGATTTGAAGTTCAGGAATAACCGGGGAGCGGCTTTCTCCACTCCGCAATACGCCGGTATAGGTGGGGTTACGGATAATGCCGCGAATGGTGGCTGGGTGAAAGTTTTTCTCACTGCGGTTTTTGATATTCAACTGTCGCAGGTAATTCGCTATGCGCTGAGGGCCGTACCCCTCGGATACATACTTGTCAAAAATCATGCGGATCACTGGGGCCTCGTCCTCGTTGATGGCAAGGTCGTTTAAGGCAACGCCTTTTTTATTGACGCGCCCTTTCTTGACCAGCTTATAGCCATACGGGCAAACGCCGCCTGTAAAATGGCCCTCCTCCGTAATCTGTCCCATGCGGGTCGCAGTTCGGATGGAAGTCTTTTGGCTTTCGCCGTCCGCCTGCCAAAAGCGTATGTAGTTTGTCAGTCTGTCGGTATGGCTCTCTATGCGCTGCTCTCCCTCTTGGGTACTCCATACCCGGATGCCCGCATTGATGAGCCATTCCACGACAAAAGGCGTTTCATCGGCAATCCTGCCGATACGGTCAAACATGAATACAAGGAAAATATCAAATTTCTTTTGCTTGGCCAGTTCTTTTACTTTCTGGATTTTATCACGCTTTTCCGCTCTGACCTTGTGGCCGGAAACTCCTTCTTCCTGAAACTCATATACGATTTCCCAGCCCATCTGTTCGGCAAAACGGCGGCAGGCAAGTTTCTGCATGGGGATGTCAGCTTCATTCTTGTCCGTATGGTAAAGCTGTCCATTGGACGAAACGCGGTAAAGGCATAGCACACGGTTTACGTCTGCAAATGTGTCTTGAGTGAGGTAGTTTGGGAGAATGCTCGTTGACATAGATGATCCGTCCTCTCTGTAATCTGTTGGGTTTTCATGTGAGACGGCAGATCAACATATCAATAATATTCGGTTGTCAAGGTACAAAACAAGCTGCCTTGTTTCTATTTATATTATCTCACATATTGCAAAAACTGTCAAAAAACGCGGTCAAAAAGTTGCGGATTTCATTTCCATATTTTGAAGATAGGCGTCAAACAGCGTCTGTTTCAAACGCTGGATCAGGGCGGTGTTTTCCTCGGTGGAAAAGCTGGCCTCCACCTCGTGTCCGCAGACCATCATGCGCAGCACAGGGCGTCCATCCGCTCCGCTGCTTAGGGGTTCATAAATCTGGATTCTTTCCATCTTGCGCCTCCATGATATGACAAAAATCGCGCCCGGCTGTCGGACGCGATTTCTGATATATAAGTAAAAACTTAAAAGTAGCAAGATTTCAGGAACATACCGGACGGCGGCTGGCACCGCCTTACACGGGACTTTCACCCCCTGCGGTTCTCGCAGATCGCCCCCATTGCCTGCGACGGCTCACGGCCCGACAGGGCCGCTTCAACGCTCGGACTGTGGCTGGGCAAGCGTATCATTATCCTGATATGCGGGTCATGGCCGCAAGCCCGCCGCGGCTTGTTGTGCGCGGAGTCGCTGCTCGCCCTATCCCTCCTTTCTTATGTGGGGTCATGGCCTGCTCACTCCCGCACGGCTTTCCTTTCGGGCCGCATATCAAACGTATCCAGTAGACCTATTCAATTCCCGGACTGTCGCCAGCCCGCACAGGCGCGCCATTGGCTGGTGCGTCTGTGCCAGTCGGCAACCTTGTCGAAACGTGTCTCAAATTGGGACGCGTTTCCGCACCCATGCCGGGGAAGTTCCCCGGCATGGGTAGGCGCTCAGGCCGCGTTAAAGGCGAGGATGCCGGTGATCAGTTTCATCTCCAGCCTGCGCCGCAGGGCCTCGTCCACAAAGATATGGATGCCGCCGTCGCCGTCGTGGTGGTAGCGCGTGGAAAGTTTGACGATATAGCCCTTATAGCGGATCAGAACGGCGGCGATTGCCTCCGGGTCCCCTTGAGTAGCGGCCAGGATCGTGGCATAGGGCAGGTATTTATAGCTGTGGTTTGTTCTGCATTTACGCATGGTCATCTTCCTCCATAATCTTTCGCAGCTGTTTTAAGGTGCTTGTCCGACGGTATTGCACGGTGGAGCGATTCAAGCCCAACCTGTGGGCAATCTTCCTGTCGGACATACCCAGCAGGTAGGTCAGCAGGATAATAGCCCGGCGCTCCGGGGAAATCGCAGCCAGCGCCCTGGCCAGGGGGCCATCCCGGACCTCTACCTCCAGACCAAACAAGTCAAACACGCGCCGGTCCGGGGCATATTCGTCTATGTACTGAAGCTGCCGGGCCTCGGCTATGGTCAGATCAGAAAAGGAAATTTCCCACCGATTCAGGGCCTCCTGCTCACGGGCGGCATCGATTGCTTCGTTACTCAGCAGGCGTTTGCAATAGGCGTCAAAGGCATGTTCCTTATTCTGTGATATACTCATAGGCTCACCTCTGGAACAGGGACAAAAGAACTGTTTTTCCGTCCCTTTATAATTATTACGGATGCGGGGGGTGCTTTTGCCAAACTCAGGCGAAAGTAGTGCTTTTCCAGCAAAAGGTTATCAAAATCTGCATTTTCCGCAGATAGCCCTCTTTGCTGGAAGCAAAAGGAAAATATTGGATTTCCGGGAACCACGGGTAATTCCGTCGAAATGAAACAGGCCGCTGTCCCTCGTGGGGCAACGGCCTGTTCTGTGGTCCCTATCCATTTTTTCAAATACGTCGGTTGTTTCATGCCATATCCTCCTCTGTGCAGAATATGGACACTATAAACCTTTAATCCTACAAAAATGTCTCAATTTACCTATAAAGCACCGTTACTCGCCGCAAGTTTCGCTAAAATGTGCTGTAAAACGGTAGCCCACCTGATTCACTGTTTGAATATAGACTGGGACTTTGGGATTCGGCTCAATAGCGCGGCGCAAAATAGCGACGGGACCAGACACATCGCCGCCATAGCCGCTCTCCATCTTCCATGCTCCCTCACATATCTGCTCCGGGGTCAGGACGAGCTGCGGGTTTCGCATGAAATAATGCAACAGGGAAAATTCCCGCAGCCGCAGATGTACCGGGCGTTCCCGCACCAGAACGGTATAACGGCTGGGATCAATGAAAATATCCCCCCGCTGGATGGCCTTCCGGTTCGGCTGTCGTTTGTCGTAATGGTCGTAGAGGGTATATCTTCGCAGCAGAGCCAGAGCATGAGCGGTGACCGTGTCAGGCGCCAGATCCTCCGGGACGCACATATCCGCCCCGGCCTTCAGGAGCGGGCCGGACATCTTATCCGGGGCCAGGACAAGAATTGGAGCGTGGGTGGTCAGGCGCATTCGCTCCACATAAGCCGGCGCACACCCCTCTGCCAGCCCGGAAGCGTTTAGGATAATCAGAGAATCTTCGTCCCCCGGTAAAACCAGTTGGGCATCCTCCAGTGTAGTATAGGAGAACAGTGTGGCAGGGATGTTGGTCAGGCTGTCCTTCAAATGCTGTTTTAGATGGCCGGGCAGACCAATTGTGGTTATTTTGTGCTTCATAGTCATCACCGTTTATGAAACGCGTCTCAAATTGAGACGCGTTTCGACATTTTTACTTGTTGTTGATTTCTAAAATACTAAAGCAAGTCACTCCAGCATAGCCGCCGTATCCTCCAGATACTTTGTGATGGGAAGGTGCTGAGGGCAATGTTCCTCGCACTGGCCGCATTTGATACAGCAGGAAGCTTTCCCATGGCCCAAACTTCCCGTGTAATAACTGTAATTCTGCTTTGCGCTGGTGATTTGTGGCTGGCCGAACTTGCTGATGTCGTTCATCAGCTTGAAATAATCGGGAATGGCAATGTTCTGCGGGCAACCGTCCACGCAGTACCGGCAACCGGTACAGGCTATGCTCGCTTTGGAGAGGATGATCTCTGTGACCTTCTCAATGAGGTGTTTCTCATTTTCCGTCAGCGGCTTAAAATCCCGCATATAGGAGAGGTTGTCCTCCATCTGTTCCAAACTGCTCATGCCGGAAAGCACCATGGCTACATTGGGCAAAGATGCGGCGAACCGCACAGCCCACGACGCCACGGAAGATTCTGGTTCCGTCTCTTTCAGAAGTGTTTTTGCTTCCTTCGGGATGTTGACCAGCAGGCCACCCTTTACCGGTTCCATAACCAGCACCTGCTTCCCATGCCGGACGGCGGTTTCATAGCAGAGCCGGGACTGCACATCGGGATTTTCCCAGTCGGCATAATTGATCTGGAGCTGCACATATTCCATCTCCGGGTGCCGCGTCAGAAATTCTTCCAGCACATCCGCCTTGTCATGGAAGGAAAAACCGACGTGCCGGATTTTCCCTTCGGCCTTTTTACGCTGAACAAAGTTAAAGGCGCCAATGCGCTCCGCCAGTTCCAAATACTCTTTGGTCATGGAGTGCAGCAGGTAGTAGTCAAAATATTCCACGCCGCAGCGATCCAACTGGCCCGCGAAGAAATCCTCCAGTTCCTCCGCTTTCTGGACGATGAAGAAAGACAGCTTATCCGTAATGGTGTAGGCGTCGCGGGGATAACGCTTTGCCACGCACTCCCGGAAGGCGATCTCGCTGTTTCCTCCACCGTGATAGGGCACCGCCGTGTCGAAATAGTTGAAGCCCGCATCCATGTAACGATCCACCATGGCGGACATGGCGGCATAGTCGATTTTTGTGGTATCCGCCGGATCCAGTAGTGGAAGCCGCATCAATCCAAAACCTAATTTTTTCTTATTCATCACATTTCCTCCTCATATTTTTGTGTTATCTCCTCTCTTTTTGACTGACGGTACAGTTTATAAATCAACGGTAACCCAATCAGTACGCCGATTGTGGTCGTTGCAAGATCGGCAGCCATCTGTACATGGAGCAGTCCTGTAAGTCCCCACATATGCCTGAAGAGATACAAAAAGGGAATATAGAACAGTAACTGCCGTCCCAGATTGACGAGCAGCGCCCGGAATCCCTGTCCAGTGGCCTGGAATGTGGCGGTCATTGATGTCTGAACAGCCATGAAGGGAACAGCCCATGCCTGTGCCCTGAGAAAGCCCGTTCCAATTTGTATGATCTCATCTACACTGCTGAAAAGTCGCATATAAGCCGGTGCAAAGAATGTAAACGGGATTAGGAATGCCAAGCAGATCAAGGTTCCTGTCGCAATAATAAAACGCAGAGCAGAGAGCATCCTTTTATAATTTTGTGCGCCGTAGTTATACCCTGCAAAAGGCACATATCCCGAAACATAGCCATAAACAATCATAAATTCCATTGTGATCATTTTGACCGCAACGCCATAAGCACTGACGACATAATCCCCATAACCTGCCGCAGCATTATTAAACAGTATCTGCGCCACGCTTCCCATAATTTGAGAGATTGTAGTCGGAAGCCCTATTTTCAGTACCTCTGTTAAGATTCTCACACTGGGGCGGAAATCTTTAAATTTGAGGGAAAACACCGTATTCCCTTTCAGATACACAATAAAATAATAAATCGTGGCAAAAAGATTGCCGATGACAGTCGCCCACGCTGCCCCCGCCGCCCCCTGGTGCAATACCAGAATGAAAACAGGGTCGAGGACAATATTGGTCACGGTTCCGATCACTGCGCCGATCACCGCCTGCTTCACTTTTCCTTCCGCACGCAAAAGCGATGGCAGCACCACCTGAAATATCAGGACAACTGCAAAAGTAATTACGATCCTCAGATATTCCCTCGTATAACCAATATTATCGGGGCTGGTTCCAATCAAATGCAGGATCGGCTCCATAAACACCATGCACAATATGGTAAGTACAATCGTAATGCCGACCGAGATATAGACAGAAACCGCACTCGTTTTTTTTACTTCATCATACCGTCCGGCGCCAAGACACCTGGAAATATAGGAAGGAGCGCCCATGCCAAACATATTCCCTACTGCCTGAATCACCATAAATACGGGAAATGCCAGCGAGATTGCTCCTAACTGAATCGGGTCATCCAACAATCCGATAAAATAAGTATCTGTAAGATTATAAACGATTGAAATGATCGTACTCAGCACGGTCGGTATAGACAGCTTAAGGATTGCCCTGGGAACCGGCGCACTGCCCATTAACTGTAAATTTGAGTCCTCCACCGAATTTTGCCCTTCTTTCGCCTTGACTTTTCATTCGTTCCACACTATAATAGCAGAAAGATTATAATAATATCTGATTAATGGTAGCATAAGTTTTACTTTTTGTCAAGATGACCTCTTTGCACTGTATACCCAGGGAGGAAGATCGTTTATGGATTATTCAAAAATTCAGGAAAAATTGCTCTCTCTGCTTCCTGTATGGAACTACGAAATTGCCAAGCCCTTTAAACAGCTTTTGGATGACGGCGTCAGTTTGGAAATGTACTACTGCATCAAAACGCTCGAGTGGGCAGGCGGCTCCGCCACTATGTCACAGATCGCCACATGGACGAAAGTACCCAAGCAACAGATGACAAAGATGGTAAATAAGCTCGTTGAACAGGAATTTGTCACCCGCTATGACGATCCCCATGACCGGCGCATCGTAAAAATCCAACTGACCGACCGGGCAACGGAGTATATTTCCCATTTCTTAGAGCATGACGCAAGCTGTTTCCGGCTATTGCTGGAGGAAATGGGTGAGGAAGATCTGAAAGACTTTGAACAGAGCTTGGATACCCTCATCCGCATCTTCGGAAATCTGCCAAGCTGTCGTGACTGCGTGGAAGCCGGAAAAAATGCAGAATTTGATAGATTTGAAGAAAATTAAAAACAGGAGGCTATATCATGAGTAAAAAAATGATTAATGCGGGAATGGGTGTATTTCCAATTCCCAATCTACTGGTGTCCTGCCGCAGCAGGGACGGTAAAAATAACGCATTGGCTGTGGGCTTTGCCTGCAACGTATCCAGCGTTCCCCCAATGGTGATGGTCGGCATTGTTCCAGAACATTATTCCTATGAATTAATTAAGGAATCTGGTGAATTTGTAATCAATATTCCTACGAAGGGTTTTGAAAAAGAATACTACTATCTCGGTACAAAATCCGGCAGGGACGAAGATAAGTTTGAGGCTCTGGGTCTTGCGTGGGAGGAAGGTACAAAGGTAAATGCACCGCTTCTCACCGCCTGCCCGCTCTCGGTTGAATGCAAGGTCATTGACTGCATCAAAACAGGCGGCGACCACGATCTCTTTATCGGTAGTGTGGAGGCCGTACACTGTGACGAGTCCTGGCTGGATGATAACGGCAATATAGATATGGGCAAGATCGCGTTGATGTAATTGAAAAGCAGTAAAAGCCGCCAGCCGCAAAAATGTCGTGTGGCCGGCGGCTTTTTACTGAAAGAGGCCCCCAGTTCCACACGAAATAAGAAAAGCCAAAATTTGAAAAATATATATTTATATTATTTTTATCCGTTAGTGTGCTGAGTATCGGTGTTTCTGGAACGCGTCTCAAATTGAGACGCGTTTTTATCCCAAAAATCAAGAATTTACACAAAATTTACTGAGAAAGTAGGGAGCCCTGCAACAGGGCTCCCTGCTTTCTGCTTCTCCCACTACGGATACTTCAATTTGGAAAGAAAAAATCTATAAGAAAATAAGGTTTATAACAGTCCTTATACTATTTCTTAAATACTGTTTCCTTATTGATAATGCTGAAAGTAATTTCAGTAATTTCTTTTGGCGTTTTTTGAATGTCCGCCATCAACCATTGACGCAACAGGAAATACCCTCCGCCTGCAAGGAACGCATAGAGCAACTGACTGTCCTCTGTGTCAAGAAAGCGAAATGCTTTTGCGTTCCGCATATTTTGATAGAGTATATCAAATATCTTGGATATATTCGCATCTAAATTATACTGCATAAAAATCTTGACCAGATCCGCATGCTCCCAGAAATAGGCATAGCAACGCTCTATAACTTTCTCAGACAGAGGTTCCCGAAAGGATTTCATCATTTCCTCCAAAAATTCTGCCTGTATTTCTATAAGTAAATCCCGTGGCAACTCATAATGTCGGTAAAAGGTAGCCCGGTTAATTCCGGCTTCTTTGCATAATTCTGTGATGCTAATCCTTTCAAGAGACTTTTTCTCCAGAAGCCGGAGAAGAGCCTCTTTCAGTAGCCGCTTTGTCAGGATAACTCTTTGATTCATTTCGTTCATTATAACGGCCTCTCTTTTTTGAAAAATGATGCAACATTTTTGTGATATATGTCGCTCTCGTATCATTCTCCATAAAACTGATTGTTGTCAATGCGGCATTTGTTGCACTATAATTGTACCATCATCGCAAGATACAGTCAAGGACAAGGTGTTCCTGATCTATTATCCGAAATAGTCTAAAACGAGAACTAACTTCTGCCCTTAAGGAAAGAGAGGAAGCAAACGTTATGAGAGAATTGCAAAACAATAATAAGAAATCATACAGTATTGGGTGGGGGATGTTGCTTGTATATACAATCATTGCACTGCTCCCCATATTTGTAAACACCGAGCAAGCTCAGCAAATTGCCAGTCTGCCCATGCTGGTCAATATCATTTTTACGGTGTTTGTAGCAGTGAATTTCTTCGGTTGGAAAGACATGTTGGTGTTTTATCTAATCTCTTTTGTTGTGACAATCATTGTAGAAAATATCAGCGTTCTATATGGAATCCCCTTTGGCTTTTTTGAGCACTATCAGGCAGGCCCCCGGATTGGTAACATACCGTTGACTGTTGGTCTGGGATACTTCTATTATGCGATGTTGGGATGGATATTTGCCGATCTGATTGTTGGCAGGCTGGCAGAAAAGAATAAGTGGGCAGCTATCCTGGGGAGGCCGCTTATTGGCATGGTAGTAGCCAGTGCCATAGATGCAATTTACGACCCTGTAGGCAGTCAGATTATGGGAATGTATGGATATCCGTATGGCGGTGGTTTTTTTGGTGTTCCTCTCAGCAACAGCATTGGTTGGTTTATCAATGTCTTTCTGATTCTGTTCCTGTTTGAACTGGCATCAATGTTCCTATTAAAGCACAGCCACCAGTACCGCTGGGTCGGAACACCGTCCATTTGGCATCTGCAAGCAGTGATTCTCTTGGGATTACAAGCTATCTCACCCATTGTTTCTTTCTTTATCATGCCCAATCAGTTGGTTGCAGACGGTGCGGGTGTCGTCTGGAACAGTCACGATTTATATGAGACGGTTTCCCTGATAGCGTTGCATACCATGATTTTCTATCTGTTGGTAGGGGTGACCACATGGCTTCGCCGCAGAAATGAACTGTCGACAATGTAAGAAACATCTGCGGTTAAGCGTTCTTGAAATTAAGGAGGGCGAGTTTATGAAATTTTTGAAGCAGCATACAAATCACATTATTTTGTGCTTTTTTGAAGCGTTGGTCGGTATTCTTTTGCTAATCAATCCGATTGGGTTTACTTCCGGTATCATTACAGCGGGTGGGGTTCTTCTGCTGCTCGTGGGCATTGCCAGCATAATCAAATACTTTAGGGCAGAGGCTTCAGAGGCTGCCGCCAGTCAGTCTTTGACAAAAGGGCTTACCGCCTTGCTTGCAGGTGCATTTTGCGTACTCAGATACCAATGGTTCCTTGTTACGTTTCCGGCGCTTACCATTCTTTATGGCGTTGTTATATTGGTGACTGGACTTGGCAAAATACAGGCAGCCATTGACATGCTCCGGCAGAAAAATAACAGGTGGTTCTTGGCAGCAATCAGCGCAGTCGTTTCTCTCGTCTGTGCGGTTGTGATTCTGAATAATCCATTTTCCTCTACGGTCATTCTTTGGACCTTTACAGGAATATCTTTGATTGTTGAGGCAATATTTGATGTCGTTGCTATAATTGTGAGTGGAAAGCAGGAAACGATATGAATGTAACATGGAAGACCTGCGTTCGAGTCGGTATAAGCGTATTCATTTTGTATTTGTGCATTTTCTATTGGCAGAATGCCGCCGGCATACTTGCGGCGTTGCTTGGCGCTGTTACCCCTCTTTTTCTGGGCTGCGCAATCGCATATTTTGTCAATATTCTGATGAGCCTTTATGAAAGCCATTTTTTCATTTCATCAAACCGCACATTTGTCCAAAAAAGCAGACGGCCGGTTTGTATGGTATTGGCATTTGCTACGCTGCTTGCAATTATGGTGCTGGTTGTCTGTCTTGTTGTCCCTCAGTTATCTTCCTGTATTCAGCTACTTCTTTCCGCATTGCCCGGCGTCATGGAGAGCCTTACAAACGGAATTGAAAAGCTCAACATTCTGCCGGAAAATGTGATGGAATCTCTTTCCGCTGTGGATTGGCAGACGAGAATTGGAGAGGTTCTGAAAAGTGTGATCTCCGGCCTCGGCAATGTAATGGGGATATTGGGCGCGATGATATCAACGGTTTTATCAGGGGTTGTCACCATTTTTATGGCAGTTATATTTGCAATCTATCTCTTAGCCGGAAAAGAGAAATTGGGGCAGCAGTCGAAACGCTTGATGTGCAGGTACATGAGTAAAAACCTGTATGAGAAGTGCATTCATTTCCTTACTGTTCTGAATGCATGTTTCCGGAATTATATCGTCGGACAGTGTACCGAGGCTGTAATCCTCGGCCTGCTCTGTATGGGTGGGATGTTTCTGCTTCGCCTGCCCTATGCGGCGATGGTCGGCGCACTGATCGCATTTACTGCTCTGATTCCGGTTGCGGGTGCTTATATCGGAGCAGGAGTAGGCGCATTTATGATTTTGACTGTATCTCCGGGCAAAGCGGTTGTTTTTCTCATTTTTATTGTAGTGCTGCAGCAGTTGGAGGGAAATCTGATCTATCCTCGCGTGGTAGGGTCTTCGATTGGCTTGCCTGCTTTGTGGGTGCTTGCCGCTGTCACAGTAGGAGGCGGAATTATGGGAATCGGAGGAATGCTATTGGGCGTTCCTATCGCAGCAACGGCCTACCAGCTTCTGCGGGAAGATGTTTACCGCTCCCCAAGAGTAGAAATATCTGCCGATAAATGAAGAAAGGATGTGGTTTCATGGAACGATTGATTACATTGCGCCCAGATGATCTGAGGTTCATTCGTAGTATTGATAGTCGTCTCGTGTCGTATAACATAGAGATGACAGAAGTAACAGGCGGCACGTTTTGGAAAGCTTACACGCCCGGACAAATTGCCGGTACGGAGGACTTTCCACTTCCTGAAAAGTTTTCAGACTTTACGGCAATGGAGGAGTTGCTTCAGTATTATCCGCCGATTGACCTCTACAACGAACATTTACGGGTGTTGGCAAAGGAGCTTGGGCCAGCGTGGGTTCGAGTATCTGGCACATGGGCAACCAAAACCTATTATGATTTTGCGGATGCGACCAATGGCAAGGTGCCAGAAGGGTATCAAAGCGTTTTGACAAAAGAGCAGTGGATTGGCGTATTGGATTTTGTCAGAGCGGTGGGGGCAAAGCTCCTTATCTCGGTCAGCAACTGCGCAGGGGATCATCCAAACGGCGGGGCGCTGGATTTAACGCAGACTCAAAAAATTTTTGATTTCAGTCATTCCTATGGCGTTGATATTGATGCTGTCGAGTTTATGAATGAGCCGAATATGTTGGAGGTGTCCGGTGCGCCCAAAGGCTACACTCCGGCGGATTATGTGAGGGATCACGATATTTTTAACAGATGGGTGCGATCCCATTATCCGCAATGCTTGGTTGTCGGCCCGTGTAATGCTGGCGGAATTCATACTGAAAATTCAGATGAACCTATGGGCGGCGGAATTGAAAGCATGATGGAAACCTGCACTGTTCATGATTTGCTACGCGGTGCAAAAGAAAAACTGGATGTGTTCAGCTATCATTATTACAATGGCATTTCCGAGAGATTAGCTTCGCTGACACCCTTCGGTCACTGGGATGCAAAGTTTGCCCATACAGACCGTTATTTAGGCATGGCGTCTGTCAACGCAAGAAATTGTACTGTTCTGCGCGATCACTATGTTCCGGACGGTCAAATTTGGGTCACAGAATCCGGTGACGCAGGCGGCGGGGGAAATACCTGGGCTTCCACCTATTTGGATGTGCTGCGCACATTGAATGAACTTGGCAGCTTCACGACAATTACAGATGGAGTGATTTTTCATAACACATTGGCATCTTCCGATTATGGATTTTTAAATCATGATACTTTTGATCCTCGTCCGAACTATTTTGCCGTTTTCCTCTGGAATAAACTGATGGGAAACGTTGTGTATGATTGCGGCATTCCTGTGATGGAAAATGCACACATCTATGCACATTCTCGCAAAGATGGAAAGGCTGGAGCAGCTTATTTGATTATTAACAATTCGTTGGAGAAAGCTCTCACGGTGGAAATCCAAAAAGAGGCTGATTGCTATACTCTGAGTGGGAAAACTATGCGTTCCTCTGTTATGTTGCTGAATAGCATGGAATTGAGTGTTGGCGCTGATGGTAATATGCCATTACTTTTTCCTGTACGGCAAGCAGCCGGAAAATTTGAATTAGCTCCCGGAACATGCACGTTTCTTATTATGTAAGCAGCACAAGGAGGATGAAGCCCTCCCGAACATCACGCCCCACACCATACGGCATACGTTCTGCACCCGGTTAGCAAACGCCGGGATGAACCCGAAGGCATTGCAGTACATCATGGGCCATTCCAACATCACCATGACGCTGAACTATTACGCACACGCGACTTTTGCTTCTGCGAAGGCTGAAATGGATAGGCTGGCGGCATAGTAGTAAAGGCGGTTTTTACTACACTTTTACTACTTTTGATTGCCGGGTAAGGCTTGGAAATGCCACGATATGCCGAGTATCTTCCGTAAACAAAAATGCCGGAAAAGCCTGAAATTCCAGGCTAAACCGACATTTGCCACCTAATGCAAAGATAATCAGAAATTCGCTATAACTTTTATTATATGAAATAGCAACGGCAAGATAGATGACTTCTGAACAAATAAAGCGGGAAAACAGGTAGAAATGTAGTGGGCAGCATGAATATAATAATTCAAATAGCAGAGCGACAAATCGGGATTGATAGAGGTGTTACAATGTATCCAGTTAGTGAAATGTTTCATGCAAAGTACAGTGATATGTATGATAAGATTGTAAAAGTAATCTTTAAAGACGGGTCAGAGCGTGTGGGATTGTTCAATGATGAGTTTTTTGAAGATAGTGCAATTTTAGTAAATTGTGAAGTAATTAAAATAGCAGATATTGAAAGAATGGAATTGGTAGAGTATTAAATACAGGTTTATACGAAAGGAAGATAATCATGGAAGAACAACTCATTTACGATGCATTGTCAGAAATTGCACAAGCATTAGGGGATTCTAATAGTAATCCAATATCTACGAGTTTATTATGTTTACGTCATGGAATTAGTTTTGAGCAAAAAGGGAAAATTATGGTTGAATTTAATCAAGTTTTGCAAAGCGTCCCCTTTGATGATTTGACAGTACCATTATTTAGAAAAGCATTAGAAAAGATTGTACCGGATGCCGAAAATTTTGCTGATGTAGTTGTAGTGGCATTCATCAAGGCTTATGCAAGAAATCTTATTGCAGAGCTTGTACCTTTTGCAAGAACACTTGACTAACTTCCCGTTTGTAGGGTTTAACAAATCAAAGTTTTGGGGGTATATGTTATGAGCATTATTTATACGATTTTAGCCGCCATAGTAGGTATGGTTCTTGTGCTTATCGTTGACATAGGAATAACAAAAATATTTAGTAAAGAGAGCGTGTTCCAAAAGAATTATATCAAAATGCCACTTTCCTATTTCGTTGGAATTTTGGTATTTCTCTTAATCGCACGAACAGTTCTTTCCTAAAGAGTATCAGTTGACTTAAAGAGCAGGCAACAGCTAAAACAGGGGCGGCAGGGTAGAGATTGACTATCCTCGCCGCCCTGTCTGTTACCGCTCCATATCCTGCGTTCTGCGGTAGGCGTGTTCCCGCTGTTCCTGCCGCAAGATACTGTAAACGCTCTTTCGGATTTTCTCGGCTTCTTTCACTTCCTCTTTCAGTTCAAGATACCGCTGATTGAGTGCTTTCCTCTCGGCGGTCAGCTTGGCATTTTAATGCTACAATGATAAATCGCCACGCGCCACGCTCCTTTCTGCGGGTAACTCCCGCCATTTCCTTTTGTGCCGACAGGCACAAAACGCCGTCTGCAAGACCGCACATACCACATTCATGTGGTATATAAGTGCGCCCTTGCTCTAAAAGCAAGGGTAGGGGCAAGCCCGTTACCCTTGCAAACCGCTCCCGTCTGCGTCCCCGTCCTCGTGGCTCTCCTGCGGCGTATGGGCGGCTTCTGCGGCGGGCGGGGCGGCGTTCTGGGCGGTCAGTCCGTCCAGTATGCGGCGGCCGTGTTCGGTGGCTACGGTCTGTTCAAGGAAGATTTGGAATTGCCCGTCAGTGAGGGGGATTGTATCAGGCAACATACTTTCAAAAAGCCCCATGCGGCGGCAAAGGCGTTTCGTCCTGTCCTTGCGCTCCTGTGCTTTCTGCTCTTGGATTAGCTGTCTGCGCTTGTTTTCAAGCTGTCTGATTTCTTCCTCGATACCTGTGATTTTCTCGGCTTTGGTCTTTGCCATGTGTCAAACGCTCCTTTCATTTCTGTGTGTGGAATGGATTGGAATGGAATGGATTGATTGATACAGACAAGCGGTTTTTTGCTTCACTCCTGCTTGTCGGCAAGTATCATTTTGAGTAGCTTGTCACGGAATGTTAGAGCTAAAAGCCCGTCTAGATTGTCCTGCCGTTGTATAAAAGAAAATGATTGTCTCGGCAGTCCTCCTCTGTCAGCTCCCGCAGGCGCTTTCTGGATTTGGATAGAAACAGCTTGCTTTTCAGCGGAGGCCGGGCCTGATGGGTCTCCACCAGTGTGTCCATCTGGAGGGCGCAGGCGTAGCAGCCCGGTTCCTGATTTCGGAGGTACTGGTAAAAGTAGTTGGTATGGAAAGGGCAGAACAGGCAGCATGAGGCCCGTGTCTGAATACCCAACACATCCCGGTTGTAGGCGTAGCACATGGCGCGGGTCCAGCCCATGTCTACCAGCGGATATTTGTTTGTAAACAAGACTTGTTTACTCTCTTTTGCCCGGTGGCGCTCCTCGTACATGATCCCCATGTGCATTTTGTGGGCGTGTATGTCCAGCGGCAGCGTTCGCTCCCTGGGCTTGTAGCACAGCAGTTCCCGGCGCACAAACCGCTCAATCACTTTGATTTTATAGTCATAGGTGCATTGGCGGGGCATCCGACCCTTTTTACCGTCCTCGCCCAGCGTCCAAAAGGGGATGCTGGACACACGGGCTTTTCCAAAATTCCGGGTAAAGTCTCCATATAGATCGGAGTCCAGTTTGTAGAACGGTATCCCGGCTCTGGCACATAGGCGGGCGGCAAAGTCGGCCTGCTCATACACCCAGCCAGGTTCGCCGTGCAGGTCGCAGAAGATTACGGCGTCATAGACCGGCACCTCCGGCCAGATGGAGCAGTCCCGCATAGCGTTCTCACAGGACATTCCCACCAGTGTGGTGCTGGGCATCCCTGCCCCATAGCTCAATATTTCAAGCGACTCCCATACCAGCACCTTATTTTCACCTCCCGGAAATACACTAACACAGCTCTTGCGGCAGCGCAAAAAACGGCCCTGCGCCGTCCAGGAGGTCAAACGGTGCGGGGCAAAAAACGCGTTCCAAATTGAGACGCGTTTCGACAGATTTTGAACGTGGGCCTTGCCAGCCCCCTATGGATCAGATATACTCCTACTATGTAGGGACAAATAGATGGGATGATTGACTGCGGCAGGCTATTCAGCAGTAAACATACAGTTCGCCGTGAAAAACGTATTGCAAATAAATTACAAAGGAGGCCCGCGGATGCAGTTCGGCTATACCATCCCTCTGCAAAAGCACCTGAATATAAAAATACTGCCCTATGGCAAGCCAGCTGATCTGTGCTTTTGCTGGGAAGTCCATATTTTAACCATCCTGCGCCATCGGGCGGTGCTGGCCGCCAACGCCAGCAGCCGCTATGCTGTCTTGCTATACAATGTAAAGGGAGCGGACTGGCGGCATCTGCCGGAATTGGTGACAGAGGGGATACATACCGCGTTTTCGCTGGAGGGCCTTTCAGAATTTGAGATAAACCGCTATTTTACCCTGGCCGGGCCGGTGGAGATCACCAGGACACATGGGCGCAAGCCGGTGTCCGGGTTGAACCGCGCGGTGGAATATCTGCGTCTGGTATGCCCGCCGCTGGATATGGAAACACAGTACCAGCCGCTTGCAAGCCGGGGAATGAACGAGGAACTATGCCATGCGGCAGGCTATACAGACTACGGGATGCCCAGGGAATTTCTGTGGACGGATTTTGAAAGGCTCCTCAGTCAACCGCTGTAATACATTGGCCTCGCTATGCTGGTGAAGCCAGAGGCCCCGGTAATGACCACGTTGTTGGCGCCACTGGCGCAGTGGATAATTAGCAGGTTTCCACTCTCGTCCTGGCCGCCCACGATGCCCACATGCTCATCCTCCGGGTAAAACACCAGGTCGCCGGGCTGGGCCTCGTCCCAGGTAATGTCAGTACAGTAGGTGTGCTGCATGTGCGCACCCCCGCCGTGGCCGATGATGTACTCACCGCCGGTCACATTGTAAAATACCCAGTCCACCATGCCTGAACAGTCCAAACCATAGGGCCGATAGGTTCCGGTAGTGGAACTGCCAGCCGCCGTGACCTTTCGCAGCTGTCCCCACCGGCTGTTCCAGCCCAGTACCAGAGATTTGCCACCCCAAAAGTAATTTACTTTACCCACCAGGGAGCAGGCCGCTTCCACCACAGCTTTCCGCTCCGGGTCCAGATCAGCGGGCAGGGCCTGTAAAAGCGTCTTGGCGTTCACGTCGCTGATGGACAGATCCCCGGCCAGGGCAGACAAGGCCGCGCGGTCAGCCAGAAGCTCGTTCAGCGCGGAGTTTTGATAGCTGGTAAACGAGTAATCCGTCCGCATATCATCGGCGGTTCTGGCAGAGATGGTGATGGTCAGCACGGTTTCTGTCCATGCGGCTGTATTGCCGCTGGCGGGGTGGTCTATGGTTTCCACCTCTGAGGAAACGGCGCACATATCCCAAAAAACGGCGGAGAGCAGGGCGCGGCGATTTGGGTCCAGGGTGACTACGTCCACGCCGTCTTCGGCCCCGGCGGTCTTGGCGGCGAACACGGCCAGCACCTCGGCCCAATCCGGGGGCTGGCCCTGGATGGTAATGGCGTCATAACCGCCGCTTTGCAGCGCCTCCAACTGTGTGTTCAGCTCCATATTGACATGTGCCACAGCCTGGGCGGTGGAGACCGCGTCCGGGCTGCTCTGCTCTCTGGCAAAAAACAAGCCAAACGGCGAATTGATTACAGCGGCAATCACGATCACAATGGCCAGGGCCACAAGAACAACCGCACCGCCCGCAAGCCCGGCAATCGCGCCCAGCAGAGAGGCCACGGCCTTGACCGCGGCAACCGCCGCCCGCTTGACCATTGCTGCAGTCAACTTGGCGGCTTTCCCGGTTTTGGCGGCGGCCTGCCGGACCATGCGCTGCTGGGCCGTCTGTGCGGATTTCCGCACCGCCAGTCTGCCGGAATGCCGGGCTGTCCCTCTCGCGGCCTTGACCGGGGCCGGGCCGGATTTTGGCAGTTTTCCGGTATCGGCGCGTGTCCTGAACGCCGGTCCGGTGCGGACGCGCTCTCGAAAGGCCCTGGACCTGCTGCTCCGGTTCCCACCGGATGACCGCTGATCAGCGTGCCCATGCGGACTTGCGGTACGGAGGCGCGTTTCGGCGCCGCCGTACTTACTGTTCCCCAGCTGGCCATGCCTTGCTGGACTGGTCGGATCATCTATCTTCTGCCCGGTCCGCTTGGGGGACTGGCGGGGAGATATATAACCTTCCGTCAACCGCTCCTTTGCCAGCTGGCGGCCACGAAACTGCTCCATCCGCTCCTTTGGCCCGGCAGACACCGGAGCGCTGTGGTCCCCATAACCATACATTGAAGTTTGGCCCCGCTCTTTCGGCGGATTGGCCGTATGCTCCGGGGCGTGGCTGGTGGATTCCGCATCGGGTGAGGTTCGGTCATAACCAGCAGGAGACTCCTTCCGGGCCTTTTTTTTCGCTTTCTCCCGGCCCCGCTTTTGCAGCTGACGGCGGGTTGGGAGGGAGGCATGGCCAGACAGTTCGTCCACAGCCCAGCGGCCCGCGCTCTCCACCTGTTCGGCGGCGCGGCCATTCCCGCCCTCCGCCTGTTCCCCCTGGTCTTGCAGCTCCCGGATGTATTTTTCCTTCATCATCCGGGCGGTCTGGCGGGCAGGCCGCACCGCCCGGCCCTTTTTCTTCATCTGCCCCGGCTTTGGCTTTTCCTTAAATTCTTTCATAGGACGCTCCCATCATCTGAAATTCAAGGGCAGCGAAAACGCGTCTCAATTTGAGACGCGTTTTCGACACCGTTCTACTTGTCTCCCGGCGTGGTATTCCACAGGCGGTAAAGCTCACCGTCACGGGGGAACTCGTTGGCAAAGGGGACGATGGAGCCGCCGATGCGCAGCAGGCCGTGCCCGGCCTCGGCATTGGTGACATGGCCCATCTGTGTCTCAGAGATGTTAAGGAGCTTTGCCAACTCCGCCCGGTCAGTAGCCGCCTGGTTCAGCAGGATCAAAAACTCACTGTTGGCAAACATGAGACGGGCGGTTTCCGAGCGCAGGCACTCCTCCACATTCTGCGTGGCCCCGGTCATGGCCGCGGCGTATTTTCTGAAACGCTTCCAGCAGCGGTAAAGGAACTGTGCGGAATAGAAATACTTGAAAAAGAGATAGATTTCATCAATGAAAACCCAGGTGTATTTCCCAGCCAGGCGGTTTGCGGCCACCCGGTTTTGTATGGTTTCCATAGTGACGTTCAGGGCGGTGGGCTTCAGCTGCTCCCCCATCTCATAGAGGTCAAAGCAGATGATCCGGTTTTCCAGGTCAATGTTCGTCTCATGGGCGAACATGTTCAAGCTGCCCTCCACAAACAGCTCGGAGGCCAGCGCCAGCTCCTGGGCCTCCCGTTCCGGCTGGCGCTTGACCTCGTTGCGCCAGTCGGTGAGGACCGGCTGGCGTCCCTTTCCGCCGCTTCGGATAAAGTCGTGGTAGACGTTGGCGGTGCAGCGGTCGATGATGCTCTTATGGAAGGCCCCCAGCTGCCCCTCTCCCATCTGCTGCTCGCAAATGCTCATCAGCAGCTCGGACTTCATGGCAACCGGGTTTTCTCCCAGGCCATAGCCCCGGTTGATGGCCAGAGGGTTGATATGGTGGGGGCTGTTGGGGGAAATCTCCAGCACCGCCCCCTGGAGGGCGCGGACCAGATCCCGGTATTCACGCTCCACGTCTATGATAATCACGTCATCATGGGTGGACAGGGCGATGAAGGTGATAAACTGCTTCATGGAGAAGGACTTGCCGGAGCCGGACACGCCCAGGATAAAACCGTGGGGATTGAGCAGCATCTTCCGGTTGCAGATCAGCAGGTTTTTAGAGACAGCATTGACGCCGCAGTAAATGCCGCCCGCGTCCTGGATTTCCTGGACGCGGAACGGCATCAGCACGGCGGCGCTCTCCGTGGTAAGGGTGCGGGTGGTCCTGATCCGCCGCAGGCCGTAGGGCAGGGCGGTGTTCATTCCGTCCTCCTGCTGGTAACGCAGAACGGCGAACTGGCACAGGTGCTTGCGGCCAATGGATTGCAGGGTTTCGGTGTCGGCGTCCAGCTGCTCCAGGCTGTCGGCCATGTGGACGAGGGTGACGTTGGCAAAAATCATGCGCTGGTCGCGGGTGGAGAGGTCGTCCAAAAATTCCTTTGTCTCGGCGCGCAGCTGCTCCAGCTCATAGGGAACGACGGCGGTAAAATTATGCTTATCGTTTTGGCGCTGCTGCCAGCGGGTGATGTCGCTCTCTATGCCCAGAATGCGGGCCTGCACCTCCCGCACCGCCTCGTCGGTGGGAATGGGCAGGATGTCAATGGACAGCATGAGGTTTCGGGAGAAGTCGGACAGATCCGCAATCATCTCGTCTTTGATGTAGCTGGCGTATTCCCGCAGGAACAGGACGCGGCCCACCTTGCCGCCCAGCTCAAAATAATCCGCCCGGAAGCGCATCCCATCCGGGCAGATGTAGTCCTTGAAGCTGTGGCCGCGCTTCATGGCCTCGCTGAGATCAAATTGAAAATACTGCTCCTGTCCGGGCCGGAAAAAGTCATGGAAGATGCGCAGCCGCTCATGGTTGTCCAGCGGCTTGGCCCCGCTGTCCAGCTTGCCGAAACTCTTGGAGAGGTCCGCGTCCACCCGGTGGAAGAAGGTGCGGGCCTCCTCAATATTTTTCCGGGCCACGGCGATGGTGATGTACTTGTCCTGGATCAGATTGTTGCTCTCCGCCGCCTTTTCCGTCAGGATGCCGTTGTACTCCCCGCGGTACTGGTCCAGACCGTCCCCCTTCATGGTCATCAGGACGCTGCGGCGGAAGTCGGCCCCATTGAGACGGCGGTTGTTGATGGTGATCTTGGTGGTGGCGTCGGTGGGCAGGCTGTTCAGCACGCCGCAGTAGGCGGCAAACATATCCCGCTGGTCCTCATAAGAGGCCAGGGCGTAGTTGATGTCGGCAAAGCGCCAGGTGCGGCTGAACTTGCCGCCGGTCTGCCAGATGCCGTCCCGGTAGATGCGCTGGATAGGGACGGACTGCTGCACGCTCCGGGGAATTTTGAACCGCTCCCTTTCGCTGCGGTCAGCGGCGGCCAGGGTTTTAAGCATCGTAGAGTGCCTCCTTCAAAATGGACAGAAAGAGGCCATCAATCCCCGGCGCTCATATTGCCGTATATCACCCCCTTTCTGTCAAAAAATAAGATTTTAGGAAATTGAATGGATAAAAGAAAAAGCGGAAGCTGCCTCAAATTGAAGCAAATTCCGACCTCTGCCCGTTTATGTGGGAAATAATTGCTCCACAGCCCAAATGGACCTTGCCGGTTTCAGGCACGGGTGAATATGGTTAATCGTATGACACGCCCTGTTTGGACAGGGCCTCGCAGTAGATGTTCTCAGCCTGAAATACACGCGGCCCGGCGCAGAGGAATTGGGACTTGATAAAAGCCCACACGAACTGCTCAAAGGTCAGGCCGTTGTAGCGGAAAAAGCCTGCCACGGCCACAGGCGCAGCCGCCAGGATGCACAGCCAGCTCGCCGTTTCTTTGCCCAAAGCGGGGCTGAGTCCCAGATACACGCCCACAGCCAGCCCCACGGCGGCCAGGGCGCAGGCAAACTGCCGGACGGACAGGCCAAAAAAGATGGTTTCCGAGTGCCGCCGCACTTCCTTTGGGATTTTAATTTCCATGTTGTTGTTCCTCCACAGAAAAAACGCGGCCCAAATTGGGACGCGTTTCCAAACGGATATGACTGTCTACTTCATTTCCCCATACGTCCCAGCCGGGGGGATACTGCCGTGCGAACAGCTCTATGCGGGGCACATCGCCCATCAGGGCCTCAATGCGCCGCCGGGCCTCGTCCGGCTTTCTGCTGTGTTCCATGACAGGCGATAAAATCACCTGATGGACGTTCCGGGCCTGCCGCCTGGGGTGGCCGCGGGTGGCCAGCAGGCATATTTCCGCGTTGGCCCGCGTCCACCAGCCCAGGCCCATGTGCAGGTCGTCCCCGCTGGGAGTCAGTTTGATCCAGACAAAAGCCGCTGTCTTAAAGGTAAATCCCCAGGCGTCCATGACGCCCCAGGCCTCCCGGAGCAGCGGGAAGGTCGCCCACAGGAACAGGGCGCAGTCCCTGTCCGCCAGCTCTTTTACGGGCAGGGCCTTGATCTCCTCCATACTCATGGTGGGGTAGTGGTTTTCCGCCGCGCCCTGCACCTTGCTCCGTTCATAGCGCCAGGGTGGGTCCGCCAGTATCACGCCGTATTTTTTCATAGGCCGAACATCTCCCGGACGATCCGCTCCGCGCCCTTGACCAGCGCCACCAGGACGATCATGTTGAAAATCGTCTCCGCCACATACTGCCACGCCATAGTAACGGGTGAGAGCGAGGTGTCCAGGACCGGCACACTGCCGGAGAGAAAGGCGGAATAGATCAAACAGGCCAGGACAATGACCGCTCCTTCCAGACAGACGCCGGTATAGGATTTAATGAACGCCTTACCCATAAAACTGGTGCCCTCTCCCGCAAAAGAGGACAGGGGCAGCGGGGCCAGGGCTGTGTACAGGTACAGACGGAAAAAGCGGCCGTAGACCGTCAAGATCAGGATAAAGGACATGACGGTAATGAACAGGCTGCCCAGCAGTGTGACCAGCCACAGGGGGATGCTCTGGATAAAGCCCACGCTCTCTATGGTGTCCACCATCTCCTGGGGGACGGATATGCCGGAGGCCATGCCGCCCACGCTGCCCATGACGGTCTGCACGATCCCACCGCAGATGTTGAACACGGCCAACAGGATTTCCATTGCGGAGCCCACAGCCACTTTGGCCAGCACGAAGCGGATAAAATGCCGCAGGACGAACTCTGGCCGCTGAAAGTCCCGGAAGCTGGCCGCGCTCTGGAAAATACCCATAGCAAAAAACAGCACCAGAAGGCCATAGCCCACGGCCTTTAGTCCCTCGTTGATGCTTACAATCGTCGTCCAGACACCGCCGCCCCGGAACGCCTGGGGCGTGGTGGTGATCAGGCTCCACACCTCCGCCAGCTTGTCGTTCCAGGTGTTAAAGGCGGATTGCAGATTGCCAACGATCCAGTTGTCACTCAAAAATATGTCACCTCCAAAAAACGCGTTCCAATTTGAGACGCGTTTCGACAAACGCTGTTTTGGGGCGGGGGCGGCTTCCGCCACCCCCGCCGTTCCTGCTTACACCGCGCCGATGGCGGTCAAAATCTCCTTGGCAAACGCGATCAACAGGCCCCCGAACAGGCACAAAAAGCCCTGGGTGCGTTGGCTGGCGTCGTGAGACTGGATGCTCATGCCCACTTGCACGATGCCCCAGCCCAGGACGATCACGCCCAACGCCTTGATGATGGAAAAGATAAAGTCGCTCATGTTGTTTACGATGGTCAGGGGATCGTCCGCGGCCAGGGCCGGGCAGGCCAGCGCCGCGCAGAACACCAGCGCCAGGGCGCCGGTGAAATAGAAACGGCGGGCACGTCCGGCCCGCCGCTTGGAGATGGTGTTGTGCTGCTGATTCTTTTTCATAATGATTGCTCCTCCATAATTTCAATGTCGTCCAGCGATTCAATGGGTTTGCTCAGATCCTCCGCCTCATAGGTAAAGCCGGGGCGGTGGATATAGGGCGGCGCGCCGCCGTCCTCCGTCAGCTTGATGTTTGGATGCTTTTCCAGGGGGTACTTGGCGTCTATGACTGGGGCCTCGCCCCGGATCAGCAGGATGGCGTTCTGGTTGTCCAGGGTGCGCACCTCGTCCGGGGTCAGCAGCTCACGCCCGGCCTGCTGGTAGTTGACCGAGCTGGAACCGTTGCGGCCCCTGGACTGGCTGCGTGTGCGGGTGTCAATCGTCTCCTTGCCCAGCAGCTCGGACACATATTTGAACGTGCCCTGCTCGTTGCCGCCCAGATAGAGAAAGGTGTCGCAGTTGCCGGTGATGTTCTCCCAGGAGTCTTTGAACAGGGCCTTTAGTTGGGCCATGTTCTGGATAATGATATTGATGGAGATTTCCCGGCTGCGGCAGGTGGCCAGCACACGTTCAAAATCATCGGGCAGCGCGAATAGCGATAGGTAATCCTTTGAAGTCATCGCCGGATTTTCCCCCGCTCCACACCG
>OIYT01000257.1_pt1 | contig 64979 bp, 52 predicted proteins | sample 1588201 | NCBI WGS metagenome assembly OIYT01 (sample SAMN03283260) | human gut metagenome | biome: human-associated habitat; material: feces | host: Homo sapiens | place: USA | collected 2013
GCTGTCTTGCTCTTATTTTCCGTCCCTCCGCCAGTTTATGCCCATGGTCGGGGCATAAAAAAAGCACCTCGTCTGAGATGCTTTTTGTTGCATTCGGTTTTACTTCTCAAAATGTGCGGTATTTTGAGAAGCTTTCGGTTAATGTGCAAACGGGCAATCTTTTAATGCTTCTTTTTGCTGGATTGCGATCTCTTTCAGTCTTTCCAATATTTTTTCCCGTTCCTTTTCGTCTGTTGTTTGATCGAGCTTTTTATACAATTCGTATTCTTCGTTCGTTGGCAGCAACATCATAAATCATCACCCCAATAGTGCTAAAATTGCATCAGCAACGGAATTTTTTCCTCTTGCTGAAAAGCATTCGGCTATAATCTCGGTAAATTCACCAGATGTCCAACCTTTATCAGCATACACGCTTAGAAATTTTCTAATAAAATCTGAGTCATGCTTATCGCTTTAATACCACATAATTGTCCGCTCCTGTGGCAATTCGGACTTTTCTGCTGCGCAGAAGTACTTTTCGGCGTGATGGATATGTGATGCACACCATGCGTAGCCGTTTGGGAGTTGGAAAGAGTCCATTTTATTTTTTGCCCGGTCAAAGCTTAGCAAAATCGGTGTACGGCAATCTTCTACATAGGCTTCACAGGTGATCTTTTCACGATTTGCCTTTATGTTTTTCAATGCTATCATAATATTCATACGCCTCCTTTGCATAATTATATGTTTTCGATGTGATTTTATGTGCTTCGGTTTGGGAATACCCCTGCTTCATAAGCTCCCGTTCCATCAGATCCTGTATCTCCTGCCGATTCGGCATCACCTTTAACGCACCCTTTCTCATCGTTACCAGTGATGCTCCGGCATTTGCAAAATGCAGCAGCTCCAGAAGCTGCTCTTTCGTGAGCTTGTCCACTTCATGCTCCAGCACATAGTTCAGTACGCAACCGAAAAATGTATCTCCCGCACCAGTTTTCTCCACGGATTTCACATCATAGACTGGTGCTTTTGCCGCTGCATTTCTCGTATAAGCACAGCTTCCGTTTCCGCCGAGTGTGATGCAGATCAGCTGCATCTGCGGATACTTTTCCAAGAGTTCTCTTGCTGCCCGGTCATAGTCCGAATGCCCGAACATAAACTCCACCTCATTGTCTGAGATTTTCAAAAGATTGCATTTGGAGAACCCGTATTCGATTTCGGTTCTTGCATCTTCAAGATTGTTCCAGAGCGGTTCCCGCAGATTCGGGTCAAAGGAGAGCATCGCTCCGCTTTCTATTGCGGTATCTATGGCAAATCTGGTGGCTTCCCGAACGCCTGCATGGGTCGAGGAAAGCGTGCCAAAGTGAAAGATTCTGGAATCCCGAATCAAATCTGTACGCACTTCCTGCCTGGTCAGCATCATGTCAGCACCCGGATTGCGAATAAAGCTGAACTCCCGTTCACCGCCGGCAAAGGTATGCACAAAGGCAAGCGTCGTCGGAACACCTGCATCTGCCACCAGGCCGTCTGCACAAATTCCAACCTCTTTTATAGTTTCGGAAAGCTGCCTGCCGAACATATCTGCTCCAACTTTTCCGATGAATGCAGTACGCTTTCCCAGCTTGGAAAGCATGGCAAGCACATTACAGGGAGCGCCGCCCGGATTCGCTTCCAGCAAGGGATTGCCCTGCGGACTGATTCCGCTTTCGGTGAAATCGATCAGCAGCTCGCCCAAAGCTGTTACATCATATTTTTTCACGGCATTTTCCTCACTCTGTCGTATACAACGTATATGCTTCGCCAGTGACTACATCCGACAACCCGTATACCACACTGCTGATCACCGCTTCGCCCTGATTGGCATAGACTTCGATCAAATTGGAATCCACATAGATCTCCAGTTCACAGCCGTCCCTGAGTACCGGTGTTTCCGCAGTCAATCGATATTTGCCGTCTTTCACAAATACAGCAGAGCGATCTGTGAAAAGCTTGTCCTGTTCCCGCCAGATCCGGTATCCGCCAATGCTGATACACTCGCCGTTTTTCAGCGAGGTCTTTACCAGATAGCCAGATTTGCCCGCCTGCTCCGGCGAAGAGATCTCCTTGGTAAAAGCATTTTGAATATGCGGATGAGGGCGGAAATAAATGCGATCGTGCTTCACCGAAACCACTCTTGGAATACACATCATGCCGTTCCACTTACCGTCTACTGCCTGCGGCATTCTCATCCATGCAATAACAACACGATTGCCATCTTCATCAGTCGTACTCTGCGGGGCATAGAGATCCAGCCCATAGTCCAGAAACTGATTGTTATCAGCAAGCTGCATCGTTCCGACCGTTTCATCGAATGCGGAGAACAGACAGATCGCTGCGGAATCATACGCTTTTCCATCGTTCAAAAAAGCCATGGGGGAAAATACCGTGATCCCCTTACCGTCCACCTCGAAATAGTCCGGACACTCCCACATCCAGCCGAAGTTGTCCTTTTCCACGTGGCTGAGATACTTCCAGTTCTGCAAATCCCTGCTCTGATAAATCAGCAGTCTGCCCTTGCGGGCAACAGAGCTTCCCAGTACCATATACCATGCATCTGTTCCACGCCATACCTTCGGGTCACGGGTGTGCGTTTTGCTGCCGATCTTATCTTCTGCAATGGGGGGAATGATTGTCTTCTTTTCTTTAAAGTTATCAAAAGTCATGCCGTCTGCGGAAGAGATCATCATCTGTGCCGAGAGAAACTGATCGTTCTTGCAGTGGTTAATGTTCTCCGGATCCTCCTCCAGATAGTTGACACCGGTATAATACAAGTACATCGTTCCGTCCTGTTCCACAGCACTGCCGGAGAAGCAGCCGCTGCGGTCGTCGGTCTTGGTAGGATACAGGGCGATTCCCTTTTCCTCCCAGTTCACCAGATCCTTGCTGACAGCGTGTCCCCAGTGCATTCTGCCCCACTGCGGTGCGTAGGGAAAGCACTGGTAAAACAGATGATACTGTCCCTTGTACCAGATAAATCCGTTCGGATCATTGATCCAGCAATTCGGGGCTTTGAAATGAATTTTCTGCATAGTATCCTCCTAATTAGAAAAGGTTCTCTTCGGTTTGCGTATCAAAAAAGTGCATTCTGGACGGAACAAAGGCAAATTCTATGGTATCTCCGGGCTTGCTGATCTCATATTTGGATACTCTTGCCACCGAGGCAGTGCCGCCGAAGTTAAAATACAGGTTGTTCTCATTTCCCATAACTTCTACGCTGTCTGCCGTTCAGTTTCGATACCACAGATTCCGGCAGCTGCATCGTACTGCCGTCGGAGAAAGTCATGGTATTCCCTGCAACCTTTACCTCATAGAAATTCATCTGCGGCGAACCGATAAATCCCGCCACAAGCTTATTTGCCGGATGCTCATACAAGTCCATCGGCTTGCCCACCTGCTGGATCACACCGTCTTTCATAATGACAATGCGGTCTGCCATGGTCATTGCCTCCACCTGATCGTGCGTCACATAAATGGTGGTACTGCTCAGTTGCCGGTGCAGTTTGCTGATCTCGCTTCTCATGCTGACTCTCAGCTTAGCGTCCAGATTGGAAAGCGGTTCATCCATGAGAATTCCACCGACGCTTTATAAGCTTCGCCTTCCGGTGTATCCTCAGAGCTTGTGTTCATAGGCGTCTATCTACGTCTTTTCGGCAAATTTTGTTGCATACTGCGTTAAAAATTCTTGCCATACGAAAGTATGCCTGCAAATTTTTGCCTTGTCTGCAAAAAAATTTGCTCGAAAATCCGCATATATTTCCTATGAACACAAGCTCTAAAACAACCAGCCTGGGATTCCAATCATAGAATCTCAGACTGGTTTTCATTTGTATGCAGTGAGAAAAGTGATGTGGTTTTCACAACCATCTTCCATTTTGATGCGTTTTCGTTTATTCTTCCAACAACGATTCCATAAATCGCACGAAGGCTGCTTTGCCTGTCTCACTTCTCCGGAATACACCAGCATCTAACAAAACCTGCTCGAACACCTTCCCCACTTCTGCGTGTAAGATATCCCTTGCATTTTCCGCTGAAAATTCCGGATGCTGTTTCAAAATGGAAACAGCCCAGTCAGCATGTGATGCGGTCAGCGGATTCGCCGTCAAATCTGCACCGGAAAGCATCGCCGCTCTCACGGCATCCAGTTCCGCTGCAAGACGTGAAGGCAGCACTGCAAGCCCCATGACCTCGATCAGGCCGATGTTTTCCTTTTTGATGTGGTGCAATGACGGATTGGGGTGAAATAGTCCCAGCGGACGTTCTTCCGTAGTGCGATTGTTTCGCAGAACCAGATCACACTCATAGGTACTGCCATGCATTCTGGCGATCGGTGTGATGGTATTGTGCGGCACACCATCAGTGGATGCCAATATCTGCACACTTGCATCGCTGTAGGTACGCCACTTTTCCAGAATCTTGCTGCATGCCGCAGCGAGCATGCTCCGGTTCGATGCCTGCAGCCGTATCACAGACATGGGCCATTTTACAATGCCCACCTGCACATCCGGAAACTGCGGAAGCACATAGTATTTTTCAATCGGTGCTTTTGCCATGGCAAAGGTATAGTTGCCGCCCTGAAAATGCTCATGGCTGAGAATCGAACCGCCCACAATGGGCAGATCCGCATTCGAGCCAATGAAATAGTGGGGCAAAATATCCAGCACATCAAACAGCTTCTCAAACACTGCCGCATCGATTTTCATTGCTGTATGCTTTTCGTTGAACACAATGCAGTGCTCGTGGTAATACCCATAGGGCGAATATTGCAGCTGCCACGGTTCTCCCTGAATTTGCAGCGAAACCGGACGCAGATTCTGCCGTGCCGGCTGCTTCAAATTTCCGGCAAACCCTGCATTTTCCGGACACAGCTGGCACTTGGGATATGCAGATGCCTTGGCAGATTTTGCTGCGGCAATGTCCCTGGGATCTTTCTCCGGCTTGGAACGGTTGATCGTAATGTCCAGTGTGCCGTATTCGGAAGCATATGTCCACTTCAAATCCTTTGCAATTCTGCCCCGGCGCACATAATTCAGGTTCTGGCTAAACGCATAGTACCAGTCCGTCGCTGCTTCCGGCGATACAGCGTAGTGCTTCCGAAAAGATGCCATCACCTCTCTGGGCATAGGTGTCAGTACGCCCATAAGCCTGGTATCAAACAAATCCCGTGAGGCACCGGTATCCGGAATGAGATGCTGTGCACAGGCGTAGTCGATCAGCGGCTGCAAAATCGCATCAATCTCTGTTTCTGAAGATGCTTCTCCGCTGGTCTGCCAATCGTTCAGCTGAAAAATCTCCATGTACTGATTCTGTACCACATAGCGATCTTCCGGTTGGATCAAATCGTTTTGCAATCCGTAATCCATCAGCTTTTGAATCGCATCGCAAATCATCTGTCTCACTCCTCGTATCCGTTGGGGTGGTGCTTATGCCACTTCCACGCACTGGAAATGATCTCCTCCAGACTATCGTGCACCGGATTCCAGCCCAGCACACGCTTTGCCTTTTCACTGGATGCCACCAGTCTGGCAGGGTCGCCGGCACGGCGTGGGGTTTCTACTGCCGGAATGGGATGTCCGGTCACCTTGCGTGCAGTTTCAATTACCTCACGGACAGAATACCCGATTCCGTTTCCCAGATTGAAAATATTGCTCTCACCGCCCTGCATCAGATACTGTACCGCAAGAATGTGTGCCTGTGCCAGATCGGTCACATGGATGTAGTCCCGAATGCAAGTGCCATCCGGTGTGTCGTAGTCCGTACCATAGATGGAAATGGCATCCCGTTTGCCGTTGGGGACTTGCAGAATCAGCGGGATCAGATGGCTTTCCGGATCGTGTGCCTCTCCGATGGTACCGCTGGCATCTGCACCGCAAGCGTTGAAATACCGCAGAGAAACATACCGCAGACCATGTGCTTTGGCAGTCCAGTGGAACATCTTCTCCATGGCAAGTTTGGTTTCCCCGTAGGGGTTTGTGGGACAAGTCCGGTCGCTCTCCAGAATCGGAATATTCTCCGGCTCGCCGTAGGTAGCAGCAGTGGAGGAAAAGACGATCTTATCCAAGCCATGACGTACCATTGCCTCAAGGAGTACCTCTGTTCCGCAAAGGTTATTGTTGTAGTATTTCAGCGGATTGGCAACGCTCTCTCCCACCAGCGAAAATGCTGCAAAGTGAATCACGGCATCAATTTTTTCCGCATCGAACAGCTTATCCAAAAAGGCAGCATCCCGGATGTCGCCCTCGTAGAATTTCGCCTGCTTGGGAACAGCGCTGCGGTGCCCTGTCACCAGATTGTCTGCGACAATGACCTCGTGACCGGCTCTTACCAGCTCCAGTGCGGTATGCGAGCCGATGTATCCGGCTCCTCCTAAGACTAAAGTACGCATATTATGCTTCTCCTCTCTGTGAAAAATGGAACTGTGTTTCCTGCCGGTACGGGGTGTCTGCACGCAAAATCGGCGAGGGAAAATTGGGGTGATTGATGGCGTCCGGAAAATTCTGCGTTTCCAGACAAAAGGCACTTCGTTTTCCGTAAGCGCAGCCGTCTTTTCCCAAATCCGCCGGAGTTTCTACGAAATTGGCAGTATACACATGAATGGCGGGCTGCGTTGTTTTGCAGGTGAGCCGGATTCCGCTCTCCGTGCTGTATGCCTCCGCCTGAATCGGTGCATCGGAACGAACGGCAAAACTATGATCTAACCCGGCTGCGTTCTGAATCTGCACGCAATCCTCCTGAAATGCTGCCGGAATCGGCTTGTATGCCCGAAAGTCAAAGGGCGTTCCTGCAACCGATGCGATTTTCCCTGACGGAATGGAAGTCCGGTCAATGGGAATGTAGGAATCCGCAAAAAGTTTCAGCATATGATGCGCCAGTGTTCCGCTTTGGTGTCCGTCCAGATTAAAATAGCTGTGATTGGTCAGGTTGCAGATCGTATCTTTATCACAAATCGCATCATAGGCAATGGTCAGAGTATTGGTATCGTCAAAGGTATAGGTAACAGTCACCTGCAAATTTCCCGGATAATGTTCCTCGCCGTCTGGACTTTCTGTGGTGAAAGCAACGCTGTTCCCGCTGCATTCCGCCTGCCAGATACGCCGGCTCAAGCTGCGGTAACCGCCGTGCAAGTGGTTTTTCCCATCGTTGCAGTTCAGCTGTATCTGCTGACCGTTCAGGACAAACCGTCCGTTGCAGATACGGTTGCAGCATCTTCCAACAGTTTCGCCAAAATATTCTCCGCCGGTTTCATAGCCTTTCACATGGGAATAACCCAGCACCACATCCCGCAGCTGCTTCTGCCGATCCGGCACCAGCAGGGAAATCACCGAAGCACCGTAATCACAAAGTGTCACGCTTGCACCGGAGGCATTCTCAATGCGGTAGAAATGTGCCATCTGCCCACTGGAAGTTGGTTCAAATTCTGAAATCTGTACTTGTTTCATGCGATACACACCCCATTTCTCAGCAAATCCTCAGGCAAACTGCATGCCGCCAATATTCCGGATCTGAAGGATCTGGCAGCTGCCCTCCCCGAACAACTGATCCATTTTTTCGCAGTAATCTTTCGCCATATGCACCGGCACAAATGCCTGAATGGTTCCGGCAAATCCTCCGCCGTGCACTCTGGAAACGCCTGCATCTCCGAGGCTCTGCTCGCTCGCCCAGAGCCCCAGCGGAATGCCCTGCTCTGCCGGTTTGCTGCAAGAGTAGAGATTCTGGAGCCATTTCGCAGAGGAATCTCCGGATTCTTTTACCAGTTTCAAAAACTGCGGAAAATCATTGCTGGACAGTGCCTTTGCCTCCTCGGTCGCACGCCGGTTATCCCCGTAGAAATGGGCAGCACGCAAAATAGCACGGTCGGAACAAGCAGTTCGCAATTTCGGAAGTGCCTGCAGGAACGTTTTCTCCTCCACTTCCCGCAGATGATTTTTTCCGAATTGTGCAGCCACCAGATTCATCTCCGCCGGAATGGAAACGTAGTCATCTGTTAAATCCGCATGGCTGCCCTTGGTATCTGTGATGCAAAGCACATAGCCGGCATCTTCAAACTGACAGGACAGTTTTTCGATTTTCGGGTTGTCCGTGTCCTCAAAATCAATGAACACAAATCCGCCCACAGAGCTTACCATCTGATCCATCAGCCCGCTCTTTTTTCCGAAGTACCGATTTTCCGCATACTGTCCGATTTTGGCAATTTCTACTGCTCCGGCAGCACCTGCATGATAGTGCTGGTCGATGATAGTGCCGATGAGTACCTCAAAGGCTGCCGAGGACGAGAGCCCGCTGCCGCTCAGGACATTGGAGGTGGTGTAGGCATCAAAGCCACCTACAGCAACGCCCATTTCCTGAAATCTGGAAACCACACCACGAATCAGTGCAGTGGATTTTCCCTTTTCCTCCGGCTGTACCGTAAGGTCACACAAATCCACATAATCCTGCGGATACCCGGCAGATTGCAGCCGAATCACATGCTCCTCGTGAAATGCCACAATGGCAATGACGTCCAGATCAACAGAGGCAGCCAGAACACAGCCATGCTGGTGATCGGTATGGTTTCCGCCGATCTCGGTTCTGCCGGGTGCAGAAAATACGGCGATCTCCTCCCGCTCCGGATACAGGCGGGAAAAGTTCTCTGCTGCCTGCAAATAACGTGCACGCTGTGCAGCAAGTACGGCATCGGAGCTGCCGTAGAGCCTGCAAAGCTTTTCATCATATTTTCCTGCGGTCAGGTCTGCCTGAAATTGTTTCAGTTTCATGATCATGCTGCCTCCTCTGTCGTCTTTTCAGATGTCAATTCCGTCTGGGGACTGGAAATGGCGGAAACCACCTTTTTCATATACGCATCGTTCAGCTTATACTTTCTGCGGTATACCACATATGCCAGCAGCATTCCCACTGCCGGAATGACACACATCAGCACACGAATGGAGTTCTGGGTTGCGAGGGACTGGATCTGGTTCGGTACATATCCGGTCAGGTCCAGTGCAAAACCGATGGACAGAGAGGTAAATGCGGCGGTCAGCTTCACGATCAGTGTCTGGAGGGAGAATACGACACCCTCATTCCGAACGCCCAGCTTATATTCGCCGTAGTCCACCACGTCTGCCAGAAAGACTGTCGCACAGCCCAGTTCCAGACCAGTACCAGTCTTGACAATTACACCTGCAATGACAGTGAGCACAATGTTCTGCGGTGCAAAAATACCGGTGAGCAGCAGGATCATCAGTCCGATTGCCGGAAGGATACATGCCAGCAGGAATGCTTTCTTTCTGGAGAGCATCTTGGTGACCTTCGGGAAGATAATCAGACCAACCACTTCTGCGATGGAGGCACTGATCATAAATGCGGAGAGCATACCGCTGTTGTTGCAGACATAAGCGAAATAGTAGGTTGCAACACCCATAATGAACTGGATTCCCACGTTGTACAGAAGGATCAGAGCCACTGCCCAGCGAAGCTGGTCATTTCTCTTGATGATGGAGAAGATGTCCTTGAAAGAAACCTTTTCTGCCTTTTTGCCCACCTGCTTTTTCGGCAGATTGATGACGGTAACTGCAATGGTAAAGATAAAGGTTGCGGCAATGATCAGTGCAAAACGGTGGTATCCTGTATAACCGCCGCCCAGTCCCTTGATGATCTGTACGCCAAATCCGGCGATGATCAGGGACTGACCGATGCTGGCAAAAATACGGGGCAGTACAGAAACCTTTTCTCTCTCATGAGGATCTGAAGTCAGATTCGGAACGATAGACCAATACGGAATATCCATAATGGTATAGGTCATGCCCCAGAGGATATAGGCAACGGCAGCAAATACGCAAAGTCCGATGCCGCTCAGATGGAAGTCGGTGAACAGAATGACAAAGACGAATGCGTTGATCAGTGTTCCGGCAACCAGCCACGGAACAAACTTTCCGAAACGGCTTCTGGTGTTGTCCACCAGCATTCCCATAAACAGGTCGTTGAAGGCGTCCCAGATTTTTGCGGCAAAGAACATGATGCCGATAAATGCCGGTGCAACCTTAATGATGTCGGTGAAATAGATCATGGAGAACGTTGCGATCATGCCATAGATCATATCCTTGCCCAATGCACCAAATGCAAAGGTATACTTGACTTTCCCCGGAACTTTCCCGGGATACATGACGTTTCCGCCGCCGGCGGGTTGTGTGCTGTTTTTTAACATAAGAAAAACCTCCTTGAATCGGGACCTGTTTTCGTTCCGGTCCCTGTTTTGTTTGCATCTTTATCATACCACCGGACATCCCCAAAAGGAATACATTATCCTGTGCAAAAGATACAAATTCCAACACAATTCAAGAAGGTTTGTTTTAGGCAACACCGCACAAAGCTTGTGCGGTGTTGCCTTTATTTTGTATAAGGAGATTGCGGAAGATAGCAGACTTTTTCTTTCGGCATTTCTGCTCCGGCATCGAAATTTCCCTGAATGATTGCAAAAATGGTCTTTGCCTGTTCCGGAACATTCAGATCTACCGTCCCGTAAATCACGCCGGCATCAATGGCATCCTGCATGTCCTGAATCCCATTGATGCCAATGATGACCGGCGGCGGCAGATTCTGCTGTGCATAAAAATCTGCGACGCCCAACGCCATGCTGTCATTGCTGCAAATGACTGCCTCGACTTCCGTTACCGCCTCTGCGGAGAGGTTCTGCATCTCCCGCAGTGCAGAGGTTCTCGCCCAGTCCGCAGAGATCACGTGGAGCTGATTCAGAGGAAGTGCAGCAGAAGCGGTTTGCAGAAACGCATCGGTACGGTTGATGACATCGGTATGTGCCTGTTCTCCCTCTACCAGAATATAATCCAGCATGCCGTTCCGGTTCTTGTCCATCTCACAGGTATTCCAAGCCTGGATCAGCATTTCTCCCTGCATGTTTCCGGCTTCTTTCGCCTCTGTGCCGACGTACCATACATTGTCCTGCTCCTCCAGATCGGCTTTCGCCGGTTCACGGTTGAACAAGATTACCGGCACATCCTGTTCCTGTGCGTCCTCCAGTATCCCCATGACATTGGTGGGCGAAACCGGATTCCAGAGGATCACGTCATATTCCTGCTGCAAAATTTCGTAAAGCTGTGTGTTCTGTGTTACCGCACTGCCGGAGGCATCAAAAACGTCGTAGATGATCTCCTTTCCGTCGATGATCTTGTCTTTCAGCTGACTGCGAATGGCATCTGTCAATGTCTGAATATAGGGGTCGTCCAGATCATATACCGCAATTCCCACTTTCAAAAAACGGTCAGTGTGCTGCCTTTGAAATTGGACAAGTCCGCCCGCCGCAGCAGCAGCCAGAAGTCCAACGCCTACCGCAGAGAAAATAAGGTTCTTCTTTTTCATGGCACTTCTCCTATTCAAACAGCAGTGCGTCCTGCCGGGCATCGAACAGATTTTCCTCTGTGATCTCACGCAGCTCCGGCGGAGAAAACGGCACATTTTTCCCCTGCATACGCTTTGTCAGATAGGAGATCGCCTGATACCCAAACCCATAATCATTCTCTGTCACGATCATGTCCACCGCACCGCTTGTCAGCAATGTATAATCCGGCTGTTCGGGGCAAATCTGAATGACTGCATCGGCGCTGGCAAATGCCTCGCTGTCGTCCGTTTCCCCGCAGACCAGCAGTGTTTTAGCGCCGTTTCCGGAACTGGTATCCCGATCATATACCGCATCATTTTGTTTCAGGCACTGCTCCACAGACTCCGCAATTCGCACACTCTTTGTCTGCGTGGCATCTGCGGAAATTCCGAATGTTCCCTGTTCTGCCCCTTGGATTTGCGGGGATAGGATCTCGGAGATCTGCTCCATGCCATCGCTATAGGCACCGTGGAAAAATGCAGGTGCATAGGTGACAGAGAAAACAGGAAGCTTGCATTGCTCCAATGTTTCGGCATAGAACGTTTCGCTTCCGGTGTAGTATTGTTCCGGACAGAACAGCAGAACACCGTCACAGCCCTGTTTCTTTTGTGCAGACAGCAATTCCGCCCATGCGTTTTCCGAGAGCTCCGGAGTGTGTATGATGCGAAGTGACACCGCACAATCCTCTGCACCGTCATAGATGCCCTCCTGAAACGAACAGAAACCGGACACTGCATCTTCCGACAAAATCACGGCGATCTGTTTTTTCCTGGTTTGAAAGAACTGCTGTCCGAGAAACAACAGCAGCACCAGCAGAATCCCTCCGGCAAAGACCCAGAGCACCTTATTTTTCGGTTTCATCTTCCTGCCTCCTCATGGGGAAATAGATGCGTGCTGTAGTTCCCTCATCCGGTACACTGATGATCTGCACGCCATATGCCTCACCAAAATACAGCTTGATTCGGTCATTGACATTTTTCACACCGATTCCGGAGCCTCGCTTGCTGGACACCACATCGCCCTGCATCATCTTCTGCACCTGTGCTTCGGTCATACCCTCGCCGTTGTCAATTACATCGATGTGCACCAGTTCGTTTACCGCATAGATCTTCAGTTGGATCTCCCCGTCTTCATACATGCCCTCCATGCCGTGATAGACCGCATTTTCCAACAGCGGCTGGATCACCAGCTTGGGACACAGGCAGTCCGCCAGTTTTTCGTCCCAATCCACCGTAAATGTAAACTTATCCTGAAACCGCACATTTTGAATGGAAAGATAGCTGACGGCGTGTTCCAGTTCCTTTTGCAGCGGGATAATGTCCTTTCCCTGACTCAGAGAGATGCGGAAAAACTTTGCCAGCATGGACACCATTTTTCCGGCACCCTCATACTTTTTGCTCTGTATCATCCAGATAATGGAGTCCAGCGTGTTATACAAAAAGTGGGGATTGATCTGAGATTGCAGCAGCTTTCGCTCGGTGATCTGTTTTTCCCGTTCCTCTTTCCGCACTCGTTCCATCAGCTGATTCGTCTTTTCCGCCATGTCATTAAAGCCGTCGGAAAGTCCTCTGATCTCTCCGAAGCTCTCTGCTTTTGCACGAACCTGCAATTCCCCATGTCCGAACCGTTTCATGGTTTCGGAGAGCCGCAAAACCGGTGCGATCATCAGACGCTGAATCAAAAAGTCCAATATCACAGAAACCACCGCCATCAGCAGAACAATGACTGCGATTCCGGTTCGGAGCTGTGTGCTGTTTTGCAGTTCTTCCGTCAAAGAAGCAGCAGAGATCAGTTTCCAGCCGGTATATCCTATGGTTTGCTGCTGGAGCAGCCACTCCTTTTTGTCCTGCAAAACCACCTGATTTTTCGGTGCATGCAGCGTCCATTCGGTTCGCACACCGCTCTCCAGTCGTTTCTCAAAGGGATAGCAGATCAGATGCTCTTCGTTGTCCATCAGGTAAAAATAATCCGCCTGTGATGCCGGATAGATGCTCAGCTCTGCCTCCATGTTGTCCATGCAGACATCAAACCGCAAAATTCCGGAACGGCTCTTTCCGCCGTCCTGAAGCTCCACATAGCGGGAAACGGTCATGGCTTTTTGAAATCCTGCTGCTGTCTGAATATAATGAGGCACATCAAATGCAACGGTGTCAATTTGGGTTGCTGCTGCCCGAAACCATGCAGCACTTTCTGCGGATTCCGCATCATAATTCTCTGCATTTTGCCAGAGCAGTGCCCCGTCAATATCATAAATGGCGGCATACAAAATCTTGTTCTCATGAAGCTGGCAGAAATCCGACAGCGTCTGTTCCGTCAAAAGTGCCTGCAGGTCCGTGCTCTTGATGATCTGATAATAGGCGGTATTGGCAAGCTCGATGGTGTCATCCACATCTTCCTCAATGCTGAAGCTCATACGCCGCAGCTGCTGGGTATTTTTCTCCTGCAAAAAGGCAGCAATCTGCGCCTTGGTATACTCTGAATAAAGGGAGATGATCAGTGCAGTGAACAGGCTGACGGTCAGGAAAAACAGGGCAGTAAAAATCAGACGAATGCTCTTTCCGTCAATCTTCCGGTGCAGCCATTGCAATATCTTTTTCATGCTAGTTCTCCGTTGCCAGTTCTTTTCGGAATTTTGCCGGCGACATGCCCATGTTCTTCTTAAAGACATAGCTGAAATAATTGGGTTCCGGATAGCCAACCATTTCTCCGATCACTCTGCTTTTTTCGTCCGTTGTTTTCAGCAGACGAACTGCCTCATCCATTCGCTTCTTCGTCAGGAACGCCAGAAAGCTCATGCCGGTTTCCTTGCGGAAGAGGTTGGAAAAGTGAGATGTGCTGACATGCAGATAGGCACACACCTCGTCCACGGACAGCTCCGCATTGCCGTAATGCTGCTGGACATATTCCATGGCCTTTTGTGCAAGGATACTGTTCCGATCCACCTTCCTCTGATGAATCGCATAGATAATATAATCACAGTAGTTCAACAGCCATGCGTTCAGCTGCTCTCCCGTTTCCAGGGACAGGACCTTCATGGTCATACGCTTGGCATCGGCGAATATCTCGTCGTCCATCATGTGATACTGGCGAAAAATGCCGGAGATGGAAAAGATGATCTCCAGAATCGCTGACTGGTAAGCATTGAAATTATAATGGCTCTCTTCCAGCTGTGTCACTAGCTTTTCCACTTCTTTCTGCACTTTTTCCTGATCTTCCAGCTTGATCGCCATTTCCAGTTCCTCTGTGGATATAGAGGTATACACGTGGTTTTCGTACAATTCCACATCCTGATAAGAGGTCACAGACTCTTCTGCGGACACCACGCTGTATTCCAACGCCTCCATTGCCTGTGAAAACGAAGCTGGCAGCTCTTCCAGCTTTTCACAGATGCTGCCGATGCCGCAGGAAAATGCCACTTGATTGTAGTGCTTGGAAATATGAGAGGCTTCGTTCAGTGCTTTCTGAATCCGTATCATCTCCGACGGTGCAGAGAGCAGCAACAGATAAATGATCTTGTCCAGATAACGAAATGTCCGAAAGGGACAGACCTGCTGCAGCATCTCATTGACGGATTCTGCCACGGAAAACTGCGACAGATAATCATCGCTTTCCTCCGTGATTTTCATACTGACCACACAAAAACAATTGGCATCCAGCGAAACCGACAGATTTTTTTGCTGCCGCTGCATCTGCTCTGGGGTAAGGGAGCCCCTGACCAGCTGTATCAGAAACTGCTCCTGCAACAATGGCAGGCTCTTTTGATAAATTTCCGCAAAACGCTCCTGATTTTGACGCTGTTCCAACTCCGTTTCCAATTCCCCGCGGATCTTTTTCAGCAGGTTTTGCATTTCCTGAAAGTCGATGGGTTTCAGCACATATTCCGACACCCCATAGCGAATGGCAAGCTGTGCATATTCAAAATCGTCCCAGCCGGAAAAAAGGACAATTTTGATATGCATCATGTTCTCATGCAGGATTCTCGCCACTTCCAATCCATCCAGAAACGGCATTTTAATGTCGCTGATTACCAAATCGGGGCGTAGCGTTTCCGTCTGTTCCAGAAGCTCCTTTCCGTTCAGCGCTGTTGCAATGACACGAAATCCCAGTGTTTCCCACTCCACAGAATCCCGGATTCCCTCTAAAATCTGCGGCTCATCATCTGCCAATATTACTGTGAAACACAAGATATTTCCCTCCATTCTCCGCCGATGCAGCTGATTGTCAGTATGATTATAGCACATTTTTTCAAAATTGACAATGGAAAATAGAAAAAGAGAGATGATGTAGTATAATAAAACTTGACACCCTCTCTTAACACACAGGTTTATGAAAAAAGCGGCAGCTTATCAAAAAGTCACCGCTTTTCAAAGAAACAAAACCTAAAAACCATTGGAACAGCATGAATTTTCAGAAGCTTCTTTTCATCTGCGGCTTGGAACAGAGCCGCAGAGATTTATTGCAAATGATTCTGCCCATTGGGGAGAAAATCATTTTTTACTTTGAAAAATCCCACGAAGATAGTTATAAAAATGCGGCTGAACGCTAGATGAATTATGTCCTCCATCAGAAACAGAATGCCAGATATGTTCAATTCCATTTGCAGACAAGATATTGTGATAAACAGAAGGCTGTGAGCCAACTGTACCATCTTTCCCGCCGCCGGTAATCATGATCAGATTCGGCATCTGGTATGCCGGTTTCAGCTGATTTTCCTGCAACTGACCGGGGTGCATACTCAAATTTGTTCCAGGTGTCAGTCCTGGTGCAGGACAGGCGGCGCCCACATAGCCAAACAAATCTGAACGGGTCAAGCCGATGAACAGCGATTCTCTCGCACCCATGGAAAATCCTGTAATTGCAGTATTCTCCCGTCCGGTTTTCACGGAGAAATTCTTTTCGATATACGGCATCAGATCGTTTGTCAGATCATTGATAAAGTTGTCATAATTCAACGAATTTTCCAGATTTAACCCATCGCATGCCTCTTTGGTTTTGCTGGTGTAGATATATGGAAAAACAACGATCATCTTTTCCGCTTCGCCATTTGCATTCAAATTGCCCAGCATGGTACGGGCACTGCTCATGGCTGCCAAAGAATCCTCTGTTTCCCAATAGCCATGCAGTGCATAGAGTACTGGATAGGTTTCGTTTTCATTGTAGTCAGCCGGCAAAAGCACATTCACGTTGACATTTCGTTCCCGTGTTGTGGAATAGTACTGATATTTTTTCAAAGTATCATAAGAAACGCCAGCTTTTTCTTCCGTGATTCCTGCCGGGGCATATTCTGTCATCATATTTTTTACCTGTTCCATATATGCAGTTGGATTCGTTTCATCAGAACCCGTACTGCTTTTTGAGAATGCTGTGATTTTTCCCAGCAGATAATCCTGAATCATCTGGAGATCTGTACCGTTTACGCTGCCGCTCTGGTCTACGTCTGCTGCCAGACTTGCTGCATTGCCGGAGAATGCACCGGAAACACCCTGTCGTGCCAGTGCCAGATCTATGCCGTTAATGACACCGTCTGCATTGACATCGCCCCGATGGAACGGTTTGGATTCCCCTGCACCGATGATGGACGTTCCGCCCACAGCACCGATCGCCTCGTCCAGATAGAAGTTATTGGTACTTTCTGCGGTTTCCACATACAGCACCATATTTGTGGCATCTGCCGGAATCTGATAGTTTTTGTTGGCAAGCTGCACCCACTCACCCTTGACGGCAGTTCCCTCTGCCACAGTGGCGTACTGTGCCTCGCCGTTGGCATCGGTATATGCCAGCTTCAGGAAAAACTGGTCAGTTGCATCGCCGTCAAAGTATTCCACGTTGACGCTAAAGCTGTATTCTTTTCCCGGCACAAACGCCTTGGGATTCAGTGTTCTTCCGGCACCATTCCACGCAGCCGTCCGGTTCTGCACCAGAAGTGCTTCACTGCCCACATAGGCGGTTCTGCCGCTGGTGAGAACATTGGCAGCGCCTCTGCCTGCCCAGCTGTCTGTATCGCCCTCAAATGTGCTGTGGAAATACCAGCCGTATTCATTCGGTTCAATGGGTTTGTCATTGCCGCCGGGATTGCTGCCGTCGCCCCACTCCGACTGGGGGATCATCGAGGTCAGTGTGGTATATGCCAGCTTCGGCTGATGATTGGTATCATACAGCAGCGGGGTGTTCTCCGTTTTGATCCATGTGTTGGCATCGTCCGGTCCCCAGATGCACACGGCGGTCACTCTGCCGTCTGAGCTGGGATTCTTGTTCCAGTCCATAGCAGCCTGAAAGATCGCCTTGTACTTATCCGCCTGCTGCTGGAGGGTATACTTGCCGTTTTCCATGGTGATGTCCAATTCTGTGATCTGCACATCGCAGCCAATGGACAGGAACTTTTTCATTGCCGTGGTGTATGCCGACACGCCGGAAAATCCGTCATAATTGGCGTTGATGTGGGACTGCATACCGACACCGTCCAGCAGACCCTTTTCATAGAGGGACTTGCACATACTATAAATAGCGTCCCGCTTGTGATCCCAATACTCGTTGTAATCGTTATAGTAGAGAGCACAGCTTTCCGGCGCATATTTCCGTGCATAGGTAAAGGCTTTTTCCACAAAGGCATTACTGCCGTAGACCTGTACCCACGGTGATTGTCCGCTGATGTTCTCGCCCGGTTCTCTGGTGCCGCCGTTGTTGGCAGTACGGTTGCTGTCGTCGCTGATGCACTCATTCGCCACATCGTAGGCATAGAGATTCAGATCCGGATACTGGGTCTTGATTGCGTTGAACATATTTTTGATGTAGCTTTCCATACGCTGATCCATGACTGCCGAAGAAACCCAGTTTCCGCTGGCATTGAAGTTTTCCTTGAAAAACCACAGCGGTGTCTGGCTATGCCACACCAGCGTATGACCACGCATGGCAATGTTATTATTCACGCAGAAATCCATGATGCTGGCAGCATTGTTCAGAGAAACGCCGATATTCGTTCCGCTGCACTGGGACTGCACCAGCGTTGCATCCGGTTTCATTTCATTTTCGCACTCGATACTGTTATAGTCTTTCAGCACGCTGGCAGTAATGGTGGAGTTCTTTACAGTACCGCCGTTGAGAATATTGCCCACCCGAAAATAATTGGCAAACTCGTCTTTCAGTCCCTTTTCCGCAGCCGCCGCAGAAACCACACTGCTGTCCGACTTTCCTGTTACGGTGACATCATCAAACACAAAATCGCTGGTGCTGTCCGTGGTGATGGTCAGCCGGAATTCGCCGCTGTTTTCCGGTGCACGATACGAAGCAGAAAGTTCTGTCCATTTGCCGGCTCTGGTCTGTTTTGCCGTCAGTTCGGTTTTCGTTTCCTGTGCCGTGTCCAGATCTGCACAGGAAAGAGACAAATGAAAACGCTCCGCAGTTTCACTGTACACCCACACGCTGTATGTATAGGTTTCTCCGCCGGAAAGATAGAAGCCCTTTTCCGCACTGGCACCGTCAGATGTGCCGGTTCTTCCGGTGACAGACATACCACGGGACATGTTGTGGCCGATGCCGTCTTCTGCTGTCAAAGCTACAGCATCAGCGTTGCCGTACCAGCCGCCGTAATTGACTTCAAAGTCGTTGCTGACCAGCTCTGCCGCAGAAACGGTTCCTGAAATTGCAGGAAAGCAGAACAGTACACTGGCACAGCATACTGCCGCCATCACGCCAGCCGTTACTTTTCGTCTGTTCATACAAAAACATCCTCCTTTTGTTGTTTGAGATTATCGTTTCTATCAAGCTATCTCTATTGTAGCAGAATCTAAGATGTTTGTATAACATATTTGTCATGCAATTTGCATATTTGTAAAATCATTTTTGCAAATACACCATGAAAAAACGAAAGGTTGTTTCATAGAAAAAAGAAAAGGTCGAATTTTATTCACAGTGTATTAGCATTTATGTGGTACAATATACTAGTCACTTCAAAAAAATGAAACGAGGGAATCATTCTTATGTGGAAAAAAAGAAGTATTTTGTTATTGCTTGCGCTAACCATGGCGTGCAGCAGCACACTGTACGGCTGTGATGTCACGAAAGCTCCGGCAGAATCCGGCGCCAACGCCAGTGAGGGGAACTCCGGCGAAGCATCCGGAGAGGACAAAGATTCAGGCAGCGCAGGCAAGACGGACTCCAACGGGAAAGAAAAATCAGAGGATGCCAAAGGCGGTTTGTCCGCCGAGGAGTGCAATGCACTTTGGAAAGAATATCTCGGACAGCAGACGCTCTGCCAAATCAACAAAAAATTCGAAATATCGGATTCTTTAGAAGCGCAAAACGCACCCAGCGGATTGGCAGCAGCCGTTCAGAACGACTTCGACGGCGATGCTCAGAACGAGCTGGTCACATTCACTTTTGACAAGAACAGCACCGACGGCGACGACATCCGGATAGACCTGCTGGAAATCGAGGATGGCGCAGTCAAGGTTTCCGACAGCAAGTATCTGACAGAGATTCTGGACATCAGCGACAAACAACAGGCGGTGACCAACTCCATCTATTTTTCAAGAGCCAACAGTATGGAAATTGTAACCTCATCGTATCAGGGCAATCTGTATTTCGGCAGCCTTCTGACGAGAGAGCGTTATTTCTATGCGGGAGAAACGTATCCATATGTGAAAAGTTTCAATGTATTCACCATAGAAAACCATGAGATCACACCTTGCACCATCGCTTCTACAGATATGGAATGGGCTACTGTCGCATATCCTTTGGACGAAACGGTGATCTATTCCAAGCTTCTCCCACCCAGTATTCGGGAGACACAGGAACTGGGCGGCTGTTCCGTTGACGAAGAACAATCCCCTTACCCGGAGAGTGCGCAAAGAGTCAAGGATGAGGTGGATGCCATGACCATCCGGCAGGGAAAGTACAACTTGTACACCAATCTTTTTTCTGCCTTTGAAGCAGGCTTTCATGTGGTCGGCGGAACCTGCTCCTCTGCTGAGGCAGCCTATTCTCTGCTGCTGAATGAATTCGGCTTGGATATCGCATACGACAGTCAGGAAGAGTTGCAGGAAAGATCTTCAGAGGAGTGCAGCGCTCAATTTGTTGCCAAAGGAGATGCGCAGGTAACGCCTATTGTGAAAATCAGCCTGCTGAAAAAATATCACTACCAAAACAAATCCGTGGACTATGAGTCATTCCAAAACAAACTCACGCTTACCTCTGACCTCAACGAGATTCTCGGCGATGAGAACTTGTTCACCGAAACCTTTGAGAATGAGGATGCGCTGTTTGAGGACATCCTCCGCTATCCGGAATATCACCACGATATCTGGGATACATTCGATTCCATGAATCTCATGCAGTGCATCATGGATCTGGATCAGGACGGAAAAAAGGAACTGCTGATTGAAGGCACCAATGACAGCGATTATAAAAGTGTCGGCGTTGTGAAAGCAGACGGCAGTTTTTACTTCCTGAACAATGCCGGAATGAACACAGAATATTTCTCCAACGGCTTTATCCGTGGAAACACCATGAATTCCGTATTTGGCTACACGTATCTAAACACAACGAATGGCGAAACATGGAGCGCACAGCTGGAAAACGGGCAGAGTTCGGTGCGTATTTTGGAGAACGGTGACGGCAGCCAGGTATTAAAGGGCACACAGGCAGAAGAAAAAGAAAAGACCATGTACTCTGCCGATACGGTTACTCCGGACTTCCAGATCTATTATGTATGGCAGCCGGAACAAAATCTCCAAAATTTCACGTCTGTTTCGAAAACAGACAGCGCTTCTGCCAATTGGAAAAGCGCTTACTTCAGCATTCTGGACGAATTCCAAAACAGTCTGGACTATAAGATGGACGGTGTCACATGGAAATATGCGCTGCTCTACATCGATGACGATGACGTGCCGGAGCTGTATGTCACTTGTGAGAGCATGGATTTCGGAAGTGCCATGTACAGCTACAGCGATCAGAAAGTCACTCGAATCCTCACCTCGCCCTCTGCCCGCGGCAACGGATTTATGGGATACATTGAGCACACAGGGCAATTCGTCACATTGACACACGGCGGTTCTATGCATTATGAATACGATGTCTACCAGCTGAAAAAAGGGCAGGCGGAAATCGTGCACAAATTGTGCTGCGACGAGAATGCCGAACACCTCTACGACATTGACGGCGAGGAGTTTAGTAAGGAAGCATTCGATGCACGGTATCAGACTTACAAATCACAGTATACGGAAGTCACATACATGACACGTGATGAGATCGAACACACACTGAATCAATAAACAAAATGCATGCGGAACGGGAAAAGTCAAGCATTTGCTGACTTTCGCTCATTCTGCATGCATTTTTTTGTTCTGTTATTTTTGATAACGTTTCCGAAACTCCGTCGGCGTCATGCCATGTATCTCCTTGAACACTCGCGTAAAATGACTCTGTGAAGAGAATCCCAAAAGAACACCAATATCTGAGAGAGAACGGTCGGTTTCCAGAAGCTGCTCTGCCTCCTGAATCTTTTTCCGCCGGATAAATTCCGAGAGATCCATGCCAGTCTGTTTCTTGAACTCTGTGGTCAGTCCTCCACGGCTCTTCCCGCAGTATGCCGCAATGTCTGCGGTGCGAATCGGTTCAGAAATATGACTGCGAATGTACTGCGTCACTCTCCGCACCAGACGGGAACAGTCTCCGTGATACTGCTTCAGCTTCTGCACCCGATCGGCGTAGTCCAGAATCATGTGATACTGCAGGTTTTTGATACGGTCGATATCGACAAATGACTCACACTTGGAGACATATTTTTCCTCCGCCGAGAGTGCCTCATCCGGATTCACGCCCGCCTCTATGGCAGCACGGGAGAGAATGGTTTCCAGCCGAATGAAAAAGTTTTTTTGATGGCGCAGCAGCTGCGGTGCCAGATTGCCAGAGCTTACTGCCGGTATTTTCGTTGCACCATCCACCAGACCGTCCACATCGCCACGCTTCACCTTCTGAATCATGTCCTGCTCAATGGAATAGGAGCGCATATGCCGCTCGTATTGTCCGTCATCCGAAGCTGAAAAATAATCTTCGGTTTTAAGCTCCGTAGCGATGCGCTGCTGCTCCGCACGTTGAATGCGCAAGTCAGAGATATCACACATGGTACGATTGACCGTGAAATTATATAGAATCAGCGCCTGTAACAGCGAGTCCAGATGCATACCGGAGAGCGAACGCATTTCCGCCGCAAAAAGCGGCAGCTGTTCCGCCGTGAGATGCAGGGAGATCCCCAGTTTTTTCAGCTCGTGTTCCGACAATGGCAGTTCGCTCACCGGTCCTGTCACGAATTGATACGCCCTGTGCCGGACAAAGCCATAGTAAAATTGATCGTGATACACGAAATACCCGATGGATTCTGTCCGCTCCAAAATCACCTGCCGGCAAAGCTGTACCGGATCTTCCGCCAGCTGCACTGGCAGATATGTGTAGACACACGCCTGCTCCCGATACAACCGTACCGGCAGCCCGAACATATTGGAAAATTGCCGGCTGAAATAGCAGAGCTGTTCCTGCGTCAGTGCGGAAAATTCTGCCATATACCTCCCCTCCTATCTTACGCCTGTGCCATGCCGATTACGCCGGTAACGTTCTCTTTGGCATCGTCACAGTCAAAGTATGCATCGTTCACTTCTCTACTTTATCATACAGCTGACCGAAATTGCTGTCAATACAGTATTTCCCGTTCAATTGTTGCATATGTCTTATTATGCCGTGATACTACTGCATCATTGCGTAAAAAATCCGTCCTGCGTCACAGCAGAACGGATTTTTCGTTTTGAAACTGCGGAACTTCTTAGCCAATGGGAACGATTGGCAGTTCGTTTTCATCGGGGTTCACACCGCTTGTGGTGATGACGTCCTCGCAGTCAAACTCTACGACCTCCAGCTCCGGTGCTACGTATGTCTCCTTCATGAATCTCACCTCGCTTTTCCACACGAAATGTGCTTGTAGATTTATTATAACATATCGATAAAAAATTGTCAAGATGTATTTCGCAGAAGAAAAGATTTTTGCGCAGAACGCAAAGCGCCCTCCCGCAGCGCCGGACGGCAGGAACGGGAGGGCGTTTTCAAGCGCCGGCATCACCGGCACCAAATCACGATTTCTTCATTTTCCCCAATTGGTAACTTAGAGTGCTCCTACATTGTGCATCAGGAACTGCATCAAAAGCTGTGTGTCATCGGTGGTGACGCTGCCGTCCTTGGTGCAGTCTGCATTGACCTTCTGCTGGTCGTTCATCTCAACGCTTCCGCTGATGATCTTGCCCAGCATGACAGCATCGGTCAGATCAATGCTGCCATCCAGATTGACATCGCCAACGAGGGTGGACATTTCGTCTTCCTTGGTATCCTTGTTGCTGGCAATTACTTCGTCAATGGTAGGCAGCGTTGCGCCGGAATCCTGCACATTGAGAATTTCGCCATCCACATAGACAGCGACTCCCGTCTTGTAGTCCGGCGCAACATATTCGCCAATTGCGATGTTTTCGCTCTTTTCCAATGCTGCCTTGATGACTTCGGTCTGTTCCTTGGACGTGCCATTGTTCAAAACCCATGTGGAGTTACCCACAGAGTAATCGGCGAATTCCAGTACCGTCAGCAAATCGCCGTTATAGTACATCGGAATCTTCACACGATTGTCATTGTCCAGCTTGAGCCAGCGAGAGCCATCATACAGATTATAATTGTAGACGTAGACATTGCCGTACGTTACGCCGTCGGCAAAAATGCTGTCCGGCAGTGCAACGTCATCTCCGCCATAGAGGTCGTTGAGCTTCTGAATGACCTCGTCGTTCAGGTAGTCAAAATCGACCTCAACAGGAGTTCCGTCCGCAGTAACGTTGAAATGTTCATCCGTTTCCTGCTGGATTCTCTGCATGAAAGTTTCACCAGTGTAGTCGGTCAGGTAAGTCGGCACAGTGTTTCCGTGAATCGTCACGTTATTGACGGAAACTTCCGCTGCATTTGCGGAAAGGACACCAAACGAGGATACCATTACGCTTGCTGCCAGTGCAGCTGCAATCATTTTGCTTTTTTTCATAATAAATTCCTCCTTTTACCGGAAAGAGAAAGTAGCAACCCATGTCGTATAGATTTCAGCACACTCTCCATAGAAGTCGTAGAAATCGTCATCTGCTGTTACCATAGCCTCGAAATCGATTCCCTGCTCCCCGTCATAAATATTATATACGGCTTCGCCACGTGTCGGATAGTACTTCGATCCGAAAATCACGCCATCTACTTCAAGGAACCTTTCAGAATCAGAAATGCTTACACCCATACGGATGATAACAGGATTGTTTCGAGTCAAATTGCTGTATACTTTTTCGACAGAAAGTCCACCATTTTGAGAAGTACTCGTCAATTTGTATACTGCCAGCAAATCCTTGATTTGCGATGCAGTACCACCGGGATTCTGAGCGCCAGTCATTTCTACAAGCCGATCGAAAACAGCATTCGTGGACAAAGCACCAGAATCAGTTTTCTTGAGACCGTTCTTATAGTTGTACTTGCTTGCAATGGAGCATGCCCAAGACACATTGCCATACCGATCTCTACTCGGTTCTGCGCAATAGTCTGTAAAATTAGCCAATTCCTTATTATAAGTGATTGTAGTTGCTCTCATTGCATACTGTGCCAAATCAGAATCGGCAATTTCCAGTTCCTGCAAATCTGCCTGTTCCGGCGCTGCATCAACTGCTTCGCCACTGGATACATTGGTGAGGGTGTTACCATCATACACCATTACAGCATTTCCATCTCTGTAGAAAGCGACCGGCGTGTCGGTATCTACTGCGGACTGAAGCGCAACATCATCGGTTTCGTGATAAGTGGAAAGCACCTGATTGCCGCTTCCCTTGAGTGCGCTGACAACGCCAATTACCTCCGAGTCGTGGTAAACGGTGTACAGATTTCCAATGAGCGTGTTACTTCCCAGATCACGAAGTGCGGCTCCCTCGCTGATGCTGATGCCCTCCATAGAAGCATATTCCGAGTCAGCGAGAAAAGAACCAAGATTTTTTTCGACGGTTTCCATCTGTGCATTTTCTGCGGCAAACGCAGGTGCTGCAACAGCGGAAAGTGTTGCCGCCATCGCCAGTGCCGAAATACCAGCGACAGCCTTTTTGAATACTCTGTGCATTTTAAAAACTCCTTTCCTAAATTCTGCACGTTCCAATTGTGAATATTTTTTGACTGTTTTCAAGCATCCCCCCTTTCTATGAAAAGGCATAATACAAATCAGAACCATAACATTTTATGGAAAATAATTCGCATAATTCTTTCTTTTTCACTTTTAGTATAGCATGCTATGATGCCTTTGTCAATAGCCCAGCACCAAATGGTCGATTTTCGTCTTCATTTGGTCAAGTGCATGAAAGCCGGCACGTGATTTCTTTCAATATCTGGCAGAAAATTATGACGAAAGAATATTTTTGGCAATTCCGGAATTTCCGTCCTGCGCCGAATCTGGAACGGCGTTCGCCCGGCGGAGGTTTTTCGATTTCCATTTTCAGCCTGATGCATTTTACCAGATTCTAGGCGATTTATTCGTGCGTATTCGACGGGATTGACCAAATAGAGTCGAAAATCGACCATTTGGTGCTGGGCTATTGACAGAGGGGGCGGTTTGTGCTACGCTACCAGTAGAGCGGAACACCTGCGTGCCAAAAAACGGAAATCCACCATCTATGAGGAAATCGTGAGCATGGCAAAAAGCACATTTGAAAAAATGCTTTCTGTTTTTTCCGGTTTGCTTTGGAAAGTACGATGTTTGTACACAGAGCGCTTAAAAAAATAAGAATTTGTGAAAATGTGTTGACAAATAGGTGTTTGCTGAGTATAATAAAATTACAAAAAGGGAAAGCGATAATGCTCAGTAACTTTTTCCATTTTCTGTAATTTTAAAAAGGAGGAATGCTTGGAAATTGTCGAGGAACATCCGCAGCTAAGACACAAATTGAAGAAAGGAAGTTTTCAATGCATAAGACAATCAAAAAAGCCATTGCCGGCATCTCTGCATTGGCAATGACAGCGGCAATGTCCGCAACCACAATCCCTGCGTTCGCATCGGAATATGAAGCAATCGATGCGCAGGAATACGTAAATTCTTTCGAGGACTCCGAAACACGTGCAGTAGCACAGTATTGCTTGGACAACGGTTTGTCTTTGGATGAAACCATGAGCATGATGGACACTTATCAAAAGGGCTTGGAACTCATTGCTTCCAGAAATGATTCTGCGAATGACGGAATTGCTTTGACTTCCACCAAAATTGATGTAACCATCAACGACACTTTTTATAACGGAACCCGCATTGCCCAGACACCGCATCGTGGCTTGATTCTCGTAAAAGACCGCACCGCATCAATGAAGTGTGCAATAGAAATCACTTGGCTTGCTGAAAATGTTTTCTATGATGTTGACAATTTGCAGTATACCGTTCTTGATGATTACGGAAAGAGCGTATACGCAAATGTAATTAATAATAAAGAAGACAAAGATGATGACGATGAAGAAGAAGACGATGATGAGCTCAATTGCCTCAGCATTAGTGGTCGCATTCCCAAAAAGAGCGATGTCAAGGGGCAAATCGGCTGTCTTGTAAGCTTCCCGATTGAACTTGGAGCAAAAGCAAGAAGCGAAGCACAGGTAAAGAACTCTCTCATCATGGATGCATCTGGCTGTACCTCCACAAACGGAAAGGACAGCGAACTGGAACTGCACACTTACGCCTTGGGTGATTTCGACCACAACGGCATTGTTGATGAAGCAGATTCTGCATACCTGATGAAGTTCGTAACATCGTATGATATCGATTTCCACTACAAGGGTGTATCCGTTGATGTGGCAGGCGCTGTCAATTTGATGGCTGCTGATGCAAATGAGGACGGTGTTCTTGACATTTCGGATGTTGCAAAAGTTAACAAGTGGATTAATCAGTAAAAAATCAATTGTGAGGTGTTCTCTATGAAAAAAAAGATATTTATAATAGGCACCGCAATCGCTTGTATGTTACCAATGATTTTTCCTTTTTCTGCGCAAGCAACGGAAAGTACCATTTCTGAACCGACTATCTACACCGGCACTTGTGCAGCAGAGGGAAGCGATGTCACATGGGAATACAACGCAACCGAACAGATTATGACATTTTCCGGAACCGGCGAAATGCCGGACTATATCGCCGACTGGTTGTATGACAAAGCAATCACTCCTGAATGGAAACAGGGCGAGTTTACCTACAATCCGAAACAGGTTATCATCGGTGATGGCATTACAAAAGCTTCCTCATTGACTGACCTGTTTGCGCCAATTGCAGACTGGGATGGAAGAGTTTCCCTGACCGCCGGAGAAGATCTGCTGGGTTATTCCACATCAGATTCGGGCGGTGACGCATATTGGGGCGTTCTTTCCAAGTATGATAAAAGAAAAATTCGTTTCTATGGATATTACGGCTCAAACTTCTACTATTTTGTTCCCGGAACACAATTTGTAGGTCTGGGCGTTGCGGAAAATCCTGTCATGGAAACCAGCGGCACCACAGAAGACGGGATGACATGGGATTTCCACTATGATACTGCGACCATGTATCTCAGCGGTAATGGTTCAAAAATGACCTCCGCAAAGCACGGATATCCGGGAGAAATCTCCCAAAAAACGCAGACCTTTGTGTTTGCAAAGGATTTTATTCCGCCGGAAGACGATTCCATTCTAGAGCTGTATCCGGAGTTAAATCGCAGTTCTTATTTATATGAGCGTATAAGAAGTCCGAAAAAGGTCTACTGCTATCAGGGCAGTGCTTTCGATATTGCATATCAGAGAGCGCTGAATAATGAACTGGTCGAAAGCATGGTGACGTATCCAGCTTATTATATCAGCGAATCTGCACTTCTCGGCGATGTTAACTTGGACGGCGAAGTTGATCTGAAAGATGCGGTTCTGCTGAACAAGTGCGTCAACGGCAGCGTTAGATATAACGAACTCCAAAAAGCGAACATGGACTGCAACGGCGACGGCGTGATCTCCGCAGATGATTCCCTTACTCTATTGAAGTTCCTGATCCAGCTAGTCAATCAGTTATAAATCTACTTTTCCACACGAAATTTCTTGAAGTGTATAAAAAGGAGAGTATTGAAATGAGAAAATCCAAATTCTTAATTCTGGTGACAACAGCTGTCTTGAGTTTTTCATTTTCTGTGGAATCTGTAGCAGCCGTAGATTTTGAATCTGTTTCCCCCGCACCGATTACATCACAGGAAACAGCTTATTCCGGTATCTGCGGTGCAGAGGGCGACAACATTCAGTGGAATTATGACGCTGCATCGGAAACCATCACATTTTCCGGAACTGGCGCAATGAAAACCTACTACAAAAAAGCAGAGAATAATGGCGAGCAGGACTTTTATGAAAACCCCGAGTGGGTACTGCTCCCGGTTTGCAATATTGTTTTTGAAGATGGCATCACTGACATTGGCAGCATGCTGAAAGACTTTTTCCAAACGCCTTCCGACCGCAGCAAACAGACCGTTTTTCTGCCGGAAAGTGTGACGAAGTGGGATACTTTCATGTCCTCGTTTGCAATCAAAGCACCCTATGGCTCTGCGGCATATTATGCATTTGCGGATAGGCCGAATTATTCTTTTTTCGGCTATGGTATTGCAAAAAATCCTGTGCACGAAACAACCGGCACTTCCGAATATGGCGCAACGTGGAGTTTCGATTACTTCACCCAGACGATCACCATTTCCGGTCCGGGATTTGCAATGCCAGATGAATTCGATGTATATCCGTACAAGTCTATCATTATTGAGGACAGCGTGACCGTTCCGGAAGACGGAACATATCCCGGAAAGGATTACAGTAAGTATGTTCTTTTGTGGGCAGCAAAGTATATGGGTCATGTCGATGAGCTTCCCATAATTTACGCATCCAGTACAAGCGAATTTGCAAAAGAATTTGCAAAACTTCCAGACAATATTCGTGCCTCTGCGCCTAACATTGTTTACAGCGATGAAACTGCATATGTTGGCGATGTTAACTTGGACGGCGAAGTTAATTTGAAAGATGCGGTTCTGCTGAACAAGTGCGTCAACGGCAGCGTTACCTATAATGAAATTCAAAAAGCGAACATGGACTGCAACGGTGACGGCGTGATCTCCGCAGATGATTCCCTTACTCTATTGAAGTTCTTGATCCAGCTCATCAATCAGCTCTAAACTTTTGCCTTTTCACAAGGCGGAGCACAGCCCCATTTCCGGCGGGACTGTGCTCTTTTTTTCGCCTTTCTTGACAACCCGCTGCCGGTGTGCTACAATGATTCTACAGAATCTCGCTTCACTGGAGGTATCTCCCTATGACTGCAACCGAAATCGCCTGCCTTTGCATCGGCGCTGCCGGCGTCCTGACGGCGCTGCTCTCCCTGCCGTTCTTTTGCCGTGGGCGTGCGCTCTCCAAAAAATGCTCCGCCCGAACCACCGGCACCGTCCAGCGCTACCGCATCGGCGGCGGAAACCGCAACGCCATCTCGCCGGTGGTGGCATATCTGGTGGACGGAAAACCCTACACCGCCTACCGGCACTACAAGGGCGTTGTCACCTCCCGCAAATCCGGCGCTTCCGGTGCGGGAAACCGCCTTTTCGTGTCGGAGCGGGATGTTCTCCACATCCACACCGCCGGCATGTTCTGCAACTGCGGGGAACTCGCCGCAGCGCTCTGGCCCATTGGCAGTACCATGCCCGTGGTCTACAATCCCCGCAATCCCAAGCAGGGCTTCGTGGAAAAGCCGGTCAGCCTTGGCGGTACGGTAGGCGTGACATTGCTCTGCACCGGCGTGGGACTGGCGGTTTTCGCCGGCGCAATGTTTTTGCTCTTTCAATAACAGAAAGGAATCTGCACGATGATCTTACTATCCGCACAAAATATTTCCAAAACATACATGGAGCGCAAAGTCCTCGACAATGTGTCGTTCTTCCTCAATGAGGGCGACAAAGTCGGGATCATTGGCATCAACGGCACGGGAAAATCCACGCTCCTGCGCATTCTGGCTGGCGCAGAGGAGTCCGACAGCGGGAATGTGATCCGCACCAGCGGTGTGCGCATCTCCTACCTGCCGCAGATTCCGGAGTTCGCCCACCATGGCAGCGTTCTGGAACAGGTGATGCTCCACCTCCCCGCCGACCTGAAAGAGGCAAAGGAATTCGAGGCAAAGTCCATCCTGGGAAAGCTGGGCATCACCGACGTTTCACGGGACATCGGAACGCTCTCCGGCGGAGAACGCCGGCGAGCCGGTATCGCTGCGGCACTCATCCAGCCCAGCGATGTGCTGCTGCTGGATGAGCCGACCAACCACATCGACAACGAAACCGTACAGCTGCTGGAAGAGCAGCTGCAAAAGTATCGCGGCGCAATTGTCATGGTCACCCACGACCGGTATTTCCTGAACCGCATCACACGGAAAATCGTGGAGGTAGACCGTGGCAGCCTCTTCTCCTACGACGGAAACTACAGCACCTATCTGGAACAAAAGGCACAGCGTGAGGCAGATGCCGAGGCGCAGGAACGGAAAAACCGCTCGCTCTATCGGCAGGAACTGGAGTGGATCCGGCGTGGCGTTCGGGCGAGAGGCACCAAGTCCAAGGACAGAATCGAGCGCTTCCATGCGCTGGAAAATCGGGAGATTCCGGCGGAACAGGAAAAGATGCAGCTGCAATCGGTTTCCTCCCGACTGGGAAAGAAAACCGTGGAATTGGAGGGCGTTTCGAAGTCCATTGACGGAAAACTACTGCTCCACGATTTTTCCTACAAACTGCCAAGAGATGCACGCATCGGCATTGTGGGACACAACGGTGCCGGAAAGTCCACGCTCATCAAGCTGATCTGCGGTGCACTGCAGCCGGACAGCGGAAGCATTACGCTGGGCGATACGGTGCGCATCGGGTATTTTTCGCAGAAATGCGAGAGCATGGATCCCACGCAGCGTGTCATCGAGTACATTCGGGAAACCGCCGACCGCATCCAGACTCCTGAGGGAACTGTCACTGCGGCAACCATGCTGGAACGATTCCTTTTTACGCCGGAATTGCAGTGGAACCGCATCGAAAAGCTCTCCGGCGGAGAGCGGAAGCGCCTGTATCTTCTCAAGGTGCTGATGTCTGCGCCAAACGTCCTGCTGTTGGACGAGCCGACCAACGATCTGGACATCGCTACGCTGACCATCTTGGAGGACTACCTCCGGAACTTTGCCGGTGCAGTTATTGCCATCTCCCACGACCGCTATTTTCTGGACAAGATGGCGTCGGAGATCTGGGAGCTGTCCGGTGACGGCGCTGTGCACCGCTACAACGGCAACTACAGCGACTATGCTGCGCAGTGCATACCGGCAGAATCCGCAGAAAAGGCTGCCAAACCTACGGAGAAGAAAGAGCGCACGTTTGTGGGGAAAAAGAAGCTGAAATTCTCCTATCGGGAACAGCGGGAGTTCGAGAGCATCGACGAGGACATCGCTGCGCTGGAACAGCAGATTCAGGAGACGGAAGCACAGCTTGGCACATGCACCTCCGACTACGTGAAGCTGCAAGAACTATCCGAGAAAAAGAGCGCTTTGGAAACGCAACTGGAGGAAAAGATGGAACGCTGGGTCTACCTCAACGACCTTGCGGAGCGCATTGCAAACGGCGAGATGGTTTAAGAACCTGTTTGGCAACATACCATTATATATAGTAAGAGGGAATCCCGACAGCATGAGATTCCCTCTTTTTGTGTTATCTTATTTCAGCAATACCTTCGCTTCACGCTGTACCGACTGGTCGGGACGAAACGCCTTTCGCCACACCACAAAAAATGTGATGAGAATCATGGTTGAGGTAATCACCCAAGTGGACGGGAAAGAGAAGTACAAACTCTTCAGCGTGCCAAAGTGGGCGAATACGGTAAACAGCCAGAGAATCCGCACCGCACAGATTCCCAGCATGGTTTCTGCTGCCGGAAGTGTGGAATAGCCCAGACCACGCATCGACCACGCCGGAATCTCATAGCAGGAACAGATGACCTGAAGCCCCAGAATAATTCGGATTCGTTCGCAGGCGTAGGTGATTTCTTCTGAAGAAGTGGTAAACAAACCGGAAGCCTGCCGTGAAAACAGAACCACCGGAACAATGATTACCGCAGAAAACAGGGTTGCTGCAAGGAAACAAATCCCCACAGTTTTCTTGCACCGCTGTCTGTTTCCGGCAGCGTAATTCTGGCTGATAAATGTGGTCGCTGCCTGTCCGAATGCCGTGTCCATGTAGTAGGCGATGTATTCAAAGTTCATGGAAACTGCCACACCGGCAGCTGCAGCGCTGCCGAATGTGTTGATAGCGGACTGTACAAAAATATTGGCAATGCAAAAGACGGCGCTCTGAATTGCCGCCGGAATTCCGATGCGCAAAATTGCCTGCAAGTGCTGCCTGTTGAGCTTCAGCTTTCGCAGGGACAGGCGGAACTCCTCGTGCTCCCGCAGCAGCCAGAACACCACCATAGCTGCACTGACTGCCGCAGAAAGATCGGTCGCCAGCGCCACACCAACTACGCTCAGCTTACAAACCACCACAAAAAACAAGTTGAGAAACACGTTGATGACACCGGAAAAAATCAGTGCGCCGAGAGGACGCTTACTGTCCCCTTTCGCACGGAGAATGGCTGCGCCGAAATTGTAGATCATCAGGAACGGCACACCGGCAAAATAGATTCGCAGATAGTTGTCAGCAGAAGTCAGGATATCCGCCGGCGTATGAATCAGCATCAGCAGCGGTTTGGAGATCAGCTGTCCCAGTGCGCCGAACAGTGCACCGTACAGCACAGAAAACAGCATTCCGGTATGTACCACATCCGGAATTTTCTTCTGTTCTCCCGCTCCGATAAAGTGGGCAATGCGCACATTGGCACCGACCGCAAGTCCTGCCGAAAGTCCGACGATCAGCGCCACGATCTCCCCGTTGGTTCCCACGGCTGCCAGTGCGTCCGGACTTCCAAACCGACCGGCAACCGCCGTATCTGCCGCATTGAACAGCTGCTGGAGAATGCTGCTCAGCGCAATGGGCAGCGCAAATAAAATGATGTTTTTCAGCAGCGGACCTTGCAGCATGTCCATCCGATGACTTTTCTCCATAAAATATTTCCTTCCGTTAATCCATTGCTTTAATGTCATACTTCGGCGGTTTCCAACCGGAACTGGTTTTTCTGATACCAGAGAATGCCGTCTTTCTGCATCTTGGAAAGCTCGCTGCACATGGCGCTCCGGTCTACGCCCAAATAGTCCGCCAGCTGCTGCCGGTTATAGGGAATGGAAAACGTCCGGCTTCCGGCACGTTTGCTGCAATCCGAAAAATAGGACAGCAGTCTGCTGCGAATCGTCTTGGCGCCAGTGTGGAGGATTCTGCGGGAGAGCTGGAGGTTCTTTTTGGCGCTGATGGTGAGCAGATTGCGGAGCAGCTGGATGTGAAACGGACACGCATCAGAACAGGGATTCCAGATGCGCTGCATATCCAGAAACAACACCGTTGTCTCCTCTGCTGCGATCACCCGAATCAAAAGCGGTTCCTCCGGCGCACAGGCATACGCCTCCCCAAATACCGCACCGGATGCAGCGTGTCCCAGCACACTGTTGTTGCCCCAGACATCGCTGTGCTCCATGAGCACTTTTCCATGCCGAACAATCCCTAACTTGGTAATGGGAACGCCCTCCGGCAAAATCACTTCTCCTCTGGAATAACGCCGCTCCTGCCCGCCAAGGCACTGCAAAATGGCAGGAAGCTCCTCTTCTTTGATCCCCAGAAAAAGGGGCGTCTGGCATAAATTTGTTTGCATTTTTTCTCCGTTCTGTTGTTACAACAACATCTTTTCTCTGAATATTGTACTATACTATATTCAGAAAGTCAAGACAAGCAAATACAGATCATAAAAAATCACAATAGGAGGATTCCGCATGATTCGAAAAATTATCGTCATCGACGAGGAAAAGTGCAATGGCTGCGGTGCGTGCGCAGCTGCCTGCCATGAGGGTGCCATCGGCATGGTGAATGGCAAGGCAAAACTGCTGCGGGACGACTACTGCGACGGGCTGGGCGACTGCCTGCCGGCATGTCCCGCCAATGCCATCTCATTCACCCATCGGGAAGCCGCTGCCTACGACGAAAAGGCAGTGCAGGCGAACAAGCTTGCAGCCCAGCAGGCAGCACATTCCCGCCACGCCGGCGGATGTCCCGGCACACGCATGCGGCAAATGCGCCAGAGAAATCACACCGAGGATGCACCGCCGATTTCCGGCGCATCCCAGCTGGCACAGTGGCCGTGCCAGATTCGGCTGGTTCCGGAGCATGCGCCCTACTTTCAGGGTACATCTCTGCTCATCGCAGCAGACTGCACTGCCTACGCCTACGCTGCCATGCATCAAACATTTCTGCGTGGGAAAACTACGTTAATCGGATGCCCCAAGCTGGACGATGTCAACTATGCCGAAAAGCTGACACGGATTCTCCGCAGCAATGACATTCAGGATGTCACTGTGGTACGTATGGAGGTTCCCTGCTGCGGCGGACTGGAACACGCTGCACGAGAGGCAGTTCAGAACAGCGGAAAAGCGCTGCCGTTCCACGTTGCCACCATCTCCATCGACGGCGTCATTTTAAACCAAACCTGAAAAAATCGGAGGAATTGAATATGCGTCAGAATATGTTTTGTTATCAATGTGAACAGACTGCCGGATGTTCCGGATGTACCGGAAAAGCTGGCGTCTGCGGAAAAACTGCCCAAGTTGCTGCGTTGCAGGACGAGCTGACCGGTGCACTCATCGGTCTGGCACGTGCCACCGACGGCGACACGCTGCCGGACGAAACCACCGGAAAACTGGTGATCGAAGCACTGTTTACCACCATGACCAACGTCAGCTTTGACGAGGATTCCATTCGCCGCTGCATCCAGCGGGTGCGGCAGGAAAAGGCACGCCTTGTTCCGGAATGCAGCAGCTGCAGTTCACCCTGCGGCAGAAATGACGAGTACAATATGGCAAATCTCTGGCAGGCACAGGAGGACATCCGCAGCCTGAAATCTCTCATTCTCTTCGGCATCCGTGGCATTGCCGCCTACGCATATCACGCCATGGTGCTGGGCTACGTTGACGAGGAAATCTACCGTTTTCTCTACCGTGCACTGTTCGCAGTTGGCGAGGACCGGGGCATGGAAGAGCTGCTGCCTTTAGTCATGGAGGTCGGCAAGGTCAATCTGGACTGTATGGCACTGCTGTACCGTGCCAACACGGAGACATTCGGCACACCGGTGCCCACTGAAGTGCCGCTCCGCATTGAAAAAGGGCCGTTTATCGTCATCTCCGGTCACGACCTGCGGGATCTGAAGCTGCTGCTGGAGCAGACTGCCGGCACCGGCGTTTCCGTCTATACCCACGGAGAGATGCTGCCGGCACACGGTTATCCGGAACTGAAAAAGTATCCCCACCTCAAGGGCAACTTTGGCACAGCATGGCAGAATCAGCAGCGGGAATTTGCAGACATTCCGGCACCCATTCTCTTTACCACCAACTGTCTGATGCCGCCAAAGGCAAGCTACGCAGACCGTGTCTTTACCACCGAAGTGGTTGCCTATCCGGAGATGCAGCACATCGGTTCGGACAAGGACTTCTCGCCGGTGATTTCCAAAGCGCTGGAACTGGGCGGCTATCCGGAGGCGCACCAGATGACCGGCATCAATGGCGGTTCTACTGTGACCACCGGATTCGGACAGAACGCCGTGCTTCAGCACGCACCGGAGATCATCCAAGCCGTCAAGGACGGAAAAATCCGCCACTTCTTCCTTGTGGGCGGCTGCGACGGCGCACGCACCGGCAGAAACTACTACACGGAATTTGTCCGCCAGACACCGCCGGATTCTGTTGTGCTCACGCTGGCGTGCGGAAAATACCGCTTCAATGATCTGGACCTGGGAACCGTTGCCGGACTCCCACGTCTGCTGGATATCGGGCAGTGCAACGACGCTTACAGCGCCATCCAGATCGCACTGGCACTGGCAGAGGCATTTGACTGCGGTGTCAACGAACTGCCACTTTCCATGGTACTTTCCTGGTATGAACAGAAAGCGGTCTGCATCCTGCTGACGCTGCTGCATCTGGGCATCCAGAACATCCGCCTTGGCCCGACGCTGCCGGCATTCCTCTCTCCCAACGTGCTGCAATATCTGGTGGAACACTTCCACATCGCTCCCATCACCACACCGGAGGCAGATCTTGCGGCAATCCTGAACGCATAATCACACGGCTAAGCCGACACACAAAAGACGAATCGCTGCGCAAAAGCGATTCGTCTTTTTTCTTGGAAAAATACGCTTACTTTTTCGGCTTCCAGCCGATCAGATCTTTCACCACTTCTCCGGCAATAATCAGGCCTGCCACCGAGGGAACGAAAGCGTTGCTCCCCGGAATCGCCCGGCGCTGGGTGCACTTTCTCGCAGTGCCCGGCGGACAGATGCAGTGGGAACGGCAGCTTGCTGCCATATCCTCTTTCGACTCCACCGGTTTTTCCTTGGAGTACACCACTTTCAGCTTAGGGATGCCACGCTTGCGCAGCTCGTAACGCATGACACGTGCCAGCGGACAAACGGAGGTGTTGTAAATGTCATCCACTTCAAACGCCGTGGGATCCATCTTGTTTCCGGCACCCATGGCGCTCATGATAGGCACCTGATACCGATTGGCTTGAACAATGAGGTCGATTTTCGCCGTCACCGTATCAATGGCATCCACGATATAATCATAGGCGGAGAAGTCGAACTGATCGGCGATTTCCGGCATATAGAATGTCTGATGGGTACGCACCTGACAATCCGGATTGATCTGGTGAATCCGTTCTTCTGCCACCTCGATCTTATAGCGTCCCACGGTCTTGCGGGTGGCGTAGATCTGCCGGTTGATATTGGTCAGGCAGACCTTGTCATCATCGATCAAATCCAGTGCGCCGACACCGCTTCGGGAAAGTGCCTCTGCAGTATATCCGCCCACACCGCCGATTCCGAAAATTGCGACACGTGCCTGAGAAAGGCGCTCCATTGCCTCCTTTCCCAACATCAATTCTGTTCTGGAAAATGCATTCAACATAGTGGTATCTGATCCTTCCTTTGAATTCCGACTGAAATCATATGCTATCCCATTATAGCACATCTTCCCCGAATTGGCAAGCAAAAAATCGAAAACGGACGGAGATTTTCTCTCCGCCCGTTTGGGATGCGCTTTAGTATTCTTCTTCCCAGTCGCACGGTTCAAACGGTGTGTCGTTTCCTCCGCTTGTGGTGATGATATCTTCAGCAGAAAAATGAACTACCTCCAATGTTGGAGTTTCGTACGGTTCCTTTTTCTCGTCTTTCTCGTCCATATCATTTCCCCTCCTTTATGCAAAATAATCCTTTGCCGCCTGATAATACAGATACATTGCTGCGATGGTATCCTTTAGCGCCTGCGTCCGTGTGGCGGAAACATCCCGCTGCAGCACGTGGTAGCCATACGCCATAGCGCTGTACTGCACATCCAGCGACGCTTCACCGCAGGTCACCCGAACCGTGTATGCCGTGCCCAGATTTTTTGCAGCAATATCGCTTAGTTCCACACAATAAAAGTTCCCCGATTTCTGCGGTGTCAGTGCCTGCTCTCCCCAGAAAAACCGGAGATCCTCAATGGCTGCATCTCCCTGACAGGAAAAATACAGGCGCAGCGTGGTCTGAGAATCAAGGGAAAGGCTTGCGCCCTCCAGCTTCACAAAATCGGACTGCTGCACCGTCTGATTCCGATATGCCGTCAGTGTCTGCGCTGTCACCTGCTCCACCGACTTCTCGCTCTCCGAGAAATTGGCATTGGCGAGTGTAGTCAGGCTGTGCTGGAAATTCAGCTGGGCATAAGCACCGTAATTCAGCATCGCCCGAACTAGCGGTGCCGCTTTTTCATATGCCGGCTGTTCCTCCGTATGTTCCAGCAGATAGTCCGCATATTGCTTTACGGTGTAGGCGTAGCGTTTTCCCGTTCTGCCATCACTCAAATGCATCTGCGCCAAGATTGTGTCGGTCATCTCTTTCGCTGCCACCTCGCACGGGAACACATAATATGTCTTCCCTGCAGCAGTCTGCGTATCTACCCGTGCCTCCTGAACCAGCACCTTTTTCGTCGTCCCGTTGGCGTAGGTGAACAGGAGATATGCGCCGGAATCCGCCAGAACCCCGTTATCCAGTTCCATGTAAAAGTTGACGCCGATGTTGCCGTTCAGACTCAGCGAATTTCCGGCAAGTCTTGCCCCGATTCCGTCCTCATATCCGCCGCAGACCTGACAGATCCCTTCCACACACTGATGCTCCTGCACATGCACATCAACCAGCGCTTCCGCAGCGGTATACGCATCGGTTTCTGCCACCTGCACCAGCAGCGTGTAATCTCCCGCAGCGTCCGGCGATTCGATCTGCTCGCTCATTCCGTCCGTACTTTTGCCACGATACCATGTACAGGTGCGCTCTGCGCCAACATTGGTAGTTTCGATCTGGGTATCATCCGGCTGCGGAATCTCGTTTCCCAGACAGTACGCTGTGGGATAGGTATCCTTAATGGAAAGCGTTCCCTTTTCTCTGGAATTGCCGGTGTCTATAAAGGTAAAACCATTTGTGTTTGCATATGTTTCAGCAGCCGTTCCAGCTTTGCCGTATATTGTAAATCCCGGAATTGCACCATTATCACTGTATCCCAGTGATTGATCATCATTAATGTCATCTACACTTTTTGGAATTGTGATTTCTATCAATGAAGTACAATTATAGAATGCTTTTCGAACAATGGTTCTCAACCCCTCAGGAAGCGTTACACTAGACAAATTAGAGCAACCATAAAACGCCTGCAACCCAATTGAAGTAACGCCTTTGGGAATCACAACCGACTCCAACTCCGTATGCTCTCGAAACACACGGCTTCCAATCGCCACCACCGGTTTTCCATCCAAGGTATCCGGAATTTCCAAAGAAGTGGCACTTCCAGAATAGCTCGTAATCGTTACACCAGTTTCGGTGACATCACATGTAAACTCTCCCTCCGCCGATGCCGAAATTGCTACCGGTGCTGTGAACGTGCCGAGCGGTGCTCCAGCAGAAAAACAGGCACTGCCCAGCATTGCCGCAGCAGCAATCACAAAAAGGATTCGTTTTCGAACGTTCATAAGATTCTCACCTCCAATTGATTTCCATTTCATTTTATCACATGATATCTGCAATTTCAATTCACTTTGGCAAAGAACTGCAAATTTTACGGTTTCAAAAAAGATTGTTTTTAAAATGTCGAATTTTGTCGAATCATGTCGAATCTCATGCCAAAAAAGAACCCGTTTCCAATCCGAAACAAGGTTCGAATGGAAACGGGTTCTGAAATAATTAAGTCAGGTTGGTATATCCCATCAGATATTCGTCCACTTCCCGTGCGGCCTCTCTGCCCTCACGGATTGCCCAGACAACCAGCGACTGTCCACGGTGCATGTCACCAGCAGTGAACACGTGGTCTGCATTGGTGCGGTAGTGTCCGGCTTCTGTTGCCACATTGGTGCGGGGTGTCACATCCACGCCGAATGCCTCGGTTACGTAAGACTGTGCGCCAAGGAATCCTGCTGCGATCAGCACCAGATCTGCGTCCAGCACCTGTTCGCTTCCTGCAATTTCCTCCATGCGCATCCGTCCGGTCTTGGGATCGTGAACCGACTGCAGCTTGATGGTTTCCACAGCACGCACGTGGTTCTTTTCATCCTTGAGAAACCGCTTGACGGTCGTCTGATAAATTCTCGGATCGTGTCCGAAGACAGCGATTGCCTCCTCCTGACCGTAGTCAGTCTTGCAGACACGGGGCCACTCCGGCCACGGGTTATTCTCTGCCCGTGTATCCGGCAGCTTCGGCATCATTTCCAGCTGGATCACCGACTTGCAGCCGTGGCGGATCGCCGTACCCACGCAGTCATTTCCGGTATCACCGCCGCCGATGACGATGACGTTCTTGTACTTGGCACTGATATAGTAACCATCGGAGAGGTTGGAACTGATCAGGCTCTTGGTAGTTGCTTTCAGGAAATCTACAGCGTAATAGATGCCGTCGGCATCCCGACCCTCTGCATTGATATTTCTGGGATTGGAGGAACCGCACGCCAGAATGACCGCATCAAACTCCTGCTTCAGTTGCTCTGCGGAAATATCCTTTCCCACATCCACACCGGTGCGGAACTCCACGCCCTCTGCTTTCATCATATCCACACGGCGCTGTACCACGGTCTTTTCCAGCTTCATATTGGGGATGCCGTACATCAGCAGTCCGCCCACACGGTCTTCCCGCTCAAACACGGTGACGCTATGACCACGCTTATTGAGCTGCAATGCCGCTGCCAGACCGGAAGGGCCGGAGCCAACGATTGCGACACGTTTTCCGGTGCGGGTCTTTGGCGGATTTGCCTTGATGTGTCCGGTTTCGAAAGCGTGTTCAATGATCGCATACTCGTTTTCCTTGACGGTGACCGGATCGCCGTTCAGTCCGCAGGTGCACGCCTTTTCGCAAAGCGCCGGACATACATGGGAGGTAAATTCCGGAAAGCAGTTGGTCAGGAGCAGACGATCTGCTGCCTCATCCCAAAAGCCCTTGTACACCATGTCATTCCACTCCGGACACAGGTTATTCAGCGGGCATCCGGAAACCATGCCAAAAATCGGCTTGCCTGCCTGACAGAACGGAACACCGCAGTCCATGCAGCGTGCGCCCTGCTTCTGCCGTTCTTCCAGCGCCAGCGGCGTGTGGAATTCACGGTACGTCTTGATTCGTTCCAGCGGTTCCTGCCCTGCATTTTCGACTCTCTCATATTCGAGAAATCCAGTTGATTTTCCCATCAGTTGTTCCTCCTGTCAATTTCTCGTATTGGCATAGAATGCCTCGATCTGTGCATCTTCCAGACTCATGCCGTCCTTTTGCAGCGTTGCAATCGTTTCCATCATCTTTGCATAGTCGTGGGGGACGATCTTCTTGAAGTGCGGAAGATATGCGTCAAAGTCTGCCAGAATCTTCTTGCCCAGCTGAGAACCCGTCCATGCGACATGCTCTTCGATCAGATCGTGCAGCTGCTTCTGATCCTCCGGCTTGGTTACACCGCTGAAGCCGACCAGCGCCTTGTTCAGCTTGGTGTACAGATCATTTTCGTTGTCCAGGACATAGGCGATACCACCGCTCATACCTGCGGCAAAGTTCTTGCCCACTTCCCCGAGGATGACAGCGCATCCGCCGGTCATATATTCACATCCGTGTTCGCCAACGCCCTCTACGACAACCGAAGCGCCGGAATTGCGGACACAGAAACGCTCGCCGGCAACACCGTTGATGAATGCCTTACCGCTGGTTGCGCCAAACAGTGCGACGTTTCCGATGATGATATTTTCGTCCTCCTGGAACTTCGAGCCCTTCGGCGGATACACTGCCAGCTTACCGCCGGACAGACCCTTTCCGAAGTAGTCGTTACTGTCGCCCTCCAGTTCCAGTGTCAGGCCCTTCGGAATGAATGCGCCGAAGCTCTGACCGCCGGAGCCGTTACACTTGATAACGAATGTGTCGTCCTCCAGATTGTTGTAGTACTTTCTGGTGATTTCAGCACCAAACAGCGTGCCAAGCGCACGGTTCAGGTTGCTGACATTGATCTCAATGCGCTTCTTCTGCTTCTTTGCCAGCGCTTCCTTCATCTCCGGAATGATGACCGTTTCATCAATGGTCTGATCCAGCTTGAAGTCAAAGACATCCTCCGGCACAAAGTGCATCTTCTCATGGCTCTCCGGCAAAGCATACGGATTGTTCAGGATCCGGGACATATCGATCTTGCTCTCACGGCTTCCCTCCGGATAGTGCTTCTGTACCAGCAGATCCGAACGTCCCACCAGTTCATCCACGGTGTGGATGCCCAGCTTTGCCATGTACTCCCGCATTTCCTGTGCGATAAAGCGCATGAAGTTGATGACGTATTCCGGCTTGCCGTGGAACCGCTTGCGCAGCTCCGGATTCTGTGTGGCAACGCCAACCGGACAGGTATCCAGATTGCAGACACGCATCATGACGCAGCCCATGGTTACCAGCGGAGCAGTTGCGAAACCATACTCCTCTGCACCCAGCATTGCTGCGATGACCACGTCACGGCCTGTCATCATTTTACCATCGGTTTCGATGACAACCTTAGAACGCAGGTTGTTCTGAATCAGTGTCTGATGGGTTTCGGACAGACCCAGTTCCCACGGCAGACCGGCATTGTGGATGGAGCTTCCGGGAGCTGCACCGGTACCGCCGTCATAACCGGAGATCAGGATGACACCTGCGCCAGCCTTGGCAACACCGGCAGCGATTGTTCCGACACCGGCCTCCGATACCAGCTTTACAGAGATTCGGGACTTCTTGTTGGCATTCTTCAGATCATAGATCAGCTGTGCCAAGTCCTCAATGGAGTAGATATCGTGGTGCGGCGGCGGAGAAATCAGTGCCACACCGGGTGTGGAATGTCTGGTCTTGGCAATCCACGGATACACTTTCTTTGCCGGAAGATGACCGCCCTCGCCAGGCTTTGCACCCTGTGCCATCTTGATCTGGATTTCCTTGGCGGAGGTCAGATACTTGGAGGTAACACCGAACCGCCCGGAAGCCACCTGCTTGATGGCAGAGCACTTATCCACAGCACTGCCGGCAGTGACAATGCGTTCCAGATCTTCACCGCCCTCACCGCTGTTGGACTTACCGCCGATGCGGTTCATGGCGATTGCCATGCACTCGTGTGCCTCCTGCGAAATTGAACCGTAGGACATTGCGCCCGTCTTGAACCGGCGCATGATGCACTCCACGCTTTCGACCTCTTCAATGGGAATACCGCCGTCCTCGGCGAACTGGAAGTCCAGTGTGCTCCGGAGGGTGATGTGCCGATTCTCGGCGTTGACACAGGCGGAGTACTGCTTGAACAGGTTGTAGTCATCCCGCCATGTTGCCTGCTGCAAGAGATGGATGGTCTCCGGATTGTACAGGTGCTCCTCCTGATTGCTGCGCTCCTTATGCCAGCCGATGCTGGACAGCCCCTCATCCATACCCAATTCGTTGGGGTCAAATGCACTGTTGTGCATTTTCAGACTGCGTGCTGCGATATCGTCCAGATCGATACCGCCAACACGGCTAACGGTATCCGGGAAATACTCCTGCATCACGCTGTCGCTGATGCCCAGCGCCTCGAAAATCTTCGAGCCCTGATAGGACTGGATGGTGGAGATACCCATCTTGGAGGCGATCTTGACGATACCGGAAACCACGGCATCGATGTACGCCTTGCTTGCCTGCGAGTAGTCCTTATCCACCAGACCGCGGTTGATCATATCGTAAAGCGTATCCAGTGCCAGATACGGATTGACTGCGCTTGCACCGAAACCAAGGAGGGTTGCGAAGTGGTGTACTTCGCAGGGCTCTGCGGTTTCCACGATGATGGAAATTGCGGTATTCTTTCTGGTTCTTACCAGATAGGTTTCCAGTGCTGCAACTGCCAGCAGCGACGGAATTGCAATGTGATCCTTATCCACGCCACGGTCAGTCAAAATCAAAATGGTGGCGCCGTCTGCGTGTGCCTTTTCTGCCTGATGATACAGGTTTTCAATGGCATCGTGCAGCGAAACATCCTTGGTATAGAGCATGGAGATATCTGCGGTTTGCAGTCCCTCGATGTTCATACCACGAATCTTCATCAGATCCAGGTTGGTCAGAATCGGATTGTTGACCTTCAGGACACGGCAGTTTCGCTCCTCTTCTTTCAGGATATTGCCGGCAACGCCCAGATATACTGTGGTATCCGTGATAACAGACTCACGGATGGAGTCGATCGGCGGGTTGGTAACCTGTGCAAACAGCTGCTTGAAGTAGTCGAACAGCGGCGGGTTCTTCTTGGACATCGCCGGAATCGGTGTATCCGTGCCCATTGCTGAGGTCGGCTCTGCGCCGTTCAGCGCCATAGGAACAACAACATTATACAGGGACTCGTAGCCATAGCCAAACGCACGCTGGAGGCGGAGCAGCTCCTTGCCGCTGTACCGGAACGGACGCTTGTTGGGGATTTTCAGTTCCCGCAGTTCGAACAGATTGTGATCCAGCCACTCGCCGTAGGGCTGGCGCTTTGCATAATGGTTCTTGATGGTTTCATCGTCGATAAGCTTGCCCTGTACGGTGTCCACCAGAAGCATTTTTCCCGGATGCAGACGCTCTTTCTTGATGATGCGCTCTACCGGAATGTCATCCAGTGCGCCGACCTCAGAGGACAGGATCAGGTAGCCGTCATCGGTCACATAGTAACGGGACGGACGCAGACCGTTTCTGTCCAGCACAGCACCCATCACATCGCCATCGGTAAAGATAATGGAGGCCGGGCCGTCCCACGGCTCCATCATAGTTGCGTAATACTGATAGAACGCACGCTTTTCCCGACTCATGGTGGGAATGTGCTGCCACGGCTCCGGAATGGTCATCATCACTGCCAGCGGCAGATCCATTCCGGACATGGTCATAAATTCCAGCGTGTTATCCAAACGTGCCGAGTCAGAACCACGCACATCCAGCATAGGCAGGATGTCTTTCATCCGTGCATCCAGCGTATCGCAGTGCAGGATATTCTCACGGCTCAGCATCTTATCCACGTTGCCGGTGATGGTGTTGATCTCGCCGTTGTGTACCATCATACGGTTCGGATGCGAACGCTGCCAGCTGGGGTTGGTGTTGGTACTGAAACGGGAGTGCACGATACCAATTGCCGAATGGTAATCCGGACTGTTCAGATCGTGGTAGAACAGGCGGAGCTGGTTGACCAGGAACATGCCCTTGTACACAATGGTACGGCTGGAACATGATACCACGTAGGTTTCATGGTTACGCTTTTCAAATACCATTCTGGCAATGTACAGCTTCCGGTCGAACTCCAGACCCTTTGCGCAATCCTCCGGCTTTTTGATGAATGCCTGCATAATGTGCGGCATGCTGTCCAGCGCCTTGGTACCCAGAACATCCGGATTTACCGGCACTTCACGCCAGCCCAGGAACTCCAGCTTTTCCTCTTTCAGAACATCCTCGAAGGTCTGCATTGCCTCCTCGTATTTTTCCTTGGTCTGCGGGAAAAAGAACATGCCAATGCCATATTCCCGCTTTCCGCCGATCTTGATGCCGGCTTCTTTCGCCACCTTGGAAAAATAAGTGTGGGAAATTTGCAGCAGGATGCCGACGCCGTCGCCGGTCTTTCCCTCTGCATCCTTACCGGCACGGTGTTCCAGCGTTTCCACAATTCGCAGTGCGCTGTCTACTACCTTCCGGTCGGTCTTACCGCTCATGTTGACAACAGCGCCAATGCCGCAGTTCTCGTGTTCAAAACGTGGATCATACAGACCGTTTTTTGCAAACGGTTCTTGTGTTCTGTAGTTATCCATGGTCATTTCTCCTTTATGATGGATTCCGTCTCCGAGAGCCTGAACCAAAAAAGGCGCTTGTGAAATCAGGATACAAGTATCCCTTTCACAAGCGCCATTGCTTTTCGATGTTTGCCCTCTATATGAGTGCTTTCTTGTCTTTTATTTTACACCATCTGCATCGGTTTGTCAATAGCAAAATCAGATTTTTTCCGAAAAAAATAATCCGATTCGCAATTTTATTTTTTATAAAAAAGAATTTCCGTCAAAATTCTTTCCATTGCTGGGAATACCGTCTTTTTTTAAGTGGCAGGCATAAAAATCCGAAAAAAAGATAGTCGAAGAACCTGTATTTGCGGCAAACTCTCCCGCATTTCTCAGAAAAACGCACTGTTTCCCCTCTCTATTTTCTGAAATTTCAGAATCGCATGCGCATTGCGCCGCAGTTCATACTGCGTGTGGATCCAGCTGTTCTGGGTGTGCAGCTGAAGCTGTACCGCAGTGGGCAGGGAGAGCAGGTACTGACGGGAGGAACTGCTGTTTCGTAAAAGCTCCTGTAGATTAGAAAACCGCATTCTGTATCACCTCAAAAATAGTGTATGTCAAACCGGCGAAATCATGCGGAAAATTTTCCGATTGACAAATCATTGAAATTCGTGTATACTGGTTTATAGTTAGTTTATGCTAACCGTAAAGGAGGAAACAACGATGCTCGATACATTCCGCGGCATTCTCATTCCCTTTCTGGGAACGGTTTTGGGCGCTGCCTGCGTCCTGTTCTTACAGAAAAATCTCAACCGCACTGTCCAGCGAATTCTGACCGGATTTGCTGCCGGTGTGATGACAGCAGCATCCGTCTGGAGTCTTCTCATTCCGGCGCTGGAACAGGCGCAGGACACCATGGGACGGCTTGCCTTTCTTCCGGCTGCCGGCGGATTTCTTCTGGGAATTTTCTTCCTGCTGCTGTTAGACCGCATGATCCCCCATCTGCACATGAACAGCAGCGAGGCAGAGGGCATCCATACGAAGCTCTCCAAGAGCACCATGCTGATTCTGGCGGTAACGCTGCACAACATTCCGGAGGGCATGGCAGTAGGCGTGGTATACGCCGGATTTCTCTATGGCAACGTCCAGATTACTGCTGCCGGCGCACTGGCGCTTTCCCTCGGCATCGCCATCCAGAACTTTCCGGAAGGCGCCATCATTTCCATGCCCCTGCGTGCTGCCGGCATGAAGCGCTCCAAGGCGTTTGTCTATGGTGTTCTCTCCGGTGTTGTAGAGCCGATCGGCGCCATGCTCACCATTTTTGCCTCCGGTTTCTTTGTCCCCATCATGCCGTATCTGCTCAGCTTCGCAGCGGGCGCAATGATCTATGTGGTAGTGGAAGAGCTGATTCCGGAGATGTCCGAGGGAACGCACTCCAACACCGGCACCATCGCCTTTGCCATGGGCTTCGTGGCAATGATGACGCTGGACACAGCACTGGGATAATTTTCACAATGACAGCAAAAACAAAAGCGGGCAGAACCAAGTGAGTTCCGCCCGCTTTCAAATTCCAATTTACAAGTTCTTATGCCGAATCAGCTTGCCAGTTCCTGACCATCCTTGGTCTTCATCTTTCCGGTTGCGATCAGGATCAGATCCACCAGCCACCAAATGCCGAAACCGCCTGCGGTAATCAGCTTCAGAATTCCAAGTCCAATGTACCCCAGATAGAAGCGGTCAATTCCCAGCTCTCCCAGAAAAATCGAGAGCAGCAGTGCAACCATTTTACTTTTCATCCTAAATTCCTCCTTTTATTCTTCGGTATAATCCAGATTCAGACTCGCATACAGATAAGCGATAATGTCGGTGGCATCCTCTTCGGAAACCTGCTGCATGCTAACGGTGCTGCCGTCCGAATCAGTCAGTTCCAGAACAGAGCCATCCTCAGCAATATCCCAGCCGAAGCTGTAAACCGGTGCGTAGGAGTCATCGTACAGTGTCAATGCATCGTAATCCATACTCCACAGGCAGGACAGATCGTCCAGATTGCCCTCGGTGTCCACGCTGACCATCTCCAGCGATTCGCCGTCCATGCCCATTGCGATAGCGCCGTCATCGTCTACGCCAACCCAATAGGTGCCCTGCAGAAACTCCTGTACCTTCGCAGCAGTTGCCATCTGTTCCATTGCAGCTGCGGCATCGTCAAAGCTGTAGGAATCTGCCTGCGTCATAATAACAGTATCGTTGAGAATCATCAGATCGTTCTCAGTGTCATAAGACCACGGCAGAGAAGCGACCTGATTGGTCAGATCTGCATCCTCAAAAATGTAGATGGTGGGATCGCCGGCAGTAACGCCCCAGTAACCGCTGACCGATGAGCCGTCGTTTGCCTCAAATACGATCTCTTCATCGTTAAAGCCGAGTGCATAGCAGTTGTATTCGCTGTCCATACCCAACCAGAGTGTTCCTGCCAGTGCATTTGCATAAGCTGCGGTTTCGTCGTCTGCGGAATCATCGGTATTCTCGTCTGCGTCAGCCTCATCCACTTCCGGCTCTTCTTCACTGCTCTCCTCCGCTGCCTCCGTGGCAGCAGCGGAAGAAGCCTCCTTGGAAGACTCCTCATCAGAACCACATCCGGTTGCAACAGCAGTCAGCATTGCCAGCGCAGCGGTCAGTGCAAGAATTTTTTTCATCATATCTCCAACTCCTCCTGAATTCTTTGCTGCCTTTGGATGTTCTTCCAAATTGCAGCATCTTGTCATGGCTGCTTAAAGTATTGCGTCATAAGGCGTCACACAATCTTCAAGTGATATTGCTATTATAACAATTTTCGTACAGCTGTGCAATACTTTTTTCGCAAAGCGCATATTTTTTTCACGAAAAGCAAAAAAAGACTCGATTTTTCAAGAAATATGTGGTATACTATAAGAAAGGCATTCCATAGAACAAGGAGGTATCATTCCCTATGACGTTTGCCATCGTAGACGATTCTGCCGACGATCGGGAGGCATTGAAAAAGCACCTGCTCCCCTACCTCACACAAAACCATTTTTCCGCAGAGATCACGGAATTTGAAAATGCAGAGGAATTTCTTCTCGCTGCCAGTCAAAAAACATTCTCTGTCGTATTTTTAGACATCTACATGAAAGAAAAAACCGGCATGGATGTGGCGCAGGAGTTATTCAACAGCGGCTGCAACTCCAAGCTGATCTTTCTCTCCAGCAGCACCGACTTCTTCCGGCAGAGTTACGCTGTCCATGCGGTGTACTATCTGGTAAAGCCCATTGTCCCTGAGGAATTCAGGCTTGCCATGCAGTTTCTAAAGCTTCGGCCGGAATATGATGTGCCGTTTCTGGAGATCGTTCACAACAATGTCACCCGCACCATTCCTACAGAACAGATTCTGTACCTGGAAGTGCAGAACCACACCACGACCATTTACACGCTGGAGGAAACCATTCACCTCTCCGTCCCTTTTCGGGAGCTGGCGGAAAAACTGGAACAGGACGAACGGTTTCTCCGCTGCATCCGTGGTATTCTCGTGAATATGCAGCACATACGGGGCATGGGGAAAAATGTATTCTACCTGCCAAACGATATCCAGGTTCCCGTGAACATCCGGCACCAAAAGCAAATCGGTGACACATGGAGAGCCTATCTCTATTCCCACATGGAGGATTGAGCTATGAAAAATATTCCAAAGCGCTGTCTTTCGCTTCTGACAGCAGCAGGACTATGCCTATGCCTGCTCCCCGGCGGAACAGCATTTGCAGAACCCGCAAAGACTGAAATCGACCACATTGCTTCATACGATGTATTTTTCAGCGGTCAGATGATCGCCGTGGACGATGAGAAAGAATACGAGAACATTCAGTACATGATGACGGACAGTATGTCCTATCTGACAGGTTACAACGATAATGGTGCAGAAGCTATACTGGATGCCTATCTCATCGACTGGTCCAACATCGATATTCATACCGCAGGCACTTATTTTGTCACGGTCTTTCTGCGCATTGATGCTGCGGAGGAAGACAAATTCACGCTTTCGCCGGAACTGGAGCAAATCCAGCTTCCCATTTGCATCAGCGATCCGGACGACTTTGAACTATTTCTCGCCAGAACCATTTCGGATCAGCACATCGTCTATTTCCTGCAAAATATGGAAACAGAATCCACGCAGATCTACGCCTATTTCAGTCCCACCGCCTGCGATTACACGGCGCTCCAAAACTGTTCGTGGACGGTCTGCGATGAGAACACAGCTCTCTGCATGAACGAGGGATTTTCCATTCTGCGCAGCGCACTTCCCGTGGGACAATACGCCTACTTCTACATCCAGACCGCAGATCGCACCTCACAAATTCTCGAAATTTACGAAGACGGCAACGTAACCGTTTCCAAGGAGATTCGTGGCGACCGTGACGGCAGCGACACCAACCTCAGCTCCAATCCGATTCTGACACAGCCGGCACCGGCCATCCCCTCTGCAGAGCAGACGACAGTCACCGCAGTGGTCACCAATCCCCGCAACAATGCACCTGCACCGCCAGATGACATGGCATCGGAAGAGGACACTCACGGGCAGGCATACTCGGTTCACGCAGAATCTGAACAAACAGAAACCACAAATCAGACGAAACCGCACAGTACCACTACGACCACGGCAACGACAACCACAGCTGTTGCAGCGACGACTTCCGGCGCACCACAAATGGAGTACTCTGACAGCAACATGGACATTCTGTCCGGCTACCGCATTCACGAAATGATGAAGCAGAGCGGAGGTTCTGCGACTTTCTCCAAAAACGGCATCACGCTCTCCATTCCGGAAAACGCCATCTCGTTTCAGGATACAGACATGGTGACAGTCACCCTCTCCGCCGAAAGCGAGAGCACCTATGTGGTGGATATTCTCGTCAATGGAGAGCATGCTGTTCCCCAGAAGTCATTTACGCTTTGGTTTCCAAAAAATCTGTTCCAAGGTACGGAATCGCCTGTGGTAAAGTGTGACGGCGTGAAACAGCTTATGGAATACGACAGGCAGAGCAGCGCCTACTACATCCGAACCACCAATCTGGGAACATTCCAGATTGCGGGAGATGCGGCAACACAGGAAAAACAGCATACACTTCTCTGGCTCATCCCAGTTGGCATGATTCTGGCGGCAGGAATTGCTGTACTTCTCACTGTGCTTGTACTCCGCCGGAAAAAAGCAAAACGCTCATGAGCCATACCAAGAAACTCCGGCTCCGTGTCTATCTCGGCATGCTCCTTGCTGCACTCATCGCCTCGCTGTTTTTCTGCACGCTGTACCACTACAACAACAAGTACAGCCAGCACACCACACAGGCAATCAACGGGCTTCTGATTCTCTCGGAGGAGGACTTGAGCGAAAATCCCTACCGCTATCTCTGGAACGACTGGATATATTATCCCGGTGTCCTGCTCACACCGGAGGATTTCTCCATGGGTCCGCCGAATCGCTACATGATCTATACCGATATCGACTCCTCCAACCGTCTGTCCGTCAGCAACCGAAGGAAACAGACTCGGTACGGCTCCGGCACCTATGCCATGCGGATTCAGCTGCCAGATGCAGAAAAGAGCTACGCCATCGACATGCCGGAGGTGTTCTCCGCCTATCGCATGTACATCAACGGCAGATTGGTGCTCTCCATGGGAAACCCCGACCCGAACGCATACCGTGGGGCGACCGGAAAACGTCTGGTCACCTTTGTGCCGGACGACGACGGCACTGTGGATATTCTCATTGCCGTCAGCAACTACACCTACTTTTACAGCGGCATTACCTATCCGCCGGCATTCGGCACACCGGCAGCGCTGAATTATCTCCGCTTTTTCTGTCAGGGACTTCGCCTGTGCGGTATCATGCTCCTTCTGGTTATGGCACTCATCTGCCTCTATTTTTTCCGGAAACTGCACCTCACCAACGCCGGGTGGTTTGCCCTGCTCTGTCTTTGTATGATCGGGTGGATGATCTATCCGCTTTTGCATATCCTCAAGATTCTCCCCATTTTCCCGACCTACTGGCTGGAGATCCTATTTTTCTATCTCACTCTGTTTCTGCTGGTATTTCTCTACAACCGCATCTGCGGGATTCCCAAATGGATTGCCGCTTGCAGCAATGGATTTGCTGGCGGCTTCTGCATCGGCATCTCCCTCTTCTACCTGCTCTCGCCGAAATTGCCGGACATTGCCATTGAATGGGCATCCGTCTTTATCGCCGGCGACAAACTGCTGCTCTCCGGCTATCTTCTGATCTCCTCATTTCTCATGGTGCGCCGCCGGACTGATCTGCACCTGCTCCTGTACGGCTCCACCTTTTTCGCCTGCGCCTGCATCTGGGATCGGATTTTTCCCAAGTATGACCCTATCCTTGGCGGATGGTTCTTGGAGTGGGTGTGCATTTTTCTGGTGTGCAGCGTGGGCATCTCTGTCTGGCACTTTCTCACAGCGGGCTACCGGCAGGGGCTTCTGCTGGAACAGCAATACCGTGTCACGGAAAAACAGCTCGCCATGCAAACCAACTACACCCAGCAGCTCAACGAACAAGTGGAGATTCGTCGTCGGTTTGTCCACGACTTCCGCCATCATCTCCGCACCATTCACGCCATGGCGGAGCAGACCGAGGACAAGGCAATCCTGCAATATCTGGACTCCATTGAAGCGTATATGACGCCGAGTTCTACAGCCTCTCCCACACACAGCAGCCGTCCGGCAGTTGATGCGCTTCTCGCTTACTATGAGACGCTGACCAGGACCAGGCAGATCACCCTGACGCTTCGGTTCGCATTGCCGGATAAAATTCCGCTCTCCGATGTGGAGCTGTGTACCATTCTGGGAAATCTGCTGGAAAATGCTGTGGAGGCATGCGAACGCCTGCCGAAACCGGAGGAGCGCATCATCTCCGTTAAGACCTCTGTCACACCTTTGCTCTGGTGCATGACCGTGGAAAACACATTTGACGGCGTTCTGCAGGAACAGGAACAGAAACACTTCCGCACCCGAAAATCCGATGCAGCATATCATGGTATCGGGCTTTCCTCTGTGGAACACACTGTCAAACAACACGGCGGAACGCTGGATATCTACCACATGGAGAAAACGTTTCGTGCGGGTGTAACCATTCCACGCACCAAATAGCGCAAAAATGCTGCCGTACCGGTTCTGGTACAGCAGCATTTTTTACGAACATACGCTCAAACGATTCGATATCTTTTACTCTACATTTTTCAGAGCATCTGCCATCGGAATCTTTTTCACCTTTCTGGTTTGCAGGAACGCAATGCACAGATAGGAGAGCACACCGATAATCGCCATCTTCACATAGGTGGGTGCGCCCACATAGTACGGCAGATAGCCCGCATACTCCCGGAAGAAGTACTGGAAGATATACTTCATGGAGACGTTGACAATGGGAATCGTTACCAGCATGGAGAAAATAACCACAATTGCCGTCGGCATGATATAGATGCGGTTGATCTCCCGATTCTGATATCCCAGAATCTTCGCCATGGAAATTGACTGGGCGTTCTTCTCGATGATGATCTTCGACAGCAGATACACAATCAGCAGGAACATCAGGATGCCAAATGCCAGGAAGATGGACATCATATCGCCCATAGAGAGCTTCAGCTGACGAGAGGTTTTCGTCAGGTCATCCACAGTCACTTCCGTGGAGATGTAGTTGTCATCAATGTCCGTGATCTCGCTGTCGGAAAAATAACCGTTGAAATAATCGGCATCCTTGTCAAACGTCTCACAGAACTGCTCCCGTTCCATAAAGACGCAGACTGCTGCGGGATAGTCATAGATGCCGTCCACCTGAAATTCGTATTCCTTTGCGCCAAACTGTTCCTTCATCTGAATGGTATCGCCCTTGTGCAGACCATACTTATTGGCGTAGGCATTGGAAATAAACACGCCATCGCTATCCTTGGAGAACCGGATTTTGACATAGGCGCTGTCGTCCGAAATGCCATAGACTGTAGCGTCCTCTGTCTTGATCTTTTTGTCCTCGGTTTTCAATGCCGTTGCAGCGTATTTTTCTGCGCCGTCCTCTGCGGTTTCCACCGGAGATTTCAGCAAGTACTGATGGGATGCCAGAAGATCGGTGGTAATCATGTCCTGATAGTGATCCAGCATCGGCGCAAACAGCAGACCGAACATCAAAATTGCATTGGCAAAGAAAACGCCCACAAAAATCGTCACATAGTTGGGAATATTCTGGAAAATCACACGCAGCTGGAACCGGTGCATGATGCCGATTTTGCTGTTCAGGCGAAACGCTTTCTTCTTAGTGCGACGACTCAGGTCACGGCGAATGAATTTCAGCGGAGAGAGACTCAGCTTCCGATTCAGCATGACAAAGTTGATGACCAGCATAATCAGGAGCGGAATGACAGTTGTCTTCAAAAATGCATTGGCATTCCAAAGAGTCTTGTAAGTGGGCAGGCTATAGCTGCCGTAGTAGGCGTTTGCTGCAAAATTTTTCAGTGCCGTATAGCCAAGAATATTTCCGACAATCGCCGCAGCCAGCACCACCAGCATCGGCATGGTCATATAGTGCAGCACCAGCTCGCTCTTCTTATATCCCGTTGCCCGCAGTGTTCCGATGACGTTGGCTTCCTTGGCGATGGTATTTCCCGTAGTGATGGCGAATACAAATGCGATGATGACTACCACAATATACAGAAAAATATTGATGAACGTCTTGTCGCCCTTGATGTCATCGCCGGTGAAAATAATCGCCTGATTGGTGTACTCCGGAATGTATCCGGTGACGGCGTTGCCGTGCATGGCGGTTTCCTCACCCAGTGTTTTCAGGAACTCCTCGGAGAGCTCCTTTGCCTCTGCATCATCTTCCGGACGGTCTTGGTATCTCCACGAATAATTGTAGTGGAGATGAGTTTCTCCCAGATCCTCGAAGCAGTCCGGCGTTACCACAGCAACACCAAACTTCATCGCATCGAACATCATATCGGAAGGATTGGAAAAGAGGGCACTGTAATCGGAGAGAGCGACCAGTCCGCAAATTTCGTATTCCTTGCCGCCCAGCGTCAGCGTATCGCCGACCGCAAGGTCATTGTTGTCCGCATACATACGGTCGATGGCGATCTCATTCTCTGCTGCGGGGAACTCGCCGTCCATCAGGCATTCGAGGTCGATCTTCTCCCGCTTCTGAAAAATACGCAAGGTGCTGTCAACCTCTTTGGTTTCCTCTTCTACGTAAAAATTCTCGTAGATCTTTCGGGTATCGGTTTCCAGCGCAGACAGCAAGTCGTCGTCTGCCTTGGCTGCAAGCTGAAAGTTGCCGTCCTCAATGCTGTACTCTTCAAAGCTCTTGTCATATGCCGTCGCCATACTGCTTCCAGCCACATTCCAGCCGGAAACAATGGAGATCGTTCCGACGATAAACAGAAAGATGACCAGGTATTTTCCAAGCTCTCCCTTCAATTCCCGTGGGAGCCGTTTGATCAGCGGATTTCTCATTGCTTTTTCGCCCCCTTACCATTCCAGCTCTTCCACAGAAAGCTTGTGTTCGTTGCAATAGTTTCTCCGAATCTTTCCGTCGTGGAGCTGAATGACACGGTCTGCCATGTCTTTCAGGGCATCATTATGAGTGACCATCACAACGGTGCTGCCGTACTGCTGATTCAGGTCGCTGATGAGCTTCAGGATTTCCTTGGAGGTGTCGTAGTCCAGCGCACCAGTCGGCTCGTCGCAGAGCAGAATGTCCGGATTCTTGATGATCGCACGCCCGATTGCCGTCCGCTGCTGCTGACCGCCGGAGAGCTGGTTGGGCAGCTTGTGGCGGTGCTCATAGAGTCCCAGACTCTTCAGCAGCGAATCCACATCCAACGGGTTATCACTGAGGTATGCGCCCACTTCGATGTTTTCCTTGATGTTCAGGTTGGGAATCAGATTGTACATCTGGAAGATATACCCCAGGTGCTTCCGGCGATAGAGCGTCAGTGCTTTCTCGTTCATGTCCGCCGTCCGCTCCCCATTGATGGAGATGTAGCCGCTGTCCGGATTGTCAATGCCGCCGATGATGTTGAGCAGCGTGGATTTTCCGGAGCCGGACGGTCCCAGCAAAACGCAGATCTCACCCTTTTCGATCTGCGCATCGATCCCCTTTAGCACATCCACACGGCTTTCGCCCTCTCCAAAATGTTTTTTGATTCCGCTGATTTCCAAAAACATAGGTAATCCCATCCTTTTCCTGATAAAATAAATAATGCTTTTCCGCATCTTATGTTAGCATAAGCTAACTAAAAAGCAAATGAAATGGGGCAATTTGCCCCACCTGTCACGGATTCTGGCACTCGTTCTCCTCCGCCGGAATCAGAATCATTTCCATCCAGCCTTTCACGAGGTAATCCATGATCTTCTGCATCTGATACAGCGCCCGTTCTTCGCTCGGCTCATGGGTCAGCAGATGAATGAACGCATCGATGTTCATGTGCGTCAGCCAGTGCATCATGTAATCATTCACACACATTCCCGGCATGTTCCGTGCCATTCCCTCTGCCATTACCCGATAATTCTGTTCCATCAAATCGACCAGCCGGTCAATGCAGTCCTCAAAGTACGTGCCCTGTGACTTCGTCAGCAGCAGCAAAAATGCTTCACGATTGGCATAGAGATGGTGAATCAGCATGTGCACCAGCGCCTCGTGATCTCCATCCGCCTGCGCATAGGCATTGGGTCTTGCCAAAAGCTGAACATCCTCCTGAAAATGCTCCTGCACCATTTTCAGGAGCTGCGAATACGGCTCCTGCACAATGGACTGAAACAAGTCCGCCTTGTCCTGAAAGAAAAAATACAGCGCCCCGGTTGTCACGCCGGCATTGGCGCAGATTTTCCGAAGGGACGCTTTCATATAGCCGTCCTTCGCAAATTCCTTTCGTGCACTCTCCAGGAGCTTTTCCTTGGTCTCACGATCTGATGCCATGAAAATCACCGCCTTTCACATAACCATGTTACGTAACAATGTTATTTTATCACATTCCAACGCACCTGTCAATTGCCTTTCTCAAAATTGTGAGTTTTACCAAAATGCGCCTTTGTTTTCAGAAAAAAGCACCGCACAAGGAACAAACCCTCGTGCAGTGCTTTTTGAACAAAATCAGAAGTTACGCTTCTTTTTCTTGTTTCTCTTCTTTTTTCATCAGCGGTGTCATGCTCTTTGCACAAATCAGCATGGTAGATGCGTTGTGCAGAAATGCCGATGCAGACGGCGACAAGATACCGAACAGACCAGAAAGCAGAAGTGCTGAATTGAATCCAATGATAAAGCGATAGTTGCGGTGAATCCGTGTCATCAGCTTTTCGCTGAGAGCACGCAGGGTTGCAAGCTCGGTCAGATCCGCACCACGCAATGTGATATCCGCAGCTTCTCTGGCGATATCAGACGCATCGCTCATGGCAACGGAGACATTGGCTGCTGCCAGTGCCGGCGCATCGTTGATGCCATCGCCGACCATGATAACACGCTTGCCCTCTTTTTTCATCTGCTCCACATAGAAGTGCTTGTCCTCCGGCAGCACCTGCGCACGATACTGCGTGATTCCCAGCTTTTCTGCGGTCAGGCGGGCAGCCTTTTCGCTGTCCCCTGTGAGCATCACAATGTTGTCGATGCCAGCAGCTTTCAAAAGCGCAACCGCCTGCTGTGCCTCCGCACGTGGCGGGTCGGAAATACACAGCGCACCTGCCAGTTTTCCGCCGATTGCCAGATAGACCACGGAGCAAGCACCGGATTTCTCGCTGATCTCTGCCAGCTGTTCCTCCGAAATTTCCACGCCCTCGTCCTCAGAAACAAAGTGACAGCTTCCGATGATTGCACGCTTCCCGTGGAGGAGCGTTGCGATTCCGTGTGCCACAATATACTGCACCTCGGCATGCTCCTCAGCGTGATAGAGATTCTTATCTGCTGCGCCCTTGACAATGGCACGAGCCACACTGTGCGGGAAGTGTTCTTCCAGACAAGCGGCGATTTTTAGTACTTCGTCCTCGCTGTAGTCCCCGAACGCAATGACACGCTCCAGAACCGGCTGCGCATTGGTCAGTGTTCCAGTCTTATCAAAGACGATGGTATCTGCCAGTGCGAACTCCTCCAGATACTTTCCGCCCTTGACCGTGATGTCGCTGTCTGCTGCTTCACGAATGGCAGAGATCACAGAGATCGGCGTGGAAAGCTTGATGGCGCAGGAGTAATCCACCATCAAAATGGACACTGCCTTCGTGATGTTGCGGGTCAGCAAAAGCGTCAGCCCAAAACCAAGGAAGCTAAACGGAACGATGCTGTCCGCCAGACGCTCCGCCTTGCTCTGAACGCCTGCCTTGAGGTTCTCCGAGTGGTCGATGAGTTCGATGATCTTTTGCAGCTTGGTGTCGCTGCTCATGGCTCTGACACGAACCACAACCGTTCCCTCATCTACCACTGTCCCGGCAAAGACAGAGGTGCCGGCGGATTTCATCACGCTCAACGGCTCTCCGGTCATGGAGGACTCGTTGATGGTTGCCTCGCCCTCTGTGATCTCACCGTCTACCGGAATGATGCTGCCTGTCCGAACCCGAATGCAGTCGCCGACTTTCAGCTGATCCATAGGGATCAGAACCTCCGTTCCATCTGCCACAAGCCATACCTTGTCCGTCTTTACGGCAAGGCTATCGGTCAGTGCAGCTCTGGTGCGTGCACGGGTATAGTCCTCCAGCAGCGAAGAGATAGATAGCATGAACATGATCGTTCCTGCGGTACGGTAATTCTTTTGCAGCAGGCACGCTGCCACGGAAGTGCCGTCCAGCACGTCCACGTTCAAATGTCCGCTTCCAAGGGTTTTCACTGCACGCCAGATATAGCGCAATCCCTTTACTGCAACCAAAAAATTGCCGATGGGTGCCGGCAGCAGCGCCTTATATGCAACACGCTTCAATACCAGCTTTGCCAGATTGCCCTTAAATTCCGCATCGATCTCCGCCAGTCCGGTTTCTGCTGCAACGGGTGTCAGCGTGGACGGACGCAGTGCACGAACAGCACGAATCACATCGTTTCGACAGCCGGATTTGTAGTATACCAGAATGCCGCCGTTGGCTGCGTGCACCTCTGCGCTCTTGACAAAGCTATGCTGCAAAACGGCGTTTTGTACTGCTGTCTCCAGCTCTTTTTCAAAGGCATAGGCACCGCACCGAAAGCGGATTCTGCCCGGCTTATCATATACAATTTTGAAATTCATTACTGAGTCACTTCTTCATCAGATCCTGCAGCAGCATCATCAATGCCCGCTTCTGCTCTTGCATCGCAGCAGATGTCAGATGCCTCGTCCTTCATGTTCTGGAAAGATGCCTTTGCATCGCTCTGGAGCTTCATGCCCTTTGCCAGTCCGCTTACTGCAACCTGACGTGCAGTCTTCGAAGTAACGATCTTCTTGCCAACGATCAATGCAGCAGCACCGCCAACAGCCCACCACAATTTTTCATTCTTAAAACAACTCCACATATGAAACAGCTCCTTTTCTGTTAAAAAACTGTTGGTACAATGTAATATCCCAACAAGTTCATTATACCCCAAATCATCCCATGTGTCAACCAAAAAGCCAAAAAAATTACATTTTGCAAAAATGCGAAAAAAGTACTTGACAAATGCAAAATAGTGTGGTACAATAGATTTGAAAGTTAGCAATAACTAACCTGTAAAAGGAAAGTGCGCTCCAAATTTTTTCGCAATTTCCAGCACTTTTTCCTTTTTTTCTTTCCGTTTCGGTTAGAAACATCTAACTTTCTGATCTATGTGCGAATAATACAGCATCACAAGGAGGGATTCGATGTCAGCTTCTGAATGTGCACGATTTGAGCAAAAGCTCGCATTTTTCGCTGCACCCTCCCTTCTGGGAATTAAGTGTGCCAGCCTGCTCTCACTCCGAAAAGCCGAATTCCAGCTCTCTGAACACATCGAAATTTTTAACACGAGAGCACGAATCAAAGGACTGCGGTTAAAAGTACTGTGCGAGTGTAAAAACCGGTATCTTGTCCTGATCTATCAGGAAGCCGCCCTGCGCCGCCAGCTGGCAAAGCCGACGGTACAGGCAATTTTACAGCGATACGGCTATGCTACGGGAATGACGCTGGAATCGCTGCTGGAGCGTCTGTCGGGACGCATTCGGCAGTGTGCGCAGTTTCCCCACGAAATCGGACTGTTTCTGGATTATCCCACGGAGGACGTTCAGGGATTTATTGAAAATCAGGGGGAAAACTATGTGCTGTGCGGATACTGGAAGGTATATGGCAATGCCGAGAAAGCAAAGCACACGTTCGCAAGCTATGATAAGTGCAGAAAATTTCTGTGCAATAAATTAAATCAGGGCTATGATATCTATCAGGCGCTGAAAATTTCTTGAGGAGGAAAATTAACATGAAAGCAGCAGTAATTTATTGGAGCGGTACAGGCAACACTGAGCAGATGGCAGCCGCAGTTGCTGAGGGCGCAGGTGCAGAACTGATCCGTGTCTCCGATTTCAGCGGCGACATTGCCGAATACGACAGACTGGCATTCGGATGCTCCGCAATGGGCGACGAGGTGCTGGAAGAAGAGGAATTCGAACCGTTCTTCGCAGCAATCGAGGGCGCACTGAGCGGCAAGACCATCGCACTGTTTGGCTCCTACGGCTGGGGCGACGGCGAGTGGATGCGCAACTGGGAGGACAGAGCCAAGGAAGACGGCGCCGTTCTGGTTGGCGGTGAAGGTCTGATTGCCAACGAAGCCCCCTCCGATGAAGATCTGGAAAAGTGCAGAGAACTGGGCAAGGCTCTGGTTCAGTAATTGTGTTTCACAGCTGAAATTTGCATTCCCTTTTCATATCATATCGCAAAAGGCTGCCGCACCGGGTTTGGTGCAGCAGCCTTTTGTTTTATTGTGCCTGTATCAAAATACAGCAATCTCTTACAGGAAAATATACTTCAGAATAAACAGAACTGTCAGGATGTACATCAGCGGCTTTACTTCCTTTCCTTTTCCGCAGATCAGGTGCAGCAGGGTGTAGGAGATCACACCGATGGAGATTCCCTCCGAGATGCTGTAGAACAGCGGCATTGCCAGAATGCACAGGTACGCCGGAATTGCCTTGACATAGTCCTTTTCGCTGAACTTGATCTCGGTGATGGTGGTGAACATCAGGAAGCCGACAATGACCAGCGCCGGAGCCGTTGCGAAAGACGGAATGGCGATGAAAATCGGCGCAAACAGCATGGATACAAGAAAGAGCACAGCAGTTACCACAGCGGTCAAACCGGTTCTTCCGCCAACAGCAACACCGGCGGAGGATTCCACAAATGTGGTGGTGGTAGAAGTACCCAGAATTGCACCTGCCGAAGTGGCAATGGAGTCCGCCAGCAGCGCCGGCTTGATCTTGGCAAGTTTGCCATCCTTATCCAGCATGTCGGCCTTGGTGCAGACACCGACCAGCGTTCCAAGAGTATCAAAGATATCGACGAACAGGAACGAGAAAATGACAACGATAAAGTTTACAATGCTGATGCCGTCAAAGTCCACACGGAAGCACTGTCCGAATGTCTCCCCCAGCTTAGAAAAATCCGTCATGGCAAATGTCGGGATCAGGCTATTATAGCCGGCTTCCGCATCCACCTGATACAGCCCCGTCAGCTGGCAGAGAATGCCCAGAATCCATGTGCCAAGAATGCCGATGAGAATCGAGCCTTTGACATGCTTGAGATAGAGCACAGCGGTCAGAAAAATACCGATGATGGCGAGCAGTGCACAGATTCCGGAGGTGCGGAAGTGATCGGTAAAGGAAACCAGCGAAACCAGCGTGGAATCGTTGTTGACTACAACGCCTGCATTTTGCAGACCGATAAAGGCGATATACACACCGATGCCCACGGACACCGCCTGCTTCAGCGAGATCGGGATGACATTGAACAGCGCCTCCCGCACATTGGTCAGTGAGAGCACAAGGAAAATCACGCCCTCTACTAAAACTGCCAGCAGTGCCACCTGCCAGGGGTAACCCATATTTCCAACAACCGTATAGGCAAAGAATGCGTTCAGACCCATGCCGGCAGACAGGGCAAACGGCAGATTTGCCATCATGCCCATGCACATGGTGCCAAGAAACGATGCCAGACAGGTCGCAAGCAGCACTGCTGTGGGATCCATGCCGGCAGCGCTCAAAATGTTGGGGTTGACTGCCAGAATATACGCCATGGTCATAAATGTGGTCACACCGGCGATACACTCGGTTTTGACTGTGGTGTGATTCTCCGTCAGATGAAAGACTTTGTTCAGCATCACGCATTCGCCTCCTCATCATACTCTGCAATGTACGGCAGATTCCGATAGATTTCTGCGCAGTCCAGTCCATAGCCAATAACAAAGACATCCGGAATGGTGAACAGGGAGATATCCGCCTTCAGATCGACCAGACGGCGATCCGGCTTATCCAACAGCGTGATTACCTTGAGGGAAAGCGGATTTCTCGCTTGCAGCAGTTTGATTACATCATTCAGTGTCCGGCCGGTATCAATGATATCCTCTGCAATGATGACATGGTAGTTACTGATGTCCTGCATCAAATCCATTGTGATCTTGACGATACCGGAAGAAGTGGTTCCGTTATAGTAGCTCTTGGCGCACATAAATGCAGTTTCACAGGGAATCCGGATGGCACGGCACAAGTCCGCCATAAACACAAATGCCCCGTTCAGAATGCTCACCAGCAGCAGGGGCTTTCCCTCATACTCCTTGGTGATCTGTGCACCGACCGCTTGAATTTTCTCCTGAATCTCCGTCTGCGGAATCAGGACACGTTTGATTCCCTTTTCAAATTCTTGTTTGGTCATGTCCTATTTTTCTCCTTCTTTCAACACTTTTTCCGACTTTTGAACGTCGCCTGCCGTTACCTCCATGTTTTTCGGCAGCACCAGATTCAGCAGAATCGACACCAAAAATACCACAGCAACACAGTTCTGTGCGAACACATTCTGCACCATCTTCGGGAAAATCTGGAACAGATCCGCAACCTGTGTGAAGCCCAGACCAATACTCAAGGAGAGCGCTGCAATGGTAATGTTCCGCTGTGTGAAGCCGCACTTGCTTATCATCTGCAAGCCGCTGACCACGATGGTTCCAAACATCATAATGGTACAGCCGCCAAGCACCGCATCCGGCAGGGTGGCAAGCAGTGCGCCGAAAAACGGAAAGATTCCGGCGAGCAGCATGATGACTGCACCTGTCGCAATGGTGAAGCGGTTCACAACCTTGGTCATTGCCACCAGTCCCACGTTTTGACTAAACGAAGTGATGGGCAGACAGCCGAAGAGCGAGGAGATGGAGCTGACAAATCCATCGCAGGCAATGGAACCGGAGGTCTCCTGCTGCGTTGCCTCCCGATCCAGTCCGGACGCTGCAAGCGCAGAGGTGTCGCCAATGGTCTCCGTGGCAGATACCAAGAAAATCAGAACCACCGAGATAATGGCATCCAAATGGAATTCCATGGAAAATGGTATCAGATGCGGTACGGAAATGATCGAGGTGTCTTTCAGTGCGGAGAAATCCACAACCCCCAGCACCAGCGCCAGCAAATAGCCCACAACCAATCCGAACAGCACAGAGAGCTGCTTCAAATAACCTTTGGCGAAAATGTGGAACAAAATACAGCACAGGAGCGTCACGCTTCCGAGAATCCAGTTTTCTACAGAACCGAAATTTTCGCTTCCGCTTCCTCCGCCAAAGGAATTAGCACCGACGGTCAGCAGCGAGAAGCCAATGGCAGTAACCACGCTTGCCGACACAATCGGAGCAATGATTTTCAGCCAGAACTTCGCAAAAAGTCCCAGGATTCCCTCCACAATTCCACCAATCAGAACAGCGCCCATAATTGCACCATAGCCATACTGCGTTCCGACAACGCACAGAACGGAAACAAAGGTAAAGCTAATGCCCATGACAATCGGCAAGCCGGAACCAATCTTATGGAAAATGGGAAACAGCTGCACCAGCGTTCCGATACCAGCGATGAGCATGGCGCTTTGAATCAGCGTGGCAAGTTCCTTATCCGCCAGACCGCATGCACCGCCGACAATTAAAATCGGCGCAATATTCGCCACGAACATCGCCAGAATATGCTGCAAGCCAAAGGGAATCGCCTTATAAATCGGAACTGTCCCATTCAACTGATAGATGTTTTCAATGGAACAATTTTTCTCCTGATTTCGATGTAATTTCATACCGCTGCAATTGACCTCCCCACATTAAGCTTCCCGAAAAACAATGTTTCCGGTAGCAGCATCCATACCGTCCACAATCGCCAGCGACTCCAGCTGATACCCCAGATTCCGGATAATTCTTCCGCCCTGCTGAAATCCCTTTTCAATGGCAATGCCAATGCCCTCCACCGTTGCACCGGCCTGCTGAACGATGGAAATCAAGCCCTGAAGCGCACAGCCATTTGCCAGAAAATCGTCGATAATCAGCACATGATCCTCCGGATGCAGGAACTTCTTAGAGACAATCACCTGATTTTTACACTTGTGTGTGAAAGATTCCACCTCAGCCAGATACACATCGCCGTCAATATTGACGCTCTTGGATTTTTTTGCAAACACTACCGGCACGCCAAAGCATGCCGCCACAATACAGGCAATTCCGATACCAGATGCCTCAATGGTGAGAATTTTGTTGATGGGTTTCTCTGCAAATCTTCGCTGGAATTCCTTACCCATCTGCTGGAACAAGGTGACATCCATCTGATGATTGAGAAAACTGTCTACTTTCAGGATGTTTCCCTCTTTCACAATGCCGTCTTTCACAATCCGTTCTTCTAAGAAGTTCATTTTGTCTTTTCCTTTCCGCTGTACCAAAGATTTTTTGTTTTCAGGCACATATGTATTTATCGTATTATATCATGCTTTTCGACATAGTACAAGTATTTTTTGTAAAATCAAACAAAGAAAAACCGTTCCACTTTTGTCAAAAATTCTCACAAAAATGAAACGGTAATTCAGTTGAACTGGTGGGCCATCGGGGACTCGAACCCAGGACCGACCGGTTATGAGCCGGTTG
>OIYT01000265.1_pt1 | contig 63451 bp, 55 predicted proteins | sample 1588201 | NCBI WGS metagenome assembly OIYT01 (sample SAMN03283260) | human gut metagenome | biome: human-associated habitat; material: feces | host: Homo sapiens | place: USA | collected 2013
ACCAAGTCCTTAAGAACAGCTTAATTATTTTGTCCAACTTTTTGGGTGCATATCAATTTGTGCCGCAGCTTTTAATTTACGCTATAAACTTATTTGCCTTCAATGGCGATATACTTTTTAGCTTCAACGGCTTTCGGGTCTTTTTTAGGAATGCTCAGGCTCAAAATACCGTCTTCATATTTAGCCTTAATATCTTCTTCGGTAACGGCGCTGCCAACATAGAAGCTTCTTGTCATGCTGCCGCTGTAACGTTCACGGCGGATATAACGGCCTTCGTTATCTTTTTCGTCCTTATCAACGCCTTTAGCAGCCGAAACGGTAAGATAACCGTCTTCCAGATGAGCGCTGATTTCATCTTTTTTAAAGCCCGGCAGGTCAATATCAAGTTCATAACCGGTTTCTGTTTCTTTAACATCAGTTTTCATAAGGTTTTTGCTGTGTTTGCCATATAACGGGTTTCTGCCGTCGAAGAAGTTTCTTTCAAAAGCATCGTCCATAAAATCATCAAATAAGTTTTCTCCAAAAATGGTAGGTAACATCATAATAAAAGACTTCCTTTCAAAACTTGCAATTTATATCAGCAGCTTTAAAGGCTGTCGCTTCTGAACTTAAGGGTTCCGCCCCTTATCGGGGGCTTCCTTCGTTCTGAATATAATATACCACTTGTTGTTAGCACTGTCAATAGGTGAGTGCTAAAATTTTAAAAATTTTTTTATCTTTTTTTATTTATAATTAAAAAACTGCCGTAAATTTCTTTACAGCAGTTTCTTCCTGTTCATTTCTGCATCCTCCGGCTGTTTAGCCATATAGCAGCTGCCTGTATTACAAGCATGGCCGCAAGCACAACGCCCGGCAGTGCTGTTTTAAACAACAGCAGCCATCCGCAGGCAGCGCCAAAAGCCCATAACACGGCTGCCCAAAGAGCAGCTTTTTCATTTTGCCTGCACAATTTTTGCAGTCTGCCGCTCAGCTTTATTGCCTCTGCCAGGTTTTCCGCATTGCCATCCTTAAAAACAACACTGCCTTCTTTAACGGCACCGGGGCTGTAAATATCTGCCCGCAAGGCTGTGCCGTCATCGCAACGCTTAATTACGGCAACAAATTCCCCGGTTCTGCAAAAGGTTTCAGCAAGTTCCTTCTGGTGTTCCGCACTAAGTTCCGCCACGGTTTTATCAAAACCGGCCTTACTGCCGATGTATTCTGCCCTGTGCTTGGCGCCGCTGCTGAACATAACAGTGCGTACGCCGAGTTTTTGCAGGCTCTGCAACGCCGGGGCAAGATTGGTATTGACTTTCTCTCCAATCGCTATAATACCCTGCAAGTTTCTGCCGCAGGTTAAATAATAGGCAGTTTTGCCCTGTTTTTGCAGCTCTGCTTCATATTTGGCAAAAGCGGCAGAAACATCCGCCACAGTACGCACAAATGCCAACGTGCCCATGCGGATATTTTTACGGCTGCACTGCGCCGCAATGCCGCCCCGCAGCATTACAACGCCGCTGCACGCAGGCAGGTTAAGCCCAGCTGCCGCATTTTTCAATACTTCGCGCAGCGGATGCCCGGCAGTTTCCGCAACGGATGCCGCCAACGCCAAAAGCTGCGCTTCACTGACAGCTGCCGTAATAATATCGGTAATTTCCACTCCGCTGCCACCGGCAAAACTTTCATCAAAAACTGCCATGCTTATTTTGCGGCTGTTTTTTAATGTTTTTTTGTTTTCAAACAAATAATTTTTGTTTTGCGCATTCTGCAAGGCAAAATAATACGGCAAAGTATTACCCAGCATAAACGCGCCTGCCCCGGCTGCCATAAGCACGCTGCCTAAAACCTGCCACGAAGCGGCCGCGCCAAGCCCGTAAAACCACCAGCTTAACGCCGCAGCAAGTGCAAGGGCAAATACTGCGGGCAGCACAAACGCCGCTGTTTTATCGGCTGTAATGCCGTCATCAGGCTCCGCGGCACTAAAAAATAAACGGTTTTGCTTAAAATAGCAATTTACCAAAACGGCAAACAGTAAAACTGCAAGCGGTGCAAAACCTGCCGCTGCGGCACTGATAAAACCGTGTACCGCATTTATGCTTACAATTATACTGCTGATTATTCCAGCCACGCAGCAAACAAATACAAGCCCTTCCATTGCCGGTACGCCGCCGAACAAAGTTTTTCTGCCGCTTTGCAAGACAGGCTGCGAATAATAAACAAGCGGCAGCAGCAGTAAAAACTGCGCTGCAGCAAGCGCTGCCGTAAAACGCCAGTCCGCAGGCATTACAAAAAGTGGCACCGCCGCTAAAGCGCATAAGGCAAGTGTCAGCAGCAGGCAAATTTGCAGTTCTTTTTTAGTTAAATTTTTATTTGCAGCCATTTTCATCATGCCGTTTAACACTTACCTCTATTTTCATTAAATAATCATCGGCATAACGCTCCGATAAATAATTGGTTATATCATTCTGATAAATACTGCCGTTTGGTTCATAGCCAAGTTCATGCAGCTCGCAGCAAAACTTGCGGTATTCCTCCTGCAAGGCATAGTATGATGAACGTATATATTTAACGGCATAGCATCCTGCCGGTTTAACGTGCAAATAGCGGCTTTTTGCTTTTTTATCAACCCGCGAGGAGAACCATCCCGTAGCAAAACTGCCGTTTACAATATTTTCGTAAGGAATTATCTCGCCAGTAACAAAATCATCATACGCATTATGCTTTGTACAGTAATCCCATAAACGCGAAACAACAGCAAATAATTCTTTTTCACTGTTATTTTTGGGTCTGTCGCTAATTATAAAATATTCTTCTCCTGCCTCTTCAATGCTTATGGTATTTTCCTGCACATCAAACGCTTCTTTTGTCATTTTTAATGTATTGCGCAAAAGGCGGCGACGGCGCGTCAGCACCTCAATTTTCTGCTTCAGCAGCTTGTCCTGCTCTTTTAAAAGCTCCATAAAGGCATCTGTATCGCGCTCATCCATGTAATTTTTTATTTCTTCCAGCGAAAGCCCCACTTCTTTTAAAGTAGTTATAAGGTCAAACATATAAATCTGGTTCAGCGAATAATAGCGGTAACCGTTCGCCGCTGTTTTTACCGGTTTTAAAAGCCCAATATCATCATAATGGAATAAAGTATCTTTGGTTGTATTGCAAAAGGCGGCAAATTCGCCCGTTTTTAAAAGCCTCTGCGAAATTTTTAAAACCCCCTTGACTATGGTGCTGCACCATACTTTACTATTATTATAGCGGCAAAATTACTTTGCTGCAAGTGAAAGGGTGAATTATCATGAAACATGTTTATATGCTGTTTGCGGCCATTGCACTGGAAGTTACAGGCACAACTTTTATGAAGTTTTCCGTTATGCACGAATGGCTTATCGGTTATCCGGTAATGCTTTTATTAATGGGCTTTTCGTACTTCTGCCTCAGCAAGGCAGTAAAAAAAATACCCATCAGCGTTGCCTACGCAGTTTGGGAAGGCATTGGCCTTATGGGCACCGCCTTTATTGCCTGGATTATTTTTAACGAAGCAATGCCGCCGCAAAAGCTTTTTGCTTTTGCAATTATACTAATAGGGCTGACAATGGTTAAAAACGGCACAGCCCGCACTGGGAGTGAATAAAAATGGCTTATACAACCGGCATTATATACTTATTGCTTGCTGTTGCAACTGACGTTATCGCTAATATTTTTCTTAAAAAATCAAACGGTTTCCACAATAAAAAATACGGGTTTGCTTCACTTGCCCTTATCGGCGTCGCCTTCCTGTTTCTGGCACAGGCCCTTTTAACGCTTGATTTAAGCATTGCCTACGCAACCTGGGGCGCGCTTGGCATTTTAGCAACCACCTTTGTGGATAAATTGTTTTTCGGGTTAAAAATTAAACCTCTTGGCGCATTCGGTATCCTTACAATGATTGGCGGCATTGTTATGCTGAAAATGTTGTAAAATTATAAAAGGAGAAGGCTTAAAACCTTCTCCTTTTGTTTTTGGTTTTTATTCCTCTTTTTTATTTTTATAAACAAAGTAATAGAACGGTACGGCGATTACGGCTGCGCCAAGGCCCATAATCAGCTGCTGGGGCTTAGCCTGTGCCAGAAGCCATAAACTGGTAAGCACGGCAATAACCGGAATAACAGGGCCAAACGGAATTTTAAACGCACGCGGCGCATCCGGCATTTTTTTGCGGAATACCGGTATGGAAAGGCATGTGGGAATATACTGCGAAAAACGCGATACCACGCTGATGGAAGCAAGGAACGTAAAACTGCCGGTATAGGCAATTAAAAGCGCGATAACGGTAGAAGCAATTATGCACCAGTAAGGAGCGTTAAAGCGGTTGCGCTTCGTCATAGCGGCAGGCAGCATGCCTTTTTCTGCTAAAGCAAGGCAGCTGTACGGAGTAACAAAAGACGAACTGATGCACAGCGCGCCGATAGAAACCAACGTGCCGGAAGCAACAATGCCCACGCCGAAACTGCCCGCAATACGCCCGAAAGCTTCCTGCACGGGAACCGTTGTATTGGCAAGGTCATAGCCCATTATGCCGATAGCGCATGCCAGAAGCATAAAATAAATTGCTGCTACAATGCAGATAACTACCAAAATGGCTTTCGGCAAATTCTTTTGCGGGTTTTCCATTTCGGAAGCGGCAACGGCGATACTTTCAAAGCCTGTAAAAGTAAAAAACAGCATTACAGCCGCTGTGCCGAAGCTGCCGGGGGTATATTCACCGCCGGGGAACAGCGGCGTAAAATTGGCGCTGTCGATAAAGAAAACGCCCATGCCGATAAACAATACAAACGGCAGAATCTTGGCAACGGTTGCCATATTCTGGATAACCTTAAACAGCTGCACGCCAAACAGGTTCATAATTGCCAGCAGTGCAAAAATTACGGTTACAATAATGTTTTTCATTAGCGGCGTGCTTAACTCCGGCATAATGCCGCCCAAAGCAGTGGCAAAACCAACACCCATGGTAGAGAACGCAATAATGCGGGTAATCCACGTTAAAAAGCCAACCTCGTAGCCGATAAAATTGCCAAAAGCCTCTTTGGCATAAATGTACGGGCCGCCATTATCTTTAAACAAACCGCTGGCTTCTGCAAAGCAAAAAGTCATTGCCAATACCAGCAGCATATCAAACAAAAGTACGCCAAGGCTTGCCGGGCCGATAATGCTCATGGCGTTGTTAGGCAAAAGAAAAATGCCCGAGCCGATAATGCTGTTAATACCGAAAAGCACTATCGTCCAAAAGCCCATTTTACCTTTACTCATAGTAACTTCTCCCTTATTTTAAATTAAACTTCATTTTTTAGATGCGGCAACCCTGTCAATGAAACCGGCAAAAATTCTGCGCATTTCCGGGTGCTCCTGCCACATGTTTTCCGGATGCCACTGTACGGCAACAATCTGGCTGCCTTCGGCGCTTTCGATTGCTTCAATAACTCCGTCCGGAGCTTTGGCCGTAACTTTTAAACCTTCGCCAACTTTTTTAATGCCCTGATGATGGCGGGAATTTACATACGCTTTGCCGCCCAGCGCTTCATACAGGCAGCTGCCTTCTTCCACCGTTACGTGGTGGGTAGGATAGCAGCCGTTTGCACCCTGAGAATGGCGGATATAAGCGTCAGGGTTCTGCGTTGCCAAATCCTGATATACGCTGCCGCCCATCATAATATTAATAAACTGGCAGCCGCGGCAGATGCCGAAAATAGGCTTGCCTGCCTTATAGAAGGCTTTAAAAATTTCTGCTTCAAACACATCGCGTTTGTAATTGGTCATACCGATATGCATCCACGGTTCTTCGCCGAAAAACGAAGGGTCGGCATCCGGCCCGCCGGGAATAATCAGCGCGTCAAACATCTCTGCATAATCTTCGCCTTTAGCACCCGGAACATCCGGCAGCACAATGGGCAGCGCGCCCAGCTCGTTAATAATATCAACCAGCCCGCGTGCGGTAAACGGCGCGCGCACAAGGTTAGTTACATCACTGGCGTACGGATAAGTATCGGCAGTAATGGCAATACGTAATTTAGACATATAAACCTCCTGAAATTAAAACATTTTACTGAAACAATAATTACAGCAGAAACTATTATACCGCAAAATTATAAAAAATTGAATTTATATATGAAGAATTATTGGCAAAAATTATTCTGATAATAAATGAACAGTGTTTTTATTGCTATACATAGAAGTAATTTATAAAATATATCAGTCCTCATAATTTTAAATATACAACTATTCAAACGATTAAAATCTCACTGAATAGAAATCAGAAATTTAACTGAATATACTCTATGAATTTCACTGAATAGATAATCAGCCACACATTTGCACCCAATGTACGTTTATCAGTACGTATATAAAACAGGCAGAAAAACGGCATTTGGCAGACCCTTCACTTGCTTGCGCCCTGCTTAAGCTGACACCGGCAGCACTTTTAAACGATTTGGAAACGCTCGGTTTTATGTTTGAAGCATTATGCGAAAGAGATTTACGCATTTATGCTGAATCCTTCGGGGCGAATTTATATCACTACCAAGATTATAAGAACAGAGAAATTGACGCTGTAATAGAATTGCCGGACGGAAACTGGTGCGCCTTTGAAATAAAGCTTGGTGCAAACCAAATCGACCAAGCCGCAGAAAGTTTGCTGAAAATTAAACAAGAATTTGAGGAAGATAAAAAATCCGTACCGCCATCAGTTTTATGCGTAATATGCGGATTAAGTAATGCAGCATACAAACGTGAAGACGGCGTATTTGTTGTACCAATAACGGCGTTGAGAAGTTAAAAGTATTATAATAACAAAATAGCCTGAAATGTTTCTAATAGTTTACTTAAACTTTAAAATACATTTCAGGCTGTTTTTTTGTATTGTTATTCCATATAAAATTTAATTTGCATCATTAACGGTATCACAATAATCTTTGGTTCTTTCCCGCAAATATTGCTGCACATCGTCGCCAGTGCAGTGTTCTGCTTCCAGCGGCTGCTGAGTTTGCGTTTTCACATCAGCAGGTTTAACAGAAGAAGGTTTGCTTTGTTCTTTTGCAGCAGGTTTAGGTTTGCTTATATGCCTGATAGGTTTTGCAGGCGCCTCGGTATTATGATATTCGCTGAAATTAATATCATCAGGATAATCTATAAATAGCTCTGCCTTTTTGCCATTGTTTATTACTTCTATTACTTTTTTGTCAGGATAAAATGCTTTTAAATTTCCTGTCTGCAACTTGGAATATTCCGCAAAGAATTTCTTTAATACAGATAAATCCTTCTGCTCTATATTTCTTTTAACAGGAGATTTTTTTATTAAAGCAAATAAACTTTGCAGCAAATCTTGTTCCGAGCGATTTTTGTATAACGCAAGAACCTGTATTTCACTTTTAGCAGATAAAGAAGCCGCATTGACAACCATATTCCAATAGCTGTTTAAAGAATCAATATCTACCGGATATTCTTCTTCACCTTTAAACGGCATTAAATATATTTCGCCGTTTTCTTCACTAAAAGTATAAACAACTTTCCTGTTATTGATTTCAGCAAATTCTAAAATAAAACGCTGCAAAATTTATTTCATTCCTTCCTGTTTAATTTTATCAATGGCATTTTCTATAAATAATTTTGTTTTATCTACATTTTCGCCCTTTTGCCATATATTCAAATCAAAATTGTCAGAACTTATGCGCAGATTATTGATATTAACATTCTGTGCATCCGCAATTTTTTTCATAGCTTCTGTAAGCGGCAATCCAACAGCCAGCTTTTCTATTAGCTGCCCATTAGTTTTGCCGGCATACACTTCTTCAGCGTATTTTTTTATCGCTTGCTGGCCCTGCTCAATATTGATTTTAGTTTCGGCAATTTTTTTGCCAAGCCCCATACTTTTAATATTTTTTACTTTAATATTTACATTTAATGGTCGATTAATTATATCAATCGAATCATAAAAATAAATAGGTAAAGCCATTTTTTTACTCCTTCAAATATGCTGCTACCTGCGCCTCATTCATTTTGTTAATAGCTTTCAAAGATTTGCTGTAAATATTTTTAGCTACATATTTATCATCCGTACTGCAGATTTCCATTATTGCCAGCCTTGATTCAAAATCAGCATCATCTTTTTCTGGATACACACCTTTTAAAGAAGCAAGCAAAGCAGCTCTTACCTTTTCTACTTCTGACGGGCTAAGTTTGCCATTTAAATAATCACTAAACGCAACACTATTATACCCCAAATTTTTATATGCCGCAATGATAGCTTCTGCTTCTTTGGTGTCCATAGCGCTTCTGCCAATTTCCATAAGGAAATCCGGTTCAATAGCAATATCATATTTTTTGCCAACTTCTTCTGCAAGAGTGTTTATAGCAATAGCCTCATAGAAATATTTTCTTTCTGATAATTTTGCCTGGTCAATTTCTTCATCAGGAATTTGCTGTTTTAAATACTCATAATATTCATTAAACGATTCAAATTCGTCAGATTTTTTCCAATCGTCATGATTTTCAGCTTCTTCAATCCTGTAGCCCATTTCATCTGTTCTTTCATCTTCCAAACCGCCAAGCAGGTTACGCAATACCTCCTCAATTTTTCTTTTTATTAATTCTGCCACAACCGGTCCAAGTACTGGACCCAACACACCGCAGGCAATAGTAACCAAAGGTCCCAGTATATTCATTGCCGCTGCAGCAATAACAGTTTTTGCTACAGTTTTACATACCGAAACAGCCGCACTAAATGCACTGCCGATGGCACTTGCAACCGTAGATATTGCACCGCCTACAAATTCCGCAACTCCTCCTACTACATCACATGCAAAATCCCAAACATCACCCAAAATTCCCATTATAAAACCTCCTTAAATTATATTGTTATATTAGTTTTTTTAATTAAAACATACCACAAATTACTCAAGTTAGCTTCATCATTAAACAGCTCTTTAAAAAACTGTTTATATTTACTATAAAGGCCTTCGTCAAAAGCTTTATTCAAGTTCCAGTAAAAATACAATACAAATAATTCTTCCGAGCTTGCCGTTATTGATTTTTTTACATATTTTCTAAAAGTTTTAATTTCATCTTTTGTTAATGGCATATGCGATTTAATCTTACGGTAATAGCCCAGTACCAAATCGCTGCTTTGCAGATGCAGGTATTTAGTTACATCGTCCAAAGTAACATCTTCTTTATGCTCTAACCCGCGCAAAACGCCGCGCTTATAAGTATCAAGATAATACTGCTTAGCAAGCACAGAAATTTCCTCCGGTGTAACTTCCGGTATGCCAGTAGTTTTGGTTTTTGCGGTTACCTGCACCTGTATCGCCTTGCTCAACCCCTGTGTAAAAACCACAGCCCTGCCGGGGACCAGGTTGGAAAGAAACTCTTTCTGCTCTTTTTCTAATGCCATTGTATTGCCGATAATGTCTTTATCATCCTGTGCAAAAATTTTGTGTACTATCTTGGTATTGGTATTCTTTAAAACTTCCGGCGTCATCTTGCTCGGTATCTGGTCAACAATTATTAACGATTCCCTATACTTGCGCACTTCTGCAAGCATATCGGCAAAAACCTCAACGCCCTGTTTTTTATTCATGCTGTCGCCAGGCGCGTAGTTGCTTAACAATCTATGCGCTTCTTCAACCAGCGTTATATGCTGAAAACCCGGGTCTTGCCTGTGTTTATATTTTAAAGCTTCCAAAAGATTGGTAAGGATAAAGCCCATAATCAAAGATTTTTCCGTGCCGTTTTTAATTTCTTCCAGTTCAATTACAACTTTTTTATCAAGCAAATCTAAAAAGTTAACAGAACGGCAATTATTAAGCATCATACCTTTGGCACCAACAAGCAACCCCTGCAATCTCGCCCTAATGGAACCAAGATAATCATCTTTTAATCTCTGGTCAAAGCCCTGGCTTAAAACAATATCTTCTGTTGCTTTAACAAAATCAGATAAAGTCGGGAAAGCATAAACACCGTCGGCAAAAGGATTTATTTCTTCATCATAATCAGGCGGATTCCACGAATTATCGCCAATATTCCAGCCTTTGTCTTCATAAGCCTTATAAATTGCAGCCTCTAATATCTGCGGTATTGCGGCGTCCATATCAAAAGATGCTTCCATGGTGGCTTTAAGCATATCAGCTCTCGAAGTTATCGCTTCACCCGGTATAAGTTCAAACGGATTTAAATAAAACGGCGCTATATCCTGCCTTCCCGGCGTAAAAACAATCAATTCCGGGCAAATACCTTTAAGAACGCGGTATTCGGTTTTTGCAGGTTCAACAACCAAAAACGGTAATTCCGAATCCAATAGGATATTCTGGCAGGTAGTGGTTTTTCCGCTGCCGGTTACACCGGCAACAAAAACATGCTTATCCAAATTAGTTTTATCAAGCGAGAAAGTAATGTTCTTTTCTTCGCCGCACTGCACAAGCTTGCCAATCTCAATTTTATTATCCTCATCAATATTTCCGGTTACATTTAAACCAAAATCAACTTCTTTGCGCAAGCTAAGGCCAATTACCTCTTTGCGCGGCAAACCGGTAACAACCGAAACCTCGTTAGACGCCAGCCAGTTAGCACAGTATACTATATTGCCATTTACGCAATGCGATAATGCCGATGCAGCCCTGTCATCAATTTCAGCATCAAATTTTGCTGCCGGTATTTGAAAATTCTTCAAAGCATTGCAGCATTCAGCGTGCTCTTTTAAGTTAAGCTCGTAAAACGACAGCGCGTTTTGGTTGCCTTTTTCTCCGCAAAATAGCGATACAGCAGAATTGCCTGCCCTGTATAATGCTGCCCTGTTGTCATCACTGAAAAGATATATACAAGTTTTAAACAGGCCTTTGCCACAGCCTTCATCTAAACGCGGCAAAAGAATTTTATCAATATATTCTATCCAATAAGCGGCGTTTTTGCTGCCAACTTCTAATTGTTCCGTATAGTTAGTATTGGTTGCTTTGTTAGAAGATTTGCCGCACGATTTATTGCTGCTGTAATTTTCGGAACAGCTTTTATTTTTATTATCAGATATACTTTGATTAGTTCCGTTTGAGTGAGCCGTAGAAACGCTTTCTGCATATGAATTAGAATACGAATTACTTGTACCGGAGCTTGCTGATTTTGATTTATCATCGCTTACATCTTCACTCGAACTTTGCCCGCTATCGTGCCTGTCATAATTCCCACTGGAATCTGTTTCAGATTCACTTTTGCTAATTCTCTTACTAAAATTCGACTGTGCACTTTCATTTTCAGATTTACTTGCCTGAATCTGATGTGACTCATCTTTTCTTTCATCATGCGTGGTATTTTCCGTTTTTGTCACGGTTGTTCCGTCAGAATGCTGCGTGCTTTTGCCTGCCTGCCGCCCAACAGAAAAGCTTGAGCTTGTTACTGTGCTGCTCATGCTGACAGTGCTTTTTTGCATATTATATTTTGTCAGCGGCATTAAAGCGTCGTACACATCATACAAATCCTGCCTTATCTGATCGGTATCGGCAAAAGTGCACGGATGCGCTATAACCACAAAACCAAAACGCTCTCCCAGCATAACATCTATCAGGCGGTCAACCCCCTGGAATCCCTCGTTATTGCTGTCCGATTCTTTAGTTAAACCCGGCACGCCTTCCAAAATGCCAAACCTTTTAGCGTTTTGCAGGCGTTCAAGAATAGCCGTTTTTTCGTCAGCATCCACAAGCTTAACCATACTGCCGCGGAAATTGCCTTTAATGCTTGGTTCAAGCATTTCCGCAGCAATTTCGTATGCCGAAAACGTATTTTGCGTCTGAAAAAACTTATCGGCTGCTACGCCAAAATAAAAATCCACATGGTCTTTCTCGCCTAAAATCATATAAATAAAATTATAGCCTTCAAGCCCGCGGAAAGTGCCCAAAATATTTTCTACCGCTTCTTTGCGCGGAGCTTTTTCTTCAAAGGTAATTTCTTTAATATGATATAAAAACAAATCTTTCGAAGTTAATTTTAAATTTTTGCCAAGCCAGGTTCTGCGGCTGCTAAAAACAGTTGTATTAGAATGTTTTTCCAAAAAATCCAATACTTCTCCGCCATATTCTTTAGCTTCGTTTAATTGCTGCATAGCTAATCCCTCCGGGTACTATTCTTCCAAGGTCTGCGAATAAATTTTATGCGGCCATGCTTTTTCGTTAAAGCTGCTTATTTCTTCTTCCTCGGCAACCGTATACTGGATTTTATCGGGCGCGGTTTTGCGAATATAAACATTCGCGTCTTCGGATACTTCGTCGCTGTCGATGCTGCAAAATACCCTGCTAACCTTAGCGGCAGGCAAATTTCCTTCCAAAGCTTTAGGTTCAGACGTATAGAACAAATCAAAATCTTCTTCGTCCGCCCAGGTAAATTTTTCCCACTTGTTATAGCCAACGCCCCAACCGATAACGGGTTTGAAGTTTTCGTTATGGTCGCTTACGCCGAGTAAGTAACGGAACTGAACCTCGTTGTTGGCGTCATTATTTTTATTAACAATTTTTACATCCCTTGCGCCTTTGCGGCTGCGCAGAAGCCCAAATACAACGCCGGTTTTGCCGGTATGTATTTTATCAAAATCCATATCCAAATTTACCGGTTTTTCATCGCCGGTTTTCTCTGCCAATTCGCTGCTATTGGTACTGTTTTCATGCTTGTTCACAACATCTTTAAGGTTCGTCGGCTTAGATTCAATTTTATAAGCTGCGCCTAACGGCAAATGCAGAGCAAAACATTTATCGGTAGATTTGCTCTTACCGTCATTTACTAAAATAGTATCTGCAATGTCTGCTTCTTCCTGTTTAATATATTGTTCAAACAGTTCTTTAACTACCGGCGATTTGCTGGAATTGCCAGCCAAAAATATATGCACAGGCAATTTAATGTTTTTATCTTTAAACGCCTTGCGGAAAGCCGTAAAGAAGTTCTGTACACCACTTTCTATTTGAGCTTTAATAATATTTTCAAGCTTGGCTACATTAACTTTAAGCGGTACTTCCACAAGCTCGCCTTTGTTGGTTAAAAACTTTTTAGAATAGCTTTCGCGGGTAAATTTCGCTTTATAATCACCCTTGCGCTCCCATACCGGGCGCAGTTCTTCGGCAAGCCTTCTGCTGTTAAGGTATGCCTGCTGAGAGCCTTCGCCTTTACTGTAAATTAATGTTTCCGCACCGCTGAACAGCTCACCCTTAGGCGGCAATACAAACGGTATTTGCTTTTCGCGCATTGCTTTTAAATTATCTTTATACACTTCGTATGCCAACAGCAGCAAAATGTTTTCGCCGCCTAAATATACATCGCCGCCGCTGCCAAACTGTGTAATTTTATATTTGCTTCTTCCGTCTTCAGGTATTTCTTCAATGCCAAAGTCAAAATCGGTTGTGCCACCGCCAAAATCGAATACGCCGTAGCATACGCTTTCGCCGGTATCTTGGGGCTGCAGCTTAAATTCCTGCAAAGCGCTGATAGCATAGGCAGCAGGTTCGCTGGCTCCGGCATAAATTTTAAAGTTCTTCATCACTGCTTCATCTTTAAGCAAGGCAAAAGGCAATGCCTTTTTTAAGCCGCGTTCAAAACTTTTTAGAAGTTTATCGCGCACGGCAAGTTCATAATTTACCGGGAAAGATAAAACATAGTGCATATAAATGCCGTTATTCATATTGTTGATATAAAGGCCGAGATAATAGGCGTAAATTTCAATCGGGTCAAAATCGCCGTCTTTAAGCTCCTGATAGGGTTTAATTTCTATTGTTTTGCCTTTTTTATCGCATAACATTAAACGGCGTTTTTTATCAATAGCCCACTGTTTTAATTCACTGAAAACAGAATAATAATTAGTCTTTTCATCTTTATCATCCATAATGGCTTCAGCCGCCTGGTGCGAAACCGTAAGCTGTTCCCATTCGGTAAACGGGCGCCCTGCCCTGGCTTTATAATTTTTAACAAAGCCTGCCAAATCCCTTAATTCTATAACTGTTGGGTTTTCATAATCTTCCAGCTCCGGCGCTTTGGTAAAATCGCCTTCACCGACGCGCAGCAGGCGTGCTTCGTTTTTAAAGCAGGCAACAACAGTGCTTTTAGTGCCAAAGTCAATGCCGCACACGCCGTTTTTAATAACATCCATTTGCGGAGGGCGCGCTATAAAATGCTCTGTTTCCGGCACATTAATTTCAATAGCGTCAGCATCTGCCGGTTCAGCCAATTCCCAATGGCCTAAATTTAAATCTGTCAGCTGCTTTTCCGTATACGGGGATATATTGGCGCGTTTATAATCACATTCCAATAAATTCTTTTTAAAAAATGTAAAATCACTTAAATCTTTTTTGCCGCTTACAATATCGTTATAAATTTCATTGAAATTAAAATCGTAATAATTGTTATCATCATAAAATTCAGAAGCAAATTTGCCGCTTAAAACATCCTGCTTAAAGTTTTCCTTATCAAAATATAAACTTGCTTTATTACCTTTAATATACGGTTCTAACAACTTATAATTTTCGCAAAACAATTTGTAATCATTTTCTGTTTCCTCGTCTAAACCATCAGGAATTAAATTATTTTTTAACCAAAGTTTAACGCTCTCATGTGGTGTAGAATTAGAATTGCTACTTTTTAGACTTGAAACCAATATTACCAATACATTCCTTCCACTCCAATACGGTACATCATAATTACTATTACGATCAGCTATAATATTATTTTCTAGTAAAAATCTATAATAACTAGTCCCTTTATATAATATACTGCTTGTATCTTTTTTTATAACAGGATTTGTAATATGTATATGAAAGCTATTTATAAATTCTTCTTGTTTGGGTACCCTAAATATAAAATTACCTATTTTTTTATCTATTTTATCGTAAAAATCATCTACCGAACTGCTGCTTCCATAAAAATAATGCATTTCCTTGCTAAACAAAATGCTTTGCTCTCTATCATACCAAACCGGTAAATTTTTCATTTCAACAAAGCGCTGTCCAGCAATATTAACAGCAGACATTACTACTGAACTAAATATAGTTTCTAAACCATCACAGCTTTTTGTTAATTCTTTCTTCAAGAATTCTTTTAAAACATCCTGTTTTAAATACACTTTGTGTAATTCCGTAGTAATATCAGTGCGCAAATTCTGCTTGATTTCTGGCTTTACTGCAGTATTTATACTGTTTGTTTTGTTCTCTACATTAATTGCTTGATTTTGCTTATCTCCAGAATAATGTTTAGTCTTTTTCAATACCATTTAAACCACTCCCATTCTTTATTCTACGTGCACAATAGTTCTGCGTATATTTTCGTTATTATAAATATTGCTAAAACCCGGCAATATTACCTTGCGTACTTTACCCTGCACCCTGCTGTCCGCATCCAGCCGGTGTATTTTTTTATCATAATCGTCGCCTGTTTTTACGCCATCAATTTTGTAAACGGTTTCTATTTTGGCGTTGTTGGCAAGCCGCAAAAAGTATTCAAAAATTTTCCACAGCAAATATGCCACTTGAGTGTTGTTTTTTAAATTGCGGTCAACCTCGTCCCATATTTTCTCCAGCGAAGCATCTTTGGCGCCACCGCAAATAAAAGCTTCAAAGTTTTCTGCGGGGAACACACTTTTTAAAATTTGCTTTTCGCTTGCTTCTAATTGCAAAAACTCAGTATATAAAGCCCAGCCTTCGCCAAAACGCTGTTTTAACTGTTCGCTTTCTTCTGCAAGTTTTTGTTCAAGCGCTTTTATTTTGCTGTTTTGGGTTCCAAACTCCTGCAGCAGGGTTTCATTTTGGCGCTGTAAGTCAGCTTTACCGTTTTCGATGTGTGCTTTTTCTTTATTTAGTAAAGCTATCTTATCTTCAAGGTATTTGTTTTCTGCAAGCAGCTGCCCGTAATTTTCATCTAATTTTTTATATTCAGCGGCAGTTTCACTTGCTTCTATATTATATTTTTCTATTGCGTTATTTAAAAATTCTGCCTGGTTTTTTAAATTTTTATTTGTTTCTGTTAAAGCCGTTATTTCTGTTTGCAGCTGCTCAATTTTTAATTTAAGTTCAGTAACCTCCTGCCGGTTATCCTGTTTTAAAGCCGCATCATAAAAGCTGGCGTTATCAGCGTTTTTATGCCCCATAACTATTTTTACAATTTTTTCAATTACTTCCGGTTCATCTAAAAGCTCCAAAAATTCTTTTGTTTTCACTGCATAACCACTCCTTGCTGACGCAGTTTTTGTTACCTATAAATATATTATAAACCATAACATAGCCAATTATTGTCAATACTCACTTATAAAATTCATTTCAAAAAAATCATATATTTATAAGCACTTAATTTTATTCTAATATTATAATTATATCACAACTGATAAATTTTGTTGGAAGTAAACTTTACAGATAATTAAAAATTTACTAAATTATTCTCTTTTTACTACATGAATCATAACAATATAATATTTAACCCACAAATTAACCCACAAAACAAAAAAGAACCTTCGAGATTTTCTCTCGAAGGCTCTGAACCTTTGAAACTGGCGGAGTGGCAGGGATTTGAACCCTGGCGGGAGTTGCCCCCCCTAACGATTTAGCAAACCGTCCTCTTCAGCCACTTGAGTACCACTCCAATTGACTTACTTAATTAGTATACACTATGTTTTGCTGTTTGGCAAGTATTTAAAGCAACAATTTTAAATTTTTTCTGCGTTTCTGCGCGGCCGCTCGTATTCCACATCGCCGTTGGCCAGCGCCCACAGGTAAAAACTGGCTACCGAAGCATACGGGCTGTAACGTTTATGGTACTTTTCTGCCAGCGCCGGGGTTATTTTTTTATGCCCGTACAGCCTTTTAAGCCCGTTCTGAATAGCAGCGTCACCAAAACTCAATATATTTTTGCGCCCCAGCGAAAAAATCAGCTGCATTTCCGCCGTCCATTTGCCAATGCCGTCCAGTTTTACCAGTTCTGCAATAACTTCTTCATCAGCCATAGCCGCAAAAGCGTCAAAATCAATTTCGCCATTAAGCACTTTTTGCGCCAGTCGTTTAATATACACGGCCTTGCGCCCGGATAGGCCGCAGCCACGCAGCTGTTCCTCCGTTACTGCGTCAATAGCCTGTGGCGTAACAGCACCGCCCAGCAATTCCGTAAAGCGCCGCCAGACGCTTGCTTTGGCGTGGCGCGATATTTGCTGCCCCGCAATGGAATTAACAAGCGATACGAAAATATCTGGATATAATTCTCTTTGAATGACCCCGGCTTTTTCGATAACGGCAGCCAGACGCTTATCTTTCTTTTTTAAATAATTCAGTTCTTTTTCGCCGTATTCAAAATAAAGCATAGCGCTCCCATAATAAAAAACGCGCCTGAAAAGGCGCGGTAAAATCGTGGCGGAGAGGGTGGGATTCGAACCCACGGAGGCTTGCACCTCGCTGGTTTTCAAGACCAGAGCCTTAAACCACTCGACCACCTCTCCCTGCTAATTTTTTATTATATGATAAATGTGCTTATCAGTCAAGCGTCATTACTTTAAAATTTCATCCGTACGCGCCAGCACAAAGGCTTCTGTTTCCAGTGCTTTGGCCTCCAGCGTCTGCATTTTTGACGCTGCCTGCTCCACATAAGCAGCGTCTTTAATAAGCCCAAGGTTAATTTTTACGTTATACAACGCACTGCGCAGCGCTGCCCTTGCCACAATGGCCGATACCGTTCCGTCGCTGATGGCATTGGGATTGCCGGTTACAATAATTCTGCGGGCCAAGAGCAGTACCTCCATGCTTTTTTCGGCAATCTGCATGGGAACATCAGCCGCCGCAACCGCTGCCTGCTGTATTGCAGCCGTACGCGCCGCTTTTTCTTCATCCGTTGTTTTGGGCATTTTATAGGCTGCCATAAATTTGCCGAATACAGCCGCATCATCATCTGCAAGCGCCGTCAATTCTTCACGCAGTTTACCGGCAGCGGCAATAATCTGTGCAGTTTGCTGCTCATTTTCTTCGCTGCCTGCTTTGCCCACAGTTAAATTGGCAAGCATGGCCGTAAGCGCCGCCGCAACAGCCCCGCAAAGTGCCGAAGCTGCACCGCCGCCCGGTGTAGGCGCTTTGGACGCCAGTTCTTCCAAAAAAGTTCCGCAAGTTATAGTGCTTAAATTTTCCATATTAACCTCCCGTTACTTTAAAATCAAACGCTTATTATTATAATCAAAATTTATTTGCCCTGCCTTTTTCAGTGCCGTGCTTAAAACATCAAGGTCCTTGCCGCTTTCGCGGATAATTTCCGCCCCTTTTAAAGAGGTATAACCGTCGCCGCCGGAAAGCAGAAAATCATTAACAGCTACGCTGTAATATCTTTCAGGGTTCAGCCTACTGCCGTCTGGCAACTGCACAGATATTAACCTTCCGCCTTCCGGCGCAGTTAAATCTGCCGTTACGGTAAGCCCGGCAAAACGCACCCTGGCAATTTCCTTACTGCCCAGCCCGTGCTCCAAAGCCTTTAAAATATCGCTGCCGCGCAGCCGCACAACATATAAGGTATTGTTAAACGGGAAAATCTGCTTCAGCTCTTTCAGCGTAACATTGCCCGCAGGCAGGTTGGAGCGGATTGCCCCGCCGTTATAAAGAGTTATATCCGTTTGCAGTTCGCTGTTAATTAAATCCATAAAGTAATCGGCAAGCGGAGATTTACCATACTTTTCGTTAGCCAGATACTGGGTATTATAAGCCAGCACTTTGCTGTAAACGGCATCGACGCGTTCAAAATACGGCTGCAAAAACGCTGCTGCCTTGCTGTCGTGTTCTTGCGTTAAAGCGTCAGTTTCATAAACTTGGGCCTCAGCCTGTGTAATTTTGCCGGTATCAGCATCATAAAACAGTTTTATATGCCCTATTTGCCTGCCGTATTCACCTGCCTGCACTGCCGGAATGCCCTTATAAGAGCAGGCAAACACGGTATGGCTGTCGCCTGACGCCACAGCGTCAATGCCTTTCAGGTTATCCAGTACCGGCACTATTGCGCCTGTCAGCGTACCGTTTTCCATTTGTCCGCCGATATGCGCCAAAAGCACAACTATCTGCACGCCGTTTCTGCGGAGTTCAGCAGCATATTTATTTGCCGCTTCTGCCGAAGAGGTAAGTTTCAGCCCTGCCACCCGGTCCGGCTTTACTTTTTTAAACGCCTGCTCATCAAGCACGCCTATAATGCCTGTTTTTATGCCATTGCGTTTAACAACGCCATACGGCGCAAACGGTGCGGGAATATTGCCGTTTACATCTGTAATATTAGCCGCCAAAAGCGGAAAATCAGCGGCTTTAGCCTGACGTACTATAGCCGGGAAATTATAATCAAAAGCATGGTTGCCTGCACAATTTGCGGCAAATCCCATAAGGTTCATGGTTTCCACAGCGTTCAAGCCGTCAAAGCTGTCTGCGTCGATGCTGCCTGATAGCATATCGCCGCCGCCAACAATAAGCGTGCCTTTGGGATTGGCTGCCTTAAGTAAATTAAGCGCAGCAGCCAAACGCGCAGCGCCGGGCACATTTTCTGCGACACGCAGCCTGCCGTGCAAATCGTTAACGCTGTAAATATCTATCTGTACCGGCGCGGCCTCTGCCAAAAAGGCTGCGCAGCACAGCAGCATTACAAAAAATAAATTTATAAGCCGTTTCATAACATCACCAACAAAATAATTCTGCCTGCATTATTCGCTGCCGCTTGGCAAAATACCTGCAAAAAAAGCAGGGCGTTAATCCCTGCTTTTTTTTTGCTCCAGATATCTTTTTACAAGCACCGCCGCCGCATAGCCGTCCAGCGGTTCCGGCGGCACACGCAGCCCTTCCGGCAGCAGCGCACGCCAGCCGTGCGGCTTGTTAAGCTGCCAGTACAAAGTGCGTGCCTGTTCCGTACTGTGTTTTTCGTCAATTTCTATTACCGGCACGGCAGTAAAAATCTGCGCCAGCACTTTATGCACCGGCTGCGTATTGGTGCCGTTGCCGATAATTACCGCCTGCGGCAGCCCTTTGTTGCTGCAAAGCAGGTTCAGTGCTTCCGTAAGTTTTTTTGTTTCCACCCATTCGGCGTTTAAAACTTCGCCCTGCAGCGTTACCTGCGCCACGCCGGTTTTAAAGCTGCCGGGGTCTATGCCAAGCAAAAAACCGTTATTCAGCATCTTCAACCTCTAAACGCAGCAGCACCGGGCCGGAGGTATAAATATCGCCGCGGGCATACGCCTTAAGCATAACTTTGCCGCCAAGCGCCGCCATTTTTTCGCCGGTCTGCACCATAGTTCCCGCGTCAAGGTTGCCTACCTTGCCGGTAAGCGGGTCGGGCATTACGCCGGCACTTACAGCCGTATGGTTAACGGAATTCAGAAACATTAAAATTTCACGGTCCAAACCGTATTTAATGCCGCTTACATCTATAACTTTGCTGTAAATCAGCTCGTTGTTTTTATATACACATTCGTTATGCACCAGTTCAATAGTGCAGATTGCAGGCTCACCGGCTATAATGTTTGCCACGGCGCGCAGCCTTACAAACACATTGCCGTCTGCCGCCTGAATTTCTTTTAAAGCCGCCTGGATAAGTTCGTTAGGCAGCCACAAAACGCCTACCGGTTCTTCACTGCGGATGCCCATGCGCTGCATGGCCGCTTCGTTAGCCGCGCTCAGGAACATTTCAAGCTGTTTGGCGTTTTCCGCATCGGCAAGCTTGCTGCTTAAAACGCCTGCATAAATTACTTCGCCGCTGCGGTATACAACATCGCCCTCACGCATGGCCACAATGCCGCGGCGCAGGCGTTCGGTAGTAGCCTCCAGCGAATTAACTTCTTTTTCAAGCGTTGCCTTCGATTCCGAAAGGCTGTTTACTTCCGCACGGGCACGCCCAAGTTCTTCGCGGCTGCTGTTAACCTCATTCTGGAGATGTGCTTTTTCGGCATTAATAGCCTCAATTTCTCCGTCAAGGTCCTGTATTTCCTTGTTGCGGTCAGCAAGGGCAGCACGGGCTTTATCCATTTCTTCTGCCGCTATGGCCTTTTCCCTGTTCAGGCTGCTAAGTTCGTCCTGCAGGCGTTCCATGCCAAACATTGCCGTCCTGGCGCTGTCCGAAGATATTGCCATAACGATAATGGTCGTCGCCGCAATCAGCACGCCTGTAATTACCGTCATCAGCACCGAGGTATAGTACGGCCTCAGCCCGAAAACAGACAATTTTTTCTTACCTATTTTACTGCCCAGTTTATCGCCAATAAATGCAATCAGGCCGCCGACAACAGCCAGAATAATTATCAGGCGCAACCCAAACATAAACTCACCCCATTGCTTTTACGCATTTTTCTGCCGTAAAAGATAAATACCTACCATCAGGCAAATAATGTTCGGCAGTGCGCAGGCCAGAAAAGGATTCATCGCCCCGCCTTTGCCAAGGCCCGTTGTAAAGGTCATAATCGCGTAGTAAATAAAAATAACTATAATGCTCAGCCCCAGGCCGATGGACGAACTCGTGCGCTGTTTCTGCGTTCCCAGCGGCGCGCCTATCATGGCAAAGAAGAAGCTGGCCATAGGTATAAAGATACGCATGTAAATTTCGCACCAGTGACGCGCAGTCGGCTGATCCTGCATTTCCAGCATATGTATGTATTCGCGCAGTTCGCGGATGGTCATTTCTTCCGGCTCTTTCTGTTCCCAGGAAATTTGTTCCGGGGCAATGTCCAGAGGAATTATCTGCTCATCAAATTTGGCTGTGCTTTGCAGGCCTGCTTCATCATGCACGGAATACACCGTGCCGTCAATCAAACGCCAGGAACCGTTTTCCCAGCGGCCTTCTTTGGCAGTCTGGATGCGTGCCAGTTTGTGGTTGTCAAATTCCTCGATGGTAATGTCCATCATTCTGCCGGATTCTTCTTCAAAGCGGCGGGCATAGGTTAAGCGCTGCGTATCGCCGCTCATGGTTTTAATGATAACATTGTCCTGAGTTTTCGGCTTGGTGTTCTTTTTAATCTGGTATTCCAAAACGCGGGTATACTGCACTTTGGAAGCAGGCACAACTTTTTCTGCCCACACAACCGAAAACATGCTGACGATAAATGCCACTATCAACACCGGCGCCACAATGCGGTAATAGCTGATGCCGCCGGATTTCATGGCGATAATTTCGCTTGAACCGGACAATTTGCCGAACGCCATAAGCGATGCCAGAAGCATCGACATCGGGAAAGTGTAGTTAATTACTTCCGGCAGGCTGTAAAAGAACAGCCATGCCACGCTGTCCCAGCTGGCGCCGTATTTGGTCATGTACTGCGTAATGCGGTACAGCATGGAACTGGCGATAAAAATACTTGAGAAGGAGGCTATACCGAAGATGAACGGATACAGCAATTCGCTCAGTACATATCTGTCTAACAAACGTAAACGCATCTTCTTCCCCCCTACATGCTAAAGTTTTCACCAAGGTAGTATTTGCGCGCTACCGGGTCGTTGGCAATGGTCTCGCTGTCGCCGTGCAGCAATATTTCACCATTGGCAAGAATGTATGCTTTATCAACAATGCTCAGCGTTTCGCGCACGTTATGGTCGGTAATCAGAATACCGATGCCGCGCTGCGCAAGATGGGCAATCATATTCTGAATATCGGCAACGGCAATCGGGTCGATACCGGCAAAGGGCTCATCCAGCAGAATGAAGGCCGGGTCTGTTGCCAAAGCGCGGGCAATTTCCACGCGGCGGCGTTCACCGCCGGAAAGTTCCGTGCCTTTGTTTTTGCGGATATGGTCGATATGAAATTCTTCAACCAGCGCATTCATTTTTTCATAGCGCTCTTTTTCCGGCACATTGTTGGCTTCCAAAATGGCAAGAATGTTTTCTTCCACCGTCATTTTACGGAAAATGGAAGCCTCCTGCGGCAGATAACCGATACCGGCGCGCGCGCGCATATACATCGGCAGGCCGGAAATATCCTGTCCGTCCAGCGTTACCGTGCCGGAATCCGGCTTGATGATGCCTACTATCATATAAAAGGTAGTAGTTTTACCAGCGCCGTTAGGGCCAAGCAGGCCAACAATGCTGCCCTGCTCCACACGGATGCTGACATTGTTTACAACGCGTCTGTCCGCATATTCTTTTACAAGATTAGCTGTTTCAATTACCACTATGCTGCCTCCACTTGTCCGGTGGTTTCTGCTGCTGCGTCCTGGGCTGCAGCTTCTGTCTGCGTTCCTTCACTGCCTGCTGCGGCAGTACCTGCCTCAGCCTGCGCTGGCTGCTTTTCGGGAACATACACAATCTTAATATTGCCAAATGCTTCGGCACGCTGCCCTGCTGCGGCATTGCCCGCGTTATTCATAATCAGGCGGTTGCCGGAAACGGTATTGCCGTCCTGAGTTGCGGTTGCGTTGCCGATAAGTTCTACTTTGCCGTCGTTATTGGTGTCGTAAATTGCTTTATCCGCCTTTGCGGTTAAATTACGCGGCGGGCTTACGATATCGACATTGCCGGTAGCTTCTGCAAGGCCGGTTTTGCCGTTATAGGTAATCTGCGCTGCCGTAAGCACGCTACCGTCGGTAGAAGTCAACTGGCCCCAGGAGCCGATAGTTTCAGCGTATTCGGCGTCGCTGTGATAGTCAATCTGCTCTGCCGTAAGCGTTTTATCTTCTTTGGTAACGGATGCTTCGCCTACTGCGGAAACAAAATCTTCATTATGCATTACAAAGGTTGCACAAGTAATATGTGCATCGTCTTTATCGGCAACAACGCCGCCGGTAAGTTTGCCGCTCATGGTTTTGCTGTTAAATTCCGCAGCTGCGGCCGTAGCCTTGCCGCCGTCATGCAAAATTACCACATTGCCTTTGGCAGTACCGTTGCCGCTGGTCATATCATATTCAATTTCGTCGGCTTTAACATTAAAACCACTGCCCTGAGCCGCAAATGCCGGCACATATAAAGCAGATGAACCCAACAGCATAAAAGCCGCTGCCAGCGCCGCTACTGATTTTATTTTCATCATTACAGTTCCCCTTTCTGTACTTCGGCATGTCCGCTTAATTTAAAATGGTCAAATTTACTGCTGGTAACAATTTTATCGGCCAAAGCCGTATGTTCATCTTTAACAACCTTTACTTTGCCGGTGGCCGTAATAATATCGTCCTTCTGGTTCCAGCTGATTTCTTCGGCAGTTATCTCCCCGCCGGTAGAAAGCGTTGCTTTTACGCCGCGGTCGAGAGCAAAGTTCTTATCGTCGTTATTAATTTTGCCGCCGCCGGCCGTAACATCAATTACAGAACCATCCTCGCGGTAAATTTTGCCCTTAACGCCTTTCATTACAGCCTCGCCGCTGCCGGAAATGCTTTCCAGCGCTTCAACCGAAAACTCCCACAGTCGTCTGCCGTCCTGCTCGCGGCTGACAGTAGTGTTTTTAACAACTGCGCTTACCGCATTGGAAGCGGTATTTTCCGGGTTCTTCGGCGCCTCGCCGCCAAACATCAGCCAGGCAATTATTGCTGCTGCAATGGCAATGCCGCCTGCAATCAGCAAAAGCCCCTTATTTTTCACCTTGCTTCAGCTCCTTTTCTTCCGGCGGTGTGTACGGGGTATTCCAACGATGCTGGAACCACAGCCAGTTATCCGGGTATTCTTTTATAACTTCTTCAACAATCTGCGTCATTTTCAAAGTTACGTTATAATCATCGGCCTTGCGGTCGCCGGTGTCTTCGTAGTAAATGGGGTCTTTAACAATCGCCAGATGCCCGTAATTGCCTTCCTTGCGCACAATAAATATCGGCACAATCGGCGCATTGAACTTTCTGGAAAAATAAGCAGGCCCGGTCGGCGTTGAAGCCATTTTGCCGAGGAACGGAACAAAAATACCGTCGTAGCCGCCGTCCTGGTCGGCAATAAGCCCCAGCATGCGTTTTTTCTTCATGGCGCGGGCACAGCCCAGAATTTCACTGGTACCGCGCGAAAAAATTTCCTGCCCTACGCCCTTGCGCAGTTCATTCATAAAATCGCTGTAAATGTGCTTCGGCTGCGGTTTTTCCACCGCGCTCAGCGGAAAGCCCGACAACGCCAGCGCCGCACCCAGCCATTCCCAGTTATCCATATGGCAGGCCAGCATTACAACGCCTTTGCCTTCGCCGAGTGCTTCCCATAAAACATCGGGGCGGTCAAAGGTTACCAGCCCGCGGATATTGTTTTTATTTAATGCCGGCATATACATAATTTCCATAAAAGTTGCGCCCAGCTTGATAAACAGGCTGCGGATGGTTGCTTTGGCCTGTTCGTCCGAATAGCCAAGGCGTTCTTTTATTGTTTCTTCCGCCCTTATGCGCTGTTTTTTGGCAATTATGTAATAAAGCCTGCCAAGCCCCAGGCCGATTTTTACAACCAGCTTATAGGGCAGGTGGCTGATTATCCAGCTCATGCTTTTTAATAAATAGTAAAGCCACATTATTGTGAATCTCCCTGTCCCTGCTTCATATAAGCATTTACAATTTCATTCCATTTGCCCTGTGCCTTTAAAATAAGTTCGGCCGCTTCGCGCACCGCTCCGCGCCCACCGTTATTTGCGGCAACAAAGCTGCTGGCAGCAATTACCTCCGGCGCAGCGTCTGCCGGGGCACAGGCAAGCCCGGCATATAAAAGCGCAGGCAGGTCGTTTAAATCATCGCCCATATAGGCAATTTCATCCTGCTCAAGCTCTCCTGCCGCAGCAAGGTCTGCCAGTATTTTCCTTTTATCTTTAATGCCTTCATAAAGCTCTGTAATGCCCAGTTCTTCCGCCCGGCGGTGAATAATGGCGCTTTTGCGCCCGGTAATAATAGCCACACGCACGCCGCTGCGCAGAAGGCAGCTCAGCCCAAGCCCATCGCGCGCGTTGAAGGCTTTAAAAAGTTCGCCTTCCGCGCCGATATTCAGGCTGCCGTCCGTCAGCACGCCGTCCACATCAAGGGCCAGCAGTTTTATTTTGGAGGCATTTTTTACGTTTCTTTCCATTATACCACGCCCTGACGAACAAGGTCAGTCATATGCAAAAGCCCGATAACATGGTTTTCAGCATCTACAACCGGCAGTACCGTAATCGGTTTCGGACGGTTGCTTTCCATGATATGCAAAGCCTGTGCAGCCAGTTTTTCTTTGGTAATGGTTTTCGGGCTGGCCGTCATAAGTTCCGTTACCGGGCGTTTTAAAAAGTCCACGCCTTTGCTGAGCCCGCGGCGAATATCGCCGTCTGTCAGCACGCCCAGCATTTTGTTGTCATCATCAACGACAGAAACAGCGCCAAGGCCCTTGTCGATAATAACAAAAAGTGCGTCCTGCACGCTGATATCTGCTTTAACAAGCGGGTTTTCCGTGCCGCTGTGCATAATATCCTCAACAGTAAGAAGCAATTTGCGGCCCAGAGAGCCTCCCGGATGGAATACCGCAAACTGGCTGGCCGTAAATTTGCGTTTTGAAAGCAGCGCCAGTGCCAGCGCATCGCCGTAAGCAAGCGCCGCGGTTGTGCTTGAAGTAGGCGCAAGCCCGAGCGGGCAGGCTTCTCTTGTGACACCAACATTTAAAACAATATCGGAATTTTTTGCCAAAGTGGAATTGGGATTGCCAACCATGGCAATTAATTTAGCGCCTATTCTGCGCAGCGAAGGCAGTATATGCAGCACTTCGCCGGTTTCACCGCTGTTGGAAAGCGCAATAACAACATCGCCTTCGGTTACCATGCCCAGGTCGCCGTGAATGCCTTCTGCCGGGTGCAGGTAAAAAGAAGGCGTGCCGGTGCTGGCAAGCGTTGCTGCCATTTTGCGCCCGATAATGCCCGATTTGCCCATGCCGGTAATAACGGTGCGGCCGGGGCAGGCTAAAATCATTTCAACCGCTGCTTTAAAATGTTCGTCTATGCGTTCAACCTGTTCCAGCACGGCTTCCGCTTCCATACGCAGAACCTGCCGCGCCTGTTCCAGCATTACATCTTCCATCAGGAAATCACTCCTTTAAATGCAGGCGGCAAATCAGCCGCGTACAATTTTATCTATTGCAAGCACGTCTTTCAAGAGTGCTTCCAAATTATCCAGTTTTACCATGTTCGGCCCGTCCGAAAGAGCTTCAACCGGGTTATCGTGTACTTCAAGGAACAAAGCGTCGATGCCTACTGCGGCAGCCGCCCTTGCCATATGCGGCACATACTGGCTCTGGCCGCCGGAAGAAGTACCCTGCCCGCCTGGAATCTGCACGCTGTGGGTAGCGTCCATTACAACCGGATAACCGAGTTCACGCATAATGGCAAGCCCGCGCATATCCGTCACCAGAGTGTTATAGCCGAAACTTGCGCCGCGCTCTGTAAGCATAATGTTGTGGTTGCCGGCTTCTTCAATTTTTTTGATAACATTTTTCATATCCCACGGGGCAAGGAACTGGCCTTTTTTCACGTTAACGGTTCTGCCGGTTTTTGCAGCCTGGTAAACAAGGTCAGTCTGACGGCACAAAAATGCCGGAATCTGCAAAATATCGGCAACTTCCGCCACTGGCTCTGCCTGCGCGGGTTCGTGAATATCCGTTACAATGGGTACGCCCAAATCTTTTTTAATCTGGGCCAGAATGGCCAAACCTTCTTTTAATCCCGGCCCGCGGAAAGAATTATAGGAAGAACGGTTTGCTTTATCGAAAGATGCCTTAAAAACATAGGGCATGCCGAGTTTATCTGCAATAGCTTTGGCGCGCTGGCCAATCATCAGGCTGCGTTCATAGCCTTCCAGTACGCAGGGGCCTGCCATAAGCAGCATGGGGCAGCCCTGCCCGACTTTATAATTGCCAACTGTTACTATATTCATGTCTGCCTCCTTTATTTACTGATAGTTATTTTTTAGTTATTTATTATTTTTTGCCGCAAAGAGCTTGTTGATTGCTTCCAAATCTTCGGGAGTATCAATGCCGATACCCTGAAAATCACTTTCAAGCACTTTTATTTTATAGCCGTTTTCCAGCGCGCGCAGCTGTTCAAGCCCTTCCACCTTTTCAAGCATGGTAGGTTCCAGCGCTGCGTACTGCAGCAAAAAGTCACGGCGGTAAGCATAAACGCCAACATGTTTATAAACGCGCATGCCTTCAATCTCGTTGCGCGGATACGGAATCAGGCTGCGCGAAAAATACAGCGCATAACCGTTGTCATCCGTTACAACTTTTACGGCAGCCGGGTCGTTGTATTCGCTTTCCTTCATCGGCACCTTCATGGTTGCCATTTTTAAATCGTCATTGCCTTCAAAGGCTTTGGCCAGACGGTCAATAATATCCGGGTCAATCATCGGCTCATCGCCCTGTACGTTAATAATTACATCAACATCAGGATACTGCATGGCAACTTCCGCCAAACGGTCAGTTCCGCTCGGATGGTCAGGCGAAGTCATCACGGCTTTGCCGCCGAAGCCTGTAACGGTATCATAAACTTTTTCGTTGTCCGTTGCTACAATTACATCATCCGGTTCTTCCGCTTCGCAGGCGCGCATATAAGTATGCTGAATCATCGGCTTACCGGCAATCAGCGCAAGCGGCTTGCCCGGCAGCCTGGTGGAAGCATAGCGGGCCGGAATTACACATAAAACCTTCATTACTTCTTCGTCTCCTTTTTAATGGCATTGACAATTGCTTTTTCAAACAAGTCCTGCCCTTCGGTAATCATAATATCCATGTTTAATATGTACAGCGGCAAATCCCTGTTGAAGTAAATAAATTCAGTCGGAATTTTGACCGCGTCTTTACCGGTTGTAATAAGCGCCACCGCTTCTTTGCTGGCTGCACGCTCGCTGATGTACTGCATTTCCAGCATACCGTAATCGTGATGGTCAGGATAGCGGATTGCTTCAAGGATATCAAGCCCGATACCGGCGAGAGTCTGCTCGAAAGAGGACGGGTTGCCGATAGCGGAAAAGACCATAACTTTTTTGCCCTCCAGTTCGGAAAGTTCCAGCGTATTTTCATGAATGCCCTTGTACCAGTCGGCAATTTCGACAAAGTTTTTCGGGTGATGGATACTTTCGATAACCGGGGCACGGTCGTTGTATTTTGCAAGGTTTTTGCGGAGGTTAATACGGCTGAACTGCGAGCTCTGGTCGGTTTTGGTGAGCAAAAAGAGCCCTGCCCTGTCCAGATGCTTCAGCGGCTCGCGCAGTGTGCCGCGCGGCAGCAGGCAGCCGTTGCCAAACATATTGTAAGTATCTACCAGCACCACATCAAGGTCGCGGTACAAATGCCAGTGCTGATAGCCGTCGTCCATAATAATTACTTCGGCCTTCATTTTATCTACGGCAAACTGGCCGGTAACGGCACGGTTTTTACCGATAATAACGGGAATGCCGGGCAGGGTTTTTGCCATCAGGTAAGCTTCGTCGCCTGCCTCATAGGCCGTCATGAAAATCTTCTTGCCGTCACTTACCACGCCCAGCTCTTTATCCCAATGAGAGCGGTAGCCGCGGTTTAAGATAACAACATTATAGCCCATGCTTTTAATCATTGCCGCAACTTTCTGCGCGGTAGGAGTTTTGCCCGTACCGCCAACGGTAATATTGCCGATGGAAATTACGCAGCAATCAAGTTTTGTCTGTTTAAAAAAGCCCACGTTATACAGCCACAATTTGCTGCAAACGCCAAATTCGTACAAATAAGAGAAGAAACGCAGCACCACTAAAAGCACGCTGCCCATAAAAGGAGTTTCCGTGCCGTGCACCATCTGGTACACATACTGAATAATATAATCAGCATGGCGCAGGCTGATACCGCCCTCATCATTAAGATTGCGGATATTGGTCGGGTAACGCGACATAATGGTTGCCGGAACGGTAGTAATGCGCAGCAAATCTTCAAGATATTCAATACTGCGCACGGCAGCACCGCGGTTTTCCTTAATAACCTGCAAAGACGCTGCGCCCATTTTGGCACGGCGTTTATCATCGTTTATAATATCCAGAAGTTCTTTGGTAAGATCGGGTATGCCGCTTACCATTTTGCAGGCGCCAACCTTGCTCAAAAGCGAATAGGAATCTTTAAAGTTCTGCATGCTCGGACCAACCAGAATAGGTTTGGCATGAGCGGCAGGTTCAAGTACGTTATGCCCGCCGTGGTTAATTAAAGAACCGCCCACAAATACCACATCGCCGACGGAATAAATGCGCCCCAGTTCACCGATGGTATCAATCAAAAGTACCGGGTACTGCGGACGTACGCCGTCAATTTTCAAAAGTTTGGAACGGAGCCCAACTTCATAACCAAAATACCCAACCAGGCGCACAATTTCGTTAGTGCGTTCCGGCTTACGCGGCGCAATAACAAGGCGCGCGTCGGGATAAGTTTCCTTAATGGTTTTAAAAGCCTCCAGCATGGCTTTTTCTTCGGTAGGGTGCGTGGAACCGGCCACAATAACGGGGTAAGCACCTTCAATTCCCAGTTCTTTTTTATAATTATCCAGATCCTCCTGCGTTACTTCCGCATAGGTCTGGTCAAACTTGGTATTGCCGGTAACGTAAATTTTGCTGGGGTCTGCGCCCAAATGGCGGATATAATCGGCGTCAATGCTGGACTGCATGCAGAAACGGCTTACAGTATTCAGCATATCATCCCAAATGCCGTACAAATAGCGGTAGGTTTTCACCGATTTTTCGGAAATACGGCCGTTAACCATCATTACCGGAATATTGCGTTCACGCAGCGCACGCAGAAGATTAGGCCACAGTTCTGTTTCTACCGGCATAAAAATGCGCGGGCGGATTCGTTTTACAACGGATTCCGACACAAAAGGCAAATCCAGCGGGAAATAAATAATGGCATCTGCTTCCGGAATAATCTGGCGCGCCATATCATAACCGCCAACCGTAACTGCCGAAACCAGAATCGGAATTTCCGGCATTGCCTTGCGGATTTCCTTTACCAGCGGGCTGGTTGCTACAATTTCACCAACGGACGCACCGTGAATCCAAATACAGCCCTTAAGCGCAACGGATTCAATTTCTTCATCGCGGATACCGCCAAGGCTCTGGCGCATCCTGCGTGTAAAGCCTTTTTCACATATCGAACGGTAGATGAAATACGGCATTACGAGGAAAAATGCGCCAATCATCAGTAAGTTATAAATTATATACATCGGCTACCCTCATTTCGTTTCCTTGCTGCGGTACTGGATTTGATAAAGATGGGCATACAGCCCGTTTTTGGCAATCAGTTCATCATGCGTACCTGCTTCCACAAGCGCGCCATGTTCAAGCACCAGAATCTTATCGGCATTTTTAATAGTCGAGAGGCGGTGCGCAATTACAAAGGACGTACGCCCTATCATCAAACGGTCAAGGGCATCCTGCACAACGCGTTCGCTTTCCGTATCAAGTGCTGATGTCGCTTCATCCAGAATTAAAATGCGCGGATTTTTAAGTATTGCCCGGGCAATAGAAATGCGCTGGCGCTGACCGCCGGAAATATTCACACCGCGGTCGCCGAGCATAGTTGCATAACCATGCGGCAGCTGGCTGATAAATTCATCGGCATTAGCCGCTTTGGCAGCGGCTTTTACCTCGTCAGGCGTTGCATCAAGCCGCCCGTACAAAATGTTATCATAAACGCTGCCGTTAAAAAGCATGGTTTCCTGCGGCACTATGCCAACCTGCCCGCGCAGGGAATCAAGCGTTACATCTTTAATGCTGTATCCGTCTATGCGGATGTCACCGCCGGTAACATCATAAAAACGGGGCAGCAGGCTGGCAATGGTAGATTTGCCTGCGCCGGAAGGTCCGACTATGGCAATTACCTCGCCGGGGTTAACGGTAAAGGACAAGCCGTCCAGCACTTCTTCCTTCGGATTGTAGGAGAATTTTACGTTATCAAACTCAACCTTGCCATTAACAGGCGGCAGAACTTTGGCATCGGGAATTTCCTTAATGGCTTCCGGCAAATCAAGTATGCCGAAAACACGGTCGCCGGCAGCAAGTGCTTTTTGAATACTTGCCGCTACTTTTATAAGGCGCTTGATAGGGTTTGCAATATTAACTGCGTAAACCAAAAACGCAACCAGCGCACCTGCCGTAATATCGCCGTCTATAACGCTGCGCCCGCCGTACCACATAACAACTGTTACGCCAACGGCAGCAACAAATTCAACCGTCGGTGTAAGCAGAGCGTTCAGCTTGATGTTTTTCATGTTGGCATAAAAGTTTTCTTTATTTTGGTTATCAAACCTGTCAATTTCGTAGTCTTCGCGCACAAACGATTTAATAACACGCGCCGAAGATACGGTTTCCTGCAAAACGGAAGTCAGTTCTGCCGTACACTCCTGAATTTCACCGCCGTTTTTACGGATTTTCTTGCCGAAATAATCCATGAGCCACAGAACAACCGGGAATGTACAGAAGGTAAACAGCGTCAGTTTCCAGTCCAGCCACAGCATAGCTACGATACTGCCGATAAGCACCAGCCCTTCCGTTACAAGCTCTACCGCTTTTTCTACCATTGCCGTCTGCAAAGCAGCAACGTCGTTGGTAACATAACTCATAATGGTACCGGTTTTATTTTTGTCATAAAAAGCCAGGCTCAACCGCTGTAATTTGCGGAAAATTTCACCGCGTATATCAATAACAACCTTCTGTCCTACCCAGCTCATCAAATAGCTTTGCCCATAAAAGAACAATCCGCGGATAATGAAGATTACTACTATACTGACAGCTATTACGTACAGCATAAAAGTATCTTTCTGCACCAGAACCTTATCTACCACATCTTTAATAATCCACGGCAGGTACAAATTGCAAGCCGATGCCATTACAGTGCACAAAATAGCCATCATCAGGCGGTGCATGTACGGGCGTATGTATTTTAAAAGCCTTAAATATAAATTCATTTTTTCTCCTTGGCTACGCGGAGCACAAGTTCCGCAACTCGGTTTACCGCACCGGGGGCGCCCAATCTTTCTCTTACGTACTCTAAATCCTGTTTCATCTGTGCATTGCGTTCAGGTTCCAAAAGATACAGTGCTTCCTGCGCCGTTTTTTCAGGCGTAAAGTCCTCCTGCAATAGCTCCGGCAAAATATGCCTGCCTGCCACAATGTTCGGCAACCCGATATCGGGTATGTTAATAACCCTGCGGGCAATAAATGCCGATATGGGAGAAGTTTTATACACGATAACGCAGCCCAGCCCGCACAGCGCAGCCTCAAGAGTTACCGTTCCGCTGGTGGCAAGCGCCAGGTCTGCAACGCTCATTACATCGTAAATATGCCCTTCCACAATTTTTACTTTCAGGCCGCTTTTTTCAATCATGCCCTCCAGCATTTCTTTCGGTATTGTGGAAGCTCTTGGCATGGCAAAATCAATATCGGGTTCTTTTTCAGAAATTAATTTTGCCGCGTCAAGAAGCGTCGGCAGCATTTTCTGTATTTCCATCAAGCGGCTGCCCGGCAGGAGCAAAATCAGCCTGCGGCCGCTTTGTTTGCCGGCAAAAGCCAGAGCCTCTTTCTTGTCAAGTTCCGGCTTTACTATATCTATCAGTGGATGGCCGACAAATTCCACATCGGCCCCTGCTTCTTTATAAACATCGTACTCGAACGGAAAAATAGAAGCTATTTTGGTAACCAGCTTTGCCACTTTCGGCGCACGCCCTTTGTTCCATGCCCACGCAGAAGGCGGTATATACGAAACAACGGGAATACCCTTGTCTTTTGCAAGTTTTGCAAGCTTCATGTTAAAGCCGGGGTAATCAACCGTAACCAGGCAGTCCGGCCTGCGTTCATCCATTACCTTGCCGAAATCACTGCGCAGCTTGAAAAGCGCCGGCAATTTCTTTACAACTTCTATAAAACCCATTACGCCATGTTCTTTTATATCAAACAAAACCTCTCCGCCGGCTTCACGCAGGCAGTCGCCGCCCATGCCGAACACTTCGCAGGAAGGGTCTATTTTTTTCAGTGCCTTTGTTACGGCAGCAGCGTGCACATCTCCGGAAGCCTCACCGGCAGAAATAAGTATCTTGGCCATAACGGTTCCTTTCTTCTATCTGTTTTACTTTATTGCATACCAATTCATTATATATTATAACACAAAAAGGCCGGACTTTAAGTCCAGCCTTGCGTTTTTCTCAATAATTTTTCAATTATTTTGCAACAATCGTAATACCATGTTCATCAGCAAGGGCAACTACCTTTTCACGCTCGGTTAAAAGCGTATGCCCTGCCTCAATAACCAAAGCCTTGCAGCCCGATTCAATCATGGACTGAATTGTTTTGGTGCCTACGCCCGGAACGTCAAAGCGGTCGTCCTGCGCAGGTTTTGCTGTTTTGGCAACAACGGCGTCCTTACCGAGTTTGCCGCCGCGCAAAATACAGGCATCAGTACCTTCTATTGCTTCCACGGCCATAACAGCCATGTTTTTTACAACAACCGTCTGCCCAATATCAAGCCTGCCAATTTCTTTTGCCATTTTGTAGCCAAAATCCATATCTGCCAGTTCTTCCGGCGTAGGCTGGCGTTTGGTCAGCACGCCCGGTCCGGGCATCAGCGGCTTAATCAGGTAAGTCTGGTCCATAACAAAAATTTCTTCGCTTTCCAGTTCTTTCACTATAGCGTTCATTATGGTATCGTCCTTACGGTCGGGCACGGAAGAAAGTATTTTTAAAGCGCGCATATCCGGAATGATAGCGCCTTTTTTATACAAAATTTCCTTTGTAACCTTGCCAATCATGGTTACGATTTTAACATTATTCTTTTTTAAAGTAGAAATAATCTTGCCAATTTTTCCGATATGAATATCGTAGTAAACATCGGCAACCTCCGGCAGTTCCGGGTCAATATCCGGCACAACGCCGATAGCAACTATACGGCAGCCGCGTTCTTTGGCAGATTTTGCAACATCAACAGGCAAATGCCCGATACCGGAAAGCAGCCCCAGGGTTTCAGTTTCCATCAAGCCACCACCTTAATTTTTCGGGGTTCTTAAAATACCGCGCTCTGCCGTACGCAGGAAACGCATTAAATGTTCAACCGGTTCGCAGCTGTCAAGCTCCTGTTCCATGGTTGCGATTGCTTCCTGCAAAGAAAGCCCGCTGCGGTACAGAATGCGGAAAGCCTTTTTAAGCTGGCTGCGCTCTGCCTGCGGAATACCGGCACGTGCCAGGCCAACGCTGTTCAGGCCGAATACATAAGCCGGCTGCCCGGATACAATCATAAACGGCGGCACGTCCTGATTTACATGTGCCTGCCCGCCAATCATGGCGCTGCGGCCGATTTTGCAGAACTGATGCACGGCAGCAAGACCGCCGATAACGGCACGGTCTTCAACCGTTACATGCCCTGCCAGAGTTGCCACATTAGACATAATAACATTGTTGCCTACAATGCAGTTATGTGCAACGTGGGTATAAGCCATCATTAAAAGGTTATTGCCGATAATTGTTTTGTTGCCTTCGCCGGTTGCACGGTTTACCGTGGTGCATTCACGGAAAATGCAGCCGTCACCGATAATGGTAGAACTGTGTTCACCGGCAAATTTCAGGTCCTGCGGCACTGCGCCGATGGAACAGCCGGGGAAGAAGGTGCAGTTTTTGCCTACCGTAGTATGTTCATGGATAACGGCATGCGGATAAAGTTTGCAGCCGTCGCCAATTACAACATCATCGCCGACAATGGCATAAGCGCCGATTTCCACGTTTTTGCCTATTACCGCGTTCGGATGCACAATCGCCGTCGGATGGATTTTATGTACAGGCATTATTACCGAATTCATCATATTCACTCCTCAAAATTAACCGCTCATTTTAATCTGCAAATTCTTATAAACGATTTGCAACTTACTATTATATATTCGCAAATCAAATCTTTTTTTCACTTTCCAAAATCAGCTTTTATAAGCGGTTAACTGCAAAATACGCTGTTTTTCTTTAATTCTTCAGCAAATACAACGTATTTTGTTAAATTATTTTTTAGCGTCCATAATCGCAAAGGTACATTCACATTCGCAGGCAACCTTGCCGTCAACCCTGCCCTTACATTCGCAAACGCCCATGTTGCCGCGGATTTTGGTAATAATCGCTTCGGTAATTACCTGGTCGCCGGGAATAATCTGTTTGCGGAAGCGCACATTGTCAATTTTGCCGAATACGGCAATTTTGCCGCGGTTTTCTTCAGGATAAAGCAGTGCTACGCCGCCAACCTGCGCCATGGCTTCAATCATTAAAACGCCGGGCATAATCGGGTCGCCGGGGAAGTGGCCAAGAAACTGCATTTCATTCATGGTAATATTCTTAATTCCCACTGCACGTTTCATTGGTTCCAGTTCAATAATGCGGTCAACCAAAAGCATGGGGTAACGGTGGGGAATAATTTTCTGAATTTCGCTTGCTTCTAATACGGTCATTTTTCTTCCTCCTTTAACTGATAGGCCCTGATTTGTTTTGCCAGCCCCGAATTAAACGCATGCCCTGACTTAACGGCAATAACATGCCCTTTCAGCGCGCCGAGCAAATACAAATCACCGACAACGTCAAGTATTTTATGGCGGATTAATTCGTCCTCAAAACGCATCGGCGTCAAAACCTTGTCTTCATCAAAAATAACTACGTTTTCAATGCTGCCGCCGAGGCCAAGCCCCATTGCCTGCAGCTGCTTGATTTCATGCATAAAGCCGACTGTACGGGCACGGGCAATTTCCTTTAAGAAGCTTTCCTCTGTCAGCTCAATATCAAAATACTGGGTTCCCAGCTTCGGATGCGGATTAATGGAAACAAAGGAAATACGGTATCCGTCATATGGCTGTATGGTAATATATTTATCGCCTTCGTAAACGGCAAAAGACTTCGGCACGGCGTAAACCCTGCGCACAGCCTCCTGCTTAACGCGCCCTGCCTGCAAAATCAAATCGCAGAACACTGCGGCGCTGCCGTCTGTTACCGGCGGCTCCGGTGAATTCATTTCAATGCGGCAGTTGTCAATCTGCATGGCAGCCAGTGCCGCCATTAAATGCTCAACCGTAAAAACTTCCGCGCCGTTGGCGCTTAAAGTTGTGGCCTTTAAAGTAGAAGTTACGTTTTCTGCCATAGCCGGTATCTCCGGGCGTTCCGGCAAATCCGTCCTGACAAAAACAATGCCTGTATTTACTTCTGCCGGGCAGAGCGTCATCAGCACTTCCTTGCCGGAGTGCAGCCCAACGCCCGTATAAGATACTTTTTGGGCCAAAGTCTGCTGATATTCCTGATTCGGCATACTTTTCCTCCTGTCTGCTGTTTATTTTTTACCGGCAAAACGCTGCCGTCCGTCTTTCCAACGGTCATGCACCCAGAACCACATCGGCGGGTTTTCTATTATTTCGTGTTCCAGCACCGTAATCAGTTCTTTGGTAACATCGTAAAAATCTTTTTCTTTATCTTTGGTGCGCGGCGTGTAGAGCGGCGGATAAATCTTGGCGCGCAAAGTTCCGTCCGGATTATTGTGCATAAAAATCGGCAGTATCGGCGAACCGTATAAACGCGACAAGGCTGCCGGGCCGTACGGAGTAATGCATTTTTTGCCGAAAAGCTCTATTTCCACGCCGTCATCGTTGGTGTCCTGGTCAAACAGCACGCCGAGCAAATGCTTTTCCTTCAGCATGCGGCTGATGGCCAAAAGCCCGCTTTTACCGCGGTTATAGGCCACCTTTTGCCCAACCATTTCACGGTATTCGTTTATAAAGCGGTCCATCTGGCTGTTATTCTGCTTGCGCGTGATGGAAAGCATCGGATAACCGTGCAGCGCCACCGTCGCGCCCAAAAGCTCCCAGTTGCCGAAATGCCCGGTGGCCATGATTACGCCCTTACCTGCTTTATAGGCTTTTTCAAGATATTCCAGCCCATCAACGGTTACGAGCTTGTCGATATTATCCGGCTTCAATAACGGAAACCGCATAACCTCAACAATCATCCTGCCGAAACGGTGCAGGCTGTCCTCGGCAATCTGCCTGGCGCGTGCTTCGTCAACACCAAGGCATTCCTGCACGTTGGCAGCAGCCATTTTAAGCCTCCATTCAGGCGTTGCCATAACCGCAACGCTTCCCAAAAAATGCGCCACGCCATTGCGTACAAATTTAGGCGATACGCACATCAGCCAGCTGAAAAATTTAACTATATAATAAGCAATCACTTACAACACGTCCTGCAAAATCTTATTTCTTTAACTCTGCCAAAGCCTTTTCAAGCTCTTTTACTTTTTTCAGCAAATCGCCAACCTTGCGCAGGCTTGCTTCCTGCTTCAGCCATTCTTTGTACGGCTGCGCCGGGAAACCGGCACAAACGGAATTATCGGGAATGTTATGGGTAATGCCCGTTCTGCCTGCAAAAGTACAGTTGTTACCAATAGTGATATGGCCTACGGTGCCTACCTGCCCTGCAAAAACGCAGTTATCACCGGCGGTTACGCTGCCGCTGATGCCGACATGCGCGACAACGAGGCAGTTTTTTCCCAATACATCATTATGGCCGAGATGTACAAGATTATCAATTTTGGTGCCGGTGCCTACAATTGTGCTTCCTGCAGTTCCCCTGTCGATACAGGAATTGCTGCCGATTTCAACCTCGTCCTCCAGCACAACATTGCCTGCCTGCAGAACAAAGCTGTGTTTGCCGGTCTTTTTATCGGTAATATAGCCGAAACCGTCGCCGCCGATAACAGCGCCCGACTGCAAAACAACCTTATTGCCCAGCACGCAGCCCTCGCGGATAGTTGAGCTTGGATAGAACAGGCAATTACTACCAACCTTTACGTTTCTGCCGACATATACATGCGGGTAAATAACGGTGCCGTCACCGATTTCAGCACCCTCATCAATGTAAGCAAAGGGCATAACGGCTACATCTTTGCCTATTTTCGCGCCGGGGGCAATATATGCTTTGTTGCTTACAACACGTTCTACTTCAGCCCTGTGGCGGAACAATTCCAAAAGTGCGGCAAAAGCGGCACGCGGATTTTCCACCCTGATTACCGGGCGGTTATCGGGAAGCGCAGGGTCATCAAACCCAAGCACCATAACGCCTGCCTTGCTTAAATGGCAATGCTCCACATGCGGCGGAACGGCAAAGGAAATATCGTTGGCACCTGCTTCAACAAGGCCGTTAACACCGGTAACTTTTAATTCAGGTGCGTCGTTTTCCAGTTTGCCATGCAAAAATTCTGCTAATTCACGGACAGTTTTTTCCATCATACAGCCTCCTGTATAACCAGCTTATTTAAAAAGCGGACGGCCGTGCCGCCCGCCAGGTTACAGATTTTTTATTTCATTTTGGCAATTACGTCTTCCGTAACATCAACGCCGCCCTGCGGCACTGCGTCTTTAATCAGTACTGCGCCAAGTCCCTTTTCTTTGGCAACTTCGTTTAATGCGGTATCAAGGCTGGCTTTTAATTTATTCTGCGCTTCAGAACGGATAACATTCATTCTGGAAGTATAATCTTCCAGCACTTTTTTGCGTTCGTCCCCGGTTTTGCCTTCCAGGGCAGTGTTCATTTCATCCTGCAGTGCTTTGCCTTTGGTTGTTACTTCTTCCTGAACGGTTTTTACAACCGCAGCCTTGCTTTCAACGGCGTGCATGTCAACAACGCCGAATTCCGCATTACGGCCGCTGCAGCCAAAAGACAACAAAGCTGTTGCAGCCAGTAAACCGGCAATAATTTGTTTTTTCATCTTTTATCCGCTCCTGTTATTTTGATTTCTTCAGTTCTTTTATTACCTCAGCGGTAATATCGTCTGCTTTTACATTTACTTTAACTTTATTAAAAACAATGGTATAACCGCGTTCCTTGGCAAGGCGCGTTACCCTGCTTTCAATATCATGGCTTATTTCCGAGGCAATTTTATCATTGCCTTCTTTAATCTTATCAAGCCTGCCGTCAATTACAGCCAGCACCTTGCTGAAAGCCTCCGGCCCCTGCTGCAAATCCTTATCTTCTTTGGCAATATCGTCCCGCAGCTTTCCGTGCAGCTCACTGCGCAGCCCGGCAGCATATTCCGCTATGCGCTGCTGCATGGCTTCACGCGCCGGCGCGGTTTTTCCGGCAATAATTTCATTGCGCCTGCGGTTTACTTCTTCCAGCTTATCCAGCATTTCGGTACGTGCGCTTTTCAGCTCCGCTTCCACCTGCTTGCGGTCCTCCGGCTTCATACGCACGGTCTCAAGGCGCAGCCGCAGGTTAAACAGCCTCAGCTGATAATCGTTTTCAATACTTTCGCGCTCAGACGCAAGAATTTCATCCGCCTCGTCAGCTGCTTTTTGCAGAACGGCTTTAAATTCATGCTGCTCTTCGGCCTGCTTCGCATAAAGCGAAGTACGGTAATCAGCTTCATAATAACTGCTTTTGCTGTTCTGTTTTATCTTCTGCAATAAAGCCAGCCCGCTTATTTGCTTATGGGCAATATCGGCCTGCTGGTCACGGTAAGCAAGCAGTTTGTCATATTCGGCCTGCCCCTGCTTCAGCGCTTCGTGGCGCGGATGCGCCTTAACAGCTTCTTCCAAGTTAATATAGGCTATCTTTTCGCCGGAACCGGGAATATTTCCGCAGGCACTAAGGCAAAAAACGGCTATGAATATCAGTAATAAAATTTGCAGCTGGCGCATAATACTATCTTCCTTTCATAGCCACACAGCAAACAGGACCCTGCCGGGTCCCGTAAAATTATTTTCCGCTTTGCAAGGTTTTTGCCACTTCGTCAGTAATATCGAGACCGCCATAAACTACGGTATTTTTTTCAACTACAACTGCCAGGCCTTTTTTATCGGCAACTTTTTTAATGGCTGCTTCAATTTTCTGGAACACAGGTTCCATCAGCTCTTTTTCCTTGTTGGCGATTACTTCCTGCAGCTGCTGGTAATAACGCTGCTTTTCGGTATCGTTCATATCCTTGCTTTTTTCATCAAAATTTTTCTGCTGGGCAGCAACCTCTTGTTTCATGGCATCCTGCACACCGGCAATATCCGGGGACTGTGCCAGAAGCATCTGGTAATTAACCACGCCGATTGCGGATTCAGAAGCCGCCGCCGAAGCGATGCTTGTGAAAGCACCCTGCTGCAATGTTACTGCAAAGCAGCTGAGAACAAAGATTGCGGCAACAAATAAGGAAATCATTTTTACGTTTTTAGGATTGCGTAATTGCTGCATCATAATAAATATCCCTGCTTTCAAATTTAATTATATTTTTAATTATATCAGCCCTGCGTTTATCTTTCAACTAATGCCTATAAATTTCCCACAATGCGGAAATAGGGCTTGTCGTTGGAATAAACGTATTCGGCGCTCAAAAATTCGTGAATTCTGTAACGGACAGCTATTTCCGTAGTATCCGTACCGGAAAAATATTCCGTGCGCAGCCGCCACTTATTGGTAAAATCGTACTCGCCGCGGTAAACATTCTGCCCGTCCGGCCCGCGCCGCATGTAACTCAGCGTTGCCTTGTCCCAATGGCGCGCATAGCCTGCGGAAAAATCCCAGTCCACTTCGTCAAGCGTAACGCCTGCTTCGCCAAAAATTTCATCCTGCTCGGAAATGAACTTGCCGATATGCGCACGCCCGGAAATATTGTCGTCATTACGGCCGATATCGCCGTAGCCTTCAAACCAGATTTTGTATTTGTCCGAGCCCATGCCGATTTCCACACCCAGCGTACTGGCAGGCACAAGTTTTACCGAAGGCTCCAGATTATGCCTCTGCACGGATTTTTCGTTCTTCAAATCCGTTAACAGCAAATTTTCAAGCTCCATCTGGTGCTTTTTCACAAAATCAACAGGCAGTCCGCGCAGCGCTTCGGCCTCCTGGGCATAACGCTGTTTTAAATCAAGCAGCAGCAAATTGGGTATTGACTGCGATTCCATGGAATAATTTATGTCCTGCACCAGCTGGCCGACAGGATAAATTACCACCTGCACAACGGTACGGCTGTCTTCACGCACCACATCAACGGCAGCTTTAAATTCCGGCAGTTCTTTTTCAACTTCGCTGCGCACCATACGGCGCAGAATGCCGCCTGCCCAGTCCGAAGCATCAACGGACGAACCCATTAATATGCTTTCAATTCTGCTTTTAAGCTGCGGCAGGCGCTGCTGCAGCCACTCGGCCGTTCCCGGCTCAACGCCGGAAAACTGCAAATCCACAAAAACATCATCCACGGCCGCACTCCACGGCGCAACCTGAATGTTAATGCTTGTTACGGCACCGGCATTAACGGAAACGCTCTGCATCTGATAGCCGGTTAACACCCTGTCGCCTACTTCCGCCAGCAGGCGTTCATAATCGCCGCGCGCGGCATTAATACTAACGCTGTCCTTATCGACAAAAAGCTGTTCGGCCACAACCTGCATGCTTTTACCCATTCTGTCAAGCAGTACCCGGCTTGTAGCCCCATTATCGGTAATCTGCACATCAACGCGTTCTACCGGCTCGGCAAAGACAGGCAGTGCAGCCATACACAGGCAGCACACCAAAAGCTTTATTAACCACATAACTTGTTAATCAGAACTGGCCGCCGAAGCTGAAGTGGAACCTGCCGCCGTCATCGCCCCAGCCATAGTCAAGCTTAACCGGTCCCAGCGGGGAGTTAATGCGCATGCCGACACCAACGCTGTTTTTAATAAGGCCAAGGTCAAAATCGTCTTCAAAACGTTTATCCCAGGCATAGCCGTTATCGGTAAAGAGTACGCCCTGTACTTTTTTGATAATCGGGAAGCGGTATTCGAGCGTAGCCTTTAACATACTGTTGCCGCGGAACTGGTCATCTTCGTAACCGCGCAGGCCGTCATTGCCGCCCATCGAGAAGCGCTGGCTCAAAGGCATATCGCCGTCAGCCCAGCCTGCCCCAAGGTTCAGTGCCCAGACATTTTCGCCGCCGGCACGGTAGTAATAACGCCAGTCGCCGGTGAATTTGGTGAAGTCAAAATCGCCGCCAAGGCCGGCCCATTCTACGCTGTAGCCGATACGTTTGCCTTCATGCGGGTCATAAATGTTATCGCGCGAATCGAATACACGGCCAACTGTAATACTGCGTGTCAGGCCGAAGTTTTCTTCACGGCGTTTTTTATAGTCTTCAGGGTAATAATCTTTCCAGTGATGAGTCCTGTCTTCAAACCAAGGTTCATAATACTGGTCACGGTCATGTTCGTAACCGTCTGCCGTTCCTTCATAAATATCGTCGCGATTTTTCAGCGTTACATAGTTGCTGATGAATTCATTATCAGTTCTGCGGCTGAAAGTTAATTCCTGGCCGCGGCGCTTTTTATCATAACGCGCGATTTCGTTAACATCGATATCATAGTCTGCATATTCATTGGTAACATCATACAATACAATGCTGGCCTTGGTTTCCTTGTCGTCAATCCACGGTTTTACATAGGTAAATTCATAGTTCTTGTTATCTACGCCGCCGAACTCCCAGCGTACATTAACACTGTCGCCGGTGCCGCGGAAATTTCTGTCGCCGACGGAAACCATGCCGATAAAGCCGTCAGCGTTGCTGTAGCCTGCGCCGATACCGAAAGTACCGGTGTTCATTTCCACAACGGTAATTTCAATTTCCACGGCATTAGGTTCCTGACCCGGGTTAAGTTTAATATTTACGTCTTCAAAATAACCGAGGTTATAAATGCGCTGCATGCTGCGGCGGGCATCCTTGGCGTTAAACGGCTCGCCTTTTTTCAGCTTCATTTCACGGGTAATAACATAATCTTTGGTTTTTACGTTGCCCTTAACCTTAAAGTCTTCGACAATGCCTTCGTTTACCAGTAAAAGCAAAGTACCGTCCGGCAGCATGCGGATATCAGCCACGCGCGCCAGAATATAGCCCTGCTTGTTATATTCTGCTTCAAGGCGCTGCACTTTGACATTAACGTCTTTAATATTAATTATCTGGTCTTTCGGCAAATCAAGAATTTTTTCAATTTCGGAAGTGGAAATTTTGGTATTGCCTTCTACTTCCAGTTTTTTATAAACAGGATTTTCCAGTACATGATAGGTAAGCTGCACGCCTTCCGGAACTTTGGTAAATTCCGGCTGCAAATCATAATACCAGCCCAAACCGTAAATTGCATGCAGATCTTTGGCAAGGCCTTCCTGAGTTAACTGCATCCCCGGCTTCGTGGTAACAACTGCTTCGATATCTTCGGCTTTGGTAATTTTGTTACCTTTTACGGAAATCTTCGTTACCAGCTGACCGATATACGGCGCTGCCGGTTCACTGGCACGTCTCTGCTGGGCAACTGGCATATTCAAAACAGGTTCCTGCGCCATGGCATTGGTCTGTGCGTTTTGCTGCATTGCCTCCTGTGCCGTACGCTGCTGCTCCTGCTCGGCCTGCCATTTCTGGCGTTCTTCTATCGTCATCGGGCGCAGGCTGCCGTCTGCTTCTCTAATCATCGGCTCTTTAACTTCAGCGGGCTGGCTCTCTCCCTCGGTAATCTGCCCATCAGCTTCATCACTTACAGCAGTTTCACCGGTTACTGCCCGGGCACCGCTTTCATAAGGCTCGGAAGCTGCGCCCTGCTGTGCATTTTCGGCCGCAGAAGTTTCACTGCCCTTTGCGGCATCTTCTTTTTCGATGCCGCTGCCGCCTTCACGTACAACGCCTTTGCCGGGAACGATTTCTACAATCCTGCCGCCGGATTTTTTGGTACCGTCGCTTTTATAATTCGGGTCAGAAATATCTTCCGAAGGATTGTTATGCATATAATAAGTATATTTGCCGTCCTTACCCTTTTTAGGGAAAGATTTGCCTGATTCTTCCTGCGCTTTTCTTGCCTGTTCCAGCGCTTTCTGGCTGACAATCTGCTCCTTGCCGCCAATGGTCATAGTCTGATTGGCAACTACATCCGCTGCGGACTGATTCTGTTCGGCAGCCCACACAGGCGCAGCCATCAGCATGGCTGCCAGACTCAAGGACAACTGTGCATATTTTCTCTTGTTCATTCAAATCCTCCCTAACTAATCAGCATCCTGCAGAACCTGCCTGCCTGTTCTGACAAGCTGCTGCATATCTGTTTCAGCTAAATAATTTTTATAATTTGTATTGTTTTTTATATTTGACTCAGCAGGTTCCGCTGCCTTAACTGCATCCTCCTGCCGGGTTTTATCTGCCTTGCCTGTCTGCTGCATCTGCGGTTCAGCCTGCTGCACAACAGCGCTCTGCACAACCTGAGGTTTTTCCTCTCCGTCATGCGTAATGCCTGCATACCACCAGCCGCCGTAGCCCGCCAGTACCAAAAGCACTGCCAAAGCCGCTGCCAGCTTCTGCCTGTTCCATACACTGGCAAAGCCGCGTTTTTCACGCAGATAGCGGATGGAAGCTTCTGCCAGCATCAAATCAAGCTCCCCGCGCAGGCCGTTGTTTTTGCGGAAGCTGCGCTGGGCATTGTCCAGACTGCATTTTACATCATCTATATTTTCGTAAATATCTTTTGCCACCGCTAAAACTCCTTTCTGCACAGACTGATAAATATATAATCTGTTTTTTCAGGATATTTTATCATGGCAAAATTTATTATATTTTCCCATATTCCGCCGTTAAAATCAATAATAAAGCAAAAAAAGCACAAAAACACCTGTTTTCTCCGATTAGCTTCTTTTTAAATCGGCAATAAAATGCGACAGCATACCGCGGATGCGTTTTACACCCTGCTTTTGCAGGCGGTAAATATGCCCAAGGCTTACATGGATGCTGTCTGCCATATCGGCTGCGCTGCGGTCTTCAAGGTAAATGCCTGTCAGCACCTGCTGTTCCTTGGCAGGCAGGCGCTGCAAAGCCTGTGCCAACCTGTCGGTAATCATATTCAGCTCTGCTTCTTCAAACGGCGTCCTGCCGGAAGCAGCCAGCACATCAGCCCAGGCTATGCCGGCAGCATTGGTATCGTCCAGCGAAAAACTTCTCGCGCCGTCCTCCACATGCAGAAAATCAAGCATTCTGCCGCGGATGCGGTGCACGGCAAATACGCTGAAGGCAATGCCGCGTTTATAATCATAACGCTCCGCAGCCTCCAAAAGCCCAAGCATGCCCTCCTGAACAAGCTCCATCAACTGCTGTTCTGGCAGCTTAAACCCAGCCGCCGTTTTAAATACCAGCGGCTGGTAAGACGTCATCAATTTATTATACGCCTCTTGGTCACCTCCGGCATAGCGCTGCCAAAGCTCCGTTTCTTCTTCACGGGAAAGCAGCGGAGTTTTCTGCAGCTCTGCCAGATACTCTTTCAGCATGGACATACCTTCCTTAAATTTTACTTAAAATTTCTTAAAATTTACTTAAAAAGTAACTTTATATTCAACGCCATACCAGTCTTCGGTGGTATCGTAATCTTTGTTTCGTTCATAGTTAATGCTCATATGGCGCGAAATATCATACTGGGCAAAAATGCTTTCATGCTCGCTGTCGGAACTTACCGTATAGCCGACAAGCAGATTATCCGTCAGATACTTGCTTACCAGAATATTATACTGGTCTTTTTCATCCTCGGTAAGCTCGCCTTCTTCACGTCCAAGGCTGTGCCCCGTGCGCAGGCGTCCGGAATAAATCATAAATTCATTAAGCCCAAGCGTTTCCTTAAAGATTTCTTCCACGTCGCCCAGCACCGTCATTTCCAGGCCCACCGTCATCAGGTTCTGGAAGTCATCCTGCGTTACGCCCTGATTTGTGCCGGTTACTTCGCGCTGCAAAGTCAGCATTTTTATAATCTGGTCTTTGGTCAGCGCCGGGTCACTGCGCAGAATCATTTCCATCTGCTCAAGCGGCCCCGTAACACGCAGGAAAATATCATAGCGCCTGAAGCGCGTAGTAGCATCAAGGTTTACCGTCGGCAACACATCGCCGGGCACCGGCCATGCCACCGAAGCATTGTGAATTTCAAACGGCGTGCGCAGATAGGTTATGGTTCCCTTATCCACCTTAATGTTGCCGTCTATATTAGTATACACTGTACTGCCGGTAACATGCAATCCTCCGGAAAGCCACAAATCGTACAAATATTTGTTGTAAAGGTGAATATCCGGCCCAAGTGTTACCTTAACATCCAGCCCGTAGTTGCTGCTGCCTTCGGAAAGCTCCGGTATCGTAGGCATATTGACAAGCACATCATCCAGACGGATATCTGCCTGAATATGCGGGCGGTAGCCAATGCCGCCGCGGCGGATGCCTTCTTCCGTATCGGTGCGGATAAAATAGCGCTGCGGAATAATACCCGCCGTACCGTTAATACGCCCGGAGAAAATTTCCGAAGCGATTTCCGCATCTTTAAAGACAGCGTTGATGATATAGGTTTTATCCTCCTGCGCGCGCAGGGCGTAGTTGCCGGAAGCAGTTACCGTGCCTTTGCCCATCTGCACCGAAAATTCATTCAGCTGAATGTCGTTGCCGGTAAAGTCAACGTCAAGATTAATATTGTCAAATACCGTGTAAGCATCCTTCAGTTTCATCGAACCGCCGTGAAGAGTTACTTCGCCGTAAACAAGCGGTTCTTCCAGCGTACCGGCCAGAGTTATCTGCCCAAGGGTTTCGCCAACGCCCCACTCAACCATCGGGGTTAAAAGGTGCAGCAGCCCAAGGCGCGCATTATCAAGGTTAACCTTAATATTCATGGACGCTGCCGGATTACGGCGCTGCTCTTTGCTGCGCAGCAAATCAAGCGGTATATCGCCGCTGGCACTTAATTTATAAATATCTTTGTTCAGCTGAGCGTTTTCCAGGCGCAGCGTATCGTTGGCAAGGCTCAGTTTTGCCGTCAGGGCGTCAAAGCCTATGCCTTCAACATCGCCGTCAACAAGGTCTATGTCCGCATTACCCTGCGGATTTTCCAAACTGCCGTTCAAAGCAAGCGACATATCAACTTTGCCGTTTAATTTTACCGGTGCATCCATCAAAGCCGTAATTATAGCCGGGTTCGCATGCTGCGCCGAAGCGCTGATATTCAGTTCATGCGTATGCAGGTTTACCCAGCCTCCGGCATTTACGGAGCCCGGAGCTTCCGCCGCTGCCGCACTGCCGTTTACTTCCGGCGTGCTTTCAGTAAGTTTCAGCTCGTCAAAACTTAAAATACCGTTTTGCAGGCGTCCTTTAAAACGCATGGAATCATAGCTCAAATCTTTAACTTTTATCTCGTAAACGCGCATGTCGGCAAAAATACCGCTGCCCCTGCCGCGCGGGTTAATCTTCAGGTGGCCGTCTGCCAGCCCGTCAATATCAAGTTCCACGCGTGCCATTTTTAAAATGGAGCGCAAATTGCCATAAATAAAATCGACATTGCCTGTTAATGTGCGTTCAACGGCATCCAGAGAAAGTTCGGCAGCAAACCTGCCGTCAGGCGACTGTTCAAACGACGCCTCCACGCGGTTATTATGCCTGCCATCCGCGGTAAGCGTACCAAGAATGTTTTTAAGTTCTTCGCCGTTAATAAAGACCGCATCACTGCTGATGCTGCCGTTAAATTCCGGATGCGTAAGCGTGCCGGCAAGGCTGCCCTGGGCGTTAACAAAGCCGTCAAGCGCCACGGTATCATCGCTGATGGGCAAAGCACCCAAATCCATATCGGTTATATCAAGGGTAAAATTAAGGTTCTGTGCCGCATCCATAGTGCCGCTCAGCGAAGCCTCCGTGGAAAGCGCCTTAATATAGCCTTCGGTAAGGCGCAGGCTGCCGTCAGGCGCATAATAATAGCGTCCGCTGATTTTATCTATCAAAAAGCCTTCGGCGCTGCCGTCAGTCAAAAGCAGGCTGCCCTCAATTTCCGGTGAAGATATTGGCCCCATAACACTTACTTCGTTATCAATATTGCCTGTAAGTTTAACACCAAGCGCTGCAGCTGCCACCAATGGCTCAGCGCGGATACCTTTGGTACTTACGGTTACGCTTACCACAGGTTCTGCGCCGCCGATATCCACCATGCCGTTAATAAGGTTATACCCCTGTTCCATGGCAACGCGGTAATCGGTTAAATGCAGCACACTGCCGGACATATCAATTTTACCGTGTGCTTCGGGGAATACCAGCCCTGCAATATGCACGTTTTTAACCTGCGTATTGGCGTAAAAATTAATGCCGTTCAAATCGCCGCCAAACTTAAATCCGGCGGTTGCCGTGCCGCTGCCGTTTTGCCCAACGGCCGTAAAGAAGCTGTCCAGCGGGAAATTAACCATTTTGCCGCTGCCGCTGAACGAACCGTCAAACATAACCCTGCCTGTCAGGTTAAGCGCGCCTCCGTCGCCCGCAAAAGCCGCAAACTTTTCAATTTCGCAGCTTTCACTGCCAACCAGCGCTTCAAAATCGACATCGCTCATCTGCAAATCACGCCAGCCAAGGCGCTCCATATTACCGGCAACGGTCAGATTTGTTTCACCTTTTACACCGGTCTGCCCGTGAATGGCAAGCAAACCGTCCAAATCAACAGTATCTTCTTTAAACCCTTCCAAAGCAAAATCCGTAATGCCGGAAGCATTTAAAACGGCAAAAACTTCGCCGTCTCTAATATTGTATTCGCCGTCAAGGCGCAGATGGCCCTGAGCCACGTCCACACCGGCTTCATCAAGCATTATGCGGCTGTCCACAATGGTAAAGGGCAAATTCAGATTGGTAAATTCTTCGCCCTGCAAAGCAAGTTTTGCCGCTTTTATTTCACCCTTGCCCTGAATTCTTTCAATGTCGTTAAAATCTACATCGCAGTTTATCTGCGCCGTATTTCCGTCAACGGTAAGCGCTAAATCTTCAAGCTTTACCTCACGCCCGTCAGCCTCAATGCTGCCTGCCAATTCAACAGGCAGCGGTTCGCCGCCAGACAGTACTTCCGCCGCAAGCTGAATGCTGCCCTTGCCGCTTAAGCTTGTATTTTCGCCGTCATTTTCCCAGATGAGGTTCAAGCCGTCAACTTCACCGGCAAGTTTCTGCACAGGTGCGTAAGCGGCAGCAAAACCACCAAAGTCCGTTAAAGTAAATTTTTCCGTTTTTAAAGCCAGCCGCCCATGGGCATTGCTGTCTACCACACCGGCAATTTTTAATTCTTCGCCGCCGTAAGCCACAGTGCCGTCAACGGCAAAATTCGGGTTGCCGCTGCCGTCAAGAGAAGCGTTAACGCCAAAATTCCAGCTTCCGTACGGCGTTTCTACCGATACGGTACCGTCTTCAATAGCAAGGTAGCCATAAAAAGGCGTTTCTGAAGAATCGGAAGGCTTTAAAAAGTTACGCAGGTTCCACTCATCCCTGGCGTTCATTTTTAAATACAGCTGCGGACGCACCAGTTCTATATCCGACAGCGCGCGTGCAGGCGCAGCAAGAGCCTGCAAAGGCGAAACGGAAAATCTCGCCTCAGGCACCTGTGCAATGCGCTCTCCGTCCGTGCCGCTTACCTGTAAACCGTAAGCAGTAAATTGCAGGCGGCCGTTCCAGTCAAAACGCTCTACCGTAACGGTACCGTTTATATAATTTTGCGACATGGTTTTAACAAGCTCCGGCACCTGCGCCAGATACTGCGGTGCAATAAATTTAACTGCCGCCGCATAAAGCGCTGCCGTCACTGCCAAAACCAGCAGGAATATTTTCCAAAATCTGTTCATATCTGCCTCCGCAGAAAAAATTATAATTTGACAGTTTATGTATTCTACGTTAAAAATAATCTTCCTGCTGTTTCAAAACAGAAAAAGCATTACACCTTAAATTTTACAAGATGTAATGCTTTTCAATATAAATTAGTTTAATTTTATTCTGCTGTCTGTTCAGCAGCTGCCGTATTTCCGTTTTCAGCAGCGGTGCTTGTGCTTGCAGCATTTTCAGCGGCAGGCTGTTCAGCGTCAGCAGTATTTGCCGGTGCCTGTGCACTGCCATCAGCGGCGTTTTCAGTTTGAGCTGCCGTATCACTACCTGCACCCTGTGCATCGGCGGCTTGTGCAGCAGTATCTTCAACCGGTTCGGGGAAGGTTCTCGGTTCCGGTACAGGAACACCTACGCCCATGGAAGTATTGAGGGCTGCTTTAGAAGTATTGTAGTTATAGAGAGCCTGGTAATAGTTGGTTTTAGCCTGCGTCAGGGCTTCCTGCGCGTCCATAACGTCGATATTGGTACCAACGCCCGCCTGATAACGTACAACTGCAATATGGTAATCTTCTTCCGCACTTGCTACGGCAACCTGAGCTGTGGTAATGCGTTTTTCAGCTTCACGCATGCTTAAATAATCGGTGCGTACTTCAAGTTCAACATTGTCTTTTATCTGGCGCTGGGATTCCTTGGCCTGTACAAGTGCTTCCTGTGCCGCATGAATTTTCGACCACGTTACACCGCTGTCAAAAATGTTCATACTCGCAGTTACACCTACCTGCCATTCTTCGTTATCATCGCCAGGCCAACTCTCACTTGCCCATGAGTTGCTAGCGCTAGCATAAACCTTGGGCATATGCCCGCTGCGTGCAACAACCAGTGCTGCTTCCGCTGCGTCAACGCCGTATTCAGCCTGTTTCAGTTCAGGGCGGTGCTGCTCGCTGTAAGCCAGGCAGTAAGCCATATCATTATCGTAAGGCACATACTGTAGGCTGTCTTTTAATTTCAGCGTGGTATTCAGCGGTGTGCCGATGATGTTATTTAAAGTTGCTTCAGCAACATCATATTCGTTGGAAGCGGTAATATAATCCTGCTTTGCATTGGCAAGCTCAACTTCACTGCGCAGTACGTCTGCACGCGCTACAATGCCTACATTATACTGGGCAATAACATTATCCAGATGTGCCTGCAAACGGTCAACCGATTCCTGGCGCAGAGCTTTCATATTGGTTGCGTTAAGCATATTAAAATAACCGGTAGTTGCGGTTTCCTTCATTTCATTATAAGCCTGTTCTTCAGCGGAAAGCATGCTGCGGTAATTAGCCTTGGCCTGGCCAATCTGCCCCTGCAGTTCGCCGCCCGTAAAAATAGGCAGGCTGGCAGTAACGGAATTACTGTGACTGTTGCCTATGCTCTTGTCGTAACGAGGTATCTGTCGGCCCATATTATCAGTAATTACATAACGCCTGTTATCAGCATAACCGCCGCGGCCGGAATCATGATTCAAACTAATGCTGATGCCGCGCGCACTTTTAGCCGCACTGTAATCAGCCTTGGCTTCCTTGCGCTGCGATTCAGCAATTTTTACACTCGGATTGGTAAGCAGCGCCCTCTGGATGGTTTCTTCCAAATCCAGTTCCAAAGTAGCGGCAAAGACGGACTGGGAGCACAGCACGCTTAATGCAGCCGTCAGTGCCAGCACGTTTTTTGCTTTTTTATAACTGAACATTTCATTTACCTCCAATCATTGACTGATTAGTCAGTGCTTAAATTTTATATTTTTTAACCCTAAAAGTCAACTGTTTTTTCAAAAGTTAACAAACTTTTAAAAATAGGTGCGCATACCAACATAGGTGTTGCTTTTGCTGCCGTGGCGCAAATCGGTCTGCTCGCCCAAAAGCGAGAAATTATCGTTAATTTTAAGCTCGCCGCCAAGTTTTACTTTGGTATCGTCAAAATCATATACCTGCGTATAAAGGCGGAAACGGTCGGCTATATTGTAGCCAAGCCCCACGCCGAACTCGCCCTGCATGCTGCCCATGCTTACATCGGCGGCGTCAAACTGCTTGCCAAACTGTAAATCCAGCTTGTTGCTGTCGCCAAGGTCATAGCCGCCCAGGTAAAAAAAAGTGTCATCCTGCGGGCGGAAGGTTACGCCCAGATTGCTGCGCCAGTCGCCGCCTTCCGTACTGTGAGTAACGTCAGCGCTTATTTCTGCCGTTTCCAGAACGCCCAGCATGCGGTTGGCTTTTTCGCTTGCCTCGCGTGCATTATGCAAAGTGGCTTTTAAATCATCTTCGGTCTGCGGGTCGCTGGCAACTTTTTCCAAAAGTTTGCTGGCTTCTTCAATTCTGGCACTTGTTTTGGCCATGTTCTCTACAATTACGGCAAAATTCTGCCCGGTATGCCCGGCATTAACCTCGCCGATAATATTCTGCATACTGTCGGCCGTTGCGTTCATGCGCGCCGACATTTCGCTCAGCTGCTTAACCATGCTGTTAATCTGCTGCTGGTTGTCAACCGCCACATCAGCCATCACTTTGGTAAAAGTATTCATGTTGGCGCTGATGTCTTTCATATTGATGAAACCCTCACGCAGCGACTGCTGCACTTCCGGGTCGCCAAAAACATTGTCAAGAGCATCGGCAATGTTTTCCAGTTTTTCAAGCGCATCGCCGGACGCGCTCATAAAGGTGTCAAACCCGCCTCCGGGAACGCCTTTAACCCTGTCGCCGTCCTCCAGAAAAGCGCTTACCGCACGCGGCGGCGGCTGAATATCGACAAATTTTTCTCCTAAAATGCCGTCGGAATTAATGGAAAACGTCGATTCCTGCGGAATGCGCACATTGTCGTTAATTTCGGCGGTAACTTCAATGCCGTCCTCGTTAACGGCAAGGCCTTTAACGGTGCCTACCTGCACACCGGCATAGCGCACCATGTTGCCTTCCATAAGCCCGGCAACCTGCGGGTAATCTATTGTAATGTCGTATTTGTCACTGCCAAAGCTGAATGTTCCCAGAAAGGTTATCATCGCTGCCAAAATTGCGGCTCCGCCCAGGGTTATTGCGCCTACTTTAACTTCGCTGGAACTCATTTTATCACCTGCTCTTTAATCTCGCGCCCTTCTATAAAGGCCTTTACAATCGGGTTGGTGCTGTTTTTCATTTCTTCCGCCGTGCCTATGGCAACGATATGCCCTTCATAAAGCATTGCCACGCGGTCCGCCGCGTAAAACGCCGACTGCATGTCATGCGTTACCAGCACCGAGGTTACATGCAGCTGCTCCTGCGTCTTTTTTATAAGCCGGCTGATATTGCGGCTCATAATCGGGTCAAGCCCGGCCGTCGGTTCGTCGTACAAAACTATTTCCGGGTTTACGGCAATAGCGCGGGCAAGCCCAACACGCTTTTTCATGCCGCCGCTAAGTTCCGCCGGGTACAAATCCTGCGTGCCGGGCAGGCCAACCAATTCAAGCATCTGCGTTACAATGCCCTGTATTTCTTCATCGCTTTTATCAGTATGCTGGCGCAGCCCGAAAGCGACGTTTTCACCCACCGTTAAAAAGTCGAACAGTGCCGAATACTGAAACACCATGCCCATTTTCATGCGCAGGCGGTTCCAGCCGTCCTCATCAAGCCCGCTTACATCTTCGCCCTGAATAAAAATCTGCCCTCCGTTCGGCTCCAGAAGCCCTATCATCGAGCGCAGCACCGTACTTTTGCCGGTGCCGGAAGGGCCAAGCACCGCCAGCGTTTCGCCCTTATAAACATCAAGGTCAATATTGTCCAGCACCGTATGCGTGCCGAAGGTGATATTCAATTGGCGCAAACTGATAACCGCTTCTGCCATTTAATTTACCTCATACATACAGCACTGCCGATAAAAAGTAGTTGGCAATAAAAATTAAAATTATCGAAAGCACTACGGATTCCGTCGTGGCAAGGCCTACGCCTTCGGCACCCTGTTTTGCGCCCAGCCCCTTATGGCTTGCCACAATGGCGATAATGCCGCCGAAAACCATGCTTTTAAGCATGCCGCCGGTAACATCAAAAATATCGGCAAATACTTTAATGGAATTAACATATGTAAAATTACTGATGCCCGCGTAATAATGGGCAACCACCCAGCCGCCGATATTGCCGATGCCGTTGGCAAAAACAATAAGCACAGGCATCATCAGCACTGCCGCCAGAAAACGCGGCACTATAAGGTATGTTATCGGGTTGGTAGCCATTACTTTTAAAGCGTCAATCTGTTCGGTTACCTTCATGGTGCCAAGCTCCGCCGCTATGGCTGCGCCTATGCGTCCTGCAACAACCACGCCGGTAAGCACGGGCACAAGCTCGCGCCCAAGCGCGATTGCCACTATGCCGCCAACGGAAGACGCAGCGCCGAAACGCACAAATTCCGTTGCCGTCTGCAGGGCAAAAACCATGCCGGTAAAAAGTATCGTCATCAGCACAATGGGCAAAGAATCGGCACCGAGCCTTGACATCTGCCGTATGGTTTCCCTGGCATCTGCATTTTTCAGCCGCGCAGCCGTATCCAGAAACAGCTGCATTATGCGCCCTGTATCGTGGCACGACCTGATGACAAAACCGCCCACGGCCGCACATATTTTTTTCAGCATCGGCCTCTTCCTTTCCCAAAAAATTTAAGTTATTTTTATATAATTCAAGATAAAGCAAAAATTCCCTGCTTATTTTAAACCGGGCTTTTTAACGTTTTTGTAAATTTTTCAGCCGGTAACTTCAACCATAATGTCTGCCGTGCCGTCCACGATAAAATTCATGGTTGTTTTCTGCTTGGCAGGCGTGCCCGCAAGAGCCGCCGCAAAGCCGGTATCCTGCTGCTGCGCCGCCATATCCGGGTCCGGCAGGGCCGCTATATCCACAATAATTTCGTTATTCTGGTCCGCATTGTTAATATCGGCAATAAAATCTTTTAAAGTGCGGCGCTGCGGCTTTTTAGCTGCCGGTATGCCTTCTTCCTGCTGGCGTTTCATCAGTTCCTGCATCCACGCCAGGCTGCTGCCCCCACGCACATTCAGCGCCATTTTGCCCGGGCGCTGCTGTTTGGGCACGGTAAATTTAACCGTTCTTGTAAATTTTTCCGCACGGTAAGGCTGCAGTTCCACATCAATGGCCAGTTCTTCACCTGCGCGCACATTAAGCTTCTGCGGCCGCGCGGAAATTATTTCCGCAACTTCCGGCTCGGTGCCGAGCACCACATTTGCCTCTATGTTATAAACATCAATTTTTTCAAACTTATTCTGCGCCAAAAGCGTTGCCGCCTGCACCAGTTCCTGGCTTATCATTTTTAAAATGCCGGCATCCGCATAATACATGTTTTCGCGCTGAATTTTAATTTGTTCACCGCCGGCGCTGCGCCCGTCAATACGGAAGTTAAAACGTGCCGTGCCGCCGCCTTCCCTGTCTGCAACGCGCGTAACTGTGTTATATGTCACAGCGTCAACCATCGAAGGCAAAAGCGCGTCGTCGTCAATAAGCTCCGTGCGCGCACTGCCGTTAACGCCGCGCGAAGAATCGGTAACGGAAACATACATGGGTATTACCTTCGGCGGAGCGCCTATTTGGGCCGCAATACCCGCGCCGCGGTCCTGCGTTACAGTACCTATGGTTGCCCCGAGGTTGCCGACTTTATAAGCGCTTTGCAGATTAGGCAGCGAAGCCAGAATCCAGGCCCGCTCCAGAAAATAATTGCTGTCGCCGCGCTGCATAAAGGGATGCCCGAAAGCAAGCAGGCTGCCGTCATCGCCAACCCAGGTTACAGTGCCCAGTGCGCCAAGGCGGATATCGCCGCGGATTAGGGAAACGCCGATAGCGCTGCCCGGTTCGATGGGCTTATCGGAATTAAAACCGCCGCTGCCGCCGGCTCCGGTAGCCTCCAGCCCCAAAGGCGCAAGTTTGCTGTTTAAATAATCAAGCCCTTTGGGCGTAAAGCCGCCCGCCATCAGCATTGTGCTTTTGGGTACAAGCTCGGAAGGGCGCGGGCTTGTTTCGTCCAGTAAATCAAGCATCCGCCCGATAGGCGTTAAAAAGCAGTAATGAGGGTCGTTAAACTCCTTGCCGAAAGCTACGGCGCCGACAAGCCTGCCGTTAATATACACCGGGCTGCCGCTCATGCCCTGCGCAACGCCGCCGCTTTTTTCGATAACGTCGCCGCTTGTGCGCACAAGTATGCTGTACCCTCCGGCTTCGCTGCCGGTAACGCCGATAACTTCAACGTTAAAGTTTTCGATATTTTCGCCGTTAATAACCGTTTTGCCAATGCCCTGCATGCCCGGGCGGATATCTTCCACCGGCATCAGCGGCACATTGGCAGCGCATAATAAAGGCAAACTGAATATAAGCAAAATACTAAAAATAAAAAGCAATAATTTTTTTGTGTTCATAAAGTCCCCACATCGCAAATAATGCAAAACCGGCCTGGGCATAAGCCGCACGCCGGTTTAATTCCGTTTAAGCAAAACAGCCGCACGCAGCCTTGGCATGCATGGCTATATTATACTATTTTAAAAATTTTCTGGCAAGCGTCAGCCTTTGGTAGGAAACACGCCCAGGCCTACGCTGACAGGCCTTTCCCTTCCGTCAGAAGGCGTATTTAAAATTTTTCCGTCCAGCACCATTTCGCTGCTGCCGCCGCCGTCAAAGTTAACGGCCTGCCATGCGCCGAGTTTTACAAGGTAGGAAGCAAGCTCCTGAAGCGTCATACCGGCAGAACTGCTGCTGCGGCCGTCCACAACCAGCAGAATAACGGTGCCGTCTTTTTTTACGCCTGCAGCAGTACGGGGCGCACGCCCGCGGGCAATATCGTAAGCAATGTTTTCTTCCGCGCTGCGCACGTCAGCCTTGCCATCAGCTACCAGCGAAGGCCCTGCGCCCACAACAAGTTCTGCTTCATCCGCGGTTTCATTGCCAAGCGTTTCACGCAGGCGCACGCGGTCACCCACCTGTACGCGCTCCAGCACTTTTGCGGCCATGCCGTGCCCCGAAAGCACAACGCTGTCTTTATCAAGCTTCATGTTGCCTGCGCCGCTTACTTCCGTAACGCGCCCGTTAGCGGCAATGCGTATTTCATAACCGTACTGGTTTGTTTTTGTGCCCGGCCCGTAATAATGAGTGTAAAGCACAACATCATCGGCAATGCGGCTGCGGTTAATGCCCTTCACATCCAAAAAAGTGCCCAGTTTGGGGAAGAAAGCGCGCCCTTCATAAGCCAGGTCCTGCATAACCATCGGCTTACCGCCGGCAACAACCAGTGCACTGCGCGGCTGGCTTTCCATGCCGAGCCATTCGCCGTCTAGTTTTAAATTGCCGATAATCCAGCCGTCCGAATCAAAATACGAAGCGTTAACTGCCGCACGTGCACCGACGGCTTTGGCTGCCTTAAGCAAGGTTCCGCGGCCGTTTTTGTTAACCGCACCGCTGAACGGTTTTAAAATATAACGGTTTTTCGGGGCGATTTCCAAAATATTTACTTCCACCGGCAAACCGTTCATATCCTCACGGCGGTAAATATGCGTCAACCCTTTGCCCATATCGCTGCTGGTTGATTCCACACGGATGCGGAAAATATCCAGCACCAGCCGGTTTGGCTGCTTCAGCACAAACACCTTGTGCTGCGCTTCGCTGTTTAAATCAACAATCAGGCGTGTTTTATCGCCCTTTTCCTGCAAGCGGGCCTTTTTAATAATCGGGTCCTTAACCCTGGAAACAATATCGTCGTCTACTTTTGCATCAAATTCCAGCACAAGCTGTTTTTTGGTGTTCTTAACTTCTTCATATTCAACTTTGCCGTCCAAATCCACAACAAAACGTATTTTGCTGGGGCTGCTGCTGAAGCGGAAATTTTCAACCTCCGCCGCCATTGCGGAAAGCGGCACCATAACAACAAGCAGCGCCGCGGCAAGCAGCCTGCCGAAAGTTTTTAACATAACCTACCTCCGTGAAAAAACAATACACAGCCCGTAAGCTGTGTATTATAAAACCTAACTAATCAGTCATTTCCGACAACAGAACCCGGGCGCAGATTGTTCAGCTCGCTGAGCGCCTTGCCGGTGCCCAAAGCCACGCAGTCCAGCGGGTTTTCCGCAACCGTTGTTTTAATGCCGGTTTCTTCAGTCAGCAGCTGTGCCAGTCCGTCAACCAGCGCGCCGCCGCCGGTAAGCACCATGCCCTTATCGACAATATCTGCCGAAAGCTCCGGCGGGCATTTCTCCAGCACGCCGCGGATGGTGCCGATAATGGAATAAACGGGTTCGCGCAGCGCTGCGCGTGCATCTGCTGATGTTACCTTAATGGTGGTAGGCCTGCCTGCAATAAGGTCACGCCCCTGCACTTCCATATCCGTGCATTTGCCGTTGGAAAGCACGGTAGCCACGTTCATTTTTATTTTTTCCGCCGTCGGTTCGCCAATCAGCACGTTGTAAACTTTTTTTACATAGCGCACAATCGCTTCGTCAAAAGCATCGCCGCCAACGCGGATGGAAGAATCAACAACCACGCCGCCGAGGCTTAAAATGGCAATATCTGTTGTGCCGCCGCCAATATCAATTACCATGCTGCCGCTCGGCACACTGATGTCAAGCCCTGCGCCAAGCGCCGCTGCAAGGGGTTCTTCTATTAAATAAGTTTTGGATGCTCCTGCCTGCATGGCAGCTTCCAGCACGGCACGTTTTTCTACCGAAGTAATGCCTGTCGGAATGCACACCATAATGCGCGGCTTGCTGAAAAAGCTCTTGCCGGCCACGCGTTCCACCACAAATTCCAGCATTTTCTGCGTTACGGTATAATTGGCAATTACGCCCTCTTTAAGCGGACGGATAACGGAAATGCTTTCCGGAACTTTGCCGATCATATCGCGGGCTTCGTTGCCCACAGCCAGAATTTTATTTTTGCTTCTGTTAATTGCCACAACGGAAGGCTCGTTAAACACGATGCCCTTGCCCTTGATATACACCAGAAGATTGGCTGTACCAAGGTCAATGCCTATATCTACACTGTTAAAAAACATACTTTCACCTACTTTTAATCTTTCGTGCCAACGCGCTTAATATCCGCGCCGAGCCTGGTCAGTTTAGCTGCAATTTCTTCGTAGCCGCGGTCGATATGGTAAATATCGCAGATTTCCGTTGCCCCTTCGGCTACAAGCCCCGCAAGTATCATTGCCGCACCGGCACGCAGGTCGGTTGCCCTTACGGTGCAGCCTGTTAAATGGGCCGGGCCGGTAATAACGGCACTGCGCCCTTCTGTGGTAATATTTGCCCCCATGCGGTTCAGTTCGACCACATGCATAAAACGGTTTTCAAAAACAGTTTCGGTAATTTTGCTGCGCCCTTCTGCAACGGAAAGCATGGCCATCATTTGTGCCTGCATATCCGTAGGGAACCCGGGGTACGGCAGGGTTTTAATATCAACGGCCTTCAGCCTGCCGCTGCCGGCAACGTGAATACGGTCGATATCTTCTTCAACCATCGCACCGGCCTCACGCAGTTTGGCAATCAGCGGTTTCTGATGTTCCGGCAGTACGTTTTCAATAATTACGTCGCCATCGGTCATTGCCGCCGCAATCATGTAAGTCCCTGCCTCAATGCGGTCGGGAATAACGGAATGCTGCACGCCGTGCAGTTCGGATACTCCTTCAATGGTGATAACGTTGGTACCGGCGCCGCGCACACGCGCACCAATCTGGTTAAGATAGTTGGCAAGGTCTACAATTTCCGGTTCTTCGGCCGGGTTTTCCAAAACCGTGGTACCGTTTGCCATTGCTGCCGCCATCATAATATTTTCGGTTGCGCCCACACTCGGAAAATCGAGGTAAATATTGGCACCGGTCATGCCTTCAGGCGCAGAAGCCTCAATATAGCCATGCCCCTGTTCAATTTTAACACCCAGTGCTTCAAAGCCTTTTAAGTGCAAATCAATCGGCCTTGTGCCGATAGCGCAGCCCCCCGGCTGGGAAATGCGGGCATAACCCTTGCGTGCCAGAAGCGGCCCCATAACAAGGAACGAAGCGCGCATGGAACGCACAAGCTCATAAGGCGCTTCGCAGGAGGTAATTTCCCTGCTGTCAATTTTCAGCGTATGCGGTTCGGAAGCGTCAACTTTGATGCCAAGGCATTCCAAAACAGCGCAAATTGTGCGAACATCCTCCAACGCAGGAATTTCATCCAGCCTGCTCGGCGAAGTACCAAGAATAGAAGCGGCAATAATAGGCAGCACGGCATTTTTGGCGCCGCTTGTTTTTACTGTGCCTACAAGACGGTTGCCGCCTTTAACTATCAATCTTTCCAACTGCAAACTCTCCTGTTCTTAAAATCCATTCTATCAAAAGGGCATACTTTTCAAAATAAATATTTTCTGTAGTAGTTTATCACTTTTTTTACAGCTTGGCAATCTCTGCCGGATAAAAAAACGCCTGCCGTTTTTCTTAACGGCAAGCGCTTTTCAAAACAAATTTTCAGGCAATCAGATACCGCGGTCCTGCATTTTCAAACGGTCTGCCAAAATATTGTAATGGGTTTCCATTTCCATAATTTCTTTTTTAATACCGGCGATTACATCCGGGTCTTCTTCAACTTTCAGGCGTTCGCGCAGTTCTTTTATGCCCTGCTTCAACTGAAACATTTTATTTCCGGATACAGCATTAATTACATCAGCCACAGTAATCAACTCCCATCATTCTTTGTATTTTTATTATACCAAAATATGGGGCTGTAAGCAAAGTTTTATTCAAACGATTTTTATAAAAATCAAATATAATTTCACAAATTCCCATAAGAAGGATTTATGCGGCTTAAATATTTAAAATTTTCATATAGGGAATGTAACAAGTATATGTCAATGTACAAGATTGTTGAACCATATACTGATTTTAAAGATTCTTTTAACAGAAATAAATATTTATTTGAAGCTGATGTTTTATTGCCAATGGCTTTAGCATTAAAAATTAAAAATATAAATATCTACAATAGTTTTATTACTGGTAATGGAGATGAAATAATAAAATCTTTTCTCGCATTTCTAGAAAGTGATAATGATGAGCGAGATTATATTAGATGGCTATCTGAAATTTTGCCAAGAAATGAAACTGAAAATTTAGTTGATAAATTTATTAAAGAATATAAAAAAATTTTTACAAAGAAAACAAGTTATGGTAATTTTCCGTATCTTGAAGCCATTTCTATGCTAGGGAATTCAATTAATTTTAGTGATACTAATTAATGTGAAAGGATGTAAATATGATTTATAAAGGTACGTTTTATTTTGATAAAAAAAATCATCCTGGGGAATGCGAAATAGATGATAATAATAACATATATTTGACAATAAATGAAAGTAGCATTAATGGATATAAGAAAAAAATAACAGGATTTGCAGGAAATGAATATATAAGTTTATATAATTGTTTTTTAATTGGTAATGGAAGAGGATACTACAAGTATAGAGTTGGCCATGTTGTCAAAAAAGGAATTTGTATAAAGTATAAAAACGTAGATTTTAGTAAGCATATACAAAGTTTTAGATTTACTTTTAATCGATTAGATGAATGGTTAAATATTAAAACAATTATAAAAGAAAAAAATGAAATTAAATTTAATATACCTAATGACATTTTATTATACAATAATGATAAATTGAAAATTTATGTAAAATATTTTGAAGAAAATTGTAATTTAACTGATATATCTATTAAAAATTTTAATATAACACCATATATTTGTGTAAGGTCAGGTTATATAATGAACTTAGAAAAAATTATGATGTATATACAAATGATTACAAGATTTTTTGCTTTGTTTATGGGATATAGCAGTCAAGTAAGATTAATTAAATTTCACAAAATGTATAAAGGTAAAAATTTTATGGGTGATATTGAAGACGAAGTTGTAATAAATACAGATTTTAGTAATTGGTATTGCAATCATTTAGGCTATCCTACTTTTAATTTAAGAACTTATTATAATTGTATTAGTGATAGTATAATAAAAATTTTTAGTAAGTGGCACGACATATATTTCAATAAAAGGTTTAAAGAGGCAATAAACGTCTATTATAGTCCATATAAATCTCATACCATAGAAGATGATTTTTTAACAATAATGAAATGTATAGAAAAATTTAGCTATGCAACAGAGAATATTGAAGAAAAGGAGAAAAAGAATAAAGCCTTTAAAAATATTTTGCAAAGATTTTATGATGAAAATAAAATAAGCTTAGAAAAAGCTATGAAAGATAATGACTTTAAAAAAGAATATATACAGAATATAGATAATATACATGAAAGTGTAGCCAATGCTATTGTTTATCAATATGATAGAAGAGTAAAATTAGCAAGTAGAATAAAGAAAATTGACAAAAATAATATAATACCTAAAAGATTTGAATATAAGCAATGTAAAAAAGAAGATAGTAAAAGTAATGTATATGATTATTTGGCTAATACACGAAATTATTATACTCATCTTAACACAAAAGATTACATTTTAAAAGAAGAATATTTGCCCGGATATGTTAGAAGACTAGAAAAAATATTTATAAGTAATTTATTATTTCTTGTGACTGATGATGAAAAATATGTTGAAGACGTTTTAAACAAAGACGAATATTTATCAATATATGATAATCGCGATATTTAGTTTATAATGTTGCATGCTGTGATATATTAATGTTTAAGTGAAGGTGCAAATCATGAAATAATTATAAAGTGTTAAAAAACATAATAGTAAAATATATAATTTTGTAGTTTTGACATCTATGTGTCCTAAAGTAGAAAAATATAGAAATTTAGTGTTGTTAAATATAGAATATAATAAATTAATAATGTAATTTAAACATTTTTTATGCTAATTTATCAAATTGTATGTTATAATGGTCTATATAACAGATAATTTAGGATGGTATTATCATGAATAAACTGTTAAATGACATAAATTAGAAATAGACAAA
>OIYT01000272.1_pt1 | contig 62120 bp, 94 predicted proteins | sample 1588201 | NCBI WGS metagenome assembly OIYT01 (sample SAMN03283260) | human gut metagenome | biome: human-associated habitat; material: feces | host: Homo sapiens | place: USA | collected 2013
ATAGATATGCTTGTAATCCAAAGTATATAACAGAAAAATTACATGAATTATCACCAAATGTAAAAATAATTTGGTGTATTAATAAAGAATTTTATAATAAAAATAAATATCCGGAATATGTTAATTTAGTAAAACGATATAGTTGGAAAGCCTATAAAGAAATAATGAGCTCAAAAATTGTAATTGATAATGGGCACATATACCAAGAAGGAGCATATATACCAAAAAAGAAAGGTCAAATTTACATACAAGTATGGCATGGCTCCTTGGGAATAAAACGATTTGATACAGATAGTATAAAATCTAGAGTGCGTGCGGCTAAAAGATGCGGAAAAATGACGGATTTTTGTATATCGAACAGCAGATTTGAAACTATTGAGGTATATAAAAAAACTTTTTGGAAAAATGCTGAAATTTTAGAATTCGGACATCCTAGAAACGATATACTTGTAAATAATAATAAAAGTAAATGTGTAAATTTGAGAACTTTATTTAGCATACCGAATGATGCTATGGTAGTTTTATATGCGCCTACATATAGAGATAATAAAAATAATGCTCAAGTGTATTCTCTTGATGTAGAAGAATTGATAGCTGCAATTGAAGCAAAATCTGGTAAAAAATGTGTAATATTATGGAGATTTCATTTTTCTAACAGAAAGAATGATAAAAGAAATAATTTACATCATGTTATTGATGTTACAGATTATGATGATATTCAAGAGTTAATGTTGATAGCAGATATAGGAATTACTGATTATTCTAGTTGGATATTTGATTTTATTCTTACGCGTAAACCTGGCTTTATATTTGCGCCTGATGTAGATAATTACAATATAGAAAGAGGATTTTATTATCCATTAGATCAAACTCCGTTTCCGATAGCATATGATAATAAGATGCTTTGCGGTAATATAAGAGAGTTTGACTATGAAAATTATTGTAAAAAAGTAAAGTTATTTTTAGATAAAATGGGTTGTATTGAAAACGGAAAAGCTTCAGAAAAAACAGCTAGTTTTGTTATTAAATTATTGGAGAAAAAAGATGCAAATTAAAACGAGCATAAAAAGAATGGTAAAAAATATTTTATTAAAAATAACAGCGCATAGAAAACTAAATGAAGTGATTTTAAAAGTTTTAAAAAAATTATATAAATACATTAATAAAGCAATTCTTATTTTAAGTATTACAAATTACGAAAAAAACAAAAATAAATGTTTAATAACAGTAGAAAGAGAGGATAAAAATAATTTAATAAATAAATTGTTGAAATATGATATTATTTCTTTTGATATTTTTGATACATTGATACTAAGATCCATAGCTAATCCTAAGGATTTATTTGAACTTATGGGATTACAGCATAATGTTCAACTTTTTAAAAGAGTACGTATTGAATCAGAAAGAGATGCACGTAAAAGTTCTACAAATATAGATCATGATGTAAATATAGATGATATTTATAATCTAATAGAAAAACGTAGTGGCATAGCTAAACAGGAGGGAATAAATTTAGAAATTGCATTAGAAAAAAAATGTTGTTTTGCAAATCCATATATGTATGATATTTTTAAAATTTTGAAAGAAAATGGAAAGAAAATAATTGTTACAAGTGATATGTATTTAGATAAAAGTACTATAATAGAAATTTTGAATAATTGTGGTTATGATCCAGACTATATTTTTATTTCTAATAATGAAGGACGGATGAAAGAAAAAGGAGGGTTACAAAAATTAATAGATGAAAAATTTAAAAACTTATCTAAAATACATATAGGAGATAATTATAAATCTGATATAGAAGAGAGTAAAAAAGTTGGTTGGGATACTTATTATTATAAAAATGTGCATGATATTTACTCTGAATATAGAATAAAGGGAATGTCAACATTAGGTGGTAGTTTTTATAATGGGATTTTAGAAGATTATTTATATAATGGAAATTGGAATAAGAATAAATTTTTTACCTTTGGATTTAAATATTTGGGAATACTGATATGTGCATATTGTGAATGGTTGAATGAAACAGCTGATAAAAATAACGCTACTAAAATTCTTTTTCCATCTAGAGATATGTATATTGTTCAGCAAGTATATAATAAGTTTTTTAGAAAATATGATAATGAATATGTACAAATTTCACGTATGGCATCAATATATATGGACTTTAATAAAAGTACAGAAATGTTATTAAATTATTTGAAGGATTACTTAAAGGTTGAACAAAAATATAAAGTAAAAGAAGTTTTATATAAAATAGGGTTGATATGCATTACAGAGTTTTTATCAGAAGTCAAAATTGACGAAGATGAAAAGTTTGATATAGAACAATTTAATAAATTGAAAATATTAATTTACTCAAAAAAGGATATTGTCGAGAAGTATTATAACGAACATAAAAAAGCAGCTTTACATTATTTTTCGAATTGTGTAGATGGGCATGATAATGTTTTATTTGCCGATACAAATGGTAGATGTACCAGCTTACTCGGTATAACTCATTTATTAAATGATAATGGAATTAATACGAAAGTAATAGGTTCATTCTTATATTCAGTATCTGATCGTGGTTATGTTGAAGCCAAATTCTCAAACGATAGTTTAAATGTGTTTTTGTTCTCGTGTATTTATAATATTAATTTTTTTGCTAAATTTAGGAAATATGCCATTCAAAGGACAGAGATATTAGAAGCGCTTTTTTCTGCTCCAAAAGGAACATTAAAAACGTATTCGTTTGATAATAATGGAAATGTAAAATTTGAATATACTGTAGAAAATATGGATAAACAATATTTAAACGATATACTTGCAGGCGTGTTGCTTTTTGCAGAGTTATATAAGAAATATAATGATCCACAATTATATCATTTGTTACCGATTGATGCATGGTTACCAATAGATACTGTTTTAGAGAATGATGAAATAATAAAAATGTTTAAAGATTTAAAAATTAATATGGAATTAGGAGCATAAAATAAATGAAAAACGAATTATTAAAAATCTTAGAAAAAAGGCGTATGGGAATTCATTGTGGCATTCCTTCCTTTTGCAGCGCGAATAAATTAGTTATAGAAACCGTATTAGAACAAGCTCGCAGATATGACGATATTGTAGTAATAGAGGCAACTTCAAATCAGGTTAATCAGTTTGGCGGGTATATGGGAATGACGTCTCTTGATTTTAAAAATTACGTATATAAAATAGCTGATAACCTTGAAATTGATAAGAGTAAAATTATTTTAGGTGGGGATCATCTGGGACCGCTGCCATGGTGTAATTTGCCGGCAGAACAGGCAATGAAAAATGCTAAAGTATTAGTTAGAGATTGTGTAAAAGCCGGTTATACAAAAATACATTTAGATACCAGTATGTTACTTGGCGATGATGATATAACGAAAAGATTATCAGATGACACAATAGCTGATAGGGGGGCTGTTTTATATAAAGAATGTATTAAAGCATATAATGAACTTTTAGAAACAGAACCTGATGCTGTGCGTCCTGTGTTTGTAATTGGTAGCGAAGTACCTGTGCCCGTTGGTGCAGTTGATGAAGAAGAAAAGTTAAGTGTGACAGATACACATGATTTTGAAAATACTTTAATTGCTTATAATAAAGCTTTTGCTAAATACGGATTGAACGATGCATGGAATGATATTATTGCTGTTGTAGTACAGCCTGGTGTTGAATTTTCAGAAACAGGAATACATCAGTATGATCGTTATCAGGCTAGAGAGTTGAGTAATAAATTAAAACATTATCCTAATATAGTTTTTGAAGGACATTCAACTGATTATCAGCCGTATGAGAAATTAAGAGAAATGGTAGAGGATGGAATAGCTATTATAAAAGTAGGACCAGCTTTGACATATGCTGCCAGAGAAGCGTTATTTTCTTTAAGTATGATAGAAGATGAATTAATAGAAAATAAGGCAGAACGCTCTAATTTAAGAGCAGTATTAGAGAATATAATGCTTGAGGATGATAGTAATTGGAAAAAATATTATCAGGGTTCAGAAAATGAAAAAATATTATTGATTAAATATAGCTTTTCTGACAGAAGCAGATACTATTTTGCTGATAAAAGAGTTGAAGCAGCCGTAGAAAAGTTATTTGAAAATCTGGACGAAACTGGAATACCAATGCATGTTTTACATCAATATATGCCGTTACAATATGCGAAAGTACGCGACGGAAAAATAAAGTGTGAAGCAAGAGAATTGGTTAAAGAATCAATACGTTACATAGTAGAAAATTATAATTATGCAGTAAAAATAAATTATATGATGGAAACAATAAACTTATAAAAGTAAACAGGGGATAAGATGAAAGCATTAAAAGTTTATGAAAATGCAATTTTAAAAGTTGAAGATGTGAAAGAGCCAATAGTTGGTGATACTGAAGTAAAAATACAAGTTAAGGCTTGTGGAGTTTGCGGTAGCGATATACCAAGAATTTTTAATCATTCTGCTCATTATTATCCTATTACATTAGGTCATGAATTTGCAGGTGTTATAGCTTCGGTTGGGAAAAAAGTAAAAAGTTTGACGGTAGGAGATCATGTTGCCGGTATTCCGCTGATACCGTGTATGAAATGTAGTGATTGCACAAACGGGAACTATTCTTTGTGTAAAAATTATAGTTTTATAGGTTCACGGCGGGATGGCGCCATGGCTGAATTTGTAGTTGTTCCTGAAAATAATGTTTTTAAAATAAGTAATGAAATTGAGTTTAAATCAGCTGCTTTTATTGAACCAATTACTGTGGTTTTACATGCTTTTAAACAGAATAACCATATTAGTAATAGTAATGTAGCTGTATTAGGCATGGGTACAATGGGGTGTTTGGCCGTACAAATTGCTAAAGCACAAGGAGCGAAAAATATTACGGCATTTGTAAGAAATAATAAATATGATGGATTGGCTTATAAATCAGGTGCTGACGATATAATTAATACAAGTAATGCAGACTGGCTGGAACAGGTTGATGAAATTACAGAATGTCGTGGTTTTGATTTTATATATGAAACAGCTGGTTCTGCTGATACAATAAGGCGTTCCTTTGAAATAGCAGCTAATAAAGCTCATATCTGCTTAATTGGTACTCCTAAAAAATCAGTAATTTTTGAACCGGAATTATGGGAAAATTTAAACAGAAAAGAATTTTATTTAACAGGTTCATGGATGAGCTATTCGGGTCAATTTCCAGGAACTGAGTGGATAATTGCTGAAATGTATTTGAAAGAGCATAAGGTAAAAATATATCCTGATATGATAAACTCAGAAATTCCATTAGAAGAAAGTTATAAACTTAAGGATATTTTAAATTTACAAAGTGGCGCTGGAAGAAATTTGGTTATAATGGAATAAAGAGTAGGAGTAGTAATGAATATATCTTGGAATATTTTAAGTAAATATAGAAATGAATTATATGGGATATCTATATTATGGATAGTATTATTTCACGGGGTAATTTTAAAGAAAGTTGAATTAAGTAATGAATTATCAGTATTAACAGGCATTCTTAAACATGGAAACTGTGGCGTAGAAATATTTTTATTTTTATCGGGAATTTCTCTTTACTATTCAATGAAAAAATAACCTAATGCAAAAAAATTTTATGTTAAAAGATTGAAAAGAATAGTTATTCCGCTTGTTTTAATTGAAGGTACCTATTGGTTCTATAATTGCGTAATATTAAAAAATGATTTTTTAGAATTTGTTAAAAATATTACTCTTTATTCTTTTTGGTTTGAAGGTGAAAAATTAGTTTGGTTTGTAGCTTTGATTTTACTATTGTATATTTTTTATCCTGTATTATTTAAGTTTATTTTGAACAATTCTAAGATCAATAGGATTTTTTTTATTGTTTCACTATGTTTGATAGTATATGTTATTTGTGGACTTTTAAAATATTTTGATCCGCATTGTTTTAAAATGATAGAGATTGCTTTAACAAGGATACCAGTATTTTTATTGGGCTCCTATTGTGGAATTTTAGCTTATGAAAATAAGGAAATAAAATCAAACATTAAACTCATTTCTTTTATTATAGTTATTATGGGAATAGGGTATTTTTATGAACAGCCATTTTCATTAGTAAACAATTTTAGAATGCCATATTTATTACTTGGGCCTAGTTTAGCTATTTGGATAAGTGTATGCTTAAATAGTATTTCGAACGCAAAACTCAATAGATTATTGAGCTTGTGGGGGGGACTTTCGCTGGAGGTTTATTTATCTCATGTTATATTACGATTGAAATTTTTGGATAGTGTTTTCTATGGAAAGTCGGCAGTAGCTAATTTTCATAAGTATTTAATTTTTGTATTATTAGGAGCGTTTGTAATAAGTAAATTAGTTGTATATATTCAAGATAAGATGATACTAAAGGTAAATTATGATAATAAATAAATTGTTGTATAACAAATTCTTGTTTGAAGAACTTGTTAAGCGAGATTTTAAAAAGAAATATAAACGAACAATTTTAGGCATGTTTTGGAGTATTCTTTCGCCTTTAATAATGCTGTGCATTATGGCAACAATTTTTGGGCATTTTTTTAGTCGGGATATTCCGCATTATATAAGTTACTTATTCAGCGGGTTAATTGTTTTTAACTATTATGCTGAATCTACTAACGAAGGCATGAATGCTTTGATGGGCAACGCCAAGATTTTCAGCAAAATTAATGTACCGAAGTATCTGTTTTTGTTTTCTAAAAACGTATCGGCTTTAATAAACTTCGGCATAATTTTAGTTATTTATTTTTGCTTCATAGCAGTTGATGGCGTTGTATTTACCTGGAATTTTTTATTGTTAATTTACCCGATTACTTGCCTGATTTTTATCAATTTGGGCATGGGTCTTATTTTATCAGCTTTGTATATCTTTTTCAGGGATATTCAATACTTATATAGTTTGTTTACAAGGGTTATAATGTATGGTTCGGCAATTTTTTACAGCATAGATATATTGCCGCAGCATTTGCAGACTTTGTTTTACTGCAATCCGATATTTGTATGTATAACGTACTTTAGAAGTATTGTTTTGCATAATGCTGTGCCTGATTTGCGTTTGCATCTGCTTCTGGCAGGCTATGCTTTGGTACTGTTTGGTATTGGCTGCTGGGTATATAAAAAATATAACTACAAGTTTTTGTATTATGTGTAAGGTAAGCTGATGAAAGAAATATTAAAAGTAGAAAACGTATCAATAAAATATATTACCGGTGATTTTAAAAGCATTGGTTTAAAAGAATATGTAATGCGCAGGTTAAAGGGTAATTATACCGTTAAAGAATTCTGGGCAAACCGTAACATAACCTTCAATTTGGAAGAAGGTGATATGCTGGGGATAATAGGCACAAACGGCGCCGGTAAATCTACATTGCTTAAAGCTGTATCCGGCATAATGCGTCCATCGGAAGGAACGATAGTACGCCATGGAACAATAGCTGCGTTATTGGAACTTGGCAGCGGATTTGACGGAGATTTAACGGTAAAGGAAAATGCCTATCTGCGTGGGGCAATGCTTGGTTATACACGCAAATTTATGGATGAAACATACGAACAGATTATAGATTTTGCAGAGCTGAAAGAATTTGAAGACAGACCTTTCAAGCAGCTTTCCAGTGGTATGAAATCGCGCCTGGCGTTTTCAATAGCTTCACTGGTGCGGCCTGATATTTTGATACTTGATGAAGTGCTATCTGTTGGTGACGGTGTTTTCCGTAAAAAGAGCGAAACGAAGATGAAAGAGATAATCAACGGTGGTGCGACGACAATACTGGTATCTCATTCGCTTAATCAGGTGAGAAGCATGTGCAGTAAAATATTATGGCTGCACAAGGGTAAGCAAATAACCTTTGGCAGTGATGTGCAAAAGATTTGTGACGACTACCAGAGTTTTTTAGACGGAAAATTAAAAATATAAAATTGCTAACCAATATTTGATATGGTAAAATTTACTCATGAAACTCATCATCACCGGCGGGGCCGGATTTATAGGAAGCAATTTTATATATTATCAGCTTAAGCATCATCCGGAAGATGAATTTATTTGTTTGGATAAGCTGACGTATGCGGGCAATTTAAGCAGCTTAAAGGATGCAATGCAGCATCTGAATTTTAAGTTTGTTAAAGGCGATATTGCAGATCGTGATTTTATTTACAGCCTGTTTGAAGCAGAGAAGCCTGATGTTGTGGTAAATTTTGCGGCGGAGAGCCATGTTGACCGCAGCATTTTGGAGCCGGAATTGTTTTTAAAAACCAATGTTATCGGCACGGGCGTATTAATGGATGCCTGCCGCAAGTACGGCATTAAGCGTTACCATCAGGTAAGTACGGATGAAGTTTACGGCGATTTACCGTTAGACAGGCCGGATTTGTTCTTTACGGAAGAAACGCCGCTGCATACGTCAAGCCCGTATTCAGCATCTAAGGCCAGTGCGGATTTGTTGGTTTTGGCGTACCACAGAACATACGGTTTGCCGGTGACAATTTCTAGATGCAGTAACAACTATGGTCCATATCATTTTCCAGAAAAGTTAATTCCCTTAATGATTATTAATGCCCTGCACGATAAAGCACTGCCTGTTTACGGCGACGGTGCTAACGTGCGTGACTGGTTATATGTAGAAGATCATTGCAGTGCGATTGATTTAATCATCCGCGTGGGGCGTGAGGGTGAAGTTTACAACGTTGGCGGGCATAACGAAAAGAGCAATTTGGATGTAGTAAAAATTATTTTAAAAGCGCTGGGCAAAAGCGAAGATTTAATTACTTTTGTTAAAGACCGACCCGGTCACGACAGGCGTTATGCGATAGACCCAACGAAGATACACAATGAACTTGGATGGCTGCCGCAGACGAAATTTGAAGACGGTATAGCCAAAACGATTGAGTGGTATTTAGCCAATAAAGGCTGGTGGCAGGCAATCATCAGCGGCGAATATCAAAAGTATTACGAAAAAATGTATAAAAACAGAATATAAATCAAAACCGTCGGTTGAGTGAACTGCACCCCAAAAGTTAAGCTTTTGGGGTGCAGTTAATATACAGAGGGTATTGATAGTATTACTGACACCTTATTTTATTAATGCGGAAACGGTTTTTGTAGCAACAATTTATTTTTAAATTCTGCGCTGCAAAAATAAAATACAATTGCAGTATTTGTGTTATAATAAACAGTAAACATCTATTGGAGGTTAATCGTGAGGCTAAAAAAATGTTTTCAAACTCTGGCAATTAGTTGTATGGCATTTTTGCCTTTAAACGCTTTTGCTTCTGATGAACTTATTACAGGGCGCGGTTTGCCTGAAACTTATACAGAAGTAACAGCGCAGAAAACTACTTCCGGTTCAACACTTATTTTTTCTGACAGCCCGGAAATGGTTTACAGGAATGGAGTTTTGTACCGTGATACCGTAAGCGGTGATGTAAGGATTTTCTTTCATCATGTAAATGCAATGGAAACCAATAAAAAGCTCGCCGTTATACTCAGCAACGAACAAATGCGCCCGGTTAAATACAGTGTTGCCAACAACAGCATCGGCAATGCGGGCTGGCATTATTTAAAGGTTGGCAAGGAAACCCAGCAAAAATATTTTTCCGGCGTTCATAATAAAACGGAAGGAAACCTTGGCTTTGGCAATAATACAGAGCTTTTAACCGGCCGAGGCTATGTGCTTGAACCGGCGCAGCTTTTGGTGGGTACTATTGATTTACACACCGACAGGCCTGTACAGGTAAGCGTTATTATGTGTGATGAAAAAACAGATTTGGATTTATACAATGAATACGCACCTGTTCAGCCTATGGACGAGCATCCGTTAAGAGGTACTTTTGACGATGCGGACTGGAATTACACTGTATCTGCGCCGCTGAATACCGATAACAACAAGGTGTATATGCTTGAACTGGCATCCGAAGAACAGGGCTTTGCGCGCGGCAAGGACGGCACAACAGGAAAAGATGCAGTGAACTACGGCAATTACGGCATTGTATATTCTGTTAATTTTACAATCAGCGGCAATAAACCGGCGGCAATGTATTTAAATCCGCTGGGCGGTTTGTTTGCCGGTTACGGTGTGCTGAAAAAAGCCGGTGAAGAAAAAATCCTGCCTTTGCCGCAGGATAAAGTGGCAATAGGCGACAGTAATGACGATTTGCTTAAACTTGGCGTTTTGGAACCGGGAACATACAGTTTTATCTGGTCTCCGCCGGGTGCATCCAACCTGCCTGTAAGGCTGTATTGGATGCAGGACGGCAGTTTATAATAAAAATCAGGGGCAGAAATGACTAAACAACAACCACCATTTAAATTAAACGACATTATTGAAGTAAATATAACAGGGCTTGGCAGCAGCGGCGAAGGCGTGGGCAAGGCTGATGGATTTACGGTTTTTGTACACGGCGCCCTGCCAGGAGAAAAAGTATCCGTAAAATTATTTCAGGTAAAAAAATCCTATGCTTCCGGCAGAATTTTAAACATTTTGGAAGAATCTCCGCAGCGCGTTAAACCGCAATGTGCTTTTTATGAAAAATGCGGAGGCTGCCAATTGCAGCATTTAAACTACGAAGGGCAGTTAAGCGTTAAAAGGCAGCAGGTTAAAGATGCCATTGAGCGTATTGGGCATATTACCGGCTGCGAAGTGCTGCCGGTGCTGGGCATGGAAAATCCGTGGCATTACCGCAATAAAATGCAGTTCCCGGCAGCTAAAACAGAAGGGAAAATTCAAATTGGCTGCTATGCGGCTTTAACCCATAACGTTATAAATATTGATGACTGCCTTATCCAAAAGCAGGCTAACAACAAAATTATGCAGGTTGTGCGCCAGTGGATGCAGCAGTTTAATATTTCTGCTTATGACGAAACTACCGGCAAAGGCGTTGTGCGCCATGTTATGGGGCGTGCAGGGGCTAAAACCGGCGAAGTTATGGCTGTAATTGTTACAGCCTGCTATGATATTCCGCATGCAGGCGAGCTTGTAACAATGCTTAAAACTGAAGTGGACGGTTTGAAAAGCATTGTGCAGAACATTAACAAAAAGCGTACCAACATAATTATGGGCGCTAAAAACCGGGTTCTGTATGGCAAAAGCACAATTAAAGACAGGCTTGGCAATTTAAAATTTAATATTTCGCCGCTGTCTTTCTTTCAGGTAAACAGCGCACAGACCGAAAAGCTTTACGCCACGGCGATGGATTTTGCTGCGCTGAGCGGCAAAGAAACGGTTATTGACTGTTACTGCGGTACAGGTACTATTTCGCTGTATCTGGCGCAAAAGGCACGCAAAGTGTACGGCATAGAAATTGTTGAGCCTGCCATTAAAGACGCCAACGAAAATGCCAAAGCGAATAATATTGCAAATGCAGAGTTTATTTGCGGCGACGCTGCCGTGGAAATGCCGGCGCTGTTAAAAAGCGGCGTAAAGCCGGATACAGTGCTGCTTGACCCTCCGCGCGCAGGCTGTGATAAAAAGGTTTTGGCGGCCATTGCCGGAGTAAAACCCGAGAAAATTGTTTATGTATCATGTAATCCTGCTTCATTAGCACGCGATATGGCATTTTTAACAGAAAACGGTTATAAAGCAGTAAAAGCACAGCCGGTAGATATGTTCCCGATGTGTGCCCATATTGAAACGGTTGCTTTGCTGATATTGGAAAAATAAAAGTTTAAAACAGGCATTATACAAAAGTATAATGCCTGTTTTGCATAAAAAAGAGCGGCTTGCTGCTCTTTTTTATAATATTTTTAGTTGTTGTCATCAGTTGTTGTCATCAAAAATACTGCCGCTTTCCAGCAATTTGCTATTGTAAATTGCCGGTGATTCGCCAGGGTTTGTTAAATGCGGCGTTAAAATCATAATAACTTCGGTTTTTGTTTTGCTGGTAGTACGGTTTTTAAACAGTTCACCTAAAAGCGGAATGTTTGATAAAAACGGTACTTTTTGCAGCCGTTTTTGTTCTTCTTCATTGATTAAACCGCCTATTACAAGCGTTTCTCCGTCGCGCATCCTGACGGTAGTATCGGCTGTGCGGCTGGTTATTTTGTAGTTTTTCAGTTCGGAAATAAGCGTGGGGGTACTGACTTCCGTATGCACAACTGATGTTATCATACCGTCGCTGCTTACTATCGGCGTGTATTGCAGTTTAATACCGGCGTCAACGTAATCAGTGGTGTTGGTTGTAACTGAGTTTTCAATTTTTTCCGTTGTAACAGGAATGTGATCAGCGTGTAGTTCTCAATATAGTCAATATTAAATGGAGCTGCATCAAAGCGCCAGCTAATAATAACATTGATACTTGGATAGAATTTATCTGGGTCGACTTTTGTGTAGACAAAAACTTTATCAATTAGCATTTTTACAACTTCACGCTTTAGTTCAAATGGTAATTGATTTATATCTGTGTTCTTTATCATTTCAATAAACTCTTTTAACACCATTACAGTAGAAGCTTTGCTGCGCTTAAGCTCTTGTTTTGGCTGATTATCTATTTTAATGATTTTATTATTTAATTCTGTTTCCTCCAAATATAGCTTATTTATTTGTGTTGTCAAATCAGATTCAATGATTATACCTTTGCGATATAGATCCAATAATTTTTCGCGCTCTGTAGATAGTTCTTGTATTCGACTTTTTATTAATTCAAATTCTGTTGGAGTAGGAACTATATTAGGCGGCTCTTTATTAGTACTTGGTTTAGCATCATATATTTTTTCTGGTTCTTTTAAAAGCTCTAAGCATTTGCTCCAAACCAGATTGTCGAGCCAATCGACACGAACTGGTTTTCCTATGCAAGTATCCCTATTATAAAACTTTGTTTTTTGTTGGCCTTTACATGTACAACAGTAATAACTTGTGTTACGAGCCTTATAAAATGTCGGGCTATATGCTAAGCCACATAGGCCGCAACGAATCATGCCCTGTAATAAATAAAGATTTTTAGTATTACGTTTACATGAAACACGGTTATCTTTCATGGTGTTATTGGCTTCTTGCCAAATTTCATCGGAAACAATTGCGGGAACGCTCCTAGTTATAATTTTACTGTTTTTATGAGTAGCATTTTTCCCGTATTGATGCAGACCTTTATATGTGGTTGACCTTATAATTTCAGAAATACGGCTAGGGCGCCAAATCTCGGCAGTTTTTTTATATCGTTTACCACTTATGCCGTTTAACATATATCTAGTCGGAATTTTTATTGAATTTAAGTAATCAGCAATTTCAGCACAGTTGGCTTTTTCTTTAGCGGCCATTCTAAAAATAATTTTAATTACATCTTCTTCTGATAAACGGCAATTGGGGATAGGGTCAGTAGAAATAACTAATTTTTTATCTGCAACCATATAACCATATGGGATTACACCACCAAGCCAACGTCCTTGTTTTGCTGCATACTGTGCCCCAGACCACATACGTGACAAAATGGTATCGCGGTCGAGCTCGGCGATGCCGGCCAGCGTTGTAAGCAAAAACTTGCCAGTAGGCGTTTCGTTTTCGAATGGTTCGGTCATACTTTTAACGGTAACACCCAAAGCATCAAGGTCATTAACTGCATTTAGTATGACTCGAACCTTTCTACCGAGGCGGTCTAGTTTGTAAAAAATGACCATATTAAATCTTTTTTTAGCAGCATCTTCGAGTAGGCGTTTGCCTTCAGGGCGTTGTTCTAATGGTAAAGTTCCAGAAACACCATCATCACAATAATAGTCAAATACTTCCAAATTGTATAAATTTACGTATTTGGCTGCGAATTCCTTTTGAATCTCAATTGTTCCTCGCTCAGCTTGGTCCTCGGATGATACACGGCAATAAATCGCTATAATTAATTTTGCAAATTCGTTGGAATATGGTAGGTTAGGCATAAAGAACTCCTTTCGTTAATTAATGGTTTTATCGATAATTTTTCAAAAAGTATAAGATTTTTGAAACTTTGAAGCAGAAGTATAAAATATTTGATTCGTTCTAAATCAAGTGTTTGCATATAAAATACTAAAAATAAAACGTATGTTTGCGCAACATGTGTTTAAAATATGCAGCCCAGCTAAGGGCTGCTTTTTTTATTGAAGATTAAATTGCGATATAATCTTAAGCTTATTATTTTCAAACTTTGCAGATATACGTTTTTTATCTAATACCCACTCATAGCTTTCTGACCAGTAATATCCACCTTGAGATGAATAAGTAAGTTGGCCAGGCATTCCTAATATATTAGCTACCTCTGCATATGAATCGCCTTGCTTTATTTTGTTGTAATGTTCCAAATCAAGCTTATAGTTAGATTTACCATTTTTTATAATTGAATATTCGTTTTCGTAACGCAACCTAGAATTTAGTATATTATTAGATAAACGTAAGAGTTCTACGGTAGCATTTTGAGGACCCATTTTGAAAAAACCATCTGGTTCAGACCATTGGGCATAGAAATTAAACATGTCTACAAATAAATTATTTAAACTATTCTGCAAAGGTTTAAGCTCATCCGGAAATTTTTCTTTATCAAATTTAGATTTTAAATCAGTGAGAGCAGGTAAAGTTTTATCACGCGTAATTTGTGATACCTGTATATTTGAATCTTGAAAATTTTGGTTACTATGTACGATTGGATCCATATTTTTGCTCCAATCTTCGAATATACTTTTAATATTTGTATAATATTCTGTATTTAACCTTTCAGCTTCTTTTTTGGGATCGGCTCCGCAGCCGATTAAGCTAATGCAGCATATTAATGCTAATAAAACCATCAATATTTTTTTCATTATCAACAGCTCCCTTACTTTTTGCTGACCTTCGGGTCAGCTTTTTTATTTTGCGCATCTTTAATAATATATTTAAATGCCTTTTTTATGGTTTTTTCTTGAATGGGGGAGAATTTAAAACTCTTGTTATCATTCATAATAATTTCCTTCTTATTTAGATAACTTTGCAAATTATTTTGACGGGTAGGGCAGCAAAATCAAACATTATAAGTAGATAATCGCAACTCCATTAACTTTTTATGTATGCCAAAGTATGTAGCCATTTTATTTACAGGTAAATGGGCGACTTCTTTAATATCAGCATCGGATATTAAAAAATCTACTGCAAACTTATTAGCTTCCATTTCCAGTTTATTAACAGAAAATAATGTTTTTTCGCGTAGAAATGGTGTGTTTGCATGCGGATGCAAAACTGCATGACCTAGTTCGTGGGCTGCGGTAAATAGTTGCTTGTGCTGGGGCAGTGTAGAGTTTATATGAATAATTTTCTGCCGGAACGCTGTATTAAAATAACCATTAATTTCGCCCAATGGTTCAAATATAACTAATATTCCCATTGATTTTGCTAGGTCGATGGGATTTTTTGTTTTATAGCGCCGGATTAGTTTTTCCGGGGTATTGCGTTTCATGAAAATCACTCTTTGCGATATTTTTTAGGGGTATATTTTTTCTTTGCTAAGGCCTTGGCCATTCTAATGCTATTTTCAATAGATGATTTTAACAATTCCGTGGTTTCTTCATCAATGGGCTCTCCGTCAAACATAAGCGCTTCGCCGCTGCTTAATGCTTCAAGAGTTTTGTCTAATGTACGTTTTATGTCGCGCTGATCACGGGCCGAGAAATTATTAGCTTCATTTTTAGTTGGTATTTCGTTACCAGTTAGTTCATCAATAGTTACATTGTAAATTTCAGATAATTTTTTTAAAGAATCCAATGGGGGAATTCTTTTATTATTTTCATACTGTGTATATGTGACTCTATTTAAACACAAGATAGTTGCTATTTCTTGTTGTGTTTTTCCAGATTTTTCTCTAAGGGATTTTAATTTTTCTCCTAAAGTTTGCATAACTATCACCTACTTAATATCATTATATGTTACTTTTAGTAACATATAAACAAAAGTAACAAAATATTACATTATGGCTTGACTTGTAACTAATAGTAACGTATAATACAGGTAACGATAAGTTACATTAAAGGAGGTGTAAATAAATGAGTTTAAATCAAAAACTTATAGATTTAAGAACTCAAAAAGGGTTATCCCAAGAAGCTGTTGCTGAACAATCTGGAATTTCTAGAGTGTATTACACGATGATAGAAAATGGAACGAAATGTCCAGCGCCAAAAGTTGCAAAAAAAATAGCTAATGTTTTAGGAATAGAATGGACTATTTTTTTTGAAAACTAATGTAACTTTAAGTTACTAAAGGAGAGCGCAAGATGAAACCTTTTCGTATTTTAGCTATACCGCAAGCCAGTCCGTCAACAAGCAAAACCGTGCCGGAGTGGGTGACAGTGTGGGCTGAGGACGCTGATTCTGCAATGCAAAAATTTATTAAAGAAAGGAGTAAAAACAATGCCAAATTGGTGTGAAGGTAACCTGCGAATCCGTGGAACGATAAAACAAATCCGCGAGTTTATGCATCTTGCTGTTGATGTAGATGACATTAAGCGGTATATCGAATCTGATATCGCTCTGGACATCTACTTAAAAAGAGGCGCCACCTGGATTATGGGTTCGCAACGAGCTTTTATCATGGGCGAAATTTGTATAAAAGCAAATAGCTCACGAGAAAAGAAGTCTGCCGCACTTGCTTATAGATCCGCTGGTGATGCAGAACCAGCTATTTTGCTGGCTTTAGCGCGCGCATCGGGTGTAGATATTAAACTGTATGCTTTTGAACGTGGGTCACAGTTCAATCGTAACATTGAAATCATTGGCGGCAAGCTGGTTAAAGACGAAACTATCAAATTTGATGATTATGATTGGGAATGTGTTTGCCCGCTTATTGGTGGCTGATAAGGAGGTGCACTAGATGGATATTTACCATGTATCGCGCAGCACAATTGCTGTAGCAGAATGCTTTACTTCCAAAAGTAAAATACCAATTGAAGAAGGAGTTAAGCTTTTATTCTTAGCAGCCAGACTGATGGGAGGTGAGTTTAAATGTCTAGCAGACAAATATGCCCAGGATGCGGAAACTTCATCGAGGACACCGAACTGCGCTATTACATCTGGGACGATGTTAAGCAACTGAACATACGCATCTGTGGCAACCCAGAATGTACTAAAAAAATGGGGCGCATAATCTTCCAGCGGAATAAAGCCGCAAAAAAAGAAAAAGCTACCTTGATTAAAGGATAGCACAAAGGAAGTGATTGTATGGCAGATATTGTAGCTAATATCTATCTTTTGGCGAGAAAGTACAGCGGCATTAAACGAATTGATGCAGCGCAGGAACTTGCGATAGCCGAAAGCACGTTGAAAAATTACGAACTTGGCATAGCACCAGTACAAGACATTACTGTTCTTAAAATGTCGCGCCTTTACGGTACGCCGTGGCTGCGTGTGCAGCACCTTGAAAAGAACCCGCTATTTTGTGATGTGTTCGGCATTATGATTGACCAGGACAATTTGGCAATTGGAGTGTTGCAGGTGCAAAAAGAAGTAAATGACGTGGTATCCAATATGGACGGTATTGTTGAAGATGTTGTGTCGGATGGGAAGTTAAGCAATATGTGGCTTATTGACGAAATGAAAGGTGCTGCAGTTGCCTTACTTAATATCTTTGGACGCTTTAGCGGCAGAAAAAAAGAAACCGCCTGCGCTGGCACGCAAACGGTTTCGAGGATGTTTTGACAGACTGAGCTGTCAGCTGACTAACTTAATTATACCATCTTTAATATTTTTAGCAAGCATAGGAGGCGGCCAATGAATTGTTGCGTATGCAATAAACCAATTGCACCTGCGGCTGAGCTTAAAATCTGGGATGGCGTAACCCGCAGGACTTTACATTTTTGTGGACTGCAATGTCTAAAAGAAATGCAAAAGACCCAGAAGAAAAAGCGTAAAAAACGCAGGAGGTAGGCTGATGGAATACGGCTGGATTAGATGCACACGGTGCGGTAAGCCAATACATTATTGGCACTATGTTAATAACAGGCCCGTTTGTGCTGATGACCGTAGTTGTGTACCTAATCCACGTATTATCAATCGCCGGCGGGGAAAATCAAAATTAAAAGTTCTGGCGCGTGTTAAAGCCAGGTACGGGAGTGACGAAACATGAGAAAGACGCTGATAACAAGCGTAATAGCGCTGTTATTGATAATAGCTGCAGCTTTGTTTTTGGTGTTTGGCTGGCCCGTATTCGGTAAACTTGACCCGGAATATCAAGCCAGTCAAAATCCGCAAAACTTTGTAACATATACCATTTATCAGGGCGACACGCTTTGGAGCATTGCAGAGATGTATGCGCCGGCCGATATGGATTTGCGTGAGTACATTTATATACTCGAGCAAAATAATCCGGATGTGCTGCAGCCAAAATCAAATTTAATACCAGGCGAAAAGATTTTAATCTTGAGGCTGCCGGTAAATGAGGAGGTGAGTACAAATGCTTAGAATGCTTAAGAAAATCATTGCAGATCGTGCTGACTGCGACATGCTTGACATCTCGCTGGATTCTAAATTTGAGGACCTTATCCCAAACGGCGAAGAACGTGAGGCTACAATGATTTACATTACCTTAGATGTTGAAGATGCTTTTGATGTGGAGCTGCCGCCGGAAGCGGAATCTGCTGAAACCGTAAAAGATTTATTAAAAATTATCAGGAGCGTGATGTAAATGCCAAACACTGAAAAAGTTGTATCAAAAGAAAGCGTAAAACCGTACATCGAAAAGTACGAAGCTTCTACCGATGATATTGTCGGTGTTGACCGCCAGTGGCTGTTGGGACTGCTTAAAGAAGTAGCGTTCCACCGTTGGAGCGAAATGCAGCGCCGCAAAAAGCGCAAAGAAAAACGCCCTGCCGCAGAAAAACGGTAAGGCGTAAGGGTGGCGCAATGAGTCGCCTGATAATGATAACTTGCCTATATTATAAGGCAATTAAGGGAGTTTTGCAAATGGCTATCGGCTATAAAGACTACCTGCCCGGATGTGCGCAACCGCCTATCCAGTCATTGGAGCGAAAATCAAAAACAACAATTGACTGTTTTATGTGCGGAAAAAGTAAACCATTGCAGTACGGCTGTACTAAAAGGGCTTATGCCTACAAAATGAGTGTCAAAGGCAAAATCAGATACTTTTGCAGCCATACCTGCATGGAAGCGGCGCGGGCCACGTTTAAACCTGCAAAGAAAGGGCACAAATATTATGAAATTACTAAACCTGAAAATTAAAAACTTTAAAGGAATTAAATCTTTTGAGCTGGATATAAATGGCCAGTCTGTAAATATTTACGGTGATAATGCCACCGGCAAAACTACGGTTTTTGATGCCGTGCTTTGGTTGTTGTTTGACAAAAACAGCGAAAATAAATCCGATTTCGGCATTAAACCGAGGTTAGCAGATGGCACAGAGATGAGCCGTGGTGAACACGAAGTCTGCGGCACTTTTGATGTTGACGGCCGTGTTTTCACATTGAAAAAAGTGTTCCATGAAAACTGGAAACGCCCACGCGGTAAAGCTGAAGAAGTGTTTGCTGGAAATACTACTGATTATTTTATCGCACAGTGTGGGGTAGAGGGTTTGGTGCCGGCTAAGGCCGCTGAGTATAAAAAGTTCGTAGCAGAATTTATTGATGAGAAGCTGTTCCAGCTGCTTACTGATGCCAATTATTTTAACACTAAACTGCCATGGAAAGAACGGCGTGACATCATCATGGAAGTATGCGGCGGCATAACTGATGAAGAAGTAATTGCTGCGCATGCGGAACTTAGTAATCTGCGCGAACTTCTTGGTGCTTATAAGTCTGTGGAAGATGCAAAAAAGGCAGCTCGTTACCGTGCTAGGGAAATTAAGGCGGAAATGGAAGCAGTTCCCATCCGCATCAGCGAGCTTCAAAATACATTGATAAGCGAGCAAGATGAGTTCCGCGCATTGGCTTTTCGTGAAGAAAAAGAAAAGCTACAGGCAGAGGTAGACGGTGTTAGCCAGGAACTTGCCGCAGTACGTGCTAACGATCCTGCAAGAAATCTAGAAAATGAGCTTGGCAGCGTAAACCTTAAAATTTCCGAAATTGAAAACAAAGCACTTGGAGCAATGCGGAAAGAGCAGGATGCCATTGCTAAACTGCTTTGGGCGGAATCGGCCAAAGGCAGTGAGATTAATGAAAAACTCCGCCAAGTACAAACGGAAATTGTTCGTAAGCAGAATGTTATTGCTGACTGCGAAAATAAGAGAAATTCACTGTTACGTGATTTTTCCAATTGCAAAGCTCGCCAGTTTGTAAAAGTGGATATTACAACGATATGCCCGACCTGTCACCAGACACTGCCGGAAGAAAGAGTTACAGCCGCAATTATGGAGCAGGACGAGAAAGAAAAGATTTTTAACCGAAATAAAGCTGCTGAACTTGAAGCTATTAATAAAGCTGGATTAGAAAATAATACTGTAAAAATGGCTGCTGAAGAAGCCCTGACTGAGCTTCAAAAACAGGCAAGTGCTTTTGATATCCAGCTTGAGGAAGTAAAGCGTAACATGGACGCATACCAGAAAAACATTGACAGTATGCATGTTACTTATCCTGCCGAACATGAAGTGCTGCTTAAACGCCGTCATGATTTACAGGAAAGCTTAAAGGCGCCGCAGGCTGCGCATGATGAGTTAATTAAAAATCTGATTGATAAGCGTGCAGCAATTGAAGCAAAAATTGCTAATGGAAACAAAATGCTGGCTTTGGTTGAGGCTTCAGAAAAAGCCAAAATGCGTATAGACGAGCTTGCACAGGAAGAAGGAAAACTCGCTGCTGCTTACGAGGAATGCAATAGCCAAATCTTTTTGGTTGACAGCTTCATCCGCGCTAAAACGGATATGCTGAGCGAGCGTATTAATAGCCGTTTCCAATTGGCCCGTTTTGTAATGTTTAAGAAAAACATTGGTAATGACGGCATTGAGGAGTGCTGCGAAGTTGCCGTTAATGGCGTGCCGTACAGCGATTTAAATAATGCGATGCGCATTAACGTTGGTTTAGATATTATCCGTACATTAAGCGAACACTATCATTTTAATGCGCCGGTATTTGTAGATAATGCCGAGAGCGTTACAGATTTGTTACCAATGCCTGATCATCAGGTGATTAGGTTGGTTGTTAGTGAACCTGATAAACAGCTTAGAGTTGAAACAGTTTATTAAATTTTAGGAGGTATTAAAAATGGCAAATAATCAGATAGCAACTGCAAAGAACAATGAAGTAATGGCTGCGCAGATTCCGAACAGCCAGCGTTTTGCCAATAAAATTTTGAAAGAGTTTTCGGATAGTGCCGGTAATATTCAAATCGGCGAAAAGCACCGCCGCTTAATCCAGTCTTATTTTATCGGCATCAGCCGCGCATTAACTACTGCCGAAGCGAACAGGGTAAGGAAAAATGCCAACAATAAGGACCACAAGTATGATGAGCCGCTGGCATATACTTGGAACAATGTTGATTTAAACGCTTCTTTCGCGCAGGCTCTTGTCCAGTATGCGAAACTCGGCGTTGATATGACGCTACCGAACCAGCTTGCTCCGGTTTTGTTTAAAGACAACAAAATCAATAAATATACCTGCAGCTTTATTATCGGCTACGAAGGCCGCAGGATTATCGCCCAAAAATATGCGCTTAATCCTTTCGTTAATGTTATCACCGAGCTGGTATATGAAACGGACGAATTCATTCCGCATAAGAAGGACAATCAAAACCCATCCGATACCTACGAATTCAGGATTACCAATCCGTTCAACCGCGGTGCTATTGTTGGTGCCTTTGGTTATGTCATCCGCGAAGATGCGCGCCAAAATGAGCTGTTTATTCTGACCAAGGAACAGATTGATAAACGCAAACCGGAAAAAGCTGCTGCGGAATTCTGGGGCGGCACCAAGACCGTTTACGAGGACGGTAAGAGAACCACCAAAGAAGTCGCCGGATGGTATGAAGAAATGGCCTTAAAGACCATGAAAAACTACGTTTACAAGCACATCACCATTGACGCGCAGAAGGTTGACGAAACTTATACCGCGCTGCTGGCGGCAGAATCCGATATCAACGAAAAACGCCTGGCAAGTGAAGTCAGCCAGCATGCAAACAGCACGGTGATTGATATCGAAGCTGAAGCACCGATGACACAGCCTGTTCAGCCGGCAGAGCCTGCGCAAATTCCGGCACAAACTGCAACCGCTAAAGTGCAGCAGCCAGCGCCGATGCAACAGCAAGTGCCTGCTGATGAAGATTTTGAGATGGCAGAAATTGCTGCTGCTGAAAAAGAAAACAGCGCAGTTGAAGCCATGAACCCAATGTTTTAATCATGGATATTAAGGTAATCGCTTCCAGCTCCAGCGGAAACTGTTATTACGTAACTGACGGAATAACGCCGCTGCTGCTGGAATGCGGCATTCCATTCCCGAAAATTCAGCAGGCAACAAATTTCGGCATCAGTAAACTCGGTGGCGTACTTGTTACACATGAACATAAAGACCATTGCAAAGCGTTGCCGCAAATGCTAAACAATGGTGCTAATGTTTATTGCAGCACTGGCACGCAGCAGGCGTTAAAACTGCCTAAGCATTACCGGTTACACACAGTTAAGCCGCTTGAAAAGTTCAGCATAGGCACATGGCAGATACTACCGTTTGATGTGCAGCATGATGCAGCAGAACCAATGGGTTACTTGTTATGCAGTTGGGCCACGGGAGAACGGCTGCTGTTTGCGACAGATACGTATTATATAAAGTACCGTTTTGAAGGTGCATTGGATTATGTAATGGTTGAGTGCAATTACGCAATGGATATTTTAAACCATAACATTGCAACCGGAAAACTTCATCCGTTACAAAAGCCCAGACTTTTAAAAAGTCATTTTGAGATAGGCAATGTAAAAGCCTTTCTGCGGGCACAGAATTTGACGCAGGTAAAGGCAATATGGCTGCTGCATTTATCAGATGGCAACAGCAACGAAGAACGTTTTAAACGCGAAATTATGGAAATTACAGGCTGCCCGGTTTACATAGCGGGCAAAGCTGGAAATTAAACTGGAGGTATTAATATGTTTGAAGAACTTTTAAATAAAGATATATTTACAGCATTAATAAACGCACCCAAAATATGGAAGGAACTGGACAACAAACGCATTGACGTGAGTGCATTGGAGTTTATTTGTGCCGCGCCGGTTGTGACCGATTTATTAAAGATGTCAGACAAAGAACAAAAGGTGGTCATGGATTTTGTATCGGCGTTTATTGCTTTGAATATTACCAAAAAAGGTAAAGAACTTTTTAACGAACCTGTTCAGAAAGTAAAAAACGAAATGCTTGCTAAATTTACACAAACAGAAATCCCCCCCGAAAACACAGCGAAAGCCGGAGAGCCCAAGAAGGACGAAGCTGCTGCAGATGCCGCGCAGACAGAATCGATAAAGTCCAAGCTGCCTGAAGATTTACAGAAGCTTCTTGATGATCCTGATGTACCAGAAAAAATTAAGAAGGCTATTATGGCAGCGGCTGATGTTGATGCGGATATTGAAATAATTCGTGTTAAAGGGAAGAAGGGCTGAATATGGAACAAGCTGAGAATAGGTCAATTATAGGAATACCTCATATGTCCAGAATATATTTTTTCTGTCCTTACTGCGGCAAGCGTATCGCTAGTATACCTGAGGGCGCGAAACTTTCTGCGGGTCCTAAATTTTGCCAATATTGCGGAAGGCCGCTTAAAGTGAAAGATATACAATGCAGTACCATTAAAGATATGGTTGATTGGAAACAATATGCAATTAAGTCGGTATCAACAATTGATACACGCTGTTTTGCCATAAAAAATTCAGAAGCTGAATATCCTGGTAAATATGTTGTTCGTATGATGCTTTTACAACATGGCATTCAAGGTAATTATCTTACATGTTCTAACAAAATTTTTCTTGCAGATACTTTGGAAGAAGCTCATGAATTTCTGCCATGCGAGATGATTAGAACTGAAATAAAAGATAAAAAATACCAGGACATATTGGAGCTTTGGATTTAAGGCGGTGGTTGTATGATTTGCCAGCCAGGAATAACAACAAATCCTAACTGTCCGCATTGCGGTACAGCTGGAATTGAATTTAAATTTAAAAACCCGATGGTTTATTTGAGATGCCCTAAGTGTGGGCATGAATGGAAAACAATATCATCCATTTGTACTCGCTGCAAACGCCCATCAGGTACAACTAAAACAGTTATTTGCAGATATTGCAGTAAAACGAAGTAATTTATTGATGATGCACATCATGCGTTATCGGCGGCAGGTTTGGTCGGCCTTTGCTATGAGGCCGTCCGGCCCTGCAATTGTGTTCGCGGGCATTGAATAAAAGGAGCGTAATATGGGTAACCGTATATTAAAAGAAAGCATCTGCTCCAGTGATAATTTAGATAATCTTTCATGGTTTGAAGAAGTATTTTTCTATCGCTTAATAGTCAACTGTGATGATTTTGGACGTATGGATGCACGAATACCAATTTTAAAAGCTAGGCTTTTTCCTCTGAAATCTGTTACCGAAGATACAATGATTCGGGCGTTAGATGCGTTATCGGCGGCAAAGCTAATTAAAATTTATAAGGTTGATGAACGCATTTATTTGGAATTGTCTACCTGGTCAAAACATCAACAGATAAGGTGTAAAAAAAGTAAATACCCTAATCCGGAAGATGGAATTATCGTTCCGAGGTTTTCCACAGATGTGGAGAAGTCAACCGATAGAAATTGCAATCATTTGAAATCAGATGAAATCAAATGTTGTTCTAATCCAATCCAATCCAATACGAATCCAATACAAAACAAAACAGTACTACTAAGTAAGAAAGAAGTATTAACAGAGGGTATGAAATCTTGTTTTGATGCTTTTTGGAATAAATACCCAAAGAAGTGCCATATATCAGAGGCAAAAGCTGCTTTTTGCAGGCTTGTAGAACTAGGCATTGATGCAGATGAAATTGTAACTGCTGCTTGTAAGTACACACTAGAAAAAGCAAGTACAGATACCAGGTACTGTAAAAAGCCTGAAGATTTTTTGACTGTTGATTTTATAATGCCTTATTTACCTAAATTCTCTGCCCACTGCCAACTTTGTAATGGCAATGGCATTGTTTTTGACGGTGATACTGCTTATGAGTGCCAATGCGCTAACCGTTATAAAGATTTGACTGGAGGATGATGTGATGAGTTATAAACCGCTTGTGTATGTTGCGCATCCGTGCGGCGGCTTGATTAGAAAAAACCGCAAGGAGTGTCGGCAGATTATAAAAGTGCTTACCAAAAATCTTGGCGAAAAATATGTTTTCATTAGCCCAATACTTAATTTTGGGCACATGTACTATGACGTTGATTATATCTGCGGCATTGAAACCTGCATTGACCTTTTGCAGCGCTGCAATATCTTACTGCTGACAGGTGACTGGAAAAATTCCAAAGGCTGCCTTTGTGAATATGGCGCAGCACGGGCTATGCAGATGCCGGTGTCGGAGATGCAGAACGATTATGTTGCTGGATTTGGTTTTGTTGATATCAAGTCATTACATATGGGGGCACATGGGCAAAAGTTTGAAACAAAACGCGAACCATCGGAGCTATCCGACCAATTAACGGTGGCTAACTAAAACAGCGAAATTTTTTAGGCGGTGAGTTTATGATAACTGATAATGCTTTAAAAAACTATACAACAAAAATTGACCCGATGCGCACGGCGGCAGAGATTGATTATATACTTGCCAGCAATGGTGCAACGGCCATACAGAAAGATATTACTAACGGCCAGATTACTGCGCTGCGCTTTACGGTACAAACATCACTGGGGCTAATACCCATACAACTGCCGGTTAATGTTGAAGCTGTGCAGCAAATCTTAAAAAAGATGCGTGAACAGAAAGTGCGCGCTAATATTGATTATTCGAAGGAGCAGGCTGCTCGTGTTGCCTGGCGATGCCTTAAAAGCTGGGTGGAAGCGCAGATGGCGTTGATACAAATAGGTATGGCAACAATGGACCAGGTGTTTTTACCGTATGTGCTTAATGACGAAGGTAAAACGCTTTATGAAGTTGCCCGTGATAGCAAGTTTTTACTGAAGGAGCGTGAGTGATATGGGCTTGTCACGAAAATTAAAACGGCGCAGCAAATTGGAAGAACGTGTATTCGATGCGCGGGTTAATAGAGAGGCGGTAAAAATTGCCAAAACGGTAATGCCAGCTGTTTTTGAAAAAGCGGAACAGGAAGCATCACAATTAGCAACAGATACAGCAATTTTAATAATCGGTGGGATAACTGCTCTTTTATTGGAAAAAAACTGGGCAAAGTTGGCACCTAAAGCTACGCGCCGTGAAGTTTATGCGCATTTGCTTCATGATGAAATAGTGCGGATGAACGGGGTTAAAGTTTTATCTGACGAGCAAAAAGAAGCCATAAATGCTTTGGCCAAAATTTTCGATATACCGTGGAGGTTATGATGGGCAAGAAGATTAGTTTTAAAAAGTATGCCAAAGTATGCATGGATTATGTAAATAGAGATAACCAAAACTGTATTTGGGGCTTTAAAAAAGAAAATTTACCTGACCCAAGTAAGGTCTTTAATCTTCACGCTGCTGAAAAAATTGTAGCTGAAAAGAAGAAAAGTCTGCCGAAGATTGAAACTTGCCGGACAATAAAATTGAAAATAACACCGAAGCGACGTTGCTGGAAAAAACGGCAGTGGAAATCAAAAGCAAAAATCGCCAAACTTTAGTTTTGAAAGGCTTTAAAGCATACAGGCATATAAGTAGACGTAAAGCCTGATAAAACGAAAAACTACCCGGCAAAGATTTGAAATTTGAACGGATTTTGGATAGACGAAAGGTGGAAGTTTGAATGTGGGTCAATGGTGCGAATTTAGCAAGTGTAAGGGAAAGTGCTGGTTTAGCTGATTTTACTGTTGCGCAGGAAGCAAAAATAAGCCTGGGCCAGTACCGTGAGATGGAATCCGGCCGGAAAAACATAAAACGTGACATTGTAGAACGGGTAGCACGCATTTTAAGTGTTGATGTCGCGGAGATAACATGCAATGCAGCTAATGTTGCGGAAGAAATTAAAGCGGCTAAAAAAGAAACGATAGAAGATGAGAAAATACCGAAGCCGGAAAAGGTCGAACCGTGCGCCGATAGTAAAGTACGAGGCAGGTTTATTAAATTTTTCAGGCGTCCTTCTGTGGAATATGAACCGGCAGAGCTTATAGTTCGGGCAGACATAATAACTGCGATTTCTAAAGATATAAAGTTCAGTAAAATTTGGGTTAGCTATGAGGATCGCGGCGGCATTGCTAATTTCAGTGAATGTTTTAATTCCAATGAAGAACGTGACGAACGCTGGGAAGATATTATGTTGATGCTTGCAGAGGGCTGATTATTTATGAGTATGGTAACACAAGATGTTGAGCCGCTATTTAGTATGCAGCGGCCAACAAATTTTTGCCGTGACGGCGAATGTAGCGGCTGCGGAAATTGCTGCAGCAACTGCCTGCCGGTAACGGCTGATGAAATAAAAACTATTAAAGCTTATATTTCCAGGCACAATATTAAGCCGGAAAATCATTGCCGGCCAGACGCAAATGACCTTGACTGGCTGTGCCCGTTTCGGGATGAGAAGCATAAGCGTTGTAACATTTATGATGTGCGGCCGTCAATTTGTAAGTTCTTTCGGTGCGATATGCAGTTTGATATAACTGCTATAACTAAAAAGGCAAAGAAGGAACGCAGGTTTATTGATGTACGGATGACTTTTTACCCGCGTGCAAAGTACAGCGAAGAATACAAGGCATTCAGCAAGTACATGCTGTACCGGCATTACAGCCAGGCGCAAGGCAATAAAGAAAATGGTACTTAATTTGGGAAGAACATGGAGGCAATATGAAATTTATAGATTTTTTTGCTGGAATAGGAGGGATGAGGCTTGGACTTGAAAGAGCAGGGCATAAGTGTGTTGGATGGTGCGAATACGACAAATTCGCTAGAAAAAGCTATGCCGCAATTCATAAAACAGATGGAGAATGGACGGCAAGTGACATACGAACAATTGGACATGTTCAATTCCCCCCCGCGCGGACGTTTGGACATTCGGCTTTCCCTGTCAGGACATATCGGCGGCCGGCAAACAAAGAGGGCTTGCCGGTGAACGGAGCGGACTTTTCTTTGAGATTGTCAGATTACTTGCAGGGACGCGCACGGAAGATAGACCCAAATGGATTATCGCTGAAAATGTTAAAAATCTTTTGTCTATTGGACGAGGTTTTGACTTTGCCAGAGTGCTTTGTGCGTTGGGAGAAGTTGGGTATGAGTGTGAATGGCAGCTTCTCAACAGTAAAGATTTCGGCGTGCCGCAGAACCGGGAAAGAGTGTTTATTGTCGGACATCTTGGAGGAATCGGTAAGCGAAAAGTATTTCCTATCACCACAACAGACGGCGAAAATCCTTGCAAACTGCAAGAGTTAACCCGAGGGGTACGCCGATGCAAACGAGTTTATAGTACTGATGGCTTAAGCTGCACACTATCTGCAGTAGGCTGCGGTGGCGGAGAAAAAACAGGACTGTATGCCATTGATATGAGTTACAACAGTAGCGGCGTTACGGATTTAGCTTTTGCATTGCAGAGCAGATACAACAAAGGGCCATGTGGACGACCGAGAGAAACAACGGGAGTTTTAATTGCAGGCAATGATATAAAAAAAGAAACGGATGAAGCCTGTACATTGGATGCCAGTTATTATAAGGCGTTTGGTTGCAATCAGCAGCGGACAGGAATAATGGTCGCTCCGGTGCTTACACCGGAACGAGAAGAAAAACGGCAGAACGGCAGGAGAATGAAAGAACCGGGAGAGCCTATGTTTACGCTTACTGCACAGGACAGGCACGGCGTTGCTATTAGCGGCCTTTACACGAACTGCCGGGATGATTTTTACCGTGGACCGTTGGAAGGGTTATCTCGGACATTGAAGGGGAGCAAGCATGATGCCGCTGTTACTGACGGCGTGCGCATCCGTAAACTGACACCGCGTGAATGCTGGCGACTGCAAGGGTTTCCAGATGACTATTTTGACCGTGCAGTTGCTGCCGGGGTTAGTGACAGCCAGCTTTACAAGCAGGCCGGCAATGCTGTAACGGTAAATGTTGCGGAGGCTATTGGTAAAAAATTAAAGGAGCTTGAGTGATACGCAAACTTAAGGAGGTAATTTAAATGCACTGGTTTGATAGATTGAGAAAAGAAGCAGATTTACATTTTGAAACTAACAGTGATATTGGTGGCGTAGCAGTTGGAAATGATAGTTTTTGTGTAAATTTACCAAATGGCTATGGCGATGGAACTACCAATGTTTATGTTTTTAATACAAAACGCATACCTCAAGAAATCGAAGAATTTTTAAAATTTAACATTTGTTTTGGTGGTAAGTTTAACATCTACGAAGATGATATTAGTGTATGCGATAAGGAAAAAAGTAAAGTTTTGTGCACATTAGAAGGCTATTACGGCAGTTATTACCCAAGAAATGAAATGTGGTGGGAGCGTGTTGAGCCCGTTGTAGTGCTTGAAAAATGGGATGATATAAAATGACTAAAGATGAACTTTTAGATAAAATCGAACGTCCGTGCCCATGGTGTGGAAGTAAGGATTTACTTATTACTAAAGGCATATTTGCGAAATATGCAATTTCCTGTCGCTGTTGCCATGTTGATGTAGAATTTCCGGAATCACGCATTAGAACGCGCGAGGACATTATAAAAGTTTGGAACAAGCAATCTGATAAAGGTAAAAAGTATGATAAAACCTTTAAACGCGGCGACTACAGAGAAAGGACGGTTAAAAATGCGACTGATTGACGCAGATGCTTTAATTAAAAAATTTAAACGCGCGAAAAAAGGCGTAAAACTTGGGCCGATGGACATATATGCTAAAGGAACGCTTGCCGGACTGGATTATGCTATTTATCTTATCAATGAGGTGGCAGAAGATGAGAAAAGGCAAAATAAATAGATTGCAAATTATGACGGATTATTTAATTGATGAAAATATTCCGTTTGAGGTTGTTTTTACTGGCAAAGGAAAACCTATAAAAATTAGAGCATGGAATAAATATCAGCATTGGAATGATGGAGAAGTACAGCTGCTTCCATCGGGGCAAATTGATAGTTATTGTGGCAAAGGCGAAAATTTATTTGAGCCTGATTTAAATGTTTATGACGCCTGCGCAGAATTAAAGCGGCATTATGAGTTTGATTTTTTAAAACATTCGGAGGAATTGCCGTAATGGATGAACAGTATATACAACGGGCTTTAGGCTGGCATTTTGGCATAGATAGAGGTTGCATTCCAATACCAAATGTTTTGATGGGTGGTGGTAATTATGAAGCGGACTTTATCTATATCAATAAAAATGATTATTTAACAGAAGTTGAAATAAAAATTTCGATTCCAGATTTTAAAGCTGATTTTAAAAAGAAACATTATCACGATTCTAAAGATGTGCGTAGTCTATATTATGCCTTGCCTAAAGATTTGTATAAAAAAGATAAGGAATTATTTAAAAGTATGGCCGGTGAATGTGGAGCAGGCATTATTGTTGTCAGCGGCATCAGAAGATGTGAAATAGTTCAAAAAGCTGCAATAAGGCGTCAAGTTAAACCTTTAAGTCCATGGCAGATGTTAGACTATATGCGGCTGGGCTGCCTAAAATGGTTCAAATCGCAGTATATGGTAGATGTTACCGACATTAATGTCGGTAACAAAGGAGATGATGAATAGTGAGAATAGGAGAAGTGTTGGCCCGCGAGGTTATGGGCAAAGATTTTATAGAACCCGAAAGAGTATCTGTGCCGGAACGGCGGAAGGCTGCGAGAATAACGCACGGTTTTGACCCGCGTAAAATGGTAAGCACCGTAAGTTATACATGTAGCGCCTGCAACAAGCATTGCGGAAGGGATGACAAAGAGTGCCCGTATTGCCATGCTGAATTTGTTGACCATATCTGGAATCCGCCGGCCGACATAAAAGAAGCTATGGATAAGCAGCGACCGCAGGCAGTAATAGTTGTTGGCGTTGGAAAATCAAAAGTTGAATTATGCCCTGGATGCGGAGAAGAAGTTTATGCAGAATACTGCGAAAGTTGTGGCCAACGGTTAGATTGGAGGTATGTAAAATGAAAAAGTTAAAAGTTTGGATAGAAACGGGCTATGCAGATGGCTACCATGAAGTAGAAGTAGAACTTGATGAGAATTTGAGTAAAGATGAAATTGAAAAATATGCGCACGAAGTAATGCATGAACAACTCGTAGAATGGGGTTGGGAAGTTGTGGAGGAATAATTATGGCCAAAAACTATATGCAAGACGTAGCCCGAATGCTGGGCGTGGAGCTTGAAGAAGAATTTAGAATAAAAGAAACTTTAACGAAGTCTATTTATAAAATTACTTCAAGCGGATTATTGGGAAAATGTGATGGTAAGGATTGGAAACATGAAAATTATGCTTTGGCATCATTACTGATAGGCGTATATCACATCATAAAACTGTCATGGCAACCGAAAGAAGGCGACAGATATTATTTTCCGGCAACAGATTTTCGATACAGCTGCCCGGAGGCTTGGGACAATCACCCGATAGATTTTGCTTTGAAAGAGGCTGGCATGGCATTTAAAACCAAAGAAGAATGTGAAGCTGCATTGCCTGAACTGCGGAAAAAGTATTTAGGCGGTGATAAAAATGGATGATAAAAATTTAAAGCCTTGTCCTTTTTGCGGTGGGCAGGCTGTATTTGTACCATTATCAACTTGTAGCGGCTATATAGCCTGTGTTGATTGTAATATCGCGATTAAAACAGTTTGGGATGATAGGTTAAACAGGATTAAAAACGGAGAAACGTGGGACGAAAAAGCCGCTAAAATGTGGAACAGGAGATATGAAAATGCAATTGATTGACAGAGATAAATTAAGAAGTGCCTTGGAAAATGCAATAAGAAGCCGTGATATTAACAGAGTATATGACCGATATTTTCGCGAGGGGTTAATAGCTGCTATGCTGCATTTGGGTAACCAGCCAACAATCGAAGAACGCAAGCACGGGCATTGGGTGCAAGTAAGCGATTGGGATAAAAACGGACAAGCGCATTTTGACTGTTCGGTTTGTGGCGCAGGCGATGTACACGCTGATGATGCCGAAGTACCTTATTGCTGGCATTGTGGTGCTGTTATGGACGAGGTGACGAAGCAATGAGCAATTTAAAACCCTGCCCTTTTTGCGGGAGCGAAAAAGTAAAAGCGCAACACGGCATTGAAATGGTTATGATTTTATGCTATAAATGCGGCGCAACTGTTAGCTTTTATGAGAAAGAAAGGAAAGAGCAAACGGTTGAAGCATGGAATAGAAGGGCTGGTGAAAATAAATGACACCTGAAAGGCAAAAATGGTGGGATAGCCTGCCGAGTTATGAAAAACAGGCAAGAAACGCAATCAAAGAGAGCAAAAGAAAAATAAAGTGGGCAAAAGAAGAATTACCGCACTCTTTCGGGCCTTACGGAGAGGCAATGAAAGACGGTTTACGCAGAAATAAATTTTTAATCAAAGCCCTGCGCAAGCAGATTGCCCAGCGGCCGCGACCATGGTCCAGTAAAAAATTTTTAGTGTGTCCGTGTTGCCGAAAGTGGGTTTATGAACAAACGTATTGTAAAATGTGTGGGCAGAAACTGAGGTGGAACTAATGATTAAATGCGAAAAATGCGGAAAAGAAATTGATAGTGTTTTGGTTAACATGTTTAACGTAGATGGTTCTGACAGACTGTATAGCGAGCCAATTGTATACAACGGAAAGCGTATTGTTTATTTTGAAACAGGTCAATGCTGGACTGGATATGAGCTATCAGACGAAGAAAGATTAGAAACTATATGTTGCCCACATTGCAAAGAATATCCGTTTAAGAATAGCGAAATAGAAGCTTATGATGTTGTACGCGTTTTTTGTTTTCCACAGGAGGAAAATAAATGCGAGGATTAGTAGCATTAGCTGTTATCGTAGGCGCGCTGGCTTTTGTAGCCGGTGTCTGCTACGAAATAGGTAGCTTTTGGACATGGCAGGCTTTGAGATGGCTTTGGGGAGTATAACCAATGAACAGAGCGGAGTTTGAAGCGTGGAAAAAAGAGCAATGCCAAAAAGTTACAACAGAAGATTTTAACGGCGTTGAATACAAGCTTTGCCAGCGTAACGATGGTTGGATTGCAATTTTTGAATATAACATATTAAACGGTTTTGTACCGCTTATTGAAGCAAAGGACATAGAACACGCGCGGGACTATTGTTCCCGCCGTGAGATTGTATCGGTAGCTGTTAAAAAATTAAGCAGGTATTTGTAACAGGAGGTGAAAGTGTGAGCGAAGTTATGATTAAAGGCCCACAAGACCGTATTAATTGGCTGATGGTGGCTGCTTTTAGGTACTGCGTAGGGCGCCATACTACACAGGCGATGTACGGCGTAGGTGATGTAATACTTGATAATCTTGATGTACTGCATACGGAGTTTATTAAGCAGTTTATTCGTGAGATTGAACGAGAGCAGTATGTTACGGAGCTTGACCAAGGCCGCAACAAGCGTTATGAAACAGATTTTTTTGCACGTCTGAAAACACATGTTAAAGATTATCAGCGTTGCCTTAAATACGAAAAAGGCGAAAAGCAGCAGGAACTTTATACGTTACTTTGCAAGGTAATGGAACTTATTCCGCAGGTTGATATGTCGTATAAATGGCAGGAATGGGAGTGCAGGGTGGACGATACAACATACCTTACGCCGATGTTGAACAGGCTGAAAGATGAATTAAAGAAAAGGAAGGAACAGCAAAATGGAAAAACCAATTGTAAAAATTAAGCTTTTACCCGGCGGCAAAATGCCAGAGAAGAAAAGTTCAGGTGCCGCGGCGTGGGACTGCTTCGCGAGGGAAGATGTTATCGTTAGAGAGGCTCCTGTGCTTGTAGGGTTAGGATTTATGGCTGAACCGCCGGAAGGTTATTATTTAGAGATTGTGCCACGTAGCAGCACTGGGTTAAAAACACCATTAAGGCAGCCAAACAGTGTAGGTATTATCGATGCTGACTACCGTGGCGAAGTTAAGGCGATGTATGAAGTACCGGTTGGATTAAGAGATTTTAGTATTGGAGTTCAAATTAGTGTAAGAGAGTTTATTATTCAATCCGGCGACCGCATAGCGCAGATGATACTTCGCAAAATGGAAGAAGCAGACCTTGTACAAGTTGACGAACTGTCGGAAACGGAACGCGGCGCTAAAGGCTTTGGGAGCACAGGAAAATGAATGATAACAAAATCATTAACTGTTTAAAATGCTACCGCGTGCATCACTGCGGAGATGATGTTTATTTTTGTCCATTTTTTGGTATAAATCCTTGTATCCGCGGCGAACATGCTGTAATTATCAAAAAGTCCGTTAAGGTTAAACCAATAAAACAAGAAATAAAAATTCCTGACTTTGTGCCGTTCCTGCGCAATACGCCAATAAAATCAGCTTTTGATTGGGAAACGCATCATAAAGAACTGTTTACCAGGTTGTATAGCGGCGAAGATGTGGAAAGTATTGCTAAAAGCTTTGGAATACAAAAAGGAACGCTTGAATATTATCTTAAAAGATATAGGTAGAATGAATTATGAAAATTTTTATAATATTAGGTATTCTTACAGGTTTACTTATAATCGGACCTAAAATTTTACGAGAAAGTGAGTATTTTTCAATTAAAACTTCACTGAAGTCAAAGAAAAAGTTATATCAATGGGGCTACCGTAAATGCAGACCAAAAAGCAGCAGATTAGATTGTTATAAGTTTGTTAGGAGAAATAAATGATTATATCTATTGATGATGTTATCAGTAAAAAGAAAGCGCACGAAACTGCTTTGCGCCGCGAAAGATTAAAACTTAGACATATTGCTATTTATGAATTAGATAACCCGGATTATAGCGATAGAGAAAAAGTGACAGGCATTGTCAGTATTGCAAACATGACTACATATAACAGTGTCAGCAAAGAATGTATGATAAAAATGGTACGTTATTTACTTGACTTTATCGTTGACGGTGAGTGGAGGGATAAAAAATGAATGCAGAATACGTTAAAGCATACTTAAACATAGCTGATTTAGACCAAAGCACGCGCATGTTATCAATGTTAAGCAAAATACATTTACTGCAAATGCAGGTAAATGCGTTAATTGAGCTTACAAAAATAAAATTTAATACATATGATTTTGAATGTGCATTTCAAGCAGAAGCGCGCAAGCCTGAAAATATTGAAACCCAAAATGCAATCACAGAATGCGCGAAAGCTATTAAAATGGCTGATGAAGACCCGCAGGCACGTTTGCGGGCAATGATGAAGGCTAAACTTGAAGGGAGATTGTAATCCGCAATGTATTGTTTCGAAAAGTATGAGCCAAACAGCTTGCCGTGGCTGCGCAGGGTAGATGTGCTTAACAAGTATTATCCGCACCGGCCGCCTGAATTTAAAGGATTTGCTGTGAGTTGGGACTATGGCAATGCTTGCCCGCGGTGTGGGTCAAAAAACACAATGATTTATATGACGTTGCCGGAACATGAGTATTTTGCTTACTGCAACGATTGCCATTTTTATGGATTGCCCCGTAAAACAGAAACTAAGGCAAAAAGGGCATGGCGATACTGGAAAGGTAGGTTGCAAATATCATGATATTGCTTATTTGTTTGGGCTTACTTGCGCTGCTGTTGGTAATCGGTGCAGGCTGGATTTGCAAAGGCGGCTATTTTACTTTGCCGGAGCCAACGGCAAAACCGGTGCCGGAACTGGTGCGCTGGCGCAAAGATAAACGTCGCCCGAAAAGCGGCAGGCTGTATAAAGCAAAAATCGTAAGGAGGAGATGACCATGAATAAGATAGTTTTACTTGGACGCCTGGTCCGTGATCCCGAAGTGCGTTATACCACGACCGGCAAGGTTGTTTGCCAGTTCACGCTGGCGGTTGACAGGCCTTTTACAAATCAGGACGGGCAGAAAGAAGCGGATTTTATCAACATTGTTGTCTGGGGTAAAGTCGGCGAACTGGCCGGCAACAGTTTGGCTAAAGGACACCGCGTGCTGATAGACGGTCGCCTGCAAATACGTAGTTATGACGGCAAGGACGGCAACAAACGATATGTCACCGAGGTTGTTGCAAACAGCATGGAGTTTATTGAGCGCAAAGGTTATCAGTCGGGGGTTGGCCATGATGCAGGCGGATATTCGGCAGCAGCTTCCACACCTTCTCCGATGGACAGTTTTGGCGAAGGAGCAGGGCAGTCACAGGTGCCGTTTGATGAGGAGATACCGTTTTGATGAAAGAGTATGTAGCTTGGTATAAGGATGAAAACCGCGCTGTCACCAGAGATGAGTTCATCGAAATTGTAAATAAAATAAAGGCACAAAAAAATGAACTCCCGGATTATTACGAACATTTTGCAGACTTAAAATTTGGCTCGGAAAAAGGTATTATAACCGAAATGTGGCATGTGCCCGGAATAGCTGGATATTTATCAATAAACCTCAACACTTTATCCTTCCAGTTCATTGAGTTTGGATATAAAGCCGTCATGAATGAATTGAGAGCGTTTTACATTTGGAGATTTCATAAATCGGCTGATTTGATAGCCGTGAGAATACCGCCTGACTATCCTTGGTGCATGAGCAGAATAAAATCCCAAGAGGAATGGAAAGATGTGGTTTATTAAAAATGGAAATTCTTGAATTTATTTATGACAATTGGATGATAACTGCCCTTTTTATAGTTTTGATAGGAGAGTATTTCCATGCTGACTAAAACATCAACCTGCCGCAAGTGCGGCAAACCTATAAAATTTATCAGAACGATCAACGGCAAATGGCTGCCTGTTAATCCTGCGGCGGTATATTACAGTCTGCTGGGCAATAAAGACCGCATTGTTACCGAGGACGGGCGTATTGTTGCTTGCACCGTTGTTGATATGATTACTGACTGTGTCGGCTTTATCCCGCACTGGGCGACATGCGAATATGCAAACGATTTCAGGCGGGAAAAGAAAAGCCGGGAACAGGAAAAAAGCAACAAGCTGACAGGCTTTGAGGCGGTCGCCTTATTTTAACGAGCGGCGGTGATAACATGACACGTTGGGAAGTGTTACCGCCGAATGTTAAAGTACAGAGTACCATCGGCAATGTAAAGCAGGTATCCGCAGCCGGAAAAAGCGAAAGCAAATACCACAACAAGATTGCGTATTATGACGGCATCGCTTTTGACAGCAAAAAGGAACGTGACTATTACGCCGATGAGCTACTGCCTTTAAAATGGGCCGGAATCATAAAAAAGATTGAACTGCAAGTGCCTTTTGAATTGCAGCCGCCGTTTAAGCATGGCGGGAAAACGATTAGAGGCATTAAGTATGTTGCCGATTTTGTTGTGACTTACAGTGACGGCCGGCAGAAGGTTATTGACACCAAAGGCTGCCGCACCAAAGAATACCTGCTAAAACGCAAAATGCTGCTGTACAGGTATCCTGATATTGACTTCGAGGAGGCTTAGAAAAGTAAATGAGCGTGATTAGTCGCAAAACCTTAAACATCATCAACGCAAAATACCGCCAGCGCAATGCTATAGAAGCAGCTGTCTGGCAGGCGAAACTTGAAAGGCAAGACCTCGGAGGCAAGACGGGCAATGTTGGCTATACCCGTCCTGACCCGACCGGCAATGCTGCCATTCGCAACGCTGCCGAAGTCGAAGTTGTGGAGATAAGCAATGACCGCGGCGAGCGAATAACTGTACAGAAACCTGAACGGTGGATTAGCGTACTTGATGCTATGATTTATCATTATCAGCAAAATGCTGATGAGAGGCATCAGCGCACAACAGAAATTATTATGCGGCGATACTTGAAAAATGAGTCGCCGGAAGTAACAGCTGGTCTGATGGGCATAAGCAAAAGCAATTATTTTACTTTGCTTGATGGATTTTTATCTGATACAGCAGCAGTTGCATATCATGAAGGCTTACTTGATTTGCCATTTAAACTTATTAATTTTAAATACCCAAAGTGAAAGTAGTTCACAAATATTTCACAAAAAGTCCTGGACTTTTTTGCCTTTACACTGTGGTAAAATGATAGTGTAAAATTTTATATAAAAGCAAAGAAGCCGGACAGCATGTGAGATGCAGCTGTACCAGCTTTTTGTTTTGCCGACTTTGGCGCGGGTCGCATATTGTTTGGGACTTAGCGCCGGGCGGGTATTAAAATACGGGGCGTGTTTATCGATGAGATGAACAGTAAGTCCCCGTGCCGTTTATAATGCTGTATGTAGTAACCGCCGCATTTGTCCGCGGGACGGCAAGGCATACAGCTATAATAAGTGGATAAGCACTACTCCGCCCTTATCCACTATTTCCGCGGAGTTTATGCAGCGCATCGCTTGTGCTGCAATAATTGCCGGGTAGCTCAGTAGGGAGAGCGCGGCTTTTTAATCCGAAGTCGCGGGTTCGAATCCCGCTCCGGCAATCCAATGGGCTGATAGTTTAGTTAGCAAAACAGCGGACTCCAAATCCGCAGACAGGGGTGCAATTCCTCGGCAGCCTGCCAAACGGAAGGTTGGCGTAATGGTAGCGCAGCGGTTTGCTAAGCCGTCAACCGAATTTTATCGGTTTGTGGGTTCGAGTCCCACACCTTCCGCCAAATGGTACAGTACCCAAGTGGCTTAAGGGAGCAGTCTTGAAAACTGATAGGCGTTAGTGATAACGTGCGTAGGTTCAAATCCTACCTGTACCGCCACTTTTTATTTGAGGTATTAAGCATGGATATTAAAATACATTGTGCTTATGATGAATTGAAAAATATTGCCGAAGTTATACCAAATCCGCGCAATCCGAACACACATCCGGAAAAGCAGCTGAAGCTTTTGGCCAAAATAATTGAAGCCCATGGTTGGCGGTCGCCTATTACAGTCAGCAAGCGCAGCGGGTTTGTAATTCGTGGCCATGGCAGGTTAATGGCTGCACAGATGTTAGGCTGCGAAGTAGTGCCGGTAGACTTGCAGGATTATGCAAGTGAAGCTGAAGAATGGGCAGATATGATTGCCGATAACCGCATTGCCGAACTGTCAGAAGTGGACCAGGATGAATTAAGCCGTTTAGTTGCCGAACTGGATGCAGGTGATTATGATACTGGCCTGCTTGGTTTTAGCGATAAAGATATAGCTTCATTGCTGGCAAGCGTTGAAAAAGAGCAGGTCGAGGAAGATAACTTTGATGTTAGCGGTGCGCTGGATAGCATTACAGAACCTGATGTTAAGCCTGGCGACATTTATCAGCTTGGCAGACATAGGTTGATGTGCGGTGACAGCACTAAATCGGAAGATGTGCAGAAGCTTATGGGCGGCGAGCTGGCCGATATGATTTTTACAGACCCGCCGTATAATGTTGCTTACGAAGGTGGCACGGATGAAAAATTAACCATTCAGAATGACAATATGCCGGCCGAAGAATTTAACGCTTTTTTATTGGCGGCATTTAAGTGTATGTTTGATGTAACAAAGCCTGGCGGCGCCATTTATGTGTGCCATGCTGACAGTGCAGGTAGTGATTTTCGCGGCGCTATGGCTAAGGCAGGATGGCCAATTAAGCAGTGCCTGATTTGGGTAAAAAATCAGTTTACTCTTGGCCGGCAAGATTATCAATGGCAGCACGAACCTATTTTGTATGGTTGGAAGCCTGGTGCCGGGCATAACTTTTATGGCGGACGAAGGCAAAGCACCGTTATACCGGAAACTTACCCGGTAACGGTAAGCAAAGATGTTGACGGTAAAACGTTACTTACTATCAGCTTTAGCTTGCGTGATTTAAAACTTCGTGTTGATGATTACGAAGTTGTTGATGCCGAAGATGCTTCAACACTGATTTTTGTGGATAAGCCTACGCGCAACGGAGAACATCCAACAATGAAGCCTATTGCTTTATGCGCAAAGGCTATCAGCAATAGCAGCCGCAAGAATGATATTGTGCTGGATTTATTTGGCGGCAGTGGTAGTACTTTGATAGCGGCTGAGCAAATCGGACGCAGCTGTCGCACGATGGAACTTGACCCACGCTATGCGCAGGTTATTTTAAATCGCTATAAAGAATTTACCGGTCAAGACCCGGTTAAAATAAATTAAATATTTTTATCCTCTCATTATGCACTTTTGCGGACTGGGGGGGTAAAAGCTCGTTTCGGCAAATAAAAAGGACCAGGTGCGTCAACACCTGGTCCAAAACCGGAAGATAATCCCCCCGGCGTAGAGGGAGATAGCAAAAATGGTGTGGCCACACTTTTGCAGCTGCTATCTCGCCAAATATTATATCGAAACTGGGGTGGATTTGCAATGAGCAAGCAAGATGATAACTTAGTAAAAGCAGCATTATTAAAACGTGCTCTTGGCTACGAGATTGAGGAAACAGAAATAATAGTTTCAAAAGACGGGCGGCCGGCCAAGATAAAGAAAAGGAAAAGGCACATTCCGCCTGATACGCGAGCTATGATGGAATACCGTAGGCTTTACGGAGAACCACCAGAAAAAATTTAATTTTGATTTTAAAGCACCTGCTTTTGTAGGTGCTTTTTTATATAAGGAAGGTGGCGGTCAATGCCAAAAGCGAGAAGTCCTGAACGTGATCAGGCGTATGAACTTTATAAAAACAGTAAAGGCCTGATGCCACTCCGGGAAATCGCAAGGCAATTGAACGTACCGGAAAAAAGCGTTTCCGGTTGGAAATGCAAAGATAAATGGGATGACCAGATGAATGGAGTACTCCATTCAAAAATAAAGGATAAACGTAGTACTCCAAAGAGCAAAAAAGTAGTAAAGGCCTTAATCAATGAAGTTGATAAAAACGAGGAGTTGGATGACCGTGAAAAACTTTTTTGTTTGTATTATGTAGAATGCTTTAATGGCAAACAAGCTTATATACAAGCTGGGTTTCCTGTTAACACAGACGGTTCGGCGCGAGTAGGAGCTTGCAAACTAATGAAAAAGCCTGCAATTAAAGCTGAGCTAAAACGATTACAAGCTTTGCGAACGGAACTGCTGTTTGCAAATGAAGGGGACATTATAGAGCGCTTACAACGCATTGCGTTTGCCGATATAAACCATGTTGTACACATCAGCCCAAATGGCCGAGAAATTACAATGAAAAGTGCCGATGAAATAGACGGTACTTTGATAGAATCCATTGGCAACGATAAGTTCGGCATAAAGGTAAAAATGTCTGACCGTATGCAGGCATTAAGAATGCTGTATGACTACATCGGTTTAAGCTCAATGGAAAAACACAAAAAATCAGTTGACCAAGCAAAACTAGAGTTAGAGCGCAAACTTGCTGCTACTAAAATTCCGGAAGATAAAGATGGAGAAGGCTTGCCGCAGGTTATTGTATATTTGCCCGATAATGGCAGAAATGATAGTTATGGTGGAAATGGAAGCGGAGGTGATGCCAATGCCAACAATTGAACTTAGACCGCAGCCTGGGCCGCAGGAACAGTTTCTTGCTTCGCCAGCTGACATAGTATTCTATGGCGGCTCTTAGTCTGCTGGCGGGGGTTAGGCAAAACCTATGCATTACTTTTAGAATGTTTACGCCATATAAGTAATCCGCGCTTTGGTGCAACAATATTCCGGCGAAATAGTAATCAAATAAAAAACGAAGGCGGTCTTTGGGATACTGCTAAAGAAATGTATATTCCCCTTGGCGGTGTACCAATAGAAAATCCACGGCCTTTAATAAAGTTTCCGTCAGGAGCAAAAATAACTTTTGCACATTTGCAGTTAGAACGCGACAAATATGCTTGGCAAGGTAGCCAAGTGCCGCTATTGTGTTGGGATGAAATTACGCATTTTACAGCGGATCAGTTTTGGTACATGCTATCGCGTAACCGTTCTACTTGCGGTGTGCGGCCGTATATCCGCGGTACAACAAACCCTGACGCTGACAGCTGGGTAGCAAAGTTTATTCAGTGGTTTTGGGACCCTGAAACCGGTTATGCTATACCAGAACGAAGCGGCAAAATCAGATATTTTACCCGTATGGGTGATGAAATTATTTGGGGCAATACTCCTGATGAAGTTGTAAGGCAATCTCCCGATATAATTCCAGAACAGGTTAAAAGCTTTAGTTTTATTGCAAGCAAATTGAGCGATAATAAAATTTTGATGGAAAAAGACCCGGGATATCTAGGCGCATTACGAGCATTAGGCAATGTTGAACGCGAAAGGCTTGAAAACGGCAACTGGCTTATTAGACCGGCTGCCGGAGCGTATTTTAAACGTTCACAGGTGGAAGTAGTAAATGCTATACCACATAATGTCATTGAGTGGGTACGCAGTTGGGACTTGGCTGCAACGGTACCATCAACAGCAAATCCTGACCCTGACGCTACTGCAGGCGTACTGATGGGTAGACTTGATAATGGTATGTTTATTGTGGCTGATGTACAGCGTGCACAGGTTACGGCAAATGAGGTACGTAAATTGACGCGCAATATAGCTACCATTGACCGTGCCCGCTACAAATATGTGCGGGTAACGGTACCACAAGACCCAGGACAAGCTGGCAAAGACCAGGCTGCAAGTTATATTAAACATCTTGCCGGATTTAATGTATCTACTATTCGACCGAGCGGCAATAAAATTACACGCGCTGAGCCATTTTCAGCACAATGGCAGGCTGGTAATGTGTTGGTGTTAGCAGGGTCGTGGAATGAGAAATATTTTTCCGAACTCGAAGCTTTTCCAGAAAGCGCGCATGATGATATGGTGGATGCATCGAGTGATGCCTTTAATACACTGGCTACAATTACCAGTTGGGGAGGTTTTGTAAGTTGAGTAAAAAGCGCAGAAATAAAAGTACTATGCGTAATGACGGGTTTATTGATGCCTTTATTAAATCTGGAATACGCCAATACATGAAAAATAATGATTTTTATAATAGTAATGTTCCACTGAATGATATGCAATTGCAGCGGCTTTGGAAAAATGCGCTTGCACGGCGCATATCATCTTTGCCAGCGGAAGCTGCATTAAAAAATGGATTTGAAGTTGAGGGTGACAAAGAAGCGATTATTATTCCAGCACTTGAAAGACTTTGTGCCACGGATAAATTGATTGAAGCTTTGACCTGGGCACGCCATTATGGACGTAGCTGCATTTTTATGATTACGGATGATGGCGGCACAGAAGAAGAACCTATAAACTATCAACGACTCCGCAATATTAAAGCAATGCAAGTATATGACGGCAGCTGTATTCAGGACGATTTAAGCGGTATGCTTATCAATGATGACCCATTTGACCCAAATTTCGGCAATACAGAATGGTATCAGATAACACCGCCGAGAAGCGGACAGATGCTGTACATACATCATAGCAGACTGCTGGTTTTTGATGGCGACATGCTTCCGGAATATGAACGCATTTTGCGGAATGGTGCAGGCCTGAGCTGCCTTGACGGTATAATTAAAGCTATTAACCGTTGCGAAACAGCGCAGGCTACAGGCCTAAACGCATTGGAACGTTTAAGTACAGCACTTATTAAATTTGAAAATTTGGCTGCAATGTTACAAAGTGATGAGGGCACAGAACTTGTACAAAAACGGCTTGATATTATCGACTTGGCCCGCAATATTTTAAATACCATTGCCATTGGTAATAATGATGATTACCAGGTATTTAATATTCCGTTAACGGGAATACCGAATTTGTTAGATTCATTTGGGCTTTATATTTGCGGCCTTACAGGGATTCCATTTACTGTCTTGTTTGGGCGTTCTCCGGCCGGGCTTAACAGTACTGGAGCCGGTGACCTCGAAAATTATTACAACATGGTGGCCGGCATACAGCGAAGACAGTTAAAACCACAGCTGGAAAAATTAATTCGCACGTTAATGCTTTGCAACGATGGCCCAACCGGCGGGAAGGAAATTAAAGACTGGAGTATTAAGTTTAATGCTCTCTGGGTTCCGACTCAAAAAGAACAGGCAGAAACAGAAAAACTTCAGGCAGAGAGACAGAAAATTGAAATTGAAACTGTTGCTTTACTAAAGAATAATCAATTAATGGACGATAGTGAGGCGCGCAAGTATTTAAAAGAAAATACTGATTATCCTATCAGTAAATCGCCTTTAAATTTAGATGACATTGACCCGAATGTAGATGATGATTTAAATGGTAACGAATAATAAAATGCCGCGCTATTTGCGGCCGAATGTTACAATTCAATATCCAAACAGCGCAGAACGTGATTATTATCGCGTGTTACGTGCTGTAGTTAGGGAACTGCGTAAATATACTAATGAGTTGTTGCCAAGTATAAAACCATCGCTTAAGCAGGATGCCGATAGTGAAGATATTATAAACGAAGTAACTGCACGGTTTAATAATAGCCGAGTGCGAGAGGCTGCGCTTAATGAAGTGCAGCGTATTATAAGCAGCGTTGATAATATCGCTAGGCAAAACATGAATAAGGCTTTTAAAAATTGCCTTGGCGTTGATGTTTTTATGAGTAATACTGCATTGTTAGATAAAATTACTAGCGAATGGTATGCTTCGCAGTCGCAGCTTATAAACAGCATCGTTAGTACCTATACAGACAAGCTTGGCACTATTATCAGCAATGCCGTACAGCGCGGCAGCTTGTATAAAGATGTCTATGCCGATGTAAAGCATTTGTATGATATTACCGATAATCGTGCAAAGTTTATAGCCCGCAATGAGATTGGCAACTTAAATGCCATTACCACAAAAATGCGGCAGCAGGAAGCAGGAGTCAACTGTTATGAATGGTTGACAAGCCGTGATGAACGTGTTCGCGCTTCGCATGCAGCTATGGACGGGAATCTTTATTACTGGAGCCGCAGTACTCCGGGGGAGATTAATGGCAGAAAGGTATATCCGACACCGGGTTTACAGCCCGGCATGGATTATAATTGCCGATGCGTAGCAATACCTATTATCGACACTGAAAGCTGGAATGTGGCCAATGCAACGCCTGACGGACAGCCTGTAGCGAACATGTCTACTGAAGTAATATCTGAAGCTAACAAAGAAACCAGAGATTGGAAAAAGTATTATTCTTTAAAAAACAAAGAAAGTTCATTAAACGAAAAAATTAAAGATTTAGAAATAAAGAAAAAAGAAGCTGAACTAAAATTTATTACAGAAGCATCAGAAACTGCAGGAAAACAAGCCAGAGCCTATAGTTCAAAATTAAAAGAAATGAAATCGGTGTTAGATACCGTTGTCAAAGAAAAAGAAACTTTACAGGCTTCACGCGCGGCGCGCATTGCTCAAGAAATGGTCGAGGAAGGTCTTGCTGAGAAAGTTAAATTATCAGGCAAAATGTCTTTTGAAGCTGTTGACGAATTGAAAAAGACTTTTGAGGAACTTATATTAAGAAAAGGTTATCCTAAAGTGCCCGGAATTGAATATAATAACTCTTATATAAAAATGTTTGGTGGAAATGAAAATGCGATTGCAATGTATGATATGAACAAAAAAACTATCTTCTTAGGAGAAAAGGCAAAAGATTTAAAATCTTTTAATGATCATCATAAACTTGCCGCTGAAAGCTATTTGAAATTCAAAGAAAAGTTAATGCCAATATGGAAAGACAGAGTAAAAAAACTTGAACAGGAAATAAAAGATGCGACTGACAAAGGAACAAAGTATTTGCGTGAAAAAGATTTGCGTGATGTATTGTCTGACATAAATCCGCCACGTAATACTGTGCCAGAGAATTTTGCCGAAGTTTTAAAGCATGAATATGGACACTTTATTCATGATAAAGCATCAGAGGTAGGCAAACTGTTTGAAGCAAAAGCGTTAAAAGCAAGAAAAATTAATGATTCTTGGTTTTGGACAGATGATTTAAAAGGAAAATTGACGGCATCGTATATAAGCAAGTATGCAACTACTAGCCCTTTAGAATGTTTTGCCGAAGCTTTTACAGCTTATCTAAAAGGAGAAAAAATACCCGAAGTTTTAAAAGATATAGTAGAAAGCGCCATTAAAACTGCTGTTAAAAAAGCTGAGAATGGCGCCACTTCTACACTTACTAGATATTAATAACTAAAGCACTTAAGTAAATTAACTTAGGTGCTTTTTTTATACCCAGTTTTAAAGGGAGGGGGTGATTAAATTGAGAAACGTACAGCGTTATGACAGTTTACAGCTTGTTGCCGGTGCGGTTATTGATACTGATGGTTTTATGCGTGACTCTCCGATAGTTGCTAGAACCGGTGTTTATGAGTACCGCAATCCGGATGGTACTATTCGCCGTGAATACCGACCGGCTGATGAGGTTTTTGCCAGTGATGCACTTAATAGTTTCCGCGGCAAACCTATTACGGTATTACATCCGAAAAAAGGAAAAATTACAGCGGCTAATGCCTTTGGTACAGCTATCGGAAGCATTTTATCTGATGGTTATCAAAAGGATGATAAATATGTTGCCTGCGATATTGTTATTTTTGCGCCGGATAAAATGGGCAAGCACCGTGAGCTGTCTTTGGGTTATCGCTGCGATTGCGAGGAAACTCCCGGCGTAGCGCCGGACGGTCAGCCCTATGATGCAATACAGCGCAATATCCGTATAAATCATTTAGCCGTTGTGCCATTGGCGCGGGCCGGAATGAAAGCCCGTTTAAATTGTGATGGCGATGAAATTATCGAAAGCGAGGAAACACAAAATATGAGTAAATTTAAAATTGACGGCGTTGAGCACGAAGTTCCAGAAGCCGTTGCTAACTACATTACTGCGTTACAGTCCCGTGCAGACGCAGCAGAAACTAGCTTAACCGCAACAAAAGAAACTCTTGCTGGTGTTACTGCCAGCAAGACGGAGTTACAGTCCAAACTTGACGCAATGACCAGTGAACGTGATGGTGTTCAAGGCAAACTTGATGCCATGACTGCCGAACGTGACAGCCTGAAAACCAAAGTTGATGCAGCCGAAGCAGATAAAAAAGCTGCCGTTGACAAGGCTGTTGAGGATACTAAAAAAGAGGTCAAAGAACGTGCTGAGCTGGAAGCAGATGCTAAAAAAGCAAAATGCGATAAAACTGACGGCATGGACAACAAAGCCTTGAAAATTGCAATTATCAAAGCTGTGCGCGGTGATAGCCTTAATTTTGACGGCAAATCTGATGACTATGTAAATGCTTATTATGATAGCATTCGCGGCGACCTTGATAGTAATCCTGCAGGTAATCAGTTCCGCAGAACTGTTATAAATACTAACAACGACAATAAAGGCGGCGCAGTCAAAACTGCTGCACAGCACCGTCAGGATATGATTGACGGCATGATTAACAAAGACAAGGAGGAAAAATAACATGGCACAGTTATCTTATAACGCTGAGATGAGCCCCGCTGTTGTAGGCATGATTGCAGATTTAAGCTGCAAAACCGTTGACAGCTTTGCTGCTGAAGCAGCACTTAATCCGGGAGACCTTGTTGTACGCGGTACTAATGCAGAAAAACAAGTAAAACTGGCTGGCACTGGCACTGTTGCAAATGCCATCGGCATTGTAATTCATGAACACAAAGAACCTGGCACTACTGACGGCTATTATCCGGTTGGCTATGCAGTTGGCGTTTTAACTCGCGGCCGCATTTGGGTCCCGGTTAGCAAAGCTGTTACTGCAGGTAAAATTGCAAACTACAAAATCGCAGAAAAAGCATTTACCGATGAAGCAGTTACCAGCGGCATCGAAGCACCTGGTGTATCTTGCGTATTCTTAACATCCACCAGTGCCGCAGGCATTGCTGAAATCGAAGTAGGGCACGCAAATGTGACCATTAACAATACTGTAGGCGACAGCTAATAATACCTGACGCTTATTTCATTATCCAAATTAAAGGAGGAATAAATAAATGCCACAGCCTATGCATTATGATGAATTGGACCTGGCTGCTATTCAGTCTACTGGTCGACTTGATGCAAACGAATCTATTTTCTTTGCACGCGAGCTGGAATATGTTAAATCCAAAGCTTATGACGTAAAATATCCTGCAAACAATGCACTTGCGTTGTTTCCTGTAAGTACCGAAGCTGACGCCGGTGCAGATTATATTAGCTATGAAAGCTATGACATGATTGGTATGGCTAAAATCATTGCCAATTATGCTGATGACTTGCCGCGTGCTGATGTGAAAGGTAACCTGAATTCCGTAAAAGTATTCAGCATTGGCGTATCTTATGGCTACAGCACCAAAGATATTCGCCGTTCCCGCATGGCTGGCAAGAACTTGCCGACTAGGAAAGCGGAAGCAGCTCGCCGTGCTAACGATAATACTGTAAACCGCATTGCTTTCCATGGCGATGCAGAACATGGTATTGTTGGTATTCTTGATAATCCGAACATTTCCAAATATACCATCCCTGCCACCGGCACTTCCAGCGGAACTGAATGGTCCAGCAAAACAGCGCAGCAGATTCTTGATGACATGAACAATGCAGTATCTTCAATTGTTGACTCTACTAATGGGGTAGAAATTCCAGATACAATCTTGTTGCCGATTGATCAGTATAATTACATTGCTGCAACTCTGTTGCCTGATTCCGGCGGTTTCACTATTCTTAGCTTTTTCCTCAAAAATAATCCTTACATCAAGAAGATTAAACCTGTACATGAACTGAAAGGTGCGGATGATGGCGATGATGTAATGCTTATTTACCGCAATTCTGCCGATGCATTAACTTTGGAATTACCGCTTCCGTTCAATCAGCTGGCTCCGCAGAACAAAAATCTTGAGTTTGTTGTACCTTGCGAATCCAGCACGGCCGGCATTATCGTTTACTATCCGCTGTCTGTATGCCTTGCTTCTGGCATTTGATATAACGGTAAAACAACAAAATGTAACAAAGCGCCCAACAAGGGCGCTTTTGCTATTTAAGGAGGTAAAAAAGATGATTGTTACAAATAAAGCTGCTCGTTTGATTACTATCGGCACTACGAACGGTTCTGTAAGAATTCTTCCTGGTGCAACCGTTGAGTTACCGAAAGAATGTGAAAATAACAAAGTTATTGCAAAAATGATTGCACGTGAAGAACTCGTTGAAGGGGTACAGGAAGAAAAAACAACTGAGAAGTCCCAAAAAGCTGACCAGAGCGAGAAAGTAAAAACTGTTGATGCAATGACAAAAGCAGAACTTATTGCTTATGCCGAAGCCAAAGGCATTGACCTTACTGGTGCAGATGATAAAGCAAGTGTGCTTGCACTGATTAAAGCGGCTGAAGCGTGATTGCCATGGTTGACGATGCCAAGTTTTTAGAAACTTTCCGATTGCTGGCTCCGGACCTTGCTGACGCCAAAGACGATTTGGTATTGGCATACCGGAAATTGGCGGAGCCAATGATAAGTGAAAGCAAATTCGGAGACTTGTACCCACAGGCCCTTGTTTATTTAACAGCACACCGCATGGCTTATCAGAACCTTATTGCCGAAGGCGGTTCAAGCAGCGGTGCTGTAATTGCAGGAAACGTTATTTCCGAAAAAGAGGGCGACCTGCAGCGTAGCTATGGCTCTGCTGGCGGCGGTACTTCCGGTAACGGCAGCAATTACACGGACGCTTACGATAAAACCGCCTACGGCATTTTATTTAAACAAATGCGTGATATGCGCATCCTTGCTGCTGCTACGAGGTTTGGCTGATATGGTTACCGACAAGGATTTGGGTTGGAGCAAGGTGATGCGTCAACTTTACCGCTTAAGCAAAAGAGAAATTACTGTTGGTATACAATCAGGCACGATGACGGAAGATGGCGAAACTACGCTTGCTAAGGTCGCTGCAGTACATGAATTTGGCGGAACAATAACCCAACAGGCTGATACCGTAACTATAAACCGCAAACTGAAGCGTGATGGAAGTTTTGCCAATGGCGGTCGCTTTGTTAAGCGCAAAAAGGCGAATTTTAGCAGTACGCACGTGCGCAGAGCTCGCACAATTAAAATTCCACAGCGTTCTTTCCTGCGAGCAACTGTAGATGAAAAGAAGACGGAGATTTCTAAACTTGCGACAAATGCCGTGAAGTCAGTAATTGAAGGAACAGACCCGGAAGCTGCGATGCGTATAGTTGGATTAGGCGTTGAAGGAATGGTTAAAAAGAAAATTACAACGGGACCGTTTGCGCCAAATGCACCGTCCACAGTAAAACGGAAACGCAGCAGCCGTCCTTTAATTGACACTGGGCATATGCGGCAGTCCATACGATACAACATTATCAGCAAGGAGTGATTTTATGCTGAGCAGTTTTAGACGTCCAATTAAAATTTGGAGATACACTGAAAAGCCTGTCCTTGGTGATGATGGTAGATACACCATCGCCGAACCTACAGAAATAACTATTAAGGCATCTGTACAGCCGCTTAAAGCAACCGAAATGGACGCGCTTCCGGAAGGCCGCAGAGGGTGCCGTGCCGTTAAAGTTTATAGCGACACGGAGCTGCTGATGGTTGACCAGCAGAGTGGTCAGCAGCCTGACAGGTTCGAATGGCTTGGCAGAATGTATGAGGTTGTGGGCTGCGATGCATATCAATCAAACGTCATTAACCACTACCGTGCCTACGCTGTGGAGGTGACGAAAGCTTGAACACAAGAGATAAAGTTACCACGTTTATGGTAGCTGAATTAAAGAAAATATACCCAGATTGGCCTGTAGTGCTGGCTAATCAGAATTTCCCGAAACTGCCGGAGCAGTATTTACTGGTAAACCTGCTTGCTGAAAGAAATATCGGCAATCAGGAGCGTTGGGATACGGAAAATGAGGAAATCGCAATTGCCGGGTCTTGTGAGGCTACCTTCAACGTCCAGGCATTTGGCACTGGTGCCATTGATACGCTTGGACAGCTTGGCCAGCACCTTGAGCGTCCGTCTGTTGTTGATGAATTTTTTGTTGCCAACATCGCCGTAAATGATGTTGCGGACGTGCAGGACCTTACGGATTTACTTGATGATACGACTTGGCAGGAACGCGGCAGCGTTGACCTGACAATCAGCTATGACCGCACGGTTATTGATAACCCCGGCTGGTTTGAAACAATCCGCATTAGCGGTGTGCTGGTAGAAGGCGATTTAATAAACGCAGCCGTTCCGAGCAAGATAAAAATCGAAACCAATATTGAAATAAAGGAGAAGCCACATGAACATTGACCAGATTGTTAAAGTTGATATTGCGCTTAATACGGCAGGTATCAGTAAACTTGGCTTTAATACCATTATGGTCTGCGGGCCGCACGCCAAAACTTTGGAGCGTGTGCTTGCAATCAGTGACCCGGACGAATTGCTTGATTTAGGCTTTGAGTCTACGGATCCGATTTATGTTGCTGTCAATACAGCATTTAGCCAGACCCCTGCGCCGAGCGAGGTAAAGGTTGGCCGCTGGCAGTGCGACAGCATTAAAGTCGGCTTGATTGATGAAGATACTGTACAGCAAGGTGTTGAATACTCTGTTGACATTAATTATTACGATGCGCAGAAAAATGTAAAAACCATTACCGGCAGTTACGAAGCAGTTGCCGAGGATACTGCTTCCAATGTGCTTACGCAGATTAGCACCGCTCTGGGCACCGCTGATACGGAAAAACTGTTCAGCTGCAGCGTATCCGGCAGCGAAGTGCTTATTAAAGCAAGCAATTCCCAGACCACTTTCACCGTAACCCCGAACGAAAGAATGAAGGTTACACTGGTGGAACAGGCTGATGATATCGATGTTGCTAAAAACATGCAGCTAATAAGCGATGCTGATGATGACTGGTACGGCGTGGTTTGCACCGACCGCTCCGATGACACCGTGCTTGCAATGGCTGCATGGGCAGAAGGGCAGACCAAACTGTACGGCGTTGGCCTGTCCGGGGATAACATTAAAAACCCGGAAAGCAAAGAAGACATCGCCAGCAAGCTGATGGCTAAAAACTACATGCGTTCACCGTGGTGGTATCATGCCGACACTAATGAATTTGTAGAAGTTGCCAACATGGCACGTTGCTTTAGTGTAAATCCGGGCGGCGAAACTTGGGCAAATAAACAGCTAAGCGGCGTTACTACTGATGACCTTACGCAAGCAGAAATCAATGCAATTACCGCGAAAAACGGCAACTGCTTCGTGGCAGTACGCAATATCAGCGTTACCCAGAACGGCAAAGTTGCTGGCGGCGAATGGATTGATGTTATCCGCTTCCGTGATTGGCTTAAAGAGGAAATGCAGACCGACCTGTTTAGCATGATTATCAACCGTGACAAGCTGCCGTTTACCGACCAGGGCATTGCGCTGGTTGAAAGCACTATGAATAAAGTGCTAGCACTTGGCCAGAAACGCGGCGGCATTGCGCCGACCGAATATGATGAAGATGGCAACGAAAACCTCGGCTACACCATCAGCGTGCCGCTGGCCAGCAGCATTTCTGCTAACAACAAAGCCCAGCGCGTTTTGCAGGACTGCAAGTTTACCGCACGTCTTGCCGGTGCCATCCATGCTATTGAAATCTATGGCAACCTGACCTACGAAAATTTAATTAACGCTTAATGGGAGGGACAAATAAATGCCAAGAGTAAAAACTTATGACCCGAAAAAAGTAACTGTTGTTATGGGTCCTTACATTATCAGCGGCTTTGCCGAAGATACTTTTATTAATATCGTGACCAATGGTGATGGCACTACTGCTGTTGTAGGCTGCGATCAGGAAATCGTCCGCACTATTAGTCCGGACAGCGTACTTAAGACTATTACTTTAACGCTGTTGCAGTCCAGTGACAGTAATGACGACCTGACCTTGCTTAAAAATATGGACGATCAGAGCGGCGCAGGCATCGTTCCGCTGGCCATTAAAGATTTGACCGGCCGCACCGTCTTGATGTCAGACCAGGCATGGGTAGGCAAAAAACCGGATACCCAGCGCGGCAAGCAGGCACAAAGCCTTGCATGGACGATTTATGCCGTGGTGCCTGAAGAAGCATTTATCGTAGGAGGTCATACCTGATGGAATTAGCATCGTTTGAGGTAAAAGAAAAGAAAATCGGCGACAACACATTTTATGTCCGTCCCTTTCCGGTGCTGCAGGCATTAGAGCTGCTTGGTGATTTACAAGCAGTATTTACTACCGGGCTTGAAAAATTCGATGTTAAAGACGATGCCCAAAAAGATGGCGCACCGAAATCATTTTTGGAAAAGAATGTTACCCTCGGCGCAGCCATCGCCGGAATTGGCGAAAACCTTAAAGGCCCTGCGCTTGTTGGTTTTGCCAAACGCCTTTTGGATCCGGAATATGTAAGTGTAAAAAGAGCAGGAGCCGCGGAACCGGTGCGTTTAACTGCCGATGTTTACAACAATATTTTCTCCGGGCGTTTAAAGCAGCTGATTGAACTGCTTTATTTTATCGTCATTGACGTAAACTTTGCCGATTTTTTCGAGCTTGTGCCGAGCCATATTGGGTCCCTTATGAACATAGCGAAGGAGCAGCTCCAGCAGGAAAATTAAGCGACAAACTTACCATAGAAACGCTTGTGTGGCGACCAGTCCTGGCCAAAGTAATCACAATGGCCGAAGTAAAATCCGGCCTTGTTACTTTGGTTGATTTGGTAAAGATTAATGCGCTTTTGGACATGCGGGATGATACAGCTACGTATCATGCTAAACACCCACCGAAGAAAGATGGTGAGGCATTTTGATTGTAAGAGAATTGCTGGTAAGCCTTGGTTTTGACTACAACGAAACAAAGGCCAAACAGGCAGAAAAAGATATTGAAAATATTAAAAGCGGATTTAAGGGAATTGAGAGCGATTCCGCGCAGGCGGCGAATGCGGCCAGCCAAAATTTTGACCGTATAAGCCGAAAGGCGCGGCAGAGCAAAGCTTCTGTTGACATTGGGGTTAATTACAACAAAGCCAAGGCCGATATGGCAGAACGGGATATCAAGGACATTAAAGACGGTTTTAAAGATGTTGAAATAAACTCTACGCGAGCGGCGAACACGGCGAACCGTAATTTCGACCGAATGAGCCGAAAGGCGCGGCAGAGTGAAAGTGAAATCGCCCGCATTGGTGACACGCTGGAGAGCTGGGGCAACCGCCTTAATGCTTTAGCGGCTGTTGCCGGTGTGGGTTTTTCTATCGGCAGCCTGATCAGAATGGTTGACGAATGGAAAGTTATCCGCGGGCAAGTGCAGCTTGTAACTGCGAGCCAAAAAGAAGTTACCGAAACGCAAAAGGAACTTTATGCTATTGCCGGCCGAACCCGTCAGGAATATTCGGCAACGGCAGGGCTTTTTACCAGCATTGCCCGAAACGCAAATGAACTTGGAAAAAGCAACCAGGACATCTTGGCGTTCACGGAAGATGTTGCCAATGCCATGCTCATCGGCGGTGGCTCGCAAGCTTCCCAGCAGGCAGCATTGGTGCAGTTAGGCCAGGCGCTCGGCAGCGGTACGCTGCGCGGCGATGAATTAAACTCCATTATGGAGCAGGCACCGCGCTTGGCCAAAGTAATTGCTGACGGCATGGGTACAACCATCGGGCAGTTGCGCACAATGGGTGCCGAGGGCAAGCTGACCGCGACAGATATTTTTAATGCTATCCGCAGCCAGAGCGACCGTTTAAAAATGGAAATGGGCGCAATCCCTTGGACAGTTGACCAGGCTACCACCAAAATGATGAACAGTCTGGGGCGGCTTTTTAATCAGATTGAAAGCAAAACAGGCATCGTAAGCACTATTGCCGAAGGCTTTGCTGCTATCGCTGACTACATTGACGAGATTGATGTAGATAAGCTGATTTTCGGCTTCAAAATGCTGACCATTTATGCTACGGCATTTTTCGTGACAAGCAAATGGAGTGCAATCGTTACGGGTGCACAAATGCTTGTTGGTGTACTTGCGAGTGTTCGTAATGCTTTCATTGCGGCCAACGGCGCAGCGGTTGCTTTTAAATGGGCAGGAGCAGGAGCGGCGGCGACAAGTATTTTGGCTTTCGGTAAAATTCTGCTGATTGCCGGTGCTATTGCATTTGTTGTGCTTGCAATTCAGGATTTTATCGGCTGGATTAATGGCGCGGACAGCGTTTTTGGCAGGACATTCGGTAAATGGGAAGATGTTGTCAATAAATTTAAAGAGATTTGGGATAGTGTAACCAGTGCGATCAATGAATTTTTAAATACCAGGATAATTGATAGTATTAAAGATTTAATAGGCTGGATTGGCGAAGCACTGAAATCTCTTGCTGGGCTGGATGGCCCTGTGGCCAACTTGCGTGAGAAAGTCAGCGATAAAGTCAGCGGCGGCTGGGATTACTTAAAGGACAATCTCAACAAAATGACATCGCTCGGCTATAATCCCGATGGTACACCGAAGCAGGTTTCCTACAGTGATGGTCGCAACTATGACATTCATCAGACGTTCAACATCACTGGCAATGCGCCTGTGCAAGAGGTTGGCGCTGCGGCGGCGACCGCATTAACGCCCGAAAATAACAGAGATTATTTCAACGCTGATTCGGTAAGTTATGAAGCGGGGTGATGAAACATGCTTGTTGACATTTTAGGTTATACGCCTAACATGCCTACCAAAATCGGCACGTTGAGCCTTGATATTGTACGGAATATAGAATATCAATATGACCAGGAAGTAAGCTCTCATCCGGTCGAAACAGGATTTGAGATACAGGACAACGCAGTAAATCATCCGCTTAAAATTACCATGCGGGCGGGCGTTTCTTCGCACCCTGTCACATGGTTTTATGTAAACGGCATCGGCAAAAGCAAGTTTAACGATGCAATAGCTGCGCTTGAGGCGATACGGGCCGCCAAAATGCCGGTGACGATTTTGCGGCCGGACAGGATACTGAATGACATGTATCTGACCAGTTGCCGTCCTGTTAAGGATAGCGACAGCAAAAGCGTCAGATGGATTGATTTGACATTTTTGCATATTCAAAAGGTTACCGTGCAGACCACGGAAGTGCCGGAGAATATTGTTGACGCTTCTGTTAAAGAGTCGGCAGGGGAGACCGCGGCAGACGGCGGTGCGGCTACGCAGACGGACGTTGGATCTATATCCTCTACTTCAACGTCTGCGGGAGCAACGGACGCCGCTGAAAGTGCTGCCGACGCCGCCGAAGCTGCCGATAACAGAACATGGTGGGCACAGGCATCGGATTACGCTTCTGAATCGGAGCTTGGTCAAAAAGTCGGAGCCGCGTGGAAGTCAATAATGGGAGGGGATTAGCAATGCAAACAATCACATTTAACGATGCCAATGATATCGTTATCGGCGTTACGCTGGAAGATGTGCAGTATAAGCTGAGGCTGATGTGGAATGCTTTTGCAAAAAGCTGGAGTTTGCAGATTTGGGACGCCAACCGCGTGCCGATTTTGCAAAATGTTCAGCTGGTGCCGAACTTCCCAGTTCTGATGACCCATCATCGGCCCGGCATACCGCCCGGCGAAATACTTGCTATCACGGATGCCGAAACTTTAAGCCGTGACTGCTTTGTGGACGGGTCAGCAACACTTTGTTATGTGCCGGAGGCGGAATGGTATGGCACAGTTTGACAGAATTTACCGTTTGACGGTCGGCGTTGAAGGCAGCGATGGCATTGTCATCGAAGCTAAGCCGCACCAGCAAGGCTTAAGCATTGGCTTTGATATTGACAAGGACCTTACCCAGCAGACAAATAAATGCAGGGTACAGGTCCTTAATTTGTCTATGGCCACAGCTAAAAAGCTGGAACGTGACGACAGCGTATGCTTACTGGAAGTAGGGTACAGCGAGGATATTGGTTTGCGCCGTATTTTTGTCGGCGAAGTTGTTGACGCATGGACGTACAAGTCCGGCGATAATAAAAACCGTATTACTGCGCTGGAGTTATCTGACGGGCAAAAGGCAATCCGTGACTGCGTTGTTTCGCTTTCATATGCTGACAACGTATCCCGCAAAAAGGTGATTGATGATGTGGCTGCGCAAATGGGCCTTTTGGTACATTACGCCGAAGGGCTTACTTTTACCACTTTTGCCAACGGGTTCAGCTTTTTGGGTGCCGGCCGCACTTGTCTTGACAAGGCGTGCGCCGGTGCAAATTTAAGCTGGTCTATTCAGAACAATGTGCTGCAGGTGATTGCTGAAGGCGGCACAACCAAAGTCGAAGCCATTAAGCTTAATGCTTCCAGCGGCCTTATCGGTTCGCCGGAGCGAATAATCAAAGGCGTTAAGCGTATTGATAAAAGCAAAAAGCGCAAGGTTAAAAAGACCAAGGCAGATAAAAAGGCCGGCTGGCGGGTTAAGTGCCTGCTCCAGCCGACTTTAAATCCTGGCGACTTGATTTATCTGGAGAGCATACCAGTAACAGGCTGGTTCAAAATTGAAAGCCTGAAGCACACGGGTAATTATGACGGGCCTGACTGGTACAGCGAGCTGGAAGTTTACGAAATTAGCGACAAGGAGCAGCCGAAGCAATGAGCCAAAATAAAATGCTACAAACATTGGAGAAAATGATGAAGCAACGCTGCGGCGAAATGCATACGGCGTTCCCCGGCACAATCGTAAGCTTTGACGCTGGCAAGTGCATTGCCACGGTGAAGCCGAGCCTGCAATATTATGCCGCTGACGAAAGCATACTGGATTATCCGCTTATTACAGGCGTACCGGTTTTTATGCCGCACGCTGGCAATGCGCAGATTACCTATCCTGTTAAGTCAGGTGACGGCTGCTGGGTCTGCATCAGCGAGCGCAGCCTTGACGAATGGATGGGTAAAGGCGGTAGCGACAACCATGACCCGCGGCAGTACGATTTGACGGACGCCGTTTGTTTTGTCGGTATGAGGCCAGCGCAGTCAATATCGGCGGCGGATATCGAACTGATTAACGGCAGCACATCCGTCAGCGTTACGCCCGGCGGCGAAGTGAATATTGTTGGCAATGTAAACATTAAAGGTAATATCACTTGTACAGGTACCAGCACAATGGACGGCAATATTACCTGTAATGGTGCAATAACGGCCAGCGATAATGTTACCGGGGGCGGAATATCGCTTACAGGGCATCGCCATAGTGGCGTAGAAACTGGCGGCGGCACAACCGGAACACCTGTATAAAGGGGAGGTGCTACATTGAGTTATGATTTAGCACTTGACGCAAAAACACATGACATCGTTGTGCATGACAGCGATGTCATTTTTATTGATAATGCCGAGCGTGTTGCACAGCAGATAAAAATCCAGCTGCTTACGCTGCTTGGTGAATGGTTTTTGGATGTTACGCACGGGGTGCCATACCTTGAGTACATCCTTGTTAAAAATCCGAATTTTGAGCTGATACGGCAGATACTTAAAGAGCATATTTTAAATGTCGATGATGTGTCTGCCGTAAACAGCATTGTGCTTGATTATGATGCCCGGCAGCGGCGCTTAAGCGTTGAGTATGAGGCATCTACCGAATACGGTCTTGTTACCAGAAAGGAGTTACTGGGTTATGGCGGCAATAACAATTAACGGCACGTCTTACGGTGTAACGCCGCAGGGTTTCAACCGTATGAGGCTGCCGGAAATACAGTCCAATCTTTTTGAACGGTTGGAGTCAAAACTTGGCTATCCTGTGAGCCGTAAGCCTAACAGCATGATAGGCGTTTTAATCGGCTTAATCGCCGAGGAAAGCGACCGTCAATGGCAGCTGGCCGAATATGATTATTATGCCCGGTCGCCTGTTACGGCAGACGAAGGCAGCTTTGACAATACATTGATGTATACCAACGTGCTGCGCCGTGATGCCGAAAGCACTTATCTTTTTGAGGTTTGCTACGGTGCCAGCGGCACGGCTTTACCGGCGAATTGCCAGATAAAAGGCAATGACGGCGAGAAATACAACATTGCGGCGGTGAGCAGCATATCACTGGACAACTGCGTGCATGTCACTTTGGCTGCGGCAACAGTAGCCGAAGGCACGAAATTTGACATTATTTTAAACAGCGATGTGCATCTTACTTATACCGCGGTTTCCGGTGACAACGCCAGCGTGGTGTATTCCAAGCTGCTGTCGCAGCTTGGAAGCGGCGGCGAATGGACGGGCAGCACTTCTGACGGCAACTTGGTGTTGGAACAGACTGACCGCCGTTATGGCGGCAGCTGTGTGCCGAGCGAAACATTTGATGTTGTGCAGGTTGGCAGCCCTATCCGCTTTAATGCCGAGAACTACGGACCGCTTGACCCGCCGCTGAACACCATCACGCAAATTAACACCAATTATGACGGCTGGACGGGCTGCAATAATGAGTCAGCGGCGTATGTCGGCCGAAATGCTGAAACAATCACCGAGGCGCGGCAACGGTACGCATCGGCAGTTTATAAAAACAGCGTCAGCATGAAGGAAAGTATTCAGGCTGGCCTTTTAGAACTGCCGGATGTTACCGCGGTGACGGTTTACGAAAACCGCAGCGATGAAACTGTGGACGGATTGAAGCCGCACAGTTTTGAAGCAATCGTTCATGGCGGTGATGACCGCGAAATTGCGCAGACGATACTTAACAAAGCACCGATTGGTATTGATACCAACGGCAGCATTGAAGTGGAAGTGGCTGACAGCGAAGGGACGCTGGAGAAGATTTATTTCAGCCGGCCGCAGGAAGTGCCGATTTATGTGAAGGTTATCATCGAAGAATACACCGAAGAAACTTTGCCGGGTGATTTGGTAAATACAATTAAACAGGTTGTAGCCGCGAGCGGTAACACTTTGCCGATGGGTAAGGATGTTATCGCTCAGCGTTTTTTAGGCCCGATTTATTCAGCCGTTGATGGTATCGGCTACATCAATTTAACCATATCCACGCAGGCTGAAACAGGGTACACCGGTGAAACGATTGCCATTAGCCGCAGCCAGATTGCTACGTTTGCCGAAGACAACATCTCCGTGGCTATCGACAATTAACGGCTGGGGGTGCGTGATATGGCAGAAATTTTAAACGGCGGCAGCTCCGAGCGTATGCTTGGGCTGCTGCTTGCACAGTTTGAAGATAAGCCGGTAATCCGCGCGATACTGGAACTTATCGGCGAGGAATTCGACCGCATGTCAAGTGTGCGGCAGGATATCCGCACGCAGATGTGGCCGGATATCGCCATCGGCAAGCAGCTTGATATGTGCGGCGAAGTTGCCGATATTAGCCGCAAGGTAGACAAGGCGATTGCCGTTGACTTTTTCGGTTTTCCAGACCACGGCAATAACGGGTTCGGCATGGCACGCTTCCGGCGCTACGGCGAGCCTTATTTGTCTACATCGGAGCTGCGCGATGAAGAATACCGGCTTGCAATATTCAGTAAAATTGCCAAAAACACAACGGACGGAAGCCGTCAGAGTACGCTGGACAGTATCAAGCGTATGTTTAACATCTCCCGCGTTGTTGCGATTAACGGCGGCAATGCGAAGATGCGTATCGGCATCGGGCGTTATGTTACGGCAAATGAATTGAGTTTGATTAACGAACTGGACCTTATCATCCGTGGGGCCGGTATCGGCATTATTTACTTTTATTGGTTTAACGATGGCACGACCTTTGGCTTCAGCCGCGGCGGGAATAACCCCGGCAATTTTGCGGGCTTTGGCAAAGGTACGTTTGCACGTTTATTACAGCTTGAAGGGAGTTTGGGATAAAAATGCCAGCAGAAGCAAGAAGCGCAATTGCGCAGCCTGATTTTAGCCAGATTTTTGCATCGGCAGCCGCACTCGGCGAGCTGCTTACGTGGCCGAGCGAAGATTATCTTCGGGGCTGGGGCTATTTGCAGCCGCAGGAAGCACCGCCGATGGAATATTTCAACGCTTTTTACAACGGCACCGATACGAAGCTGCTTTATCTGTTTACAGCGGCGAATATCCGCAAGAGCAGCACTGCTTATCAGGTGGACGATGTAATTACTTCGCCGAATTTAGACAGCAAGTTCTGGCTGGTCTGCACGCAGGCAGGCACCAGTGACGCCAACGAGCCTGATTATTCGGAAGTCGAAGCCAATCAGGAGATTACGGACGGCACAGCGAAGTTTTTGGTAACGATGAGGGTAGCGAAAGGCATTACCGCCAGCGATACAGAGCCGGATAATCCGCGCGACAATGATGTTTGGATGCAGACATCCGGCGACAGCAAGATTGTTAAATTAAAACGCCGTAAATCCGGCAGCTGGGCGCAGGTATTTGTTGAGTTGATTTTATCGGCAATATCTGACAGCCCGATTAAAAGTTTGGAAAGAAGCAAAGCCTACGTAGTAGGGGATATCTGCGCAGAAACCACCTTGCCGAAAGGTGGCTTTTTAATTTGTACTACCGCGGGCACAACGGCATCGGCTACGCCGTCCGCTTATGAATCGGCGGGCGAGGGGGCTTCGGTAACTGACGGTACCGCTGTATTTAAAATGCGTTACCTTGACCAGATTGCATCGTTGGTAAGCCCTGTATTTACTGGTACGCCGAAAGCGCCTACCGCAAGTAAAGGAACGAATACCGACCAGATTGCAACGATGGCGGCTTTGCTGGCTGCGCTTGCTGATTATGCAAAACTTGCGAGCCCGGCGTTTACAGGCAATCCTACCGCACCTACGCAGTCCGCTGGCAATAATAGTACGAGGCTGGCGACAACGGCTTTTGTTCAGGCCGCATTAGACACAATTGATTTGTCTGATTACGCACTTAAAACGGATTTGAATGCAAAAGCACCGCTTGCGAGTCCGGCTCTTACTGGTACGCCTACAGCACCGACAGCGGCAAAAACTACTGATAGTACGCAGATTGCAACAACTGCATTTGTGAAGGATGTAGTTGCGGATTATGCAACACTTACTCAGTTAAACGCAAAAGCACCGCTTGCCAGTCCTACATTTACTGGTACGCCTAAGACTACAACACCGGCATCATCTGATAACAGTACAAGGATTGCAACAACTGCTTTTGTAAAAGCGCTTGTTGGTGCAGCAAATAACGGTGGTATAGTAAGTGCAAATCTTGCACAAAACGGTTATGTCAAATTTGCCAACGGCTTCATTCTACAATGGGGATATTTGGCTGCATCAACATCTGGCAATAAAACTATTACATTGCC
>OIYT01000277.1_pt1 | contig 61072 bp, 54 predicted proteins | sample 1588201 | NCBI WGS metagenome assembly OIYT01 (sample SAMN03283260) | human gut metagenome | biome: human-associated habitat; material: feces | host: Homo sapiens | place: USA | collected 2013
TATGCAACAAAATTTGCCGAAAAGACGTAGATAGACGCCTATGAACACGAGCTCTTATTCTGCCTCTCTCCAAATGAGTTCACAAGCTCAAATGAGAATCCCCTCAAAATGATCCATTTCGTGCTGGATGATCTGCGCTGTAAAATCACGGAACGTCTGCCGGCGGTGTTTGAAGTTCCGGTCGAGGTATTCCACCACGATGACTGCATAGCGGTTTGTTTTGCGCTGTCCCGCCAGCGACAGGCAGCCCTCCTCCGCCTCGTAGCACTGTGCGGAATGATCGACGATTTTCGGGTTGACCATCAGCTGGTAGGTATCGCCGATCTGTGCCACCAGAATGGTCTTTCGCACCCCGATCATGTTGGCTGCCATTCCCACACAATGGTCGGCGTTGGCACGAATCGTATCCAGCAGATCCTGCATGACTGCCCGGTCCTGTCTGGTCGCCGGCTCGGATTTCCGGCGGAGGAAAAACGGGTCCCTCACAATTTCACGAATCACAATATTCTCTCCTTTCGTCACGGCTGATTTCTGCCGCCCGCATTGCTCTAAAACCGATATCCTGCCACCAGCCACAGCGATACCAGGCGTGCCTCCGTGATATCGTCTGACAGGATCGATAGAACTCGGCTGTGCCGTTATCCGGTCTGGTCACATCGTATCGCAAGCAGCCGTCGGCGATGCTGTATTTGCACTTCAGCACTACCTCGTTAAGTGTCATCTGAAATATTGCTGTACCTGCCAGAACGATTCCATTGATTGTATAGCGATCTATAGCATATACCTCCTGTAGGCTCTGCGTTTTTATTGTCGTTGAAATGCGGTTTAACTGCTCTGATTATACCAAAATTTTCTGAAAAAGTCAACCGAAGCACCAAATGAAAAAGCGTACCCCGACAATCGAAAGGGTACGCTTTCCAAAACATCAAAAGACGAGCTGCACCAGCAGCATATAACAAATCGTTCCGCCGGCAATGGAGAGCAGCATATTTCGCTTCCAGAGATGCAGCAGCACCACGGCTGCAAGCGCAATTGCCTCCGGAATGCCGTGGCTTCCGTCCAAAATGGAGACATCTTTCAGGCAATAAATCACCAGCATTCCAAAAACCGCCGGCGGAAGTGCGCTGCCCAGATACTGAATGTATTTCGGCGTGGGCTTGTCGGCACGGAAGATCAGGAACGGCAGAAAGCGTGTCAGCATGGTCGCCAGCGAACACAGGGCAACGGTGAGCACCTGTTGGAGAATGGTCATGTGGGTCACATGCGCTCCCCCTTTCGCTCAATTGGCTTCCGAAACGCCGTCAGCAAAACCACGATACAGAGCATGGTGGGAATCATGAAGCTGTCTTTGCCGAACACAATCAGGCACACCAATGAGATTCCGATACCGATCACGGAGGAGATGTGCTGCTTTTCTTTCAGCCACTGATCCAGAAAAATCACGGCAAACATCGCCGTCATCACAAAGGAAAGCCCCTCCGTGTTGAAGCGGATGAGATTTCCCAGCAGTCCGCCGAGGGTAGAACCCGTGATCCAGTACAGGCGGTTCAGCAGGGTCACAAAGAACATGAACCAGCCCCTGTCCACATCCGCCGGAATCTCCGCAGAACAGTTGATGGAAAAGCTCTCATCACACATGCCGAAAATCAGGTAAGGCTTTTTCCAGCCAGTCCCCTTGTATTTCTCCAGCATGGACACGCCATAGAACAAGTGCCTTGCCTGTATCACCAGCGACACCAGAAACGTTTGCAGCGGTGCAAAGCTGCTCATCAGCATCGACCCCGCCACAAATTCCAGCGAACCGCCAAAAATGAACATACTCATCAGCAGAGGATAGACAAAGCAAAACCCATTGACCCGCATCAGCACGCCGTAACTGATGCCCAAGAACCAGAATCCTGCGAAAATCGGAATGGTCTTAGGAAACGCACACCAAAACGCTTTTCGAATCTGTTTTTGTTTTGTTTGGGATTCCACCAAAAAAACGCTCCTTCCATTTTCCCGCTCTTTTCGCCTCCCATTATAACACAGCTTTCCACAAATTGCAAACCATTCCACATGACGAAAATGAAAACAGACATTTTCCATTAAACCGCCCCAAAAAGTTAGACCAAAGAATCTAACGATTTGGAGGGCGTTTTTTATGGCAAAACACGAGCTTCCATTCACACAAAACTCCGCTGTACCGTTTCCTCCTCCAGCGCCTTATAGAAATACGCCTGCGTGGGATTGTGGCATTCGAGGAACAGACGGCTCAGGTTGCCGTAGACCTTGGCAAGTTCCCGTTCGTACCGCTTCCCCTGCAGGGAGGTACAGAGTTTCTCCAGACAGCGGTTTTCCTGTATCTGCATTTCCAGATCTCCTCCCTCCTCGTAAAAGGCGAGCATACTCTGATGCACCATCACCATCTGTTCGGCGTACTGGCGCTCTTCTTTTTCGCCGGGAGGCGTAGGCGGTTCCAGCGCCTTTTGAAGCCACCGAAGCTGCGCTGCTCTGTCCGATTTCCGGTAATAATCGTGCGCAATATCGGTGCAGATCTCTGCGTGCTTCACCGGATCGTGCAGCTTCCGGCACACCTCGTACCGCTTTCTGGCGTACTCCAGTGCCGTGTCCACGTCATTCAAGAAATACCGTTCCAGCTGAAGCAGCGCCTTTTCGTGCACCGCAGCATCTCCGCTGAACTGCGCCACATCAGAGCGCACCTGCTGAAGAATCTGTTCTCCACGAGGCGAATGGATTCTCTGGTAGTTCCGTGCGACGCTGAGCCGTTCTCTCACCATCTCATCAAAGGTGCACGATGCATTCCCGCCCGGCTGTTCCATCTGGCTGAGCAGTTCATAGTCGATCTGCGAACGGAAATGTTCCAGGAAATAGGCGAAGTCGCAGCTCTCTACCTGCTGATACACCAGCTGACGATAGTGTTCCTTGGTTTCCGGCGGAATGTCCCTCTGCGTTTCCAGTGCAGACAGCATGGCAAGATACCACCGCATCGCCGCATCTGTCCGTTCGGTTCTCTGCCAGTATCTCGCCTGATAGAATCTGATCCAGAAGAAATCCTGCGCCGTTTCGCACTGTTCCAGCGCATCTGCGAATTTCTCATATTCCTGTTCCTCTACGAAATCCACATCCCGAAATCTGGCATACAGCTTCAGGAACCGTGCAGCTTTCTCTCCGGCGGTCTGATCCATCCACCTGAGATACTGCCCCAGAAAGGACACAGCCTGCGAGATCGATATTTTCCGCAAATATTTCTGACACATGGAACGGCAAAATTCCGCCAGCTCATCGGATGACTGCATCAGACTGCATCCGTAGTACTTTTCCGCTTGGGCGAAAAACGTCTGTTCCGATTCCTCCGCCGTATGCCCCATTAGCTGGCTGGCAGCCAGATATCCCAGAGAGCACAGGTAATCTTCCGTCTGGCTGTTCAGCTCTTCGCTTTTGTCCTTTGCGTAAAATTGGACAGCCTCCTGCAAGGTGGCAGCTGCTTTCGGGTAATTCTTCATATGATAATATGTTTTCCCCAGCGAGAGCAAATTGGAGTAGCCCTCAATTTTCCCGTCATCCTGCACCAGACGCAGATGTCTCGTCCACCAGTGCGTTTCCCCGTACAGCTGTTCCATCTGGAAATGGAGGTAGGCATTCAGGGGGATGGATTCGTTCTGGTATTTTTGATACCACTTGTTTGCAATGGCAAGCGCATTGCAATACTGGTGCTCTATCCGCATGGCAGAGATCAGGTTGGCATCCTGCTCCTGCGGATCGCTGTCTGCACGTTTCCCGCCGATTCGAATGCCAATCTCGCCGATGTTTCGGTATTGCTCCGCCTTGACGGCATCTTCCACCGGACTGAAGCACTCGTTATAACAGCGGTACAGCTTTTCGGCAATGCGCTTTTTCTCGGTATCCTCGTGGCATTGTGAGAATGCCTTTTCCAAAAACTTCACCTGATACTGCGGGAACATGACGGATTTTTCCGAGTGGGCACATGTCATGTCCTCGTGGAAAAGCGTTTCGCATACTTCGGCGATCAGTTCGCAGTTCAAGGTCAGCCCGTATTCCGGCAGCTTCCGAAGTGCAGCCTCGCAAATCGCAGCGAACTGACCCATCAGCTGTTCCTTTTCCGCTGCCTCTTCGTCGTCAAACCACATCAGCCCGGAGAACCGCACTGCAATTGCTTTCAGCTGTAAAAAATACGGAACTGCATCTGCTCCCATCACTGCGGAGAACATCTCCTCCGCCTTTTCCATCCACGGCTGCACCTGTTTTCTCGGCAGACGAGCCGCAAGCGTCTGATACAGCAGGACAAGACTCCGGTTTTCCCCCTGGAGATGGGCAGCATAGTGGGTTGCCATAGCGAGAAGTGTCCGCCGGTTGTGGCTGTCGGCATTCAGCAGTGCCCCTGTCAGTTTTTCCGTGGGAAAGGAAAATTCCCCTGCCTGTGGCGGGTAATTGAAGAGCACTCTGTCCGCAATCAGCGGATGCAGACGATAGCTCTCCTCCCCGCCGGACTGAATCACGCCCAGCGCTTTCATTTTTTCCAGCGAAGAGGTACAATCTGCCTTGCACCACGTTTCCAGAAACGCACGGGACACCGATTTCAATGCCGTCAGGGCAAGGAATTTCAGCAGATACTTTTCCTCCGGCTGGAACGAAAAGACGGAGAACAGAATGTCCATGTGCATCTGGAGAGAATGGTTTTCCGGCATCCAGTCCTTTACCTGCCTGACACGCTCCGTCCCCACATGCGCCGTGCGCATCTGCCGAAAGGCATCGCACACCTCCGCCAGATTAGAGCGCCCATGTGTTGCCCCGTAATGACAGCAGAACTTGCCGAGAAGCTCGGTCATCATGGTATGGCTGTTAATGGCATAGAGCAGCTCGTCCACGATGTTCTTTTCGTCCGCTGTACATGGCAGCGTGTAATAGTGATAGAACAGCGTCTGCGCCTCCCGCAAACCGGAGAGCGGAAGCGTAATGTCACGGTATTTTTCCGCACTGCCTCTGGCAGTCATGATCAGATGGCACGGCAGAGAGAGCCAGTCCGCTTCCAGCTCTGCGTGCTCCATGCTGTCCAGATTGTCCAGAATCACCAGCGTTTTTTCGCTGCAAAGCTCCCGCAAAATCTTTAGTTTTTCTTTGGCAGACAGATTCTGGGAAACGCCGTCTATGGCGATGTCCTCCGCCATATCCGCAAAGGAACCGTGGTATTCCAGATACACAATGGTCTGGTACGCCTTTCTGGCAGCATCGGCATAGTGCAGCGCAAGGGAACTCTTTCCGATACCGCCGACGCCCTGCAAAATCACACGCCCATACTCCGAAAGCTTGCTGCGAATTGCCTCGGTCTCTGCGGCACGTCCGGTAAAGAACGTTGCCGGTGTGGTAAAATTGGAGATGATGCTCCGTGTCTTTTCTTTAGAGAGGGCACAGAGATTGTCCAGCGCCTGCCGAAATTCCGCATCGGAGGAAAACCGGCTGCGCACATTGACCGTGAGGGTGTGTTTGAAAAAGTCCTGTAAGGCAGCCAGAAGCTCCGGATTCCGGCAATCGTTTAACCGGCTCTCCTCGAAGCGATACCGGCAGAAGCCGGAGATCTCTGTGGATTTCGGCAGCCGTCCGAACACCCACGCAAAGAGCATGCAGCCAAAGGAAAAGAAGTCGGAGGAGATGCCGATCTGGCTGCGGTTGCCACGCACCAGTTCCGGCGCTGCATACTCTTTGGAACAGGAGAGCACCTGCGCCGGATCGGTAACCTGTTCCAGCGGAATCATGCTGTCGAAGTCAAACATGGACACGGCATACTTGCCATTGCCCTCCGAACGGCAAAAGAGGTTGGACGGCTTGAGATCCAGATACAGCCAGCCCTGTGCGTGATAGGCGCAGACGATCTCCGCTGCCTGCGACAAAACCGAGAGGAAGCCGTGGAGGGTGTCGAAATGAATGTGATCGAGAGATGTGCCGGAGAGCTTCTCCGAAAACTGAAAATAGAGGGAATCCCGATAGGAAAAGACGGTGTGCAGCATGGAGGTAGCATTGACCGTTTCGGCATGCTGTCCCACATTTTTTTGTAATGCCGCTGCATCCAGAAACCGCTTCAGCATCTCCTCCGACACCTGCACCTCGTCCCACCTGCCGAGCGACTCCGTGCCGAGGGGATGGAGCTGCTTCAGGACGCCATCGTGGCGAATCCCGTATGCATCGGTGTAAAAGGCGTTGTAGGCAATGCAGCTTCCTCCACGTCCGATGGCATCAGCCACCGAAAACGTGACTGCTTTTCCCGTATGATAATCCGTGATCTCCGTTCCCGCCGGAATCGGCAGACGATTGTCATTCATAGCGAGTTCTCCTCTCCAAAAGCTTCGTTCACAAACAGACTCTTAAACCTTAAATACCGGAAATCCATACTCCCCGTAGTCCTGCGGTGTGAGCAGCAGAAGGTCTGCCGGCAGCCGGAGCATCTGACGGAACAGCGGATCGTTCTCAATGTCGCAGTTTTCCACAACCAGCAGCATTCCATCGGCGCACATGCCTCTCATGGCGGAAATTCGTGCGGCGGCAGACGATGCGCCGGAGTGGAGCGCAAACGTCTCTCCTTCCAGCATCGCCGAAAGTCCATTTTCTGCCGTTCCCTGCGCAGTGTGCAGATACCGCCTGCGATTCTGAAAACGGTAGCTATCCGCCGCCTGCCGCAGCCGGAGCACATTCTTACCGGAGAGAAACACCACATGATTGCCGGACTGAAATTCCCGTTTGATCTCCTCTGCAAGCGGAAACGATGCCGTCCGCTTTGGCACACACGGCCGGAGGAAATAGTCCGGATCGGATTCCAGCAGATCGCATAGTGCATGAGCTATGGCAGAGAGCGTTTCCCACCGCTGCGCATTGCTGCGAACCGGCGCAAGTTCCTGAATCAGCTGACACACCAGCACAGAAAACCTGGGGTGATGGTTCGGAACAGCACCGGATGCCAATTCGAAGATATGGTCAGAGATTCTCGGCGCTCTGCCGAAAAACTGCCGGACCACCAGATCCCTGAGCTGGAAACAGAGGGGCGATTTTTCCGCCGAAACCACATCCAGATGCAGCACGTGCAGTGCCTCTGTACTCCCCTTTTCAAAAATGATGTCGTCCCACTCCGCAACCGGCTCTTTTCCAAGCTCGGCGATCAGCTGCTTCATCCAGTCGCAGACCGCCGCAAGCTTCCGGCAAAACCGCATGTCGTCCTCCGTCTGCAAGACCTCATAGGAATAATACCGGCTCTCGCCGCAGAGCACGCCGCCCTCCTCGTGAATCTCCACATAATCCGGCAGTGTATTACCCGCAGAGGATGTGCGCCGCAGTTCCGCAAGTGTCCGGAGATTATTCAGGCATGCTGCCATGCGATGTTCCAGCACGTGTTCCAGTCCGCGGATCACCTGAAACTGTCCGCCGCACCGCCGCACCAGATCGTCCGGCGCAAAGACCGTGAAAAAGCGGTGGGAATCCGTGTAGATGGAATGGGTGTAGTGTCTGGAAATCTCCGTCATATTCGCAATGCCAAGCATCTGCTACTCCTTTCCTGCGGAAGCCATATGTACCGGATTCAGCTAAAAATTTCCCGAAAACAGTCCAGCGGAGAATAGCCATCCTCACTGCAAAATACGCACGTGAGGAACAGGCGGTCATAGGGATTTGCCGCATAGAGAATGGGAAATCCGCACTCCTCCAGCTGAAAGCTAACGTTCTCATAGAACATGTCGAACTCCATCGGATTCGATTCCACGCCAGCATAGGTGTTGAAAAACATCAGCAGAATCAAGCACTTTCTCAGGATGTCACCGTTGGTGACCGCATCGTGGGCACACCGGCGGAACTGCTCCTTGGTGGGGAAATTCTCCCGAATGAGCACCTCCCAATCCTTTCTGGGTTTCAGTGCTTCGCTCCCGCCAAAAATCATCAGGAGAAGAAAATCGATGGAGTTTTTCTGCCGCCGATAGCCAAGGGAATCCTTTTTCTCCCTGTCATCTTTTTTGATGCCGTCCTCGACTTCGCCGGTGAAACACTGCATCTCCCGATTTTGGTACAGTTCATACTCCGCTTCCGCTTTTTCCTTTGCCTCTTCCAGCAAATCTGCAAAAGCTTCCTTTGCCCTGTGAAAATACACCTCATCCGGCAGGACGTTGTTGGCGATGTAAATGACGGCTTCGGATTGTGTTTCGATCTCGCTGAGGGATTTTCCAAGGCGAACCGTCTCTCCGGAAAACGAGTGCAGCTCCGGCAAGGTGCGCTGCATCTCGGCGATCTGCGCTTTCATTGCCTGCACTGTCTCCCACGGACACCGGTTTTTCAGGCACCAGTAGTAGATGCACTCATGGATGCTCCTGAAATTGAACGGCTGGGAATAGTACGCCTTTTGAAAAAATACAGCCGACTGCTCCAGTGTCACGTTCAGCGCAAACATCAGCTGAAACACCGATTCCCGTGACTTTTCCGAGTGATCCGGACTGCTCTCTCCGCTGAGCCATCTGCCAAGAGTCTTGTCTGTGATGACATCATCTGTGCCGAGTCCCTGGAATGCCCTGCGCAAAAACGCTTTCATCTGCCGCAGCGCATCCTTATCCGTTCCTGTCGCACCCGTATAGCCGCAGTCCTGCAAGAGTTTTCGCAGGCTGTCGCAGAACTGGCGGGCGATTTTCCTATCGGTCAGCATCGCCCCGCCAATTTTGCACGCCTGATAATCCGCATCCCCGACCGTCCCGCTTCCGGCAAAACCAAAGATCTTGTCATCTAAAATCTGCTTCGTATAGCTTCCGCTGTTTTCGTAGATATCCGCCTCATAGGCTTCCGGTTTTTCCTTCATGGCAATCGCCTCCTGTGGATTCATTATATCACACAGAAGGCGATTTTTCAAGTCTTTGTCATTCTATGCCAATCCGATCATCTGCGGAACAATCCGCCAATGCCGCCGAGAATACCACCGAGAATACCGCCGACAACTTTGCCTACGGTTTCGCCAACCTTTTCGCCCACAGGGCCAAAGACGCTGCCGATTGCACCGCCGATCTCTCCGCCACGGGCACTGCCGTTGGAAGCGCCCTCGCACACCGAGTCAATGAGCGAGTTCTTGATCTCCTCCTGATAGTTTTCCAGCTCGTCCGACTTCTTCCACATCTGTTCGTCGCAGTTGGCGTGCTGCGCCACCACCAGACGCTTCTTCGGCGGAATTGCCTTGAGGATGTACAGCATCAGCTTCGAGAGGTTATACGGCGGTGCCTGATCGATGCCCTCCTCCTTGTATCCGGCGCTGTAGAAAATCGGATCGACCGTGATGCCGGTGTTTGCCTGAATACGCTCCCTGATGGAACGGACTTTGTCGTTGAGGAATGCCGTGAGCACCTCGTCCGGACGGCAGTTCACGCTGTCCCAATGCTTGCCCTTCATGGCAACATCCGCCTGATTGACAGCGATCAGCAGCCGGTTATGGCGCTCCTCCCCCAGCGAGGGAATGATTACGTTCTCGATCAGTTCGTATGTCGTTCCCAGATCTCTGGTGCTTCCGTCCACAATGACCAGAACAAGGTCGATGAGCGCATTGCCGTTCGCATCTCTGCGGTGCAGCAGCTCCACGATTTTCTTGGAGTGCGCAATGTCCCGCTCCTTTCCGTCGCCAAGTCCCGGACTGTCAAAGATTCGGAGATTGTCCAGCTGGTATTCCTGAATCTCCATGGTCTCCGGATCCACGCCGACGCCAACCTTTGCCACCTCCATGTTAAACATTGCGTTGATCGTGGAGCTTTTTCCGCAGCCCGTCGGGCCGGTAATCAGAATGTTGACGGGTTCTTCCTTTGCCCGCATGATGTTGGAGATCAGCTGACGCTTTGTGTCCTCCGGGATCTCGCTGCTTGCGTTGATGTTCTCTGCAAGTCCATCCAAAACATTTTTTTCATTGCTCATTTTCAAAAATCCTTTCTCGTTACGTTACGCTGAAATTTTTCGCGGGGAATCCGGCATATGATCGATGATCAGATCATACAGCTTATCGATGTGATAGCGGTATCTCGCCGAATAGTACACAGGTCTGCACAGGCGGATTCCCGTGGATTCGTAAATTCTCCGCTTCAGGGAATCGGCTCTTTCCTCCAGATATGCTTTCAGGACAGCATCCGGACAGTTATGCTGGGCATCCCAGTGTCTGCCCTTCATGGCAAAATCCGCCTGATTCAGCGCCACCAGAATCCGGTCTGCCGGAAGATTGCCACGCAGCACGTGCTCCATCAGATCCAGCGTTGTTCCGATATCCCGTGTGCCGGCTTCGACAATGATCACTGCCATATCCAGAAAATAAAACTGCTCGTGATGCGTCCGCAAAAGCAGATCTGTGATCTTCTTGGCGTGTGCGACATCCCGCTGAATGCCATCGCCCAAGCCCGGCGTATCCCAGAAACGCATCTGGTCGGTCAAGCTATAGGCTGACAGCTCCATGGTCTCCGGATCCACACCCTCTCCCACTTTGGCAACCACCTTGTCAAAGAAGCTGTTCAGCGTGGACGATTTTCCGGCACCCGTTGCGCCTGTCACCATCACATCCAGCGGATGAAAGCCGATCTTATGGATATGGTTCTCAATGTCCTCTCTGCGATAATTCTCGTACATTTCAGGCTGCCTTCTTTCTCTGTTTTTTAACGGATCTGTGCCGTTCCGGAATCTGCACATCCTCGTGTTTCATTAAGTAACAGGTATTGGCACGAATCCGCTTCATAGCATTGAGCATGCCATGATCGTTATTCGCCCGCCGAAAATCAATGGCGACTTCATAGCGCACGCCATTCCGATAAAAGTTCCAGGTACCTCGTCGGTACTTCTGCCGAAAAAGATAGTACTCTTTTCCCGATGCAATCATATAAAAAGCCACAAATCCCTTTTGGGAGGTGTTGCGGCACTCAATCCATGTGGTCTTTTGCGGTTTCATGATATTCCTCCTCAAAACTTCGGGCAGAGCGTTTTCAGCTCGTCCAATGTCTTTTGATAAACTGAATTCGGATTGCCGGTTTGTTCCATGATATACGTGGAAACCAGCACTTGCAGCTTCCGGGCAATTTGTGCGTATTCCAGACTGCGGTTCACTGCAAGGGACTTTTCCAAACCGTCTAAAAGTGTGCGCTCTTCGGTCAGAATGGTTTCCACACAGGCGATTTTTGCGCTGACACTGTGCAGTTCCGCAATCTTTCCGCTGACCTGTACCCGATAATCCCTGGCATCCTCCAGATATGCATCGGCAGATTCTTTTCGGGCGTCTGCCGAGGTTTTTCCTAAGAGCGAATCAAATGCCATGTCTAAGAAACCTTGGAATTGCATCTCCGGTGCGGAAAAATTGTTCTGAAATAGCCCGCTGATGCCGGAGCTTTGCACAGAGAGTTTTTCCCGAACCCCTTGCAGCAGCTTCCGCTTTCTCCGCTGGCTCTCCTCGATGTGTGCATTTAACGCTGCGATCTCCTGATTCACCTGTTCGCAGGCACGATTATACTTGGAGCGTTCCTGCTGTATGATTCTGTCCGCCTTCTCACGTTTTTCAAAAGAGGTCTGGTAGTCTTCGTTTCCTTTAAACACCATCTCCACAACGCCGTCCGTCATGATCTCTTTTGTCTCTTCTTTGGCATCGTCAATCGCCTGTACTACCTGTACAAGCGGATTGCTGCTCTCACGGTTGCGCTCTTTCACACGCTCCGGCAAATCTATCGATGGCATTGTGCTCTCACTGATGATAAATTTACCAAGAGAACCGCCTCCGCCGCCGAAAAGTCCGCCGCCAAAAATACTGCCTTTTCCAAAAAGTCCCATGATAATTTCCTCCTGTTTTTTAATTTCTATGGCTGTCGCCGAGATACTGTAGATTCTGACTGTCCTGCAACAGATATTGCAGGAAATACTTGACCAGAGTGGCAACCTCTGCATCGATTTTTTCCTTGGACAATAAGCTGGAGATTTGGCTGATGATGGTCATCCGCTCCTCATGCTTGATGAACAAACTTCCAAGATACCGCTGGGTGTCCGCCTCGATCTGTGCGATCTGTATCCGAGCCAGCTGCCGTACCTTTTCCCGTTCGGTGCGCTGGATCTCCTGATTGACCGCCACATCCCGATAGGCATTGGTGCAGGCGGTGACGATTTGTCCCACATCCACTTTCAATGCGATTGGAACGGGCATCCCGCCTGCCGCTTGCATCGGCAAGCCTGCAAGGTCTGCACTCTGGGGCTTTTGTGCCGGAATGTCATCCAGCAGGCTGCCCTCCGCAAACAGACCGCCGTCCAGTAATTCCAAATGGTCCATATAATTCCTCCTTTTTAAATTTCACAGCTTTGAGGGGATGTTCCCTTGCTGCAAGTATATTGTACCGCAGGGCACACATTTTGTTGTCAAAACGATGTCCGTTTTTTTGGGCAGCAAATATCTTGTTGAAAATGTTCCACTGGAACATTTTCAAAATCATGAATTCCAATCCGGTTTCACAGGGCGGAGTGGTCTTGTTCGCTCCGTCCTCGAAAAGCTACCGCTTTTCTCACTCACTTTCTCCGTGTGCCAAAAGCATGGCACAGCAACTCAGAGGGCTCCTCGCCCTCTGAGAACACCTCGCCAGCTGTGCTCAGCTGGAGCAGCCTGACAAATCAAACCGTTCCGATTTCTTCTGTTTTCTCTCAACACATTTTGAATTATGCCATTGTTGAAATCATGCGACCGCAAAAAATGCCCACAGGTTTCCCTGTGAGCATCTTTGAAATGATTGCGTTTCCAATTCCCGCAGAATCTGCGGTGGGTTATTTGCCGAGGTACGCCTGCGCTGCTGCATCATACAGATAGAGCGCTTTCATCAGCGTTTTCAGATTCTGGTTCGCAGAATCGCTGCCGAGCACGGCACGGGCATAGCACATGGGGCTATACGCAATCCCGCATCCGCCGACCGTTCCGGTTCTTGTCATGCCAAGGCTTCCCGCCGGAATGTTCCGATCCTCGGTGTAGTAGTATCCATCCTTTTCGATCAGATTATAACCGGTGAGATCCGTCCCCTCTGCCACCTTGAAATAATGTCTGACCGTGGTTTCCGATTCCAGCAGCAGGCTGGAGCCATAATACGTGATGCCCTCCGGAAGTGTTCCGCTCTTAGTCATGACATAGCCGGACAAGGTGTCCGCTGTGATGTTCTGCATCTCTGCCGTTTCCGCAAGAGCGTCGCCATCGAAATATGCCTTGGCATACTCGCCGTATTGCAGCATTGCCTGTGCCAGTGCGACACTCTCCGCAGAATATGCGTCCGGATGCTCCGTCATATATGCCACGTACTCCTCCACCGAGTAGGTGAAAGCGCCCATGAGCGTACCGTCCGAGCGGAAAATGCTGGCCTGAATCGGCTGCGACACATCCTTTGCAGCGACGTTGCACGAGAAGACATGATATTCGCTGCCGTCCTGCGATCTGATCTCGCCCTCAGAAACCGGAAGCACACATTTTTCCCGGCCGGGCAAGCGCAGTTCCAGATAAGCATCGGCATCGTCCGTTACCTCCGGCGACAGGCTGAGATAGAGGTGCACGCCAATGGTTCCGTCCAGAGAGATGGAGCTGCCCTGCAATCTGGCAACGCCGTTGGCGTAAACTTCGCCGTTCTGGTAGACCGCTGCACCGCCGAGCTTCGGATAATCGTCCTCGCCGATGGTCTGCCCCCAGATGTCTCCGTTCTCGCCCTGAGAGAGCAGATATGCAACCTCGCCGGAACGCATCTCTTCTCTGGTTTTTCCGGCAACCTGCTCGCTGTCAATCACGTCACCCAAAATATCGCTGTCATAGTAGCAGTTTTCAATCTGTATACTATCGCTGCAAATCGCAGAAATATCCGACGATTCAATGACCTTCAAAGTGCCGACGCTACAGCAATTCTGAATCAGATTTCCACTGCTCAAAGCAATTCCATCATTTTCTTCGTTGTCTTCGTACGCATATACGACGATACCAGCTGCCCCGTCATTTCCGGTGATTTTGCCACGGTTCATGCAGTTTTCGATGGTGCACTGAATGCTCACCGCACAGATACCGCCGGCAATTCTTCCCTGCAGCGTCGCCTGGTTCTCCACGCCGGAGATCACAGAATTCTTTGCACGCCCTGCAATACTGCCAATGCTGCTGCCATAAAATGTTGCAGCGAAATAGGAGTCAACAATAGTGAGATTCTTGACCTCAGCACCATAAATCCCAGCGAACAGACCTGCATAGCCCGGTCCCTCATTGTACGCCTGATTGTTATAGTACAGGCCGCTGATGGAATGTCCCTGTCCGTCAAAGATACCGGTATAGGGACTGTCTTTTCCGATGGGTGTCCATTCGATCAGATCTCTGCCCATGCATGCCCCGTTGGAGTCCAGCACATTTTCGTTGACAGTGATGTCACAGGTCAGCACGGCATTTGCGCCGGTTTCGCCGCTGTCTACCAGCTTGGCAAATCCATACAGATGCGCCACATTGGAGATCTCATAGACGCCGTCCACGCAAGGCGGTGTCACGCAGCCATAACCGCACACGGTACAGATTCCGTCTGCATCCAGGGTGTGCGCCTGCTTCTCCCCCTCCGGCATGTCACGGCACGATTCATTCTGGCAAACCTGCCAGTGCGATTCTTCGTCGTAAACATAGTTATAACGGTGCTCCAGCTCCCGAATCTCCCATATCGCAACGATAGGATAGGTGGTATCCTTCATGTGGAACACATCATCCAATGCGAGAAACTGCTCCGGTTCATCATACGTCGCATTGACACGCCAGCCGGCAAGGGTGTATTCCTCATACATGGTATTCTCACGAGTCGGAACAGGGAAATCTGTAGCAACATTGTGGTCGCCAACCGGAAGCCGCCATGTGATGTCTTGTTTTCCTTCCTCGAAAACACCACCATTGGCATGGAAGTAAACATCCGCTGCAATGACTTCTGAAACCGGAGTCAGCGTGACGGGACCCGTGGTCAAACTGATCTTGGCATTCTCGTCATTCAGATAATAGATATTGCCGCCGGTATCTTTCCAGCCGGCACAGCGCCACGTAAAGGAGCCGGATTCCCAACCATCCAGAATCGGGAAATCACTGACACTGTATTCCCCAAGAGGAAGTATCACACTGTGCGTGAAATTAAAATCTTCTCCCAGCGGCAGATTGCCTGTTTCGCTGAACTCATCATAAGTGCCAAAGTGCAGCTCCAGTCCTGTCAGTTCCCACTGTGCGGTAAATGTTACATCATCCTTCGGCGAGAAAGTGAATTCCTCATCCAGCGAGTGTATGATGTCCTCGGTATCACGGCTGTCCTTCCAGCCAGTGACTTCGTAGCGATACCGCTTCGAGAAGTGATTTGACACCGGCGGCGGGATCAGATCGCCGTATTTGTACGTTCCTGCCGGCATCCACATGCTTCCCGGAACCTCACTCGTGTAATCGCCATAGGATTGGTTGCCGGTTCTCAGCTTGGCGTGCGCCTTGTACGACCAGTGGGCAGTCAGCGTCTTTCCCTGCTTGGAAACCACAAATTCATCGTTTTCAATTTTGTCGCCGTTCTCATCGGTCCAGTAGTCCACGAAATATTCAACATCACCCTCTGCATCATGCCATGGTGTTGTACTGTAATACTTGGTGATTTCGCTGAGGGAGTAAGTGCCATTGTCCAGTTCCTTGGTAAACTCTGTTTTTCTGGTTCCGTCATTGTTTTGGAAGTATCCGCCTTCCCCTGCATTGAACGTGATGGTGTGTCCGTTATGCACTTCACGAATGGTCATCGTTCTTTTATACCAAACGGTTTCGGCCTTTCCATTGGGATAATACGTATGCGTTGTCGTCGATGCCATCCACCGATAATAGAACACCGTATATCCCGTTTCCGGATCAACATATCTGGTAGTCTTGTAGAGACCTTCAATATAAGCGTCCAGTTTCAGATAATCCGAATACACACCCTCAAAGGAATAATGGTATCCGTCGGAGCCATCGCCTGTTGTGTTGTCCGTAATGAACGGCAGAACTTCATCCGGGAAGTCCAGCGGAATGGGCGATGCAATATCTTCAACATTGACCTGAAGCTTCCTTGTTTCGCAAACTGCCCGCAAGGTCATATCCCCCCGAACGATAACGCCGTCCCTGGGGCCATAGTCGACAACGCCGTCATTGTTGGAATCCCATCCCACAAAGGAAGTGACCTCATCTGCGCTTTCTGACTGGAATACGGAATAATCAAAATCGCCCCACCAGTAGTACATCGTGTAGTACATGCCCTGTGTAATCTTTGCACAGTAGCTGTCCAGCTCCTGTGTCACGCCGTCTACCGTTCTCTTGAGCTTCGTTCCCTCTGCGGGCAAATAGGTCAGATTCCGATAGACCTGACACTTCGGGCGGAAGTAACACTGTCTCTGGAGATACGACAAAGATTCGGTTTCATTGACACTCTGAAAACCATAGTAGCTATATGCCGAGCGTTCCCAGCCGAGGAACTCTGCATCTGCACTGGTCTGATCCAGTGCTTTCTGGAAACAGTCAACGGTATCGCCGTCCAGAATGACCTTTTCCCCATCCAGCAATACGTTTTTCCCGTCAAAGGTGAATTGCTGCAGGCTCTTGGCACTGAAAGATGCCACCTCTACATAGTCCCTTTGAGCCGTGTCATACGCCTGTACGTGAACCCTGATATCAGGCTGTTCATAGATACCCCGATATACCAGGCCATCCGTTGTTGCATTTGGAAATACAAAATTGTTGTTTTTATCCTTGCCAATGTCCGATATGCCGTCGCCGTCCACGTCCCATCCTTCCAGATAGCCTACGCTCTCAATAAAATAGGCGTTGTCCGGTGTCGTGATCGGCGAATCAAACTTCATGGTAGAAGATGCGGAATATTCCTCGCCATCTTTTCCGTAGATAAATGTGACATTGCAATCGTTATAGCTTGCAGCATAGGTCTGCGTAAATGTGCTCTCCGGATTATAGTGGGTTTTCTTTCCGGTTTCTTCTGCCTTAAGATCATTGAAATATTCTTCGATCTGATTTTGCACCTGCTGTTCTGTTCCCTGATATACTTTCAATGACCGGCTGGGATCTTCTCCCATGGTGCTCCACTGATAATAATAGTTTTTCGGATTATCCGACAGCGCAGATATTGCCGACACATCCGTGCCCGCTGCATTGTCGTGGCCATCCCACTGTTTCAGCGCCGGTGTATTCAGGGCTGTCTCCGGCACAACCGGAATGTCGCCGGCAGCGCAGACACGCATGTCACCCTTCCAGCATCCTGCCAGGCTGTCGTAGTAGACAAAGCTGACATAAAACTGCTTCTTCTCTGCGTTGCGATAATAAGCGGTGTCCTCTGTGAGATACACATCTTTTAGCGCACGGTCCATATCCGCAAAGCTTGCGACATTGGACTCTGTGTCGGTATACAGCGCATCCTCCATCTGGTAAATGTGATTGTAACCGCCATGATACATGCTAAAGCTGAAATAACCGACGCTCTCTCCCATGCGCACTTCCTTGGAATCCATTTCCCGGAGCGTGCCGTCGGGGAATTTGAGATAGTAGACCGCACGGAACGTCTTGCTGAAATCCGCAATAGAGTTGACCGCCAGATTCGGGTCTGCCCAGTATAGCTTGGTGGTAATGCACACATAGCCCTCATCGTTGCTCTTGGCAGCGGTGAGCATGGGCACACTGCAATACAGGTCGATGGTTGCGACTCTTGTCTTTTGCTTCGACTTGCTTGCGTCAATGCTCAGCTGCATATTGCTGAATTGAAACGAGGAATCCGAGATATGCGGATAGAATTTCCCAAGGCTGCTGAGGGGGATATTCTCCACCAGCTCACCGGTTTTGAGGTCTAAGCAGGTCGTGCTCAAACCGCACACATCGGTGATATCTGCACTGTTGGCGTGCATGAAGTACTCCGCATTTCCGGTACTGTTAATGCCACACGCCACATAGCGATTGCCGAGGGAGAGCAGCTTCCACTTCTCATCCAGCAGCGTCACACCTGCCTCCACATCAAAGGTCTGCGATCGGGCGATCAATCGGATTTCCAGATAGATGCCCATCTCCATATAGTAGCCGCCAGTCAGCGACTTGTTGACCTTGCTGGAATATTGCTGCGGCTTCGTGATCTCCAGACTCAGATAACCGTACACATCCACATACGTGCCCAGTTCCAGCGTGATTCCGACTTCTCCCAGTTTCCGGAGTCCGGTAAACGAGAGGGTCAGTTCGCCCTTTAAGCCGGTTTTGATGCCCAGATAACCGCAGGCATCCAGATTATAGGCATAGCGGTTCGCACCCACCAACTCATTTTTATAGGACTGGATGCCGTCTCCCGTCTTTCCACGCATACCGATCTGTGTGGCGTCCAGATAGCTGAAGTTGCTGGTAATGCCGGCAGAGAGGTCAAATTTCAGCACATAGTTCAAGCCCAGATGCACGGTGAAAATCGGGAACTCCGGAATGACATAGAAATCCTTTCCCACCAGCTCCACATCACACAGGTCGATATATCCGCCGTCTGCGCCGATCATCTGCTGATACTTCTGCACCATGTCGGCGGAGCTCAGGCTGCTGTTGATGCTGTCCGAGATGTCCGTCCAGTCACCGCCGTCTGTGCGCACCTGCACGCTGAAATCAAAGTTGCTTTGGGAGTACATGTTTGCAGCGTAGTCAAATGCAATCTTGCTGCCGTCCCACTCCTTATAGCCCTGCATGGTCACCTTGAGGTATTCTGTGACATCCACCACAGCTTTTACTGCAACGCCCTTGATCTCCCGTTCAAAGTTGATCTTGACACGCATGGCTGACCACTGGTTGTTGTTCGGGTCGCTTGCATCCACGCCGGGGAAATTCGGATTGGAAGCGCTGTCACCGCTCCACGACACGCTGACGGTGATGTTATCCCCACGCACCGGAATCTTGACGCCCTTTTCGTTTCCCATGCTGAGCCCGCTGCGGAACAAGAGGGAATTGCCGTCTGCTGCCGAGGCGGAGAGGGAGTTGAGCAGGAGGTCATCCACCCGAACATCTCCATCTGCCATTTGCAGAAATGTGGCGTCGTCTGCAACAGCACAGGTCAGCAGGTCGGCGATCTGGTTCACGCCGGCGCTCTCGCTGATGCTCTTTTCCAGTTCCGCCGTGTCGATCATCTCTTTCGCCGGCACGCTGTATTCTGCGTAGATGTCCACATCGTCAATGACATCGGCAAGCTCGCCGTCCTCTGCCGTCACGTAGTACCATGTGTCGCCGGATACCGGCTGACCGGCAACGGTCTTTGCAGAAAAAGTGCAGTCCACCGCCGTGGTCTTGAGGAACAGCGTGGCATCGTTGAACAGCTGTCCGAAAGTATCCTGATCTTCTCCGGCAGCGACCCATTCCGTGTAGCCGTCCAGCAGACAGATGGGCATGCCCTCCGTCAGGGTGTACGTATCGCTCTGCGGAATGTACAGCGCATAGTCCGAGCCGTCCCGAATCACGCTGTCCCAGTCCAAATAGAGGATCTCGTTTTTCAGTACAACGGTTTCCGCATCCTCTTTGTGAATCCGCTGGGACAGTGAGGTGACCTCTCCCTCCTCTTCCGTGACGATAGAAGCGCCGTTGGAAGCGGAGAAATCATAGGTACAGCCCGCCTGATACGCCTGTTCCGGCGTGACTTCGTATTTGCCGTCACCCAGCGAGGTTACCGTGAACCCGCTGGGCATAGTTCCCAGATAGGAGTCCACTGTGAGATACTCCCCCAGATTCTCCGCCGTGATCTCGTCATCGGACTGGAGAATGATGGATGCCGATGCATCGCAGTCCGGCACATAGGCTGATTCGCTCTCATAGACCTCGTCGCTGTCCTCCTCATATGCTGCATACAGCATCGTATTGGCATCGAATGCGTCATCCGAAAAGTAGGGCTGCGTCAGCGCCTCATCGTAATACCATCCGGTAAAATCGCTGTTCTCCCGATCAGCACAGGGGACGTTTTCCAGCGTGGTTCCCTTTTTCACCGCTATCGCCGGAATCTCGCTGCCGCCGTCGGTGTCAAAGGACACGGTAATGCGGTTCTTGGCTTCCTGATAACAGTGATAACCCACCAGTCCGCCTGCAACAGACACTGCCAGACAGAGCGCCATAACCGTCACCACGGCAGCTGTTCGCTTTTTATGCGCTGCGCCCCCCGGCGCATGTTGTTTTCCCAAATGTTTTTTCATGTCATTCACCTCTTGTTCATTTTGCATATGCTCCGCAGAATATCTTATGAGAGCTTGCCTGCGTTGGTTCCCGTTTTCCCGGTTTCTTCGTCTGTTTTTTCTGTGAGAACGAAGTCATACTTCATCTCCAGTGCGGTAAACAGCTGCTGCATTACCATGTTGGCAATAGACGTGATGTCCATTTGCAGCACCTGTGAGATCACCGCATCCTGCTGTTCTTTCGGCACATTGTATGCGCTGAAGCTCATCCGCAGAAACCGCTGCAGTTTTCGTTTCAGCGTAAAATAACAGTCACACCTCCTCACCATATAGCCTCGCATCATGCCTGCGGTTCCGATTTCCAGTTCAAAAAAGTCCGCCTCGCTGCACTCCGGCAGATAGCTGCCGAAAATCCTGGATAGCTCCGCTGCCGTCTTATGATGGATGTACTCCGCAACCTGCGGGTGGGTATACGCCTCCACGTAGATCTCCCGCAGATTCTCATTCAGCTCCGTCAGCGTCATCTGAATCGAGGTTTCCAGCGCATACAGGAAGATAGGATCGGTCGCTGTTCCGGCAAGCTGTCCTGCAATGTTGAACTGGTTGGAAAACATGAATTCTGTCAGCTCCAAAAGGATGCCATCCTTGGACTTGAAAATGTTGTAAAATGTTCCGTTGGTCACATCCGCCAGCCGTAGAATCTCCGCATTGGTCGTCCGGCTGTACCCTTTCTCAATAAACAAACGCACACAGACCGAGAGAATCCTCCGCCTGGCATCCTCCTTATCATATCTTCTCGACATGTTCTACACCACTTTCATATATAATTAGATCGCACTCTAATTATACCATGCCAATTTTCAAAATGCAATACTTTTTTCAAAAAATACGATGTTTTATCGAAATAATTATGACTATTTTCGATTCGTTAGGGAAAATGCATAAAAATAATTTCAAAACAAAGTTGAAACATGTACAGCTTTAAAATTTAACGATCTCATCTGATGTTCCGCTGTGCGTATTGGCATCATAAAAAAGTTTGCACCGCCTATTGAAAAACAGGGCGTTTTGTGTTACAATGAGGGTAGATGTTTTTGCCCTGTATCTTTTGAGAACTATCACAGGGCATTTTTCCGTCCCTATAGTTAGCTTATTCTAACTATAGGAGCAAAAACACATCTTGTCTTCTGGAGGAATCCGCAATCATGAAAATCTATACATTCGGCGAAAAAGACGCTCCGGTAATTTTGCTGCTTCCCGGAACATGCTGCCACTGGAAGAGCAATTTCGGACATGTCATTCCGCTTCTGCAAACAGACTATCGGGTACTCTGCGTCAGCTACGACGGCTTCGACGAAACAGAACAGAGCGAATTTTCCACCATGCTGGAGGAAACCGTCAAAATTGAAGCATACCTCAAGACGCACTGCAACGGACACATTCGGGCAGCGTACGGCTGTTCGCTGGGCGGTTCTTTTGTGGGGCTGCTCGCTGCACGGAAAAACATCCGCATGGACTACGGGATTCTGGGCAGCTCCGATCTGGATCAGGCTTCCAGGCTGGCTGCCCGTCTGCAAACGGCGCTGCTGATACCGCTGTTTTATCCGCTGATTCGGGACGGCAAGTGGAAGAGCCGTCTTCTGCAAAAGCGCATGGAAACACGGGCAAAAGAAATGCCGGCGTATGTCCACGCATTTCTGGAGATGTTTGGCGGCGCACGCCCCTATGTGACCAAGCGAAGCTGCAAAAATCAGTTTTACTCTGACCTCATCACACCGCTGCCGGACAGCATCGACGTTCCGGGAACGGAGATCCACATTTTCTACGCCAAAAAAATGGGCGAAAAATACCGTGCCCGCTATCAGCAGCACTTCGCCCATCCCATCATCCACGAGCAAGACCTGCAGCACGAGGAATTTTTGGTATGCCAGCCGGAGACATGGGCAAAACTGGTAAAAAATATTCTTGGAGGGAACTTATGAAACACGCACACTTCGACATAGAAACCGATGGATTTTACGGCGCATACTGGGCTTGCCCAGCCGGTTCAGACTGCACCATGATCACCATGCTGGGCGACGATCCGGAAGACTACATGGCACGCTCCGCTGTGAAATGGCTGCTGCGCCTTGGCGTGAATGTCATGACCATGTCCCCCGGAAAGAAAGATTACGGCCACCATAACTATCCGCTGGAGCGCATCGAAACAGCGATTGGCTGGATCAAGGCGCACGGCAACCGAAAGGTCGGCATCGCCGGCGCTTCTACCACAGGAACTCTTGCGCTCACAGCTGCATCAATGTTTCCGGATCTGACTCTGACCATTGCCATGACGCCCAGCGACTTTATCTGGCAGGGATTCATGCAGGGTAAGCGGGACGGCTGCAAAGAGTGGCCCATTGAGGGAGAATCTCTCTTCTCCTACCACGGAAAACCCCTGCCCTACATGCCGTTCTGCTACCCGCACCCCCAGTATTGGCAGACGATCGCCGCAGAGGGCAAGCAGACCGGCAACATGCTCGCCTCCTGCAAGCTGTTCAACGACTCGGAAAAAGCGCACCCCATCACGGAGGAAGAGTTCATCAAAGTAGAGAATATCCACGGAAAGCTGCTGTGCATCGGCGCAGAGGACGATTCGCTGTGGGACACGGCAAAATATCTCCGCCGTATCGAAAAGCGCCTTGCGGAAAAATCGCACGCCTGCGATGCGGAGATTGTCGTATACCCCCACGGCACGCACTTCGTTTTTCCGGAGGGCATGCTGAAGACTATGCTCCCCATTGGCTCCGGACTTTTCGTGAAACTGGCGTTTCAGGCTGCCAGACAGGCACCGCAGGAATGCCGGAAAACCCGGGAGGACATTGAACGGCGCATGAGAAGCGTCATCGCAGAATGGAAGTAAAACCACATCTTCACAGACATATCCCCGTATCTCACGCAAAAGAGCACACCATCACTGGTGTGCTCTTCTTTTTCACAGGTCATGAGGACATTTCCATCAATAGAAATCAATGTTGCTGGAATCCACCCAGCCGTAGTAGTCGTTGTCATCCGTATCCCACAGTTCATACCATGTGGTTCCATAATTGGTACACTTGTTTTTCGCCGTGACGTGCCATGTGTCGCCGAGACTCTTTCTCACCGTTTCGCATGCACCGCCATTGACGATGTAATCAGTGGTGTAGCCCGGAACAACCCCGCCATGGCAATTGATCTGTCCTTTCTGGTCGGGGATGCTGACAGCATAGCCGCCGCTCTGGACAGTTCCGCTGGTCTCCTGCCGAATCTCACGGATAACACCGTGGCCAACTGTTCCATCGGCTGCTACGGGAATCAGGAACAGATAGCTCTGCGGATTTTGGTAAGGGTCAAATTTCAGATTGACAGAATCCTGACACTCTGCCTTGCTGTAAGTTCCAATCACATTCGTGACGCTGTCGTCCTCCAGAGAGAATTTCGTGACCATCACGTTTGCGAAATCTCCATCCACATACAGCCGTGTTTCCACGCCGTCCTGACCGGACAGCAGATAGGTATTCACATTTGCCTCAACGATTTCCGGCATCTTCATATCATCGGGCAGCAGCATCTCCACTTTGTCGGTGTCGGAGAGATCGCAGCTCTTGAGTTCTGTGCCATACTTCTGTTCCCCATCGCTATAAGCCTGCTCCATCACTTTTTTCTGTGTGACAGAACCGCCGGCGATCTGGATTTCTGACACAACCTGCTGTCCCATCTGGGCATAGCTGCTATAGAGTTTGCCGTCCTTTTGATACAGCGTAGTTTCTCCGCTGGCGAAGCTGCCCAAATCAGCAACGGTTCCATCTCCGTCCAAAGTGAACACCATTGTCTCTGTATCCGCCTCGCTTCCGCCAAACCGAATCAGCAGCTCCTGCGTTCCATCCTGATCGATGTCATAGAGATAGTATTCCCGATGTGCGACACTCTCCTGATAGTCGTTTTTTGCGATATCTGCAAGTCCGCCGTACAGTTCAATCGTATCCGCATACGCCATATAGTTCTTGGACTTTGCCACTTCCGTGGTGGTCGCCTTGGTGGTTGTTTGCTTGGCGGTAGTCTCCTTTGCAGCAGTGGTTTTCACTGCTGCCTCTGTGGTATCCGCCTTGGCAGTGCTGCCGTCCAGCTGGTCATACAGACCGATCATGTACGACTCGAACTCCTCTTCGCTGATTTTTTGGGATGCCTCATCCGCCTTACGGAACATTCGATCGGACGCAGAAACCGTGTGGTCGTCTTCCTGCCGGAACTGGATGGACAGACCGGTGTTGTCCTTCTGGTTCGTTCCGAAAAATTCCACCACATCGTCAGAATTGTAAGTCCAGTAATCTTCGCCGTAATATGCTGTAATCAGGTTGCCCACTGTGATGTCCGGCAGAAATTCAAAATAAGAATTCTGAACTGTTTCAATGGCACGGTCGCCCTTTTTGTTCCAGTGGCTTTCCAGCCCTGCAACAATCGCAATCACAGCAGCTGCCACTACAACAATTATCACAATGACAATGATTGCCGGCTTGTGATAACTCTTCGTGACCACCTTTCCGCTGCCAGCCGGTTTACTGGATGGCGCAGTGATCTGCGGTGCAGCCGGGCTGGTGCTGATGCGATCCTGCGCCGGTGCGGCATCGTCTGTGTCACTGGTGGGCGTTCCGCAGTAGTCGCAGAACTTCGCCGTGTCATCTATCTGTCTTCCGCAATTTGTACAAAACATTGCAACGCTCCTTTTCGATTCTCACGCTTTTGAAAGCGGACTCTTACTGCCATACCGCTGTGATCTCATTGCTCCAATCGCTGTAGATCACGCCGTCGTCAGTGTTGGCATATGCTCTGACTGCCAGATGTTCCAGCTGTGTTGAACTGTACTCGTTCTCACTGTGTGCCGTCAAATTGCCAAAGACAAAGGTATTCGTTCCGACCCTCTGCATTTCGTTCGATACTGTCGCTGTTCCCAGTGACTCATATCCATAATGTTTGACATAGGACACCTCATAGCCATCGGCGTTGGGAATCGCATCCCAGCAGACCACGTCGCAGCTGTGCGTTCCGGAATACATTTCTTTTCCCATTCCGTTCAGGGCAACCGGAACTTCCTTGACTACTGTATAAATCGACGGTGTATCCAGCGAAGTCAGCTTCAGCTTTTCGCCGGAAGTCTCCCCGCATCTTGCGCAGGTCTTCGGTGCGGACAGCGTGGCTTCCTTCCAGTCGTGCCCCAGTGCCTTTCCATCAGTAGCACCGCAAACGGTGCAGGTTTTCGGTTCCGTACAGGTGGCATCCTTCCACTGGTGCCCTGCGGGTTTTCCCTCCGTTGCACCGCAGACGGAACAGGTCTTGGGTTCTGTGCAGGTGGCATCCTTCCACTGGTGCTCTGCCACTTCGCCCTCGGTTGCACCGCAAACGGAACAGGTCTTGGGCTTCTGGCACGTCGCCTCGACCCACTGGTGTCCAGCCGCCTTTTCCAGAACTTCGCCGCATCTCCGGCACACGGAATCTTCGGTGCAGGTCACCTCTGACGCATCGTGCCCCAGTGCTTCGCCCTCAATTTTTCCGCAGACCGTGCACGTCTTTGGTTCGGTACAGGTGGCATCCTGCCACTTGTGGAAACAGATCACATGGGTCATGTACAAGCCGGTGAATATTCCGGCTGCCACCAGCACAGCAGCGATCACCACGATCAGCAGAGCCTTTTTGTTTTTGGCTTTGGCACCGGTCATCACTGAAGCGATTTCTTCTGCTGTTACCGCTGCTTCGGAAGGCGCTGTGCTCTCACTGTTCTCCGGCATTTGCTCCGGAGAATCAGACTCTGTCACCTTTGTACCGCACTGATCGCAAAATCTGGCATCGTCTTTGAGTTCTTTTCCGCAGTTTTTACATTGCACTTGAAGTCACCCCTCATGATTCTATCACAGACTGAACATCCCGCAGAAATGCTTCTTTGCTCTGCTGCCGCTTCTCATTGAACCGTTTCATCGGCAAGCAGAGGGAATGTCCGTTCTTGCATTCCACAATCAAAGCCGTTCTCTTTTTCTTGCCAAATTTCAAGAAAAAAGACGCTCCGATTGTCACTACAAGACTCAAAATCGCACTGATGCCTCCTATGACAGGATCCTCCAAAGATTGCGTCAGATTTGACACCAGCACAATAATGAGAAACGAAAGAATGAGGGAAACCAGCAGCGGGAAATTCCGTCGAACGGGTACATTTTCCTGAAAAGAAATAGATTTGATGTTGGCATATGGTTCTTCCGTTTCTATTTCACTGCTCAGGATTTTCAGCGAGTTTTCCTGAAATGTAAAGTCTACGCTGTCGCCGGTAAAATACAAAATAGTATAAAAAAGCGGCAGTGCAATGATCTGGATTCTCCCGTGCTGTCCGCCACAATAATAAAAACGATACCGGTTTCCCAGAACACTGCAATTAGCGCTCTGGGTTTCTGCCGGCGCCACTTCCGGTGCAGTGCCGGCGGGGAGTTCTACCGTTACCGGAGCACTACACCGGCATCCACAAGCAGAGCAAAAGCTGGCACCCTCTTTGATCTGATTTCCGCAGTTTCTACAAAACATATCTATTCTCCTTCGCACCCATGATTTCAGAGCTTATTCAATATCCAGACGTGCGCAGATTGCACCGTCAGATTTTTGAGAGAAAATGAAAATATGAAACAGGCGTTCAAGCGCAATCAATCCCAATACCATTCAAATGAATCACCATCGAAAATGTAATTGAAAAATCCATCCATATCGTCCGAAACGTCTGCCTCATCTCCGTAATCGTCTTCCAGCTCAACGGCAAAGACTTCGAACTCGTTGCTGTCATGCACATCCGGATCGTGCCGAAATCCGATCCTAACCTCGATCTCATCGTCATCCTCCGAGTAGAAATATCCGTCGAAAACCACGTATTTCTCGTCTGTGTCATTGTCTTCATCATAATACCACGAGCCGTCGTGGAATGCATCGTCAAATGCTTCTCCAATCGTTGCGCCCTCATCAAAATCCAGCAGTGTTCCATCTTTCACTGTATCAATGGAAAAGTCATCGGAGCGCAATGCTGCGACAATGCAAATAATCACCACAAGAATGATAATTCCGCCAACTACCGAGCCTATGATAATCAGCGGCAGCATCTTGTTTTTCTTCTTTACAGCGACTGCTGCACCGTTCTGATACGGCACAGTCCCCTGCGGCATTCCTATCCCCTGTACCGGCGGTACTGGCGGCTGCGGCGGCTGCGATGCTGCTGTCTCTTGCGGTGCACCGCAATTCGGACAGAACTGCTCTTCCTCTGACATCTCATTCCCACAATTGGTGCAAAACATAATAACATCCTCCTCTATTTCATTTTCATCCATTGCATCCGGATTTGCGCTTCAATTCCCCGATAAACTGGTCGATCTCCGCATTTTTCGGGAGCACAGGAATCTTGAACTCCTTGTTCTCGTCGGAAGTAACGATCGTCACCACACGCATTTTCCGCTTCAAGAAAATAAGCACCGCAAAAACTGCACATACTACTGTCACGGGGATCAGTTCGCCAAGAGCACAGAGGATGCCAAGAACCACCGCAACGATCAGCGAAAAGATCATGTACTTGCTGGTCTTATTCTCATCCCTGATCTCCCGCACAATGGAGTACGGGATCTGCAATTTTTTCAGTCCCTTGGCATACAGCAGGTTGTCCGTATCAAACCCAACGCCCACACGGCTCAATCTGGCTCGTCCAAAATTGAACAGGAAGTAGTAGTCAAACACATAAGACTTCCCCACAATTCCGTCCGCAGCTGTGTCTGTGCCGTCTGCACTTGCGGCGGGAGCGGATACTGGCTGCGCTTCCGGTGCAGCCGGTGCCTGCGCCGTGGGATTCGCCCCGCTGCCAACCACTGTGCCACACCCCGCACAAAACTTTGCATTTTCCTGCAATTCTTTTCCGCAGTTCTTACAAAACATGATGATTCTTCTCCTTCTTCATAGAAATTCCAAAAATCAAACTTTTCTTTTATTTTACCACCATTTCTTTCTAATGTCAATATCTATAAGGGTTATATTTTCAATCTCTATATAGACTTTATTTGTCAGATCTTCCGCTTAATCTGCTTTTATTCAAACGCTTGATTGTAAGGATTAAGCGGAAAATTCAGGGTTTCCCGCCATTTCTTTCTGATGATAATGGTTATAAGGAATATTATTTTATCCCTATATAGACTTGATTTGACAAAAAAATACCGATAAAATAAAAAGTATCATCCCTTTCGTGTCTTGACAATTTGTGTTACCCAAAATCCAAAGCAGGCTCTCAGCGCAGAAAGAGAGGTAGTTATCGTGAAAAACAGAACCAATCTCTCCGTCGTCGTGGGAGAACGAATCCGTCAATTCCGCACCAAACAGGATCTCAGCCAAGAGGAGCTGGCATTTGCCTCCGAAATTCATCCCGCTTATATCGGAAAAGTTGAACGCGGGGAAAAATGTCCGACCATTGAAACGCTGGGAAAAATCGCAAACGGACTTAAAATTCCGCTCAGCAAGCTGATCGATGTCAGCGCAGACACAGAGCCCTCTGAATCTGATGCGCTTTATCGAATTTGCTCCGCAATGAACGGACTTTCCAACGCGCAAATGAACCAGATTGCACACATCGTGGAGGAGATCACTGCTCTGATGCAAAATCCCTCCTGATCTTTTCCTCCGAGTCTTCATAGGGCAAGTCAAAAATATCATAAAGCCGAACCAGAAGCAGCGCATTATTTTCGGGAATCTCCCGAATCTGCGCTGCTTTTTGATGTTCCCCGATTTTCTCCAGAAAGATCTCCAATTCACCGTTGCCATAGCTGTACAGAAGCTCGTCAATGGAAAAGCAGCGCTTCAGGTCGCTTAAATCGGTCAGTATCTCACCATTCATAATCATTCTCCCTCACCTCCTAAACCTATTTTAACACAATTGGAGGGAAAGGGGGTCCCGTAATAGTTCCCAAATTTTTTAAACATTTCGGAGCTGTTTTTTATTGACAAAGGTGGTTTGGAGAAATGAACTGACCCCAAAAAGTTAGACAAAGATTCAAAAGAAAATTTATGCAAAGCGACTAAGAGAAATCTTGGTCGCTTTTGTTATGCAGCTTCCTGTCTGAAATCTATAGGAGATAGACCATTCAGCTTAAGCTTGATGCGTTTGTTGTTGTACCATTCTATGTATTCATGAAGTTCTTCAATGAAATGCTCGACAGAATGAAATTCCTGCAAATAGAGAAGCTCCGTTTTCAGCAAACTGAAGAAGTTCTCGGCACAGGCATTGTCAAGACAATTCCCCTTTCGGGACATACTCTGCCGGATGCCTTTCTCTTTCAGCATTTTTTGATAGTGCTTGTGCTGATACTGCCATCCTTGATCGGAATGAAGAATCAGATTTGTATTGTCCGGTATTTTTGAAAACGCTTTCTCAAGCATATCTGTTACCTGGTTCAAATTCGGATGACGGCTTAAATTGTATGAGATCACTTCGCCATTATATAAATCAATGATGGGTGACAGATACAGCTTAATTCCAAACAACGCAAATTCAGTAACGTCAGTTACCCACTTCTGATTTGGCTGATCTGCTTTGAAATCCCGTTCCAAAAGATTCGGTGCGATTCTGCCGACATCACCCTTGTATGAGTTGTACTTGTGCATACGAACACGGCAAAATATACCCATTTTACGCATCAGTTTCTGTACGGTCTTGTGATTGATCACAAACTTTTTCTTCAATTCTTTTGTAATTCTCCGATATCCGTAACGCCCTTTGCTTTCCTCATAAATGCGGCGTATTTCAGTTTTGATTTCAGCATATCGATCTGGCTTTGGATGATCAAATTGCTTGCTGTAATAGTAGTAGGTACTGCGGGGAATATCAGCAATCTCAATGAGCAGCCCTATCTTATGTTCATGCCTCAGTTCCCATATCACTAGCGAGTAAGGATCGCCGTTTTCATCGCAGTCCGTTCGCCGGTAGGTTTCAAAGCCCAAGTGCTCATAGAATCCTACGGCCTGCGGATTCTGTTCGTTGACGGTGACTTCCCGGATTCCGTAATGCTGGACTCCATATTGCAGCAGCTGTCTGCCAATGCCCTTGCCCCGTTCGGGCGGGGCAAGAAACAGCATTTCCAGCCGATGCCCCTCAGCACCCAGAAATGCAACGGGCGTGCCGAATGCATCTTCTGCCAAAACCAGATGTTCTACGGCACGAACGGCTTGCGGAACATAGTCCCTGATCCGGGCGATTTCTGCATTGGACAGGAAATGGTGCGTGGCACGGACAGATGTCTCCCAAATGGTGAGAATGGGTTGCAGCAGAGAATCACTGCACTCGGGAACTTCATAGATGGTCATGGAACTTCCTCCTTGGCTTTTGTTCTTATGATATCATATTTTCCGCTAAAAGAGAAGTATTGGAAATTCAGCTTTATAATTATTGCCAAAAAATTAACGTAAAAGCCGTTGAATCCTGGCTTATTTTCAGCATATAATATATATCATTCTATGCTATAATAGAGTAAAAAGATTTTTGGGAGAGGAAAAATGCATCTATTGTGCAAGGATTTCGTGGATGAACTCAAATACAGAAAAATCCCTGTACTTTTTTTCAAACTGCCAGTTATACTTGGTACTCAGTTTGATCCTTATCACATCCTCTGAAATCGCAAAAAACAGATAAAAGTCCTCGGACAGCTCGATCTTTGCGCCCTCATTGGGGTCATAGGACAAGATCATATACTTGTCCTGTAGCTTCTGCATGCAGCGCTTTCCTACATCCAGCATGTTCTCGCCCTCTTTGGTCGGAACCGAAAAGCCAAAGCAAACCGAACTGATGCTCAGAACATCCAAACGCTCGCTCAACAGCCGATTCACCTTATTCATGTCTGGACGAAATACATCCGTTTCTACGACGACTCTCTCTCGTATGCTCCCCGAAGTACTTCCGGCTTCTCTCGTCACGTTTTCCGCATACAGCCCGTTGGAAAATTTCGGCGTTTCAGACTGAAAATCGAACTGGTCAACCGAAACGAAGTTCATCAGAATTCCATAGGACTTCTTTCGAAGCTCCTGCAAAATGCGATTGCGATCTTCTTCCAGATCGGACATCGTCATAGCTTCCTGAAACGGCCCGACTTCCACGGAGGTTTTCTCGGAAATGGCAAACGAAACGCTGGATACAAGAATGCCGTCGGCATTTTCCGGCTGCTTTCCCAGTGAAGCTTTGCATTGATTTGCAAAGTCTACAACGGCTTCCTGCATTGAAAATCTTGCATCCAGACAGTCCAGATTCGACAGCAGAACCGGAATCTCAACATCTTCCGTCAAAACCGGCACCACTGTCAGCCGGTTCTTTTCAATTTTTTCTTTCAGCGCAAAATCAATCTCTGCATCAACCCATTTTGAATTTACAGAGTTCTTGGACAGAAATACCAGATAGGCATCTGACTCATGAATCCCCTTCAAAATCTTGGAGGTATAATATTCTCCATTTGAGATGCTCTTCTCATCCATCCATACGTCAAAGCCATAGAGCGACAGAAGCAAGGTGAATTTTTTCACGAAAACAACATCTTCATGGCTGTAGGAAATGAATAATTTTTTCATTGCAGTTGCCATCCTTTCAAAGTGTTTATATATGTTCCTCAATCTCGCCTTATCTCTTTTTCTCGGTATCATGAGAAAAGACACGAAGCAAGTCCTTATGTGACTCATTATACCTGTTTTTTCCGAAATGTCAAGCATTTCCAACGCTGTTTTTTGAACTCCTCAGTATTTCCGAAACTCCCATGGTGTAAGATAAAACCATGGAGAAAAATGTTTCTTCCTGCAATTTTTTGTATCCGAGGTGAAAAAACTTGACACTCTTATCCATCGTGCGTCTAGCCAGCATTGAAATATTCCTTTCCATTCTGGCGGCGTTCTCGCCGATCATTCCGAACTCCGTCATTTTGGTTTTGTTCGGCATTGCCGCACTCAAAATTGCAGTCATGCTGCGCTACGACTTTGACAGGGATACCCACGTGCGCTTCCCCATTGAGGCTGCCAGCATGTTCTATGAGATCGGCATTCTCCTCCGGTTTTTGGCGGGACATATCTCGTCCATCCGCGGGCTGACAGCGACGCTTTTTTCTGCGGTGCTGGGAATTGTGCTGGGCGCTTTGCTCTGCAAGCTTCTCTCGTGGAAAAAAATCCAAACGAGCTGCGACTGCCATCCTATCCTCTTCCTTCTAGTTTTTATCGTTGCCGGAAACGGTCTGCTGCTTTTGTTGTACCTGCTTTTCCGCACCAACAAAGGCGACGCTTCCATTGGCTTTGGCGTTTTCACATTTCAAGTTCCGGAGCTAATAAAAATCAAGCTGGTCCTTACTGCATACTTCACTTGGGAAGCCATGCAAAACCGCAAGCACAAGGCTTACATCTGGATGCTCTATGCCGACTTCATCATCAGCATTGTGCTTCTTCTCTTTATTCGTGAAACCGGAACCTGCCTGATTCTCCTCTACTTCGCCCTGGTGATGGCATTTCTGCTGCTCTGGAAACAGGGCACTGTCGGAGTTCCGAAATTTGCTGCTGTAAGGCTCTCGTGTTCCAGCCATTTTCCTGTTGTTTTCGGCATTTTGTTCTTTGCGATCACAGGCGTGACCAAGCGCATCTTGTATCAAGTCTATCCGTATCGTGGCGCAGACGGCGAACACGCCTATCAAGATCTAGAGGACATTCCAAAGGTATTGGTCACACTCTCCACCAGATTGTCCGGCGATTCTTCGCAGGTAACTGGTGCTTGGAAAACCATAAAGCATACTGCACCGATCCAGTTCAACTTCAATACCAAGATCACCATCCCTTATGCCACCTCGAAAGAGGCAATCTCAGACTTTGCCTATGTTTCACTGGTAGAGGCATTCGGGAATCTGATTGCCCTCGCTCTGCTGCTGCTTTTTATAGCGGCACTGCTCTGGGCGGTTTGGCGAAGAGGAGACATGCTCGCCAAAGCGAGTGCGGCGATGCTGCTTCTCCAGACACTGGTGCAGATATCGGGACTGGTCTTTCGGTTTTGTTTCACCGGCGTCAACATCCCGTTCCTCTCTACTGGCGGAAGCACGGCGATATCCAGTTTCCTTTTCCTCACAGTTCTTATCCTATCCATTCAGAAAAACAAAAACAGGAGGTCTGTAACATGAAAAAACAAGTCATATTTGCTGCCATTCTGGCAGCTCTGCTTCTGGCATCTGTTGTCTTTGCAGTCGCACGTCCCAAAGACGAGAACTCAGAATCCAGCACAGAAGCTGAGACAACCGACGAAACGGAAACTACTCCCACGGATACACAGCCGGCATCGGGAGAAACCGCAGCAGAAACGACTGGCACAAGTGCCATCGAAGATGCCGACCGCATTTACCGGGGGTTTCTGATGGACTGCAACTACACGATTCTCATGGAGAATCAGGACACCATGCGGTGTATCACGGAAAAATACAAAACCTCTCTGGGAAATGTCCTTGATTCCTACCATTCGCAGTCAATCTCTCTCGACAAGAGCTTTGAGAAAGTACTGCGAATCAAAAACGAAAAAGCCTTTCGCTCGGACAACGGTCACCTCATGGGAGAGTCCGTAGTGTTGACCTTAGATGCGGAGTTGCAGAACAACCTCTATACCTACCTCGAACAGAACAACATCGTGGGCAGCGTCACAATTCTGGATGCAGACGGCAAAGTGCGAACACTCGTTTCGTATCCCTCTTACAACGCGAACGCCGACTATTCCGAGATGAACTTGTCGCCAGATGCCACGTACAATGCGTGCGTTTCGCCGGCGTGCCCCGGCAGTACGTTCAAGATGCTTTCTGCCGTTGTTGGAGCGGCGAACGGCTTCACTGAATTTGATGACCCGGGCTATCTGGAAGCGCTGGACATCAGCAACTGGGACTGCAACCGAAAGGCATATGATAAGCCGATTCACCGGACATTGAGAGAGGCGTTCCGTGTATCCAGCAACTGCTTCTTTGCCGAGTTGTTCTACGAGTTGGGAGCCGATAAAGTTTCTGATGCTCTGGACAAGTATTTTTGTTACAGCCAGAGCATTGCATGCGATTTCGTGACGATCAACAATAATATCAAGCTGGACAGCAATGCTGACCTCTCACGAGCCGGATTCGGGCAACGCAACAATATCAGTCCTTTGTACATCGCCATGTGTGCAAATGAAATAGTTACTGGCCAGATGACCGTACCCTACGTCGGAGAGAAGGTTGTGGATACCCGCACACTTGAGGATATCCAAGCGCTTGCCAATCCGCAAACGCTCTGCACCATCCCCAGCGAATTGACGGAGGCTGTGAAAGGCGGCATGTCGGATGTGGCGGCAGATCTAAAGCTGACCGTTCCAGAGGGTATCCAGCTGTACTGTAAGACAGGCACGGCCGAGATCTCCGACGACGACAGCAAAAATGATCTGCACTACATCGTAGCGACCTGTACCAATGCGGAATCCAGCGTGGAGAAAACCAAAACGGTTGTTCTCCAATATGCCAACTCACCTAACCAGTACGCCTCTGGCGACGCAAAGCATTTGCAGGCGATCCTGAATATGCTCTACCAATGATCAAAAGGAGTGTGATTTTCATGGCAAATCAAAAATCAAAAGAGGGTATCTTGCTGAGGTGTTACAGAAAAATCTCAGGCGTACTTTCCTTTCTGGCGGCGCTCTATTGTCTCCCTAAAAGCGGATTGATCGCCTGGCGGAATCAGAAAGATCACCACCTTATCTACCTGTATCATCTTTTAAAAGACGCCTTAGACCAGAACCATGTAAAGAGGGGTTTCCTTGCCCTGAAGGACGAATTTCTATTCCAATTCACCCTCGGAAACATCATCAAGTTCCTGATCCTTTACTGCATCGTGATGGCGATCATTTTGCTTTTGCCAAAGGTATTTGAACTTCTTGGGAAGCTGGCAAAAAGTCCCCTCCTTTCGCTCGGAACACTGCGTGGAGCTGTACAGTCGGTTTCACAAGTGCATTTGCTCTCCAATCTGGAGTGCCTGCTGAGGTATCATGTCATTCCCTCAGCAAAGTCGCCCTACCGGATGGTCGGTGTGAAGTTCTCAGCGAACGGGAAAACCTTTGCCGGAGGGTTCTCGGTCAACACGAATGCCGAACGGTACATTCCAAAGCTGTACGCCATTGCGCAGGACGGAACAGAGATGGAGCTCACGCTTCCCTTTCCCGTGTCCGTCATTCCAACACAATCGGCACTGTACATCTGTGGAAAATTTCAAGACATTAACGGCACGTTCCAGCGCCGGAAAATGCTGGCAGGGCATCCCGTTACCATTTCTGTTGGTGGACAGGAACTGACTGTCCAAGCACTGCATTAAAAGGAGGAACTATTATGAAAACAACTCGCAAAGTCACCTGTCCCAACTGCGGAAAAGCTGTAGAGAGCCCGCTGACACTGATTACCGCCAAGCAGATTCAGATACTCCCAGAAATCAAAGACAGCATCCCGACAGACAGCTGTCTTTATCAGCACATCACCAATTTCGGCGGTGTCCTCCCAAACGAAAGCGACCTGAAGCAAGTCACCTACGAGGGAGATCCCCCAAAGGAACTACAGAAGTACATCCATGGGGATACGATCCAGTTTCCCACTGGAACTGGAAAAGTGAATCAGCTGGCGTGTCCGCATTGCCACAACAACATCACCCCTCTGTATCATAGGGATATCACCTCTGTGAAAAACATCCTCCTGATTGGTGTGACGGGTTCCTCGAAGACCGCTTTGGTCACAAGCATTGCGAAGCTATTGGCTGAGTGCGAACTTCCCATGACAAAATCGGAGCGTATTATGCTTGCATCGTCGCCTCAATCCTATGAGTACCAGTTCTACAACAGCACTGAATTTCCAAAACCTCCCACTCAGCATGATGATATGAATCCAAATCGTCAGCCTCTGTTCTACTGTAAGGTAAACGAAACGCTCCTGATTTTCCATGATTACCCCGGCGAGGCGCTGAAAAACACTATGTTCACCATTCCCAAAAATTCCATTCCAGTATATCTGTTCGACAATAACGCTAAGGAAAAAGACATACAGGATCGTTTTCTGAACGCAAAAGTCGATGAGCTGCACCAAAACGGAGAGACCTACTCAAAAGAGATGATTGCTTTTGTAAAGTGTGATGAGCTCACTCCATTTTTCTGTAAAAGACTCATGATAAAGCCCTATGAGGAAAGTAGGTTTCATGACTTCGCTGGACTTCTGGCTGCCCGGCGGATGTTTGAACATGAAAATGAACTTCTGACCTCTGCGCAGACCAACATTTACCACAAGTTGAAACAGTATGGAACCGTAGCTATTACCTGTGTTGCAGCCTTTGGGTGCAGAGCATGTGAACAGGACGGCAAATACAAGCTTGAGAAAGCATGGAACCCACAGTATCTCTGGGACTTTTTACTTTCTCTCGTATAAGTAATAAGGAGGAACAAAAATTATGGATCGTTCATATTTCGGTGAAATGATATTTCAGCAGAACCATCGCAACAATGAGTTCCACAACGAGGGCAAAGCGCCCCTGGTACTCCCCGCCATTCGGCAAAAATACGGCTTTCCTGCGAAGGGCGAAACGAGATACTATTTCGCCATCTCCCAGAGCGGCGAGGCTATCGTTATTCAGCAGGACTATGCGTCGCCCTCCAACGGACGTATTGCGGATGAAATCTCGGTGTACCGCCTTATGAGAACACGGCGGGCTGGCTATGACAAACGCTTTTTCCAAGAACTGGCATCTGACTTCCTTTTCAAAACACATAGCGCTGAGTTCCCCGCCAACGAAACCATTGCCATCCAGACATGGAGCTTGTTCACCGAAGCGATCACAAAGAATCCAGATTGGCATGCCGAACAGTTCTTTGTCCCTGCCAAACCGAGCGCCAACCAGCACCTTCGTTCGGCGGAGATCACTGAAATTCTAAAGTACCGAGAGATTTGTTGCGATCTCACGGAACAGTTGCTTATGTGGGCAGCATATATCTCCCGTAGTTTGAACAACAGCACCAATAGCAAGATTCGGGCAATCCAGCTGGCAACCATTGACTTCGATCATCCTGCAAGCATCCGTTATAGTGCAGAGGAAATTCGTAGCGCTCTGAACTGCCTGCCGGACTGCCCCTACAAAGCGCTGGGGCTGCTGTACCTGTTTACGCAGCAACAACCTCTCACGGAAAGTGAAATCGACTACCTTCAAAGTTCGTCCGTTGTCCAAAGGGCATTAGTTGAAAAATACCTGAACGCCTTGTATCATGCGGATATCGAGGAGATAGATAACCTGTGTCCGCTGTTATCGAGTGCGATGCTGCCAAGCGTCATCCTCTCTAATACAGGCTTGACCAGGGTGGTTCACGCCCTATTGGACAAAGGCGCCGATAATCCACGTATGCGTCTGGAGCTTCTGCTTCTCTGCTCTGCTATCTGGGATGACAGAGATGCACAGGCCTATCTGCAAAGCTGTATGGACATGATCCGTTGCGTCCCAAAAATTCGTCACCAGCTGCTCCTGACCTTGAAAGAGAACGAAGCGCTGCAAAAAAGATTTGACGAATTCACCTGTATCGGGTACGAAGCCGAAACTGCCCTGCTCCGTGGAGAGCACGACAATGCATATATTCACGACGCATACTACCTCGGTCTTGTTTGCAGTTCTGATTATCTTCCCATATATCAAAAAGCATGTGTCCAACCTTTGAGCGACCTGCTTTGGAACGACTTTCAAAACGAGAGCTACGGCAATATTCAAAACTTCTATGACCATGCCAACTGGCGGATTCGCCGAAAGGTAAAGCGTGCATTCCAAAAACGGGTATTTGCCGACGCCAACCGCAGAATCCGGCGGGCACTGCAAAGCCTGTGTCGTGCGCTGGCCGAGAAGCGGAGCTGCAAGAAAAAACTGAAGCAAATCAAGAGAGCCGGCAGCGATGCTGAAGTACAATAAGGGGGTTATGATCTATGCTGCTCGTCACGATTATGATTGGCACCGTCTTTCTTTTGGAACTGTTGTATTGTTTTATCCCAATCCAATTTCTCCGGCTCCAAAGGACAAAGACGCTGCGGCTAAAAATCATCCATAAGGGAGATGTCAAAGAGAAGCTCCGCATCCGCATTCAAAATGGGAAAAACAGAAAATACCAGATTGCAGCGGAGAGCAACGCCTATCTAAAACAGGATGGAAAGCATCTCTTCCTCTATTCGCCGTATCAGCAAAAGCTTTATGCGAATAAACGCTACTCGCTAGAGAACGGGACTACGATGCAAGTCCAGCGTCAGAAGCCACGGTTTCTGCTAACGATTCTCCTTGTGATTGCGTTTTTGATGACGGTGATTTTTAGTGAGGCGTACATCCAGCATACAACAGTTCCAGCTTTTGCTGCGTCTACTTACCCTGTGGTGTTGACACACGACTATGCGGAATACATTGACACTGAATCTTATACCGGGATCGAGAATTACCTCATCGTTGGCTCAGATGCTCGGGAGGGCATGCTGACCCCGCACGCTGATGTCATGCTGTTGGTTTCGTTCAATATCAACACCAAAACCATCAAGCTTTTTTCGCTCTCCAGGGACTTCCTGGTCAGCATGCAGGACAAGAGTATTCCCAGCATCGATGATCTGGATCCCTCCTTGCCCAACTACGAGGCGCTCAAAAAATCTGCGGGCACACAATGGTTTAAGGCCAAGTTGAACGCCGCACTGACCTTGCAATACATTGACGAAAGCGACCACACAACAGAAGAGTACTATGCGCAGGGGCTGAATAATCTGGTGAATTGCATTGAGTGGAACTTCAAAGTACCAATTCAAGGCGTTATCAACTTCTCGTGGGAGGACTTCTGCAAGACGATCGATGCACTGGGCGGAGTGGATATCGAGATCACCAAAGAAATGCTGATCACCGAGGTGGAAGAAGACGGGGTAACTGTCGATGGTATCGTTCCAGTTCTGGACGATTTAAATAGATTATTCGGAACCAATTACCATTTTAAAGAAACTCCCGGCATTCAACACTTAAATGGCACGAAAAGTTTAGCTTACGTCCGTTTAAGACATATTAAAGGCAGCCTGAACAGCGACTTGGAGAGAGCCGAGCGAATTCGGAACTTTGTCTTGCAGCTGATCTCTCAGAAAAAGAACGATCTTTTTTCTATCATACAGAAAGATAAAATTTCAGAGATCGCAGATGGAATCTATACTTCTTTGACGGAGGAGGAGCTGCATTCGCTGGTAAAGGAGATTTACAGACTTCCCAGTATCGAAAATGGAGGACTCCTTATCAAGGAGTTTCATGATGAGATCATTTATGATACGCAGTATCTTATCGCCGACGGGAAGAACGAACCCATTCTTGAGAACCAGGCAAAGGCGGCGCTGTGTGAATAAGCATCGCCGGAATGGTTCCGTTATTCTTTGCAGATAAAGTCACCATACATTCTGGAAACGCAAAAGCAGCCTTACAGAAAGAAAGTTTTTCTGTAAGGCTGCCTTTTTTTCATCAGATGCCACTTGAAATCTCCAAGAGGCTGTATTATAATAGGATAGAAATTATTCTGACAGGAAATCGCACGAGAGGAAGGACACGATATGGAAAAGCAAATCTACATGACACCGAAACAGCCGTTTTTCGTAACGTCCTCCCGCTCTTATGAAAAGTTCATCCTAAACCGGTTTGGCATCGTGCATTTTTACCATTGTTTTACCGGCATAGAGCCTCGCTATGCGATTCCGGACGGGTGTGTGGACATGGTGTTCTGCTGTAATCCGAAGCATCCCTACGCAGAAATCTGCGGTACGGTCCTGTCGCCGCAGATCGTGCTCTCGGAGAGCAACACCTCCTATTTCGGCGTTCGCTTTCTGCCGGGGTATAATCCGGTTTTGGGCAGCGCCGATATTATGCCGCATCTGGTCAATCACCGCATTCCGCTGGACGAATTAATTCAGGACAGGCGGATGCTGGAGGGGATTTGCAGCGCCACAGATTTTCGGCAGCAGATTCGTGTGTTTATGCGCTCCTATATGAGCATCTATCGCCGGGTCTGTCCGCAGGAGCATCAAAACCTGCTGGTGCTCCATTCCTCTAATTTGATGATTCGCTCCGCCGGCAGCATTTCCATAGAACAGCTGGCGGAGGATACCGGCTACACAACCAGATACATCGACAAATGTTTCCGGAATGAAACCGGACTCAGCCCCAAACAGCTGGCAAAGATCGTGCGATTTCAAAGTGCAATATCTGCTCTAAACCAGAATCAGCACATCGGGCGCTCTCTGACGGAGATTGCTGCCGATCTGGGATACTTCGACCAGTCCCACTTTGTGCACGATTTCAAGGCGTATACCGGACTGACACCCAAGAAATACCAAACCATGCTGCGAAACGATGACTTTGACGAAAAGCTGCGAATTGTGCAGTGATTTACTCCGGACGAGTTCCGGTGTTAACGTCCGCCGGTACGCTCTGAATCTCCGGAACAGCATCCAGATGCAATTTCTTTGCCACTTCCGGATTGTGATTGATCTGATACAGATCAGACTCCATTGCCATGACTTCCTTGATCTGGTACGGCTTGAACATGGGACGTTTCATCACACACTTGATCCAGATGACCGCATAGACCGACAAAATCGCAACGGTAATGAGAAAGATCAGATAGATCCGTTTCTTGACCTCCCAGCTGGAGTCGATGTTGTAGATCATAAAAGCGTTGCCCAGAACGCCGATAATGGGAATCAGCGGGCCAAAGGGAAGCTTAAATGTTCTGGGGGCTTTCGGCAGGCGCTTCCGCAGAATCAGCACATCGCAGTGCAGAATGATGTAGGAGAAGATCCAGAACGTGCAGCCCGTCAGAATCAGGAATGTCAGCTGATCGCTGGTGGAAAGTCCGGTAATGTTGATGAGAATCATTGCGATTGCCACCAGCAGCAGCCCTACATAAGGTGTGCCATGCCGATTCTTGCGCATGAACACAGCGGGCAGCAGCTTCAGCTTTGCCATACCGGAGCAGATCTGAGCGATAGAGAACATAGCGGTGTTCAGGGTGCTGACCACTGCCAGAAGAGAGATGATGGTCATCCAGATCGTACCGACTTTGCCATACAGCAGGGTACCGTACAGAATATGAGGGACAGTGCTGACGCTCAGTTCCTCCCACGGCGTATAGTGGCTAAAGCCAACGACCATGAAAATCTGCATCAGCAGAATTGCCAGCAGACTGATGACCATGCCCAGCGGCACTTTCTTCCGGGGATTTTTAACCTGTGTGGAAATGGGGACAATGAACTCTACGCCGATGAACAGAAAGAATGCCAGTCCCAGCAGGGAGAACACATCGCCGGGCTTCGAGGAGAGCACCTCCGGCTGTTCCACGACCTGACCGGTGCCCAGCTTGATCGTTCCCATGATGCCCAGAAACAGCAGCGAACCGATCAGCCCGTATGCCACAATATTCTGCACCTTGGCGAACATGTCTACGCCGAACAGGTTCAAGCCCAGCAAAAGCAGAATCAGCACAATAGAATAAACCGAACCCGGAATGGGAACATTGGGAAGGACACTGCTCAGAGTGTTGCCGAACATGGCAGCCTCCGAGCTGCCCATGATGGTCTGACATGTCAGATAACCGCCCACAGTGATGACGATGGACACAAACGGTCCGAAGCACGCCAGCGTGTACTGCGCCATACCGCCTGTCAGGTTCGGCATCAGAGCATTCAGCTCACAGATGGAAAACGCCGTCAGAATGTTAAAGGCGCAGGCAATCGCCATGGTAATGATAAACGGCAGACCAATGGCCGATGCCCCCTGCCCGATGGAGAGCAGACAGCTTGTGGCAATTATCAAGCCGACACCAGTCGCCACAATACTGGGTAAGCCCAACTTTTTCTCTTGCATCATTCTCAACTCTTTTCTTTCTGGAACAAATCCTTATTTCTCGCCGTACAGCAGGGCATCAATGCCCTCCTCACCAGTACGGACACGAATGACATTGGTCACATCGGAAACAAAAATCTTGCCGTCGCCGATGTGTCCGGTGTACAGTTCTTTTTTGACAAACTCCAGCAGCCCGTCCAGTTCCTCGGTGGGCAGGACGATCATGACAACCTCTTTCGGCAGCAGGCTGATCTCCTTGTTCTTTTCCTCCACCTCGAATTCCTGCGTGCCGTGCTGCACACCGCAACCCAACACCTGATACACCGTCATTCCGGTAATGTGAAATTTTCCCAATGCCTTTTTCAGCGGCTCGATCTTGGAAATACCGGTGATAATCTCAACTCTGGATAACTTCATAAAAACTCCTCCTGTCATTTGCAACAATTCTAAAAAAGAAAAAAGATGCCGAATTTCTCAGAGAAACTCGACATCTTTGTCTTTCTGTTTCTATTATAGCAGACATACGTCTCAAAAAATTGTATAAATCCGAACTCACTGAAAACGGTCGTACCGCAGTGCGGAAAGGTCCACTGCTGTTTCCTGCCCCATTGCCAGCTGCGACAGCACCAGCCCGACTGCCGGCGAGATGCCGAAGCCGTGTCCGCTGAATCCGCACGCCAGAATCAGTCCCGGAACCTCCTCCACAGTACTGATAACCGGCACATGGTCGGCACAGGAATCCATCCAGCCCGCCCAGCTGCGGACGACCTTGATGTTTGCCAGATTCGGAAAATAGTGCATGATGCCGCGGCAGGCTGCCGAAGCAGCGATGCTGGAGGAAAGAGGCTTGCCTGGCTTTGCATACGGTTCCAAGCCGGAGTTCAGACCAAAGACAAACGAACCGTGTTCCGTCTGATGCCCGTAGAAATCCGCATCCGCAGTGCCAAGCATCTGCCAGAACATGGGAGCGACTGCCTCGGTGACCAGTGTTTCCAGCAGCACCGGCTGCATGGGAACATCAATGCCCACAGTTGATGCAATGAAACGGCTCTCATAGCCCGCTGCCAGAATGATTTTGTCGCCCTCGTACACATTGCCGGACTCAGTCACAACCTGACGTGCAGCGCCCTTGATTTTCCGCAGCTCCACGACTTTTTCGCCGGAGATGAAGTGTGCCCCAAGACGGCGTGCCATTTTATAGTAGCCCATGGTCGCCATCAGCGGATTGGCGTGTCCGTCGGTGGGACACCAGCTGGCACAGGTCACAGCATCGGACAAATACGGATTGATGCGTCTTGCCTCGTCGCCGGAGATCATGCGCACATCCACGCCGCAGGCCACGGCACGGTCTGCCAGTCCCTCCAGGATCTTCTGATGCTTCGGCGTGCTGCCAAGACGGAGGTTGCCCTCCTGATAATATTCCACATTGGTGTCCAGCATCTCCGACAGGTGCGGCCAGATATGCTGGATGGCATACATCACCAGCGGCAGTTCTCTGGGATCACGGCCGGACTGGCGGACGCCGCCGCCGTTGCGGGTAGAGCCGCCGTTGCCGATGTTCTCGCTGCCCTCCAGTACCAGAACGGAGACACCATTTTTTGCAAGATTATATGCCGCAGCGCATCCGATGATGCCGCCGCCAACGATAATGACTTCTGCATTCATTTTGTCTCCTCCTTATCTCTTGCCAGCACTTTCATTTCAATGGGGCGCATGGGCGCTCTGCCGGTGGCAGGACCGAGTTCATTGGGACGCACGCCCAGTTCCCGTGCAACGATGCCCTTTACCAGTTTCGTACAGGTCTGCCCCTGACAGAGTCCCATACCGGTTCGCAGATACCGGCGAATTTCGGTGAGGGTGAACATGCCGTCATGCACCGCACGGCGAATCTCCCCTTTCGTAATCTCTTCGCAGCGGCAGACGATCATGTCGTCGTCCGGCTGGGGAACAAACGGTTTCAGTTCACGGTTTCTGTCATTCATGCTGTCTCCTCCTCCCGAAAAAATCTTGCTTTCATGGCATATTCTTTCGGCACTTTCATGGTAAGCAGATTGGTATGGTCAAACGCCTTTGCGCTGCGCACATTGACCACCTCTGCCTCACAGACCTTATCGCCCTTTCGGTTCAGGGCAACGCCCTTGTCGCCTTTCTGCGGCAGGGGCAGGAACTCATAGGGCAGTGTGATTTCTGCGGTACCGTCTCCGCAATCCTCGTTCACGAGGAAGATTGCCTGACCGGAACAGGAAGCCACGCACATCCCGCAGCCGGTGCACTTTTTCTCCGGATCGATGGACGGCAGTGCGGTGATGTTGCTGCCGATGCGGATGCAGTGCTTCGGACATGCATCCTGACACGGATTACACGGAATATTCTGGGTACACTCGATGACCGGATGCACACCGCTGCCGTGGGTCACACCGGGAAAGCGCTCGATCTCCGCCTCGGCAACGAACCCGTGTTTCAACAGGTTTTGCGAAATTTCCACACCCTCTTCGGTCTCGGTGATCTGTTTGCCACGCATTCCCGGTGCAAACATACCCTGCCGCAGACCAGCCAGCGCAGCCTCCTGCTTCGCTGTCTCTTCCTTACAGGTCTCCTCCGAGATAAAGCCCAGCCGTGCAGCTGCTGCAATCCCGGCGATTCTTCCCTCGATCATGGCACTGGAAGCCTCTTCGATACCGGAAACATCTCCGGCAGCATAGATGCCGGGAATCGATGTTTCGCCGTATTCATCCACAACCGGAACAAATCCGGCCTTTGCCGGATTGTCCTCCATGGCGCATCCTGCCATATCGCACAGCTTGGACATGGGCGAAAGACCGACTGCCAGACAAATGGTATCCACATCGAAGTGCTTTTCCGTGCCGGGAATAATCTGCCAGTTCTTGTCCACTTCTCCGATGGTCACGCCAGTGACACAGTCCTCGCCGTCTGCGGAAATAATTGTATGGGACAGATAGAACGGCACACCGCATCTTGCTACCTTGGCTGCGTGAACGCCATAACCGCCCACACGGGGCGCTGCGTCTGCCACGGCAACCACTTCACAGCCAGCCTGCATCAGCTGGAAGCTGACCACCAGACCGACGTTGCCGGAGCCCAGCATCAGCACACGTTTGCCCGGCAGTGTGCCGTGAAGGTTCATCATGGTCTGCGCTGCACCTGCACCGATGACACCCGGCAGCGTCCAGCCCGGAAATGTAACCATGTTCTCGCTTGCACCGGTGGCAATCAGAATGGTGTCCCCCTTGACGTGGATGACATGGTCTTCGACCTTGACAGTCACTTCCTTTTCCGGGAAAATGCCGATCACAATGGCATTCAGAACAACCTCAACACCCAGAGATGCTGCCTCTGCCAGAAGCTCTTCACCGATATGGAAGCCTCGAATCTTTGCCTTGTGCTCTTTCGAGCCAAAGAACTTGTGAATCTGCTTGAACAGCTGTCCGCCGGGCTTTGCGTTTTCATCGTATACCACAACGTGCATTCCCTTTTTTGCCGCCTCAATGGCTGCGGACAAGCCCGCCGGCCCTGCGCCGACCACGATCATATCATAACGCTTCATCATTTTGCTGCACCTCCCGGCTGTTCTGCGGTCACACCATACTGTGTCCGGATCTCCATGCCCTCTTCCAGCGGCGTGATACACGTCCGCACATTCGGCTGTCCGTTGACAACCATGACACAGTCGGTACAGCGCCCGATGGCGCAGAAGATTCCTCTCGGCTTATGCTCTTTTCTGGTGTAGCGGTGCACCATCACGCCGGCATTTTTCAGTGCCATGGCGATTGGCTCTCCGGCATATCCCTGTAGTGTTTTTCCATCAAAAGTAAAGGAAACCAGCTGTCCCTTTTCATACGTTCCCAGAATCGGATGTTCCTGTATTCTCATGTCTGCTCCTCCTGTCTCTTTATACCATCTGCGGGGTATCCCAAAGCTTCAGCTTTGTGCCGATGCCTTTTTTCAGCGCATTGCGGTAAACCATTGTGCCCCAGGCCACATCCTCTACCGGCATACCGCCGATGGAGTACACGATGATCTCATCGTCTTTCCGGTGCAGCGGAATGTTGCCCATCAGAATGTCGCCCAGATCGTCCACCTGCTCCGGCTTCATTTTGCCCTCTGCAATCAGATCCATGACGTGCACCGCCGGAATCGGCACGGTGTTATAGGCATTCGGTTTCATTTCTTCTTCCCATGCCTCGTACAGCTTGATGTTGTCCGTTACGGTTCTCGCACGGTGAATGATGAAGTCATCATCAAACCGGAGCGCCGCAGTGGAACTGATGAGTGCCCCCGGCTTGATCCATTCCTCCTTGATATACGGGTACTGACTGGGGTCTCCGGTGGGCGTGGAGGTGCTTGCCGAAACAATGTCCGCATCCCGTACCGCCTCTTCCATGGTATCCACCGCATACACATTCACCTGCGGATATTCTTTTTTCACGTGGGCGATGAACTTTTCCAGTGATGCCTTGCCTCTTCCCTTGACCTTAACGGTCTCAATGCCGGGACGAACTGCCATGATCGCTGCCAGCGCCGTCTTGCTCATCACGCCCGGACCAATGATGGCAGCCACCTTGGAATCCGGCTTGGACAAGTGCTTGTATCCCACACCCGGAACTGCGCCGGTACGGTAAGCGGAGAGGATGTTGGCGGACATATATGCCACCGGTGCGCCGGTGTCCTTGTCATTCAGCGTCAGCATCAGGATGGAACGGGGCAGACCCTTTTCCTTATTGGCACAGTTGGAGCCGTACCACTTCATACCTGCCATGTCGAACACACCGCCCAGATACGCCGGCATTGCCATAAAGCGTCTGTCCGGACCGTCTACCGGCATTTCCGGAAACGGAGAGGACGGCGGGAACATGACCATACATCCGTGGGAGTTGCCGTTTGCGCCACCCATCCGATAATCGCCAACTTTCATCAGCTTGAACATTTCCTCCATGGCATCGATGCAGCCTGCCATATCCTTGACACCGGCTGCCACCATATCCTCTTCGTTCAGATACAAAAAATCAACTTCTGGATAGCTCATCTGAAATACCTCCTACGAAACGTCCGGCACACGCCAGTGTGTGCTGCGCTTCCTGAAAAATAAAGCAAAATAAAAAAGGAGTTCAGATGTTTGATCTCATCTGAACTCCTTTGTTCGAGTATTATCATACCACAGCCGGAACAGAAAAAATTGTAAAAAGCGGAACTAAAGCCTATGGCAGCATTGACAGATGATTTTCGTTTCATTGCAGAAGAGGTGTGTTCTCAAAAGTCATACAAAATCTCCACAGACAAATTATCCGGATTCCTTGTTCCATCCACCCGATAGACAGCCAATATCTCTTTCAAATCCGCCATGATCTGTGGCCGTATCTCATCCGGCATGGATTGAATGGGATTCTCCCACGATGTGTTCAGACTCCAGATTCTGGTGTTGGGCAATCGGTTCTCTTTTCTCAGCGGCAGAATCATCTCCCACGCCCTCCAATGCAAAAAGAACAGTTCCTCATCCGGATAATCCCGATGGGTTCCGATTGCCACAAAAACCACATCGCTCTCGGTATCTGTGATACACTCGATGGGATGGAGCACCCCAAGGGCAGGAGAAAGCGGGTTTTCGATTTGTTTCTGCGCAAACTGTTCCCGTTGTTTCGGGGTCAGCTTTTTCAAGTAAAATGCCATGAGAACCTCCTATGCCAAAATTTTATTGTTCCAGAATCGTATGAATATCCGCATCTATGCAAATCGCCTGTGATCGGATCTGCTCCGGACAAAGTGCCTCGCCGAAATTCACGCAGGCATACACTGCCCTCGGATTCTTCGCCGTCATCTGCCAGAACGGATACTTGATAATTGCGGGGGTGTTATACCCCACGCCCAGCTCCAGAAACAGTATGTGCAGGTTCTCGTGCCGGCGGAGAAAATCCTCGTATCGCTCTGCCGCACGATACCAGCCCTCGTCCTGTACAAAGGTGTCGTCTGCACGCAGATTCATGGCCATAGGCTTTCCACATTTCGGGCAGTGCGGAATCAGTTCCGTTGGAATGCGCATATTCTGCTGCTGTTCCAGCATCGCCTGAATGCACGCCTCATTGTCATAGGTTTCCTGACAGCACGGTTCGGAGCACTGGAAAAGTCCATAGTCCCCTTGCGTATAGAACAAACGGTGCTTGTCAAAACCTGCCTTTTGAAACTGGTGATCCACATTGGTGGTCAGTACAAAATAGTCTTTGTCTTTCACGAGATCGAACAATCTCCGATAAGTGCCATTGTCTGCATCCAGATAGCGGTTGATGTGAATATATCTCGACCAATATGCCCAGTGCTCCTCCCATGTGGCAAAAGGATAGAAGCCGCCGGAATACATATCCCGAAAGCCGTACTTTTCGATAAAATCGGCGAAGTACGTTTCAAAACGCTCTCCGCTGTACGTGAATCCTGCTGCTGTGGAAAGCCCTGCTCCTGCACCAATGAGAATGGCATCTGCGGTTTCTATTTCATTTTTCAGGCGGTCAATCTCAGCCGAGTAGTCTTTGGTAGATGTCGAAGTCTTTTTCGGAAAAAACATTGCATATCACCTCGATCTCGTGGGTTTTCAGAAATTCTCGAATGGTTTCCACGGCAATTTCAGCGGCGTTCTCCTGCGGGAAGCCAAACACACCAGTGGAAATACAGCAAAACGCAATGCTCGAAACGCCGCTTTGCACCGCAAGTTCCAGACAGCTCCGGTAACAGCTTTTCAGCTGTTCGCAGTGTTTACCGGTGAGTCTGCCACGCACAATTGGCCCGACGGTGTGAATCACAAAATCGCAGGGCAGATTGTAGGCGGGCGTAATTTTTGCAGTTCCCGTCGGCTCTTCGTGTCCCTGTACACGCATGATCTCCGCACATTTCATCCGCAGCCGAACACCGGCAAACGTATGAATACAGTTGTCAATGCAATTGTGGCAGGGCTGCCAGCAGCCTGTCATGCCGGAATTGGCGGCGTTGACAATTGCACCGCACTGTAATGTGGTGATGTCCCCTCTCCAGAGGTAGATGTGGTCCTCCGCCGGCTTTAGCTCGGCAACGGTTGTGATGCCCTTTCGCCGTGTCATCTCCTGCAAAAATGCATCCTCTGCCGACAGATATTCTGCACTGGCGCTATCAGCGGGGCGAATGTTGACAAGACTGCGGTACAGACGGAACTGCGCCGCCTCGTCATCCGGAATCTCGATACCCGTCAGCTCAGGTCGCTCCGACAACAGAGCGTCGATCAGGTTTCTGCACGTTTGATTTGTCATACACTCATCTCCTCTTCACCGCACCTGTCGGGCAAGTCTGCATACAATTCCCACAGTGCAGACAGTTTTCCTGCCGAATCACCGCCCTGCCCTCCAGCAAGTCAATACAATTCTGCGGACAGACTGTCAGGCATGCCCGACAGCCACAGCATTCCTCGCCGATCACGTAGCCATTTTGCGCTGCTTCCATTCCGCCAAAGACAAAGCTGTCCCGCTCAATGGGCTTTTTCGACAGGTCAAACCATTCTCCGCTGCCGGCGTAAATCTGGAACACGGTCAGCGCAGCAACGCTCTCCGCAGTGGGGTAAATCTGATGCATATACGAATTCTTTTGGAACAGCCGTGGCAGCCGCTCCGCACCAAGTTCCACCACGTTTCCACGAATGGAGAGCGCCGTGCTGGACATGGTGTCCTCACCTTTCATACCAGTCAGGGCAATGTATTTCTGCTGTTTCAGGCGCCGGTAAAAGTTCTTGCCCTTTGCCGTGAGAAAATACAGTCCGTTTTCGTCCCAGTCCATGATATCAATGGCACAGGTGACAGGCAAACCATTTTCGTCTGTGGTTGCTGCGATCACGGAATGGATCTCATCCACCAAATATGCAAAGTAATCCGTATTTTTCATCAAATTCCTCCATGCGGACAGGGGCTGTCCGGCATTTCAGACAGTCCCTGCGTAAAATTTTTGAACGATCAATCAAGCAAAGAAGAAGCCGGCAGTCATCTCCAGATAGTTTCCGCCGCTATAGTTGGGATACTGCTTCTGGACTTCCGCCTTGAACGACTCCGCATCATTGCACTTGGCTGCGATGCCCTTCAGCGTTTCCAGATAGTCGATCTTGGTCTGTGCGTCCTTCAAGTCCTCCGGCGTGTAGTGGGAGGTCAGAATCAGGTCATAGCCCTTGTGGATGTAGGCACGAAGCTGCGCCTCAATGGCATCGGCGTGGCCTGCTCCGGCAACGATGGAGTGGCAGTCGTGGCCGAGCATGTGGGTGTAAACTGCATTGATCTCCGGAATCTCCACGTCAAATGCCTCTGCGGTCTGCTGAATCACAAAGTCAATGCCACCGATGCTGCACTTGCCCTCGCCGATCACGTTGGTGATCTGGTGAACGGAGCTGTCGAAGCTCTCCCCGAATGCATTGGTAAAGTTGGTGATGAGCGCCTTGCCGCCGCCGTTTTCGGAGTACTCCACGGCGTTCTGTGTCGCATACTTGGGAACATCCGGCAGGAATGTTGCACCGGCACCGTGATAGGCAATCAGCATTCCCACGACCTCAACGCCGTTCAGATAGGCGGTCAGTTCCTCGATGTTGTCGAAGAAGCAGGGCGATTCGAGGATGACTGCCTTACCGGCTTTCTCCACGATGAAAACCTCATTGTCGATCAGATCGTTGGTCTTGTAGGCGTGGAGCTTGACTGCGCCGAAATCGTAGACGTTTACTTCGCCCTTTGCGAGTTTCACTGCGGTAAATGTATTCTTATTCATGATAGATTCCTCCTGAAAGTTTTTGGTTTTTTCAAATTCAGAAGAACAAGCGCTTGATCTCTTTCTGTGACTTTATGATACCACAAATCCCTGTGCTTGAAAAGTACGCACTTTTTTGTAAGGTAGTTACCAAGGGGTAACTCTTGCGGAAAGCCGTGATTTTTTCCTGCAAATTTATTTGTAAACATTTCGTGAATCCAAAAAAGTTGAAATTTTGCGTGCAATATGCTATACTATACATAATCCATCAGAAACCAACGAGGTGATATTATGCGAAAAAAAGAAGAGCTGCCGGAGTGCCCTGTGGCAACTACCGTGCAGCTGATCGGAAATAAATGGAAGCTGCTGATCCTGCGCAATCTGCGGATGCGTCCGTGGCGGTTCAACGAGCTGCAAAAATCGCTGGAGGGCATCAGCCAGAAAGTGCTGACTCAGAGCCTGCGCTCCATGGAGGCGGATGGTCTTGTGGTTCGCACCGTCTATGCGGAAGTGCCGCCAAGGGTGGAATATTCTCTCAGCGAGCTGGGCAAGACCATGTACCCGATTCTGGATGCCATGGAACAGTGGGGGAATCACTATAAGGCGATGCTGTGTGAGACAGATGGGTAAAGTGAAAATGAGAAACGGGTAGGGGCTTTGACTGACGGCGTAGGACTTTAGGTGTTGTGGTCTTGAAGCAGTTTTTCGATTTCAAGTGCTTCTTGATAGAAGATAAATGCATCATCAAACTGATTCATTTCCGCACAGATTTTAATTGCTTGATTCAAAGACATATAATAATTATACAGATAGTTTAGGTTTTCTGAACAGGACGCTTTTAACCGCCGAAAATTTCTAATTCCTTTCTGACAGTATTTAAACGAAACATCCAGTTGATTCATTGCTTTATAGGTTCTAGCAAGTATTTCAAGAGATACAGAATAATCACACAGATATTTTGGATTTTGCGGATAGGCTTCTTTTAACTGTTTTCTGATTTCAAGTGATTCCTGATAATATCTAAGCGCATCATCCAATTTGTTTGCCGCTTCATAAATTCCAGCTATTTTATTCAAAGATACAGAATAATCACACAGATAACCTGGATTTTTGGGATAGGCTGCTTTTAACCTCCTAAAGATTTCAATCTCTTCTTGATAGTATTTAAGTGCATTGTCCAGTTGATTCATTGCCTCATATATTCCGGCAAGCCTTTCAAGAGATACAGAATAACCACGCAAATATTTTGGATTTTTCGGATAGGCTGCTTTTAATCTTCTAAAAATTTCAGTTTCCTCTTGATAATATTTAAGTGCATCATCTAGATGGTTCATTACCTCATAGATTCTAGCAAGTCTTTCAAGAGATACAGAATAGTCATACATATAGTCTGGACTTTCCGGAGAAGCATCTTTTAACTCTCTAAAGATTTCAAGAGCTTCCTGATAGTATTTAAGAGCATCATCCAGCTGATTTATTGTCTCATAAATTCCAGCCACTTTATTCAAAGACACAGAATAGCCATGCAAATAGCTTGATTTTTCCGAATAAGCAGTTTTTAACTGTTTAGAAATTTCAAGTTCCTGCTGATAGTATCTAAGGGCATCATCCAGTTGATTCATTGCCGCATAAATTCCGGCAAGTCTTTCAAGAGATATAGAATAAGCATACAGATAGTCTGGATTTCCCGGATAGGCATCTTTTAACTGCTCAGAAATTTCAAGATCCTTGCGATAGTATTGCATCGCCATATGAAAGTTACTTGTAGCCTCATAGCATGCACCGATTCTGCTAGTTATAATTCCATACACATTTGCTCGCCACTCAGAAGAGGTCAAAACATCCACCTTATCAAATACACGCAACAGTTCCCCATAAAATTTCATGGCATACGAATATGCATGTTCCATTTCTCGCAAGTGTTCAGCATGTTCAAAAACTCTTCTTACATAGCTATCATCATCTTTCAACGCCTCATACTGCTTCTTCCTCTTCGCCTCACGGCAAAATTGAGTGGTATAAAGCAGCATATATGCATCGAGTTCTTCGGCATCCTCCTCATAAACCGCATAGCATCGATCTGCAAGATTTCCTATGCCATCTTCTATCGATGAGGCGTATCCGCAGTCTGTGGTGTTAAGCCATTCGATAAAGGATCTATGAAAGAGCTGAAGCGTTTCCCCCGTTTTCACAAACAGCGCTGACAGCGGTCGGCAGAAGCGTTTCAGGGCATTCTTTCCCCAGCCCATCAATTTCATGAGTGTGCTGATCGGCATTGGCTCCGGCGATGCTGCAATCATCCCCAGTGCCTCCTGCCAGTTGTCCTCATAATCCTGAAAGGTATACGGCGCATCGCTGGAATTGAAATAGCGGTCAAGCGTTGCCATATACAGCTTGTTCAGTCCCTTGGGAATCGGGTATTCATGGATACAGAATCGGCCTTCTGCAATGTCTGCCAAAATATTATCGCACACACATCTCGCATAGGCAAACATCAGCTCGCTTGCCTCAATGAGCTTTTGAATGAACGTATCCTTTTCGGGATATTCCGCCAACGCCTCGCCCAGCCTTTTTTCATAGTAAGCTTTCAGGTCGGCTTTTCCCGCTGATGTATAAGCGTCAATGTCAATGCTCGAATAGTTATTGAATCGTTCGGTGATCTCAGGAATCTTTCGGGACGTAATCAGGAAACGCACATAGCGCTTCATCATTGGTGCGTATTGATCGATAAACTGTGCAAGATGGTCATTTTTCATTTCATCCAGCGCATCTACAATGATGATCTGTGCTTCTCTGCCGCCGTCAATGTTGTATTTCGCAAGGGGTGTGGCAATCAACAGATTGAACATCATATTTTCGTCATTGTAGTTCGGTCTTTTTCTGAGGATGTTCAGCAGCACGCTCCGGTAATCGGGCATGCGCAGTGCAAGGCGGTAGGCGATATTTCGAATGATGCTGTCTGTTCTGCTGAATTCACTGCTCCGGCAGTCGCAGGGAAATGCTGCAATAACGTGTGGCTCATACATTTGCAGATGCGCCGCAAACATGCTTTTCCCTGCACCGGGTTTGCCGTACAGCATCATGATCTGGCTGCCCTCCGTATCTTCCGCCCACGCTCTTATCTTTTCAAAAAGCCAGGTACGTCCGACAATTTCGCTGCCAAGCAATTTATCAAATCGAGTCAGTACATCTGTTTCGGGCAGACCGAGCAGCTCTCTGAGTTCTCTGATTTCACGATCATATTTCTGGATCTCGTCGCTCTTTACCAGCCGGATGATCTTTTTTGCTTCCGCTTCTATGTACTGATCAAAGGCTTCCTCCCCTTGATCGAGATAATCAGGATAATTGCTCATATCGCCCCACTGGTACTCCGTCACGATGGAGGGCGGTGTAAAAGAATTGGCAGGTTCCAGCAGGATTGTCTTAATCATACCATGCTTGGAGCAGAGCGCAATGGAAAGCTCGTCCCTGCAAACCGATTCTTCTCTTGCAGAATAGCTGGACAAAAAAGCAATTACGCTGTTGCTTCCAATGATGCCCGTCGTAATTTTATTTCTCCAGTGTGAATCACGTGGGATCTTATCTGTATCAATCCACACATCCATCTTCTTGTCAAGAGATTCGATCTTTTTTGCGAGCCTGTATACCACTTCGCTGTGATTATCGTGACCATAGCTGAAAAACAACTTCATACGCAACCCCTCCTCGGGGATATTATACTACATTTTATTCCAAAAGTCAACATTTCTTTTACATTTTCAACAATCCGATCTTCCCTCTGTTTTGAAAAACGGCAAATTCTACAATTGCAGCCCGATAGTTCCTTTGATATGCCCTACAAGATTGTAAGAACGCTTTGATATACTTCAAGTTAGAACTTGTCTTCACAAGAAATATATGTGGATTTTCGAGCATAATTTTGTTGCAGACAAGGCAAAAATACTTGCCGGGCTATCGACCGGCAAGTATTTTTTACGCAGGATGCAGCAAAATTTTTCAAAAAGATACGTAGATATGCTAAAGATTGCCACGGATTCCCTGCTGCTGTTTCGGGAAGCTCGTCCGTAAAGTTCCGTCGATTTTCCGTTTGCTTCATATTGTTACAGGTTATATCTGTTCCAAATCCTTGTACATTTCAAGCGCTGGAATTTTATCCCCCCACGTACCAATAGTCACAGCAGTCGCCGCCAAGTGCCTCTGTCTGCGTGCGAACCAGACGGGCATGCATGATTTCGGCAAGATAGTGATCGGTTTTACAAAGATACGGCAGCAGTGCTTTATAGCCGTGTTCTTTCGCACGTTTGGCAATGGGACAGCCAATCAGGTGAAAGCAAAATCCCTCAGTACGGTGATCAGGATTGAGCACAACACGCCAGCTATCCATCCATTCGCCACGTTCCCGATGCATTTTCTGCATTTTTTGATATTTCCTATACGTTTTTTCAAACAGCTTATACGGCCATTTCTGCCGATTGCCATCGACAAATTTTCCGAGGAATTTCATTTTATCTACGGCACGGCGCTTGATTTCAAGCAAAGCCTTTCCGTCAAGCTGGTGTTCGCTCGCCTCGTAGAATGCGAGAATTGTAAACCAGTCAAGCATGTTTTTTGCCATCATATTTTTGCCAAGATCGGGCATCTCTCATCAATGCAAGATAGTACTTCTCGGCTTTCGCAAAAATCTGCTCGGAATCCTTTGCATATTTCTCCCGACAATATTGCTCATACGGTTTCGCATAGGATGACTTTGCATATGCTCTTTTCATATCAACATCCCGCTTTCTTTCAAAAAATTAATGTGATGAGTCCGCCTACGACTGCCGCTCCTGCGAACCAGACAAGCGCCATGATGCTTCTCTTGATCAGCACCTGCCGCCAAGTCTGCACAAACGGCACATCCTCCAGCCCCGGCAGCACCCAGAACCGGCTGTGCCCGACCCATAGCTTATCGATCACAACGCCATCATAAATATTCATCACCTCAAGAAACAACAGCGCCTGCCAATAAGCTGCATTAAAGGTGGAAATGCCATTCCATACACGGATAATCAGGACAAGTGCGACAAGCATCACAAGACAAAACGTCGTCATAAACCATTTTCGTTTTCGCTCCACAGTTTTTCGGTCGGTCAGTCCCAGCGCAATGGCACGTTCCTGTACCTCTTTGGGATAGAAATACAGCCCATTCACTGCTCCGCCAATCACGAAGATCTTCACCATTCCGGTAAACAGCAGGCAATAGAGCAGCAATTGCAGTACGATCATATTTGTTTCCTCCCCGGTTTGTGTATCAGGCGGGTATAGGAGATGCCGAGCAGCGTGCACATCACCGCATAGACAGCGAGAAGCACACACAAAATCCCAAACCACCCGCTGATTCTGATGGTCAGCCACAAAAGCACAACAGCGGCAAGCCAGCTGAGCACACTGCCCCAAAGCATGGGACGGCGGATGGTCTTGCAGATGGCAAGTTCCTCCTCCGGTGTGTAGAACTGAAAATCATGCGCACTGCGAAAGATCGCCCAAAAGGAATATCGGGAAACAAACTCGATTCCCGCTGCGGCAAGACTGCGCTTGAGTTCCTCCACCGCTGCATTATCCTTGCCCCGAAGATAGCATATGCGAAAGGTATACGCATCAGGTTTGCAAGGTTCAAATGTCCAGATTCCCTCTACAAGGCTTGTTGCAGCCCAACCTTCATGGCACATTTTCGCCATATACGCCTCATCTGCCTTGTGATTCAGGGTATAGTTCAATTTTTTCACTGCAATCCCTACTTTTCTAAAACAAGGTAACGATTCCAGCGGCAATCGCAGCAGCCACAGCAAACAGAGGAATTCCTCTTACAAATGACCCGATGTGCTTCTCGGGATTCTGATAATATTTTTTCTCCGGCAGAAATGAGAAGCGGATGCGTTTGGTACTGCGCCACCAAAGGAGATCAATTACGATAAGGTCAAAAAGTCCAAGCCCCTCACCGAATGCAAGAAAGTACCAAAATGCCGACCGGTAACCTTTCAAACCAAGCGTGTATTTCAGGACGATGCCCAAAATAGAAAATACACCGGCAAAAAGGAGAAGATTGCTGAGCAAGATCATCGCCATAGACTTTTCTTTCGGAACATCCTTTGCAAGATGCGGGTTGTTTCGCACACGGTTCTGCACTTCTTCGGGATAGGAGCGGAGGCCACTGAGATTTTTCCTGTCCGTACCTGTCATGAGGAAGCAAACGCCCCAGTACAGAAAATAAAACACGACAGCAACGAGAATTTTCATATGCTTATGCTCCTATTGTACGTAAAAACTCGTGAATGGTCTGAATATAGGCATCCGTTTTCAACACGGTGGAAAGATGTCCGCCGGAAACATAGGAAATCTTCGGGTTGTGCATCAGCCGGATGAGATCCTCCTGCATTTTCCCTGAGAAAAAGTCCTGATCCGGCAGAATCAGCAGGATTTTTCCCTGGAGTGCTGCAAAATCTGCCGCTGTTACGGGCGTCTGATTCATAAGGTCTGCAAGAAGTCCTGAGATGTGCACATCCTTTTCCTGCTTGTAATCCTTGAAAATGGTTTCAAACATGTCCTGCGCATAGGCGATCTCTTCCGCACTTTCGTTGCGGATGTGGCTCATTCCCGCTTTTATCAGCTTTGGCTTCAGCTTTTCATAATTGCAGCGCTTCATATACCACAGCATCAGCGGCGCAAAACGGTATTTCCGCTTCAGACTTTTCAGCGTATTGGCATCCATTCCGCCGGTTGAGATCAGAACCAGTCCGCCAACCTCATTGGGATACTTTTGCGTATAGATCGCTTGCACCGACAAAGATGGGATCTTCGACGCCCAGCTTCTGAAAGAACGCATGCATCCCTACGACCAGCTCCTGATTGGTGCGCAGTTCCTGCGGATAATCAAACAGAAGCACACGATAGGCATCGGACAGTTTATCCACATAGTCCATCCACATTTCCAGCGTATTCATTCCGCCGTTTAAGAATACCAGCAATTTTCCGTTCTCATTCCCTCTCAGGAGATAGCGAAACTTTGCGCCGTCCACCGTGACATTCTCACAGGGATGCGTTGTTGCAAATGATTTTAATTTTTCCAAATACAACATCATTGCTTTTTCCTCCACACTTACTGAAATCTACTCATTTTCCGCTGCCGGCACTGCCGAAATTCTTCTTGTGATATCCGCAGTCGCAGTACGGACCTCCGGAGGCAAGCGTGTATTCCCGCACGAAATTCGTCACCCCGCCCGCCTCGCTCATAGTATAATCGAGATGACATAGTGCCGGAGTGAGATCAAACAGTCCCAGATTTTTCATCAAAACGCAGATACCGCATTTGGTAAAGCGCCCTTCATAACCGCTGCCGTCTGGGTACTCATAAAACTCCATATTCCAAGAGTAAGGATTGCGGTCAGCAGCTTTCAGTGCAGCTGTGGATTTCATTCCGGCGATATCCTTTTCGGTGAACTTCTTTTTCCCGCTCTTGCAGCAGAACCACCGCATCAGCTTTGTCATCATGGCGTTTGCGTAGTATTCTGTCAGTTTCTCCACATCCGGCCGTTCCGGCATGGACAGGACAAATGCGCCCAGCATTGCGGCATTGACAACATTCATCTTGAAACGATCCGCCTTTTCAAATTCTGGCAGCTCACGGATGATCTCCCGATATTTTGGTTTTGCGTGCCTGGTGATGGTTTTTGCCGTTTGCACATCGTAACCGAATGCGGCTGTCAGCTGTTTCTGAAACGATCCGGCAAACAGCGCCCACATTCCCATCGGCATCCCCCTGTATTTCATTCTGCATCCCTCCATTTTTCAAGAACCACGATCTTGTTGGAGATATTCCGCACAAACGAAATCTTCCCCAGCAGCTTGTAAATCGGCAGAAACGCTGCCATGCCCTCGGTCAGGGAGTGTTCCGCAGCAAACCGGAAGTTCGGCAAAAGCACTGCCAATGCCTTTCCGTTCTTTATGCCCCATGTGAATTTTGCACGGCTGCCCTCAATGGACTTCTCCTTGAATCGTTTTGCAACAGCCGGATTCATGATCTCAACCGCTACAGCAGCTTTTTCGAACCGCTTCGAGATCACTGCAAAAATCTGCTTCACATCTGCCTCGGACAGGTACATGGTCAAGCCCTCGATGATCACCAGCGCCGGTGTATCCTGCTCTGTGATTTTACTGCCCCAGTCATCCATGGCGGACATGGCAATCTGCGAAATTGTGCCGTTCTCCGGCAGCAGCTGTTCCCGCACGGCAATTGTCTGCGGCAAATCCAAGTTGTACCAGTGCAAATACCCCTGCATGCGATAGCATCGGGTATCCAGTCCGCAGGCAATGTTGACGACTACCGCACCGGCATTTTTGGCGAGCCATTCCCTCACCAACCGATCGAGCACCAGCGTGCGGGCGATGACACCGCTGCGCATGGCGGAATCCTTGTCCGCAAGGGAAAAATCGTAATGGAGTTTGCCGATGATCTCCTCCGCTTTTTTGTCTTGAATTATGCCACGCCCTGCGCTTTCCCTGGCACGGGCATATACCGTTTGCAGCATGGTTTCCGGCACGCCGGAAAGTGTTATCGTTTCAGCCATATCAATGCAACGCTCCCTTTCCATCTCTATAGTTAGAGAATACTAACCACAATCCATTGAAAAAGCCGCCCGAAAGCAGCGGTTCATAGAGTTGTGAATTTCGATTACTTCTATTATACCATATTACCACTGCAATTACAACCATTTTCAACAAGAAATTCACGTATCCCCTGCTGCAAAACAAACAGCCCGGAATCCTATTGCGGAATTCCGAGCTGTTTTCTTTGAGATACCGTGAAAAAACTCTAATCGTTCAGCAGTCCCACCACGACCTGCCGCTGCGTTCCGTCATCGGTGCAGGTGATGATGGTGATTCTGTCGTCGCCGAAATCGTCGAGCACCCAGACGTCATCCGGATCAACGATTTTGCTTTCGGTCACGGTGTAATGATACGCCTGCTTTTGCTTGTCATACAGCGTAATTTCCATGCCGATCTCGACGTTTTTCAGGTTGTTGAAATATTCTTTGTACAGTGTGCTGCTGTGTCCGGCAATGCAATAATTGCCCTCGCCGAAGTCCCCGCTGTCCTTGAAATGCCCTGTTGCTTTGGAAAGCGTTTCATTATCAGTGCCCTCTAAAATAGGGGCTTTGATGTCTAGATCTGCAATTTCCACAACAGGATTATTATCGAGCAATATCTTCTTTTGGTAAAGCCGATAGCACTTTCGGACACCGAAAAATCCTAGGATGCTGACACCAATCAGAACTGCAATGAGTCCTGAGAGAAACATCGCCCACTGCTTTTTGGTCTTACGCATCTTCTTTACGCTTGAGGACACCCGACGCCTTTACCGCACCGAATCCGAATCCCATGAACAGTACTGCGCCCACGCACAGAAGCCAGTTTGTCATGGAGTTGTTTCCGGTCTGAGGCAGGTTGACTTCCGTGTTGGAGGAGTCTGTGCCCGTGCCGGTCTTCGGGTCAACGGTGTAAATATCCAGCACATTGCCGTTTTCGTCGGTCAGCGTGATCTTGCAAGCGTCCTCCGAACGTGCAGTGATTTCTGCATTCGCAGGTGTGATGCCCGCCTTTTTCTGGTAGTCGCTGATTGCCCAGCTGCAAAGATCTTCGTCTGCAATGTTGGTCACGCTCGTGGTATCCGATGTTGTAGTCAGCGTGGTTTCTGCGGTTTCGGATTCTGTGGTGAGCGTGGTCAGTGTTGTGGAGGCTTCTGTGTTGGATTCTGTTATGGAAGAAGTGGGATTTGTAGTTGCGGAAAATGTTCCGCTGGTGGCTGTTGTTGCCTTGGTCGTGGAAGTCGTTCCGCAGGTTGTAGTCGTTGCCTTGGTTGTGGAAGTTATTCCGCTGGTGGCAGTCGTTGCCTTGGTTGCGGAGGTTGTTCCGCTGGTGGTGGTGGTTGCCTTGGTCGTGGAAGTCGTTCCGCTGGTGGCAGTCGTTGCCTTGGTTGTAGAAGTCGTTCCGCTGGTGGCTGTTGTTGCCTTGGTCGTGGAAGTTGTTCCGCTGGTGGCTGTTGTTGCCTTGGTCGTGGAAGTCGTTCCGCTGGTGGCAGTCGTTGCCTTGGTTGCAGAAGTTGTTCCGCTGGTGGTGGTTGTTGCCTTGGTTG